>Ga0079224_100003362_pt1 | contig 20146 bp, 17 predicted proteins | sample Stecom2015_FD_80414 | JGI IMG/M metagenome (GOLD analysis project Ga0079224, IMG submission 80414) | Agricultural soil microbial communities from Utah to study Nitrogen management - Steer compost 2015 | ecosystem: Environmental > Terrestrial > Soil > Agricultural land | place: USA: Utah...
ATAGCCGGCGTTGATGACCGCAGCACGGGCGATGTCGCCGCCGGCTTCGCCGATCGGGTCGACGCAGCCGAGCACGACGTCGTCGACCAGCGACGTGTCGAGACCGTTGCGCTCGCGGAGCGCGACCAGGGTCTGGGTTGCAAGCTCGAGCGATGTCACCTCGTAAAGGGCGCCGTCGGGTTTGCCGCGCCCGCGCGGCGTCCGCACATGGTCGTAGATGAAGCAGTCGGTCATTTCACGAGCCGTCTGGCTGCGAACTGCGATTGCCGGGCCACCTGCCTATGTGTCGAGGGTCCGGGCAATCAGGACCTTCATGATCTCGTTCGATCCGCCGTAGATGCGCTGCACGCGCGAATCCCGGTACAGGCGGGCGATCGGATACTCGTTCATGTAGCCATAGCCGCCGTGCAGCTGCAGGCACTCGTCGACCACCTTGCATTGCAGGTCGGTGAGCCAGTACTTGGCCATGGAGGCTGTCGCGGTATCCAGCTTCCCGGCAAGGAGCTGGCCGATGCAGTAGTCGACGAATACCCTTGCGATCGTCGCCTCGGTCTTGCATTCGACGAGCTTGAACTGGGTGTTCTGGAAGTCGATGATCCGCTTGCCGAACGCCTTGCGATCCGCAACGTAGCCGATGGTAAGCGACAGCGCATATTCGATGGTCGCCATTGCCTGAATGGCGATCAACAGGCGCTCCTGCGGCAGCTGTTCCATGAGCTGCTGGAAACCCTGGCCCTCCTCCGGTCCGAGAAGAGCGTCTGCCGGCACCCGGACATCGTCGAAGAACAGTTCCGAGGTGTCGTTCGACTTGAGGCCGATCTTGTCGAGGTTGCGGCCGCGGCGGAATCCCTCCACCTTGTCAGTTTCAACCACGAACAGCGACGTACCGCGTGCGCCCGCCGACGGGTCGGTCTTGGTAGCCAGGATGATCAGGTTCGCTTGCTGGCCGTTGGTGATGAAGGTCTTCTGGCCGTTGATGCGATAGTGATTGCCGTCGCGGAGCGCGGTCGTCCTGATGGCCTGCAGATCGGACCCTGCCGCGGGCTCGCTCATCGCAATGGCGCCGATCAGTTCGCCGCTCGCAAGACGGGGAAGCCAGCGCCGCTTTTGTTCCTCAGAGCCGTAGTTCAGGATGTAGGGCGCGACGATGGCGCTGTGCAGGGCGATGCCGAAGCCGTCGAGTCCGAGCCGCCCGCGCGCCAGGGTTATGATGGCATCGTGGGCGAAGGTGCCGCCGGCACCACCGTATTCCTCGGGAATCTCGGCGCACAGCAGACCGGCCTCGCCGGCCTTTCGCCAGACCTCGATGTCGACGTGGCCCTGTGCTTCCCACCGGTCATAGTGCGGCAGGCATTCGCGTTCGAAAAACCGCGTTGCAGCATCGTCGAGAAGATCGAGTTCTTCGCTCATCCAGTGCGGCCGAGCGACTTCGATTACGGACATCGGAATTCGTACCTCGGGATGCTGGCAATCAGGCGCGCCGCTCGAACCCCTATCCCGGCGCACCACGGCCGTCAATCTTGCGTCGGCCGCCTGCCGCGGTCACCGGTTCCAATTCCTTGGTGAGCGTGATCCTTAACCGAATGTTTACCAGAAAAGTTAACGCTTGGCGGTAATCAGGTGTTGGCCGGAACCGTGCCCGGCGCTGTCCCCGTACCCGATGGTCGGGGCGAGTGGCGCATCGGTTGAACGGAAAGAGTGATCGCCATGAACTCGGCGCTCTCCTGGAGCATCAAAGGGATCGAGCCAGAGGCCCGCGAGGCAGCCAAGCTGGCTGCGCGGCGAGCGGGCCTTACTCTCGGCCAATGGCTCAACACCAAGATCAAGGCGAGCGCAGAGTCGGAATTCCACTCCGAGCCGCGGCATGTCTCCCGTCGAACAACCGGTTCCGCGCAGGATTCTCTGCACGAACGCATTGACCAACTCGCCGCACGGCTCGATCAGCTGAGCCGGCAGCAGACGGAAACTGCGGTGAGTCGGTTCATGCCGGCTCCCGCAGAAACGCATCCCATCGAGGCCGCCTTCGAACATGTCTTTGAGCGGATCATCCGGAATGAGAAGCATATCGAAGAAGCGTTTTCCGCACTGATCGACCGGCTGGATCGTCTTGCCGCGCGCCTTCCCGAACAGGAACCGCAATCCCCCGGTGCGGAGAGCGATGCCGGACCGGATCGCGCCGCCATGCAAGGATCGCAGGATCCCGAGGTGACCGCATTCGAGGATGCGCTGAGAAGCGTGGTGGATCACATCGAGCGCTCCGACCAACGCAATCGCGAGGCACTGGCAAGGCTCGACCAGAGAATTGCCGGTCTTGCTACCATGCAGAGCCGCAGTGGAGCGGCGAACGGTGACGTGCTGGCAAAGCTGGAATCACAGCTGGCTACGCTGGCCCGCCGTCTGGACGAGGTTCAGGAAAGAGGGCCACACGCCGGGTTCCTGGAAACCGTGGAGCAGCGGATAGGCGAGCTGGCCGAACGGCTCCGCGTCGTCGAGTCAACGTCCCGCCAGGCGGCCGAACGCGCCGCCGAGGCCGTCGCCAGGGCAAGCAGGTCCGATTCGAGCGATGTCGAGCAGCGTCTGCACGAGATCGTTGCCCAGGTGCGGCGGGTGACGCAGACGGAATCCCAGACGGATGCGATGGTGGAACACCTCGGATCCGAAATCACCAAGCTTGCACACAGCATCGAACAATTGCGCCAGCAGGCGGCGAGCGAGCAGGATGTAACGGTACTCCGCTCCATGCTCGACAGGTTGGCGAGCCAGGTTGCCGACCAGCGAGGTGGCCATGACGAAGCCGCCGTCCTCGAACTGGAACGACGTATTTCCGAACTCCAGCAACGGCTCGACGAGGCCTTTTCGGATCAGCAGAGCCAGGAACTCGGCGCAATCTACGAGCATATCCGCGGTCTCGAGGCGCGGCTCGCCGTGGTCCAGCCGGCTCAGGGTGATCGCGAAGCCGTGCGCGGTCTCGAGATGCAGATCGACGAGCTGGTCCGCCGACTGGCACACGTCGAGCAGCAGGCGGGCAACATCCAGGCTCTCGAGCAGGCCATGGCCCGGCTGCAGCAGACGGTCGAAAGCGGCCGCACGGTCGCCGACGATGCCGTCGATCATGTCGGCGTTCAGATGTCGGAACTGTCTCGCCGTCTCGCGGTCGCCGAGCAGCAGTACGCCGCCCTGCAGACCATGGAGCAGTCGATCGCTCAACTCTTCGACAGCGTCGGCCAGAGCCAGGCCCTCGCGCAACAGGCTGCAGAACACGCCGTCGAACGAATGGCACAACGCCTGCAGCCGCAGGCGGCGGGCGAGGATTCAGCGGCAGCCCTGAGGGCACTGGAGCAGGGCCTCGAGGGCGTCCGGATGAGTGCCGAAGCGGCCGACAGACGCACCCAGCAGACGCTGACGGCGGTGCAGGAGACCCTGCAGGGCGTCGTTCGACGCCTGGAAGCGCTGGAACGGCAGGAACGAAGGCAACAGCCGCAGCCCGCAGACGTGGACCTCTCGAAGCTCAGGTTGCCGCCGCTTGGCGCTCCGCAGTGGGATGCGGCATACGCCGAGCGTTCCGGCAGGCAGGAGACTGCACAACCGCCGGCTGGTCCCGGCTTCGACCAGCGTGTCGAGGAAGATGTCCGCGAACTGGCCACGGCGGAAGCCGAGGTAGGTTCCCCGCAATCGCGATCGGAGCCGACATCGGCCGTAACCACTCGACGGGATGATTTCATCGCCGCCGCGCGACGCGCGGCCCAGGCTGCGGCCCAGGGAGCCCGTCCGCAGGGCCGTTCGACGCTGGGAACGTTGAAGGCGGATCCGCGGCCGCAGGATGACAATGCTGATTCGGATGTGTCGAAGAAGCGCCGACCGCTTCTGCTTGCCGGCGCGGTCCTGTTGCTGATCGGAGCCGTTTCCGCCTACAGCATGATCGGCGGCAAGCGGGCGGACGCGATACTGCCGCCGAGCGAAGAGCCTGTCGCTGCCGATCTCCCGACTTCTGAAACAGCGAACGACGCGTCGACCTCGTCAGTCGATCACGAAGTGTCTGCCAAGACCGACGTGGCGGACAGGGAGGAGGCTGCGGGCGCGAAGGAAAGCGCGTTGCAATCGAATGCACTACCGCGTTCGCCGGTCAATCCGCTTGCGGTCAAGGAGCCGGATCGGGGCGCTGAAACGGCCGCTGAACCGCCGCCACCCACGGGACCGCTGGCCGACATCGCACCACTCACGACGGGCAGCATTGTGAAGTCGGCCTCCCATGAGGCCGTCGAGCCGGTCACCAGTTTCGGCACGTTCACGATGTCGCCCACTGCCGATGTGACGACATGGCCGACCATCGATGGCCCGGCCAGGGATGACCGGGCGAGCAGCGGCCACGCCTCACCGGCAGCGGAACCGGTGGTGGCACGAACCAGCGTCGCCACGAAGAGCGCGGCCATCCCCAAGTTGACGGACATGCCGCCGATCGAGGTTGGATCCACCGCGTTGCGACTCGCCGCCGGCAACGGCGATCCGGTTGCCCAGCATATCGTCGCTACCAAGTTTGCCGAGGGAGACGGAGTCGAGCAGGATCTCCGCCAGGCGGCCACCTGGTATCAGAAGGCGGCTGCTCGCGGCTTTGCCCCCTCGCAATACAGGTTAGCCACCCTTTACGAGAAGGGCAGCGGCGTGCCGAAGGACCTGGCCGCCGCGCGCATCTGGTATGAGCGCGCGGCCGAGAAGGGCAACCTCAAGGCAATGCACAACCTTGCCGTCCTCTATGCCGACGGCGACCGTGGAACGCCGGACTTCTCCAAGGCAGCCCTGTGGTTCCGGAACGCGGCGGAACACGGTCTGAAGGACAGCCAGTACAACCTCGCCGTCCTGAACGAGCGGGGGCTTGGCGTCGCCCAGAACCTGGTGGAGGCGTACAAGTGGTTCTCTCTCGCCGAGAGTCAGGGAGATCGTGACGCTGCCACCAGGCGCATGAGCCTCGAACAACGCCTGCCGGCGAGCGATCTTGTGAGCGCCAAGCTCGAAGTGGAGAACTGGGTGGCCCGGGAGGCGGCGCCCGAAGCCAACACCGTGACGCCGCCCTCGAACGGCTGGGCGGCTCCTGCCCCGGTCGAGGCGGCCCTCCCCGAAGAGCCCCGGACGGTATTGGAAGTCCAGCAACTGCTCAACAGCATGGGCTATGCCGCGGGGCCGGCAGATGGAATTGTCGGTGCGCGGACCCGCGAGGCGATCCGGCGTTTCGAGGAAGAGTCCGGGCGGACCCGCACCGGCAGGATCACGCCCGACCTCCTGCAAGCCTTGCGATCCCGCGCCAGCTAAGCGTTCAATCACCTCGACGGGGAAGCTTCGACGACGTCTGTGCCTTCGGCTATCCTTGTCGAATGAGCCATGACTGCGGCGAACCGCAGCGAACGCGGGGCGTTGTTCCGAGGTGTCATGACAAGACGCTCCTTCATCGGGCGCGGAGCGGGTCGAGCCGCCGCCGCACCGGTTCTGTTCACGGTTGCCGGACTGGTTGCGGTTCTGCCGACGTTCGCGTTCACGCTGCTCTACTGGCTGCCGCCCGAACCGTCCGCGGCCGCTCTGTGGTACTGGCTGGCGGTCGGATACTGCGCCCTGCTCATGGCGTTCTTCGGCGGCATCCGGTGGGGCTTTGCGCTGGCCCGGGACGGTACGCGCGGCACGCTTGCAGATCTTGCCGTCGGGCTGTTGCCGTTGGTGGTGGCCTGGGGCGCGCTGGCGCCGCCGCCGGTGGTCGGTACCAGCCTGCTGATCGCCGGGTTCCTGTTGCAGGCATTGTGGGATCTGCTTGCTGCACAGGACGGCCGCCTGCCGGAATGGTATGGCAGGATGCGGGTGCAGCTGACCGCCCTCATCGTGCTTGCTCTGCTTGCCATCCTTGGCAAGCTGGTCCTTCCCCAGGCTTTCGCCGGGTAGCCGTCAGCTGTCGCGGCAAAGGCGGCGCGAGGAAACCGGGTAGATGCGCTCGCGGCCGATCATCCAGGCGCTGAACGCGGTCTCGAATACCGGAGCGAAAGCCTGCGAACGCACGCACAACCCACCCGTGAAGGCGCCGAACGCCGGCATCACCAGACGCACGCCATCGGACGCGAAGCACCGGCGCCGCAGCTTGCGACCGCGCATGATGACGCTTGCCACCGGGTGGAGGTGGCCCGCGATTTCTCCCGCCGCCGGAACCGGGCTCGGAATGTGACGCAGGACGAACGGCGCGAGCGACATTTCATCCATGATTTCGCCACCCATGCACTCCGGTGGTTCGGGATCGTGGTTGCCCGTTATCCAGATCCAGCGTCGCGCACGGGTGAGCCGTGCCAGTCGCGACGCATCGTCGGGAGAGATCCGGGTAACAGCTTCACGATCGTGAAAGCTGTCGCCAAGCGCGACCACGGTTGCCGGCGCATAGCGCGCGCACAGATGCTCCAGGGCCGCGAGATTTGCCCGCGTGTCGTATGGAGGCAGGTGGATACCCCGGGCGGCGAAGGCGGACCCCTTCTCGAAGTGGATGTCGGCAACGACGAGTGTCGAATGATCGGGGAGGAAGAGAGCACCCGAGACGTCCGGCACGACGGGTCGGCCGCACAGCCGGAACCCCCACTCCTGGCGTGCGGTTGCCCGCCGCACCGGACGTCTCGTCCCCTCAAACAAGTCGCATGGCCTCCTCGATCAGCTCTTCCGCCGCTTCGGCGAGCAGAGCCTCTGTTGCCTCGCCATAGACCGGCTCGCGGCCGATCTCGAGCATGACGGGCACGGCCAGCGGTGAAACGGTATCGAGCGAGCGATGGATAACGCGACCTCTGATTCGCTTCAACAGCCGCGCCAGTCTCGTCACGTCGAGAAGGCCGGTCGCAGCGTCCGACCATGTTGCCTGCAGGAGCACGTGGTCGGGCTCGTGCGACCGGAGCACGTCGTATATCAGGTCGGATGAAACGGTCATCTGTCGTCCCGTCTTCTCGCGGCCCGGGTGTCGCCGTTCGATCAGCCCGGCAATTATGGCGCAGGTACGGAAAGTGCGCTTCATGAGGCCGGATTCGGCAAGCCATGCCTCCAGATCGTCGCCCAGCATGTCCTCGTCGAGCAGGTCGTCCAGCGACAGGTGGCCGGTCGTGACCATGTGGCTGAGGTCACGCAGTCCCCAGATCGCGAGCGCGTATTCGCTGGCGACGAAGCCGAGTGGCCGCGCGCCGGCGCGGTCGAGGCGTCGCGTCAGCAGCATGCCAAGCGTCTGGTGAGCGAGGCGCCCCTCGAACGGGTAGGCGACCAGGTAGTGCCTCCGCCCGCGCGGAAAGGTTTCGACCAGCATCTGGTCCGGTTTCGGCAACACAGACTTGTAGCGCTGGACCGACAGCCAGTAGCGCACCTGCGCCGGCAGGCCGGGCCAGGACTCCGGGCTTGCGAGCATGTCCCGCACGCGGCCGGCGAGATACGTCGACAGGGGAAACTTGCCGCCCATGTAGGACGGGATGGACGGGTCACCGCCGGTCGCGCGGGTAACGAACGCTTCCGTGCCGGCGAGCAGTTCGAAGCGCAGGAGCTGACCGGCGAAAATGAAGGTGTCGCCCGGCGTGAGCTGATCGATGAACCATTCCTCGACCTCCCCCAGCGCCCGACCGCCTCGACCGGCGGCAATCTTGCCACTGCTGCGCGGCTTGCGTACGAGGCGCAGCTTGATCATTGGCGCCTCGACGATGGTGCCCACGTTGAGGCGGTAGGTCTGCGCGAACCGCGGATGGGCAATCCGCCAGCGGCCGTCCGGCATGCGTTTCAGCCTCGCATACCGCTCGTATGATCGAAGGGCGTATCCGCCGGTCGCCGCAAAATCCACGACCCGGTCGAACAGGGCCCGGTCCAGATTGCGGTAGGCATAGGCCGTACGGACCTCGTCATACAGCGTATCGGCGTCGAACGGGCCGGCGCAGGCGGTCCCCACCACATGCTGCGCAAGCACGTCCAGCGCGAGTTCCAGCGGCGGTGCCGAATCCTGCTCGCTCCGCTCCGCGGCATCTCGGGCCGCGCGGCATTCCAGCACCTCGAACCGGTTGGCCGGTACCAGGAGCGCCCGGCTCGGTTCCTCGAGCTGGTGGTTGGCCCGCCCTATCCGCTGCAGGAGACGACTGGCTCCCTTGGGCGCACCGACCTGGATGACCAGGTCGACATCGCCCCAGTCGATACCGAGGTCGAGCGTGGAAGTGCAGACGACGGCACGCAGACGGCCGGCGGCCATCGCGGCCTCCACCTTCCGGCGCTGACCGACGTCGAGCGAGCCATGATGCAGGGCAATCGGCAGCGCATCCTCGTTGATGCGCCACAGCTCCTGGAACGTCATCTCGGCCTGCGCCCGGGTGTTGACGAAGACGAGGACGAGCCGGTGCCGCCGGATTGCATCGTAGATTTCCGGCATGGCGTAGAGGGCGGAGTGGCCGGCCCAGGGAATGCGCTGATCCGAGTCGAGTACCGCCACGGAGGGTACGGCTCCGGGGTCGCCCACGACGAGTTCGCTCAGGGCCGGCGACCCCTCCTGCTGCGGCATCAGCCATGCCCGCAATGCATCGGGATCGGCGACCGTGGCCGAGAGGCCGATCCGCCGGCTGCCGGGTGCGAGCCGCGCCAGTCTGGCGAGACCGAGCGACAGGAGCGCGCCGCGCTTCGACGGCACCAGTGCGTGAAGTTCGTCGAGGATGATGGTCCTGAGCGAGCCGAAGACGTGCTCGACCCGGGGATGGGCGATCATCAGCGCGAGCTGTTCCGGGGTGGTCATCAGGATGTCGGGCGGCGAATGCAATTGTCGTTGACGGCGGGACGGGGGTGTGTCGCCGGTCCGTGTCTCGACCTTCACTCCGAGCCCCATTTCGGCAATCGGCTGATCGAGGTTGCGGGCGACGTCGACGGCGAGCGCCTTGAGCGGCGAGATGTAGAGGGTATGCGGTCCCGCCGTGCGCAATCGCTGCGAGCCTTGCTTGGCCGACAGTTCGACCAGGCTAGGCAGGAAGCCGGCCAGTGTCTTGCCGCCGCCGGTGGGTGCGATCAGCAGTGTCGAGCGCCCGGCGCGTGCCAGTGCGAGGAGTTCGAGCTGATGGCGCCGCGGCAGCCATCCGCGTGCCGCGAACCAGCCATCGAACGGTTCCGGCAGTGCCGCCGCCGGCGCCTCGCCGCGGGCGCGGGTATTGATCTGCTCGGCCTTCATGCCGCGACTATAGGGAACGGCACGCGCGGTCGCACCTGCCCGGTATGCGCCGGGGAACCATCCTCCATTGTCGTCCACCGCACAGGCGTCGCCGGCACGCCTTCGGGATTGACCGGCGGTCTAATGTACTTGTAATATATCAGGCGTCCGGAGCATCGGATGCGGCCGGGTGAAACCCGGCCGAAGCGCCGTGAGACAATGGGAGGCACCGCCATGACGCCGGAAGAGATCCTGTCCCTTGAACCGAAGGTGCTTACCCGGAAGCAGCGGGAGTTCTATTTCGAAAACGGATATCTGCTGCTCGAAAAGGTCATTTCCGAGCAATGGGTGGAGCGGCTTCGCGCGGTCACCCGGGAAATGATCGACCGCAGCCGTTCCGTCGAGACGTCGGACAAGGTGTGGGATCTCGACGAGGGTCACACCGCCGAAGCGCCGCGTCTGCGCCGCCTGTCCAGCCCCAACGACCACCATCCCGTATACTGGGAATACGCGTCGCAGTCGATCGTGCCGGACATAATCGCCGATCTGGTGGGGCCGAACGTGAAGTTCCATCACTCGAAGCTCAACTTCAAGTGGTCCGGCGGCGGCGACGAGGTGAAATGGCACCAGGACATCGGTTTCTGGCCGCATACCAATTACAGCCCGTGCACGGTCGGTACCTACATCTACGACTGCGGGCTCGAGCAGGGCCCGCTGGCGGTCATGCCCGGCAGTCACAACGGACCGCTCTACGACCAGTACAACGAGGATGGCGAGTGGGTCGGCTGTCTCAGCCCCGAGGACACGGCGACCCTCGATGTCTCGAAGGCGGTCTATCTTGCCGGTCCGGCCGGTTCGATAACCATACACAACTGCCGTACCCTGCATTATTCCGCGGCCAACAATTCGGATATTCCGCGTCCGCTTCTGCTCAACGTCTATGCGTCGGCGGACGCCTTCCCCTACACCCGCAACCCGCTGCAATCGAAGTACGATCAGGCGATCGTGCGCGGCAAGGCGGTTCGCTGGTCGCATCACGATCCGCGCCCTTGCCTGATGCCGCCTGACTGGTCCGGTGGCTACACCTCCATTTTTGCCCTGCAGCAGGAAGAGAAGTGGACGGCGGCCGCCGAATGACGGAACCGCAAGGTTGCCGAGGGAAACGCGGTAGAAAGGAGGAGCGATGATCAGCCAGAGACAGGCCGAGTTCCGACAGGAATACAGGTCACGGATTGCCGGCTGGTACGACGGCTACGTCCACGTGGTGGTCATCTATGCCATGGGGGCGGCAGCCTTCTACATCTACGTGAACCACATTGCCAACGTTGTGTGGTGGGAATGGCTGACGGTTCCCGCAACATTCCTGTTCTGCAACATATTCGAGTGGTGGATCCATCGCCATGTCATGCACCGGCCCATCAACGTGCCGGGGCTGCGCGCGATCTACGAGCGTCACACGCTCAATCATCATCAGTTCTTCACTGACGAGGAAATGCGCTTTCGCGATCACAAGGATTGGCGGGTGACCTTCTTCCCGCCGTATGCGCTCGTCGTTTTCATCCTGATGTCGATCCCTGCCGCGCTGGTGCTCGGACTGCTGATCTCGGCAAACGTCGGCTGGCTGTTCATGGCGACGACCACGGCGATGTATCTCGTCTACGAGTTCATGCACTTCTGCTGTCACGTCGACGAGAACTGGTTCGTTCGCTACGTGCCGTTCGTGAATACCATCCGCCGCCACCACACCGCCCACCACAACTCGCGGCTGATGATGGAAACCAACATGAACCTGACGTTCCCCATCGCCGACTGGATGTTCGGGACGTCCGACCTGGACCGCGGGCTGCTGGGTCATGTGTTCAACGGCTATGACACGACCCACCTGAAGTCCGACCTCAAGGGCCGGCCCAAGCGGCCCGACGAGGCGGCCGCGGTGCCGGTGTCATCCGCGTGAGGCAGCAGGCGATTGGCAAGGATGAGGCGACATGCCGAGCAACATCAAGGCAGGACTGTCGGTAGTGGCACTGGTCGTGGCGGCCATCTTCGCCTACTACGAATGGACAACCGGCCGCGTTGATCTTGCCTGGGTGACCATCGGCACGGGCATCTTCATGGTCGTGGCGATGTGGATCTTCCCTGAAGCCGCGCCGAAGGCGAAACGGGTCCGGTCGAATACGGGATGACGCCTGACGGGATGACGCCTCCTGAACCGAATTGAACTCGGTCGTTGCGGCCGGGCGACGACAGGCTTATCTTTCCAGCGTGCGGGTCGCGGTTCGCTCGTGACCGGCAAAGTTCAGGCCTACGGGCGATCTGCGGCCCTTCGAACGTCGGTTCAGGAGGAGTACCAATGGTCGCCACCAATCATATTCGGAATCCGGTCGAGTGGGGCGCTGACCAGGTTACTGCTGCAGCACAGGCCGTTCTGCGCGCGGGACGGGTTGTCGGTCGACTGTCGGAGGCGCCGGCGGTGCCGGTGCCGGCAGTCCGGCGCATCGCCATTGACGATATCCGTGACGCACTGGCCCGCGGCATCGCCGATCTCGGTGCATGTCGGACCGACGCGATGTTCCTCTGCCTGGTATATCCCGTCGCCGGACTGGTCCTCGCCCGGCTGGCCGTCGGCTATGACATGCTGCCGCTTCTCTTCCCGCTCGCCTCCGGGTTTGCTCTGGTCGGGCCCGTCGCCGCGGTCGGCCTCTACGAATTGAGCCGGCGGCGCGAGGCCGGTTTGCCGACCGCGCCGTCTGACGTGTTCGCGGTCGTGCGATCGCCGGCCTTCGATCGGGTGGCAGCGCTCGGCCTCGTGCTGTTTGCGATATTTCTGGCCTGGATCGCCGCGGCCTATGGCATCTACCTGATGACATTGGGCCCCGAGGCGCCGACGACCATCGGCGGTTTCCTGCGCGAGGTGTTCACGACACCGGCCGGCTGGGCCATGATCGTGGCCGGCATGGGCGTCGGATTGCTGTTTGCCGTGGTGGTGCTGGTGATCGGAACGGTGTCGTTCCCGATGCTGCTCGATCGCGACGTGGGCGTCGCTACCGCGGTTGCGACGTCGATCCGCGCCGCCGCCGCAAATCCCCTGCCGTTCACCGTCTGGGGCATGATCATCGCGGGCGGTCTCGTGATCGGCACGCTGCCGGCGCTCATCGGCCTGGTGATCGTGATGCCGGTGTTCGGTCACGCCACCTGGCATCTCTACCGGAAACTCGTACCGGCCGGAGCCGGGGAATGAGCCGTGCGCCCGCGGCCGGGCTGTCCCGGCTGCGGGCTACGCCTCTACGACGGGGTAGTAGGGCCGGCCCCAGTCGTGATGCGGATTGTCCATCATGATGTCGATGAAGATCGGCAGGAGACAGTCCAGAACGGCGGCACCGTCGCGAACCTGGTTCCTGTTCACCTGGCTTTTCCAGGTGGCGCCGCCGTGTACCAGCTGGTTGCGCAACACGTAGAGCCTGTCGAAGAGTATCGAGAGGATCAGCGGCGTGTCGCGGCGATGGAGCGCTCGGCCGATCATCTGCATGCTGCGGCGGAGACGTTCCTCCCAATCCTCGTAACCCGCGACACCGTTCTGGTATTTCCAGAACGGCGCATAGACATACCGGTTGTCCAGGAGAAGCCGGATCTCTTGCGAGAACCGGTTCCACACGGCGTTGTAGATCCTGTTGTCGCGATCAAGTGATACCAGCGCCTTGAAGTAGGACTGGAATGCATTGCGCTCGCACGTCACGGCCTGGTCGAGGTCGGCCGAATATGCAGCGTTGAAGCCGATCCACGACAGGATGAAGCGCACATCCGCGTCGTCCGCCTCCCTTTCAGCGCGGCCAAGCCAGCTCAGCGAGCGATGGATGCGAAGCGACAACGGCTGTGGGAAGTTGTCACGGACCGCCCTGTGCTTTTCCTTCAGTGTCTTGTGATCCGGTACGGTCACCAAGACGTTGGCCGGTGAGTGCATCCTTCGGTCCCGCCCGATCTGCGTAGTCCTCCGAACGGACGGACGATCTCAGGTGTCGACCGGTCCGTTGTCGCTCTGTCCTGCGACAGGCGACGACGAACTCTACCCCGACGTGCGTCGGCGGGACCAGTATCGATTATCGGTTCGAGCGCAATGAGGACGCGTTGGGACTGTCACCGGCCGGCAGTGGGAATGGTCGCTGCTAACGATCCAGGAGCGGCTCGAACCCGCCGTAGATCATGCGCTTGCCGTCGAACGGCATGTCGATTGCGCCCGGCTGCATGCGCGGATCGGCCATGATCTTCTTCCATCCCTCGACACGCGCATCCCTGGACGGCCATTCGACCCACGAGAACACGACCGTTTCGGCGTCTTCGGCCTTCACCGCGCGCTTGAAGTCGGTGACCTTGCCATCCGGAACATCATCACCCCACGCTTCCACCACACGAACGGCACCATGTTCGATGAACATCTTCGCGGCTCGTGCCGCCACGGTGCGATAGTCCTCCTTCTTGTCGTTGGGAACCGGGGCAACGAAACCGTCCGAATATCCGAGGGTGCTGGCGGCTCCCTCGTCGACGATGCTGGTAAATCCGCCAAAGATCATCCGTTGGCCGTCGAAAGGCATGGCGGTGCCGGACATCTGCATCATCCGGTCGTCGTTCATCATCCTTTCGTTGGCGGCATCGCGAACCTCCTTGGTGGGATATTCTATCCAGGCGAACACCACGACCTCATCGGCGCCCGCCTGCACCGCGCCCTTGAAGTCGGTCACCTTACCGTCCGGCACATCATCGCCCCAGGCCTCGACCACCCGTGTCGCGCCGAATTCCCTGAACAGCGGGGCCACCGCCTCTGCAACCTCGATGTAGGCTTCCCTGTTGCCGGCGGGGACTGCCACCACGAATCCGTCCACGTACGCCATGATTTCCACCTTCTTCCCGTTGAGGCCAGGCCGCCCTTGCCGGATGCTGTTGCCCGGATCTCGGCTGCGTGTCCGGGGCCGGTCGGGACTCGAACCGCATCAGACGGCGGAAGTTCCGAAGGCACCTCTTATCGCGCCCGACAGGCAGGCGCCCGCGACGGCTTTGACAAGATACGTTGATATCAATATATATGACCCATGTCAACCGCTCCACGTGTTCCGTACGAGACTACCGGTAATGTGCGGGACCGATGCCTTTGCCTGCATGCCCAGCGGGCGGCGCGCGCGCTCGCACGCCGGTTCGACGATGCGTTGCGCCCGCTCGGGCTCTCGAACGGTCAGTTCTCGCTACTGATGTCGCTGAACCGGCCGCAACCGCCCACCATGGGCTCGGTAGCGGATCTCCTCGGGGTGGACCGCACGACATTGACGGCGGCATTGAAGCCGCTGAGGCGGCGCGGGCTCGTGGAGGTCGCAGCTGGCGCGGACGACAGGCGCAATCGGCTGCTGAAGCTCACCGAACAGGGCGAGACACTTCTGGCGGCGGCGCTTCCTGTCTGGGAGCGGGTTCAGGCGGAAGTGGACGCAATGCTCGAGGACGGCGATCGTCTGCGGGCCGAGCTTCGCGCACTGGAGCGAGACGCCGGCGGGTACTCGACCGGCCACGGGCCCGACCGGCGTCATGGACGGTCGTCGCCGTGTTCCGGATCGAGCGCATGAGGCGGCAGATCCGGATTCCTTTCCAGCCGATCGCGGTGCAGGGCGGCGCGGGCCAGCAGGGTCAGCGTCACCGGTGTGGTCAGCAGGACAAAGAGGCCGATCAAGAGTTCATGTACGACGATCCGTGGCCCCAGCACGCTGAACAGCGTCGCAGATGCGAGCACGACCCCACCCGTCCCCCAGGTCGTGCCGAGCGTCGGGGCATGGATCCGGTCGTAGAAGCTTTGGATCGTGACCAGACCCAGACTGCCAATGAGAGTGAGGCTGCTGCCACCAATCACGAGCAGGGCGACCACAACGGCCGCCCACAGCGGCACCTGTTCGAGATGGCTCATTCGATGACCTCTCCACGCATCAGGAACTTGGCAAGCGCGGCCGTGGCGACGAAGCCGAGGATGCCGATCACCAGCGCCGCCTCGAAGAAGAAGATGCTGTTGAACTGCATGCCCGTGACGACGAGAAGCAGCATGGCATTGACGTACAGTGTATCGAGGCCCAGCACGCGGTCCTGTGCTCGCGGACCGGCAACGGCGCGGTAGGTCGCAAACCAGAGTGCCACACCCAGCGCCAGCTGTGCGTAGCCGATGGCCGTGGTGAGTATGATCGCACTCATTCGAATATCTCCAGCAGCAGTGCTTCGTAGCGGTTCTTGATGAGGTCACGCCAATCCGCCTCATCGATCACGTCGAAAGCGTGAAGCAGCAACCAGTCACGCCGGGCGTCGTATTCGACCCAGGCGGTTCCGGGTGTCGAAGTGATGATGATTGCGAGGCACGTGAGCCCCGTACGATCCCGGAGTTCGAGCGGGATCTCGATGAATTGTGACCGTCGCCGCCCGCCGCGACCTCCGGTCAGGATCAGGGATGCCACCGCAACGTTCGATCGCAGGATGTCCAGGCCGACGATCCAGATCAGCTGGCCGATCTTGCTCCAGCGGCGCAGTCGGGGACGGCTGGGATGCAATGCGGACATTGCCCAGCCGGCAACAATGGCGACCGTCCCGCCGAGCAGCGCGTGGCCGAGCGAAAATCGCGTGAGCATCATCCACATGACGAGGAGGCTCAGCGACAGGAGGGGATAGGGCACGATCCGTCTCATTCGCCCTGCCCCTGTTCGCGCATCCGCGGTGTGTGAAAAACGCCGTCCACGTAGAGCGCAGGCCGCGTAAGGGCCCGTGCGGTGTCATCGATGTAGCTCATGACCGCATCTGCCTTGACCGTCAGCAGCAACGTCAGGCCGATCAATGCGATGATGGGCGCAATCTCGAGAACGAGGATTGGCGGAGACTGTTCTTCGGCAGCCCAGATCGTCTGCATGCCGAACCGGGCCAGCGCGACCAGCGTCGCAAAGCCCGACACGAACAGGATTCCGAGAAACCACCAGGCGGCCGGCGTCACGTTGGCGTCTACGCGAAAGATGGCATCGACCATCGCGAACTTGCCGAGGAATCCCGGCAGGGGCGGCAGCCCCGCCAGCAGGATGCAGCAGATGCCAAACGACAGCCCGATGACCGCAATGCTGCCGGAGATCGCGTAACCGAACTCCGGCTCGACGTCCTCGTCGCCCTCGGCCTCTGCTCCGTATACCTCCTCGGTCAGGGCGAGCATCCCCGCAGCGCCACCGGCACCCCGGGCCATCGGCTCGGCGAGAAGGAACAGCGCGCCGGTCGCAAGTGTGGAGCCGACGAGGTAGAACAGTCCCCCGGCCAGGATTCCCGGCCCGCTCCCCACCAGTGCGAAACCCACGGCCGCAAGCACGGTCCCTGACGAGATCAGCAGGAGGTGGGCCGTAATCCGGCCCAGCGCTTGTGAGGCGAGGGCGCCGAGCGTCCCGAACACGATCGTTGCCAGCCCACCAACCATCAGGGCCTGGGCACCGAAGCCGGTAGAGGGGCCAGCTTCGGGACCAATAAGCAGCATCGACAGGCGCAGGATCGCGTAGATTCCGACTTTGGTCGCGATCGCGAACATCGCGACTACCGGTGCCGAGCCCGCCCCGTAGGCGCTTGGAAGCCAGAAGCACAACGGCCAGATCGCGGCCTTGACCAGGAACACGAGGCCGAGGAAGGCAATCGCGACGTGGAACAGCGGACGCTGGGCATCGGACAGCGATCTGACATGGCCCACGAGATCGGCCATGTTGAGTGTTCCCGTCAGTCCGTAGATCAGGCTGACCGCGATGAGGAAGAACACGGATGCGGCGAGGTTGATCGCGATGAAGTGCAGGCCTGCAAGTACCCGCACCCTGCCCGATCCGTGCAGCAGCAGGCCGTAGGACGCAGCCAGCAGAATTTCGAAGAACACGAACAGATTGAAGAGATCGCCGGTCAGGAACGTTCCGTTCAGCCCCATCAGGAAGAACTGGAAAAGCGAATGGAAGTGCTGTCCCTGGCGGTACCAGCCGGCAGCCGAATAGACGAGGGTGGGAACGGCAAGCAGTGCGCCCAGCAGGAGCATAAGCGCGGACAGCCGGTCCAGGACAAGAACGATTGCCACCGGCACTGGCCAGTCGCCGAGCAGGTATACGCCGACATCGGTGGTCGGGCTGCCGCTCGAGCGCCAGACGAGCACGATGGCGACGGCGAGGAGCGCCACGGTCGAAACCAGGCTCATGACCAGTTTCGCGCGGCGTTGGCTCTCGTCGTAGAGCAGCATGATCGCGCCCATCACCAGCGGGATTAGGATCGGCGCGATGATCAGGTGGTCGGGCCCGGTCATCGCGAAGACTCTCGGCCGTCGACGTGGTCAGTCCCGGCGAATCCGCGCGCCGCGAGCAGCACCACGAGGAACAGGGCCGTGGTTGCGAAGCTGATGACAATGGCCGTCAGCACCAGTGCCTGCGGCAGCGGATCGGCGTGGAGCTCCGGGTTGATGAAGCCGCCTCTCGGCATGATTGGCGCCGAGGCAACCTGCAATCTGCCCATCGAGAAGATGAACAGGTTGACGGCGTACGACAGAAGTGAAAAGCCGATAATGACCTGGTAGGTGCGCGGCCGGAGAATCAGCCACACGCCCGATCCGAACAGGACGCCGATCGCGATCGAAAGGATGGCCTCCATCAGCCAACACCCTCCTCGACCGGCTTCGGATCGTCCGGTTCGCGGGCCCGGCGGGTACGGAGTGACTGGTGAGCGATGGCAATCAGCATGAGGACGGTTGCCCCGATCACGAGCGCGAACACACCGACATCGAAGAGAAGCGCCGTCGCCACCGGCACTTCCCCGACGAGAGGAAATTCGACGTACTGGGCGTGCGACGTCAGGAACGGATAGCCGGCGAGCCAGGAGCCGAGGCCCGTTCCGACAGCGACCAGCAGGCCCGCCCCCATCCAGCGGATCGGCAGCACACGGAGGCGCATTTCGACCCACCGGATGTTGGCGGCGAGGTACTGGAGCAGGAGCCCGATGGCAAACGTCACGCCTGCAGCGAAGCCGCCCCCGGGAAGGTCATGACCGCGTACGAAGATGTAGGCGGAGAGCATGATGATCACCGGGAACATCCATTGCATGATGACCGACGGAATGTAGAGAAAGTCGGTCAGCCCCTGCTCACCGCCGACTTGCTGCTCCGGGGTCTCCGAGCTCTCCTCGGCGGGTCGGAAACGGCGCAGAAGGGCGTATACGGCAAGGCCGACGATGGCGAGGACGGTGATCTCGCCGAACGTGTCGAATGCACGGAAGTCGACCAGGATGACGTTGACGACGTTGGTGCCTCCGCCTTCCTGATAGGCATTGCGCAGGAACCAGTCGCCCGCACTCACGCCTTGCGGTGTGGTCATTATTGTGAAAGCGAGCGCAGTGATGCAAAGGCCGCACGCCACGGCGATGACCAGATCGCGACCACGCCGCAGACGAGCATGCCATGAGGTGTCACCGGGGATTTCCTGCAGCCGTTTCGGCAACCACCGCATGCCGAGCAGCAGCAGCACCGTGGTAATGATCTCGACGAGCAGCTGGGTGACGGCGAGATCCGGCGCCGAGAACCAGGCGAAGGTGATACAGGTGGCGAGGCCGGCGCCGCCGAGCAGGACCAGCGCGGCGAACCGGTGATACTTGGCCTGCCAGGCGGCGCCGGTCGCACAGATGGCGCCGACAAGCCACAGGACGGCGAAGGTGAAGTTCGGTCGGGCAAGATCCGCCCCGAGACCGAGGACGGATCCCGGCGCGGCGGCGAGGATGACGAAGGCGGCCGCGAACGCGATAAGCACGAGCAGGCGGATCTGTGGCTGTAGCCGCCTCGTGCCGAGAAACTCGTACAGTGCCCGCGGCCAGACCCACGTGCCGGCGAGCATGACCCGGTCGTAGATGCGCTGTGCCCGGATGCGATGCAGGATCGGCGGCCCTTCCGGACCGGCGGCGAGCTGCCTGGCGGTGGCGAGGTACAGCACGGTGCCACCGGTCAGCGCAATCAGGCTCATGACGAGCGGTTCGCTGACACCGTGCCACAGTGCAAGGCTGTAGCTGGGCGTAAGCGGCCCCAGTACCGAGCGAACGGCAGTTTCGAGCCAGGGGCCGATGGTGAGCGACGGTAGGATGCCCACCAGCAGGCATATGAAGGTCAGGATTTCGGCCGGCCGCCGCATCCAGGCCGGTGGCTCCTGCGGCTCGCGCGGCAGATCGACCGGTGGAGGCCCGAAGAACACCGACAGGACGAAGCGCAACGAGTAGGCTACGCTGAAGATGCTGGCAACAGTGGCGAGCCACGGCAGTGCCCGGTCGAGAATGGTGCCGTTGTGCCATTCCACCAGCTCGGCAAAGAACATCTCCTTGGACAGAAACCCGTTCAGGAGCGGCACTCCGGCCATAGCCGCAGCGGCAATGATTGCCAGCGTGCCCGTCATCGGCATGAAACGGATGAGGCCGCTCAGCTTCCGCATGTCCCGCGTGCCGGTCTCGTGATCGATGATGCCGGCGGCCATGAACAGCGACGCCTTGAACACCGAATGGTTCACGATGTGGAAGATGGCGGCCACGATCGCGCCCGGGGTGCCGATCCCGGCGAGCGCGGTGATGAGCCCGAGGTGACTGACGGTCGAATAGGCCAGCAGTCCCTTCAGGTCATGCCGGAACAGCGCAATCACTGCGCCGACCAGCATGGTCGCGATGCCGGTCCCGGCGACGATCCAGAACCATGGCGCGGTGCCGCCGAGGACAGGCGAGAACCGCACCAGCAGGAAGACGCCGGCCTTGACCATGGTCGCCGAGTGCAGATAGGCGGACACCGGCGTCGGCGCCGCCATGGCCCCGGGCAGCCAGAAATGAAACGGTACCTGGGCCGATTTGGTGAAGGCACCCAGCAGCACGAGTACCAGTGCCGTGAGATACAGCGGGTGGTCGCGGATGATGTCACCCGAGGCGAGGACCCGTTCCAGCTCGTAG
>Ga0079224_100003365_pt1 | contig 20139 bp, 17 predicted proteins | sample Stecom2015_FD_80414 | JGI IMG/M metagenome (GOLD analysis project Ga0079224, IMG submission 80414) | Agricultural soil microbial communities from Utah to study Nitrogen management - Steer compost 2015 | ecosystem: Environmental > Terrestrial > Soil > Agricultural land | place: USA: Utah...
CGCACCCCGTCGCTGTAGTCGTTGGCGTAGTTCGTGCCGACCTGGAGCATGAGGGCCACCACGCCCGCGGCCGCCGCTCGCCACGGCACCACCTCGTCGGCCTCGCCGACGGCGCAGGCCGTGCCGACCAGCACCGGCACGGCGGCGGCCGGCAGCGTGCGGGGACGGGCCCCGGCCAGCCAGGCCCGCCAGCCGGTGGGGGCGCTCGTCGGAGCAGGGGTGGGGTCGGGGGCGGCCATCGCCGGGCGAGTCTGCCTCACGCCTCGGCCGCGCCTCCGCATCGTCGCCTCCGGGCGGGGTCTCGTAGGGTCGGGTCGTGAACCGGCTCGTTGTGCTCGACGCCCGTGGGGACGAGGACTTCGTCGCTGCGCTGCAGCGGGCGTGGGAGGCCGGTGACGCCGTGCTCCCCCTCGATCCGCGGCTGCCGTCACCAGCACGCGCTGCCGTGCTCGCCGCCGCCCGCCCGGACGAGCCAGTCGAGCCCGGCGACGCGCTGGTGGTGGTGACGAGCGGGACCACCGGCCAGCCGAAGGGCGTGGTGCTCACCCACGGTGCGGTCGCCGCCTCGGCTCGGGCCACGAGCGCCGCCCTCGGCGTGGACCCGGCCCGGGACCGCTGGCTGGCCTGCCTGCCCCTGGCCCACGTCGGTGGGCTCTCGGTCGTGACCCGGGCGCTCGTCACCGGGACGCCGCTCACGCTCCACCACGGCTTCGACGCCGCCCGGGTCGAGGCCGCCGCCCAGGAGGGTTGCACCCTCGTGTCGCTCGTGCCCACCGCCCTGGCCCGCATCGATCCGTCCCGCTGGCGGAGGGTCCTCCTCGGGGGCCAGGCCCCGCCGGCCGACCGACCGCCCAACGTGATCGCCACCTACGGCATGACCGAGACCGGCAGCGGGGTCGTCTACGAGGGCCGCCCGCTCGACGGCGTGGAGGTCCGCGTCGCCGCCGACGGGGAGATCCTCCTGCGCGGGCCCATGCTCCTGCGGGCCTACCGGGACGGCACCGACCCGAAGGACGCCGAGGGCTGGTTCCCCACCGGCGACCTCGGCGAGCTGCGGCCCGACGGGACGCTGCAGGTCCACGGCCGCCGGGGCGACCTCATCATCACCGGCGGCGAGAACGTGTGGCCCACCGCGGTGGAACGGGTGCTGGCCACCCACCCCGCCGTCGCCGAGGTGGCGGTGGTGGGGCGCTCGGACCCCGAGTGGGGCCAGCGGGTGGTGGCCGTGGTCGTCCCCGCCGACCCGACCGCTCCCCCCACGCTGGCCGAGCTGCGCAACCACGCCAAGGCCGCCCTGCCGGCCTACGCCGCCCCCACGGTGCTGGAGCTGGCCGAGGCGCTGCCCCGCACCGCGAGCGGCAAGGTCCGCCACGCCGCGCTGCGCCAGGGCGGCGGCTGACCGCTCGGCCGTGGGCGCCCCGGCTCGGGCGGGGCGCTCAGCTCGGGCGGCGACGGGCGGCGGGGCCCAGGAGGATGCCGCCGTCGACGACGAGCGTGTGGCCGGTCACCCACGAGGACAGGTCGCTGGCCAGGAACAGCGCGGCGTTGGCGATGTCGGCGGGCTCGCCGAGGCGACCGAGCGGCATCGACTGGGCGATGGCCTCCTCCGCCGGCTCCCACAGCGCCCGGGCCATGTCGGTCTTCACGAGGCCCGGCGCGATGGCGTTGACCCGCACGTCGGGGGCGAGCTCGGCGGCGAGCGTCTTCGTCAGGTGGATGAGCGCGGCCTTGGTGGCGTTGTAGATGCCGATGCTCGGCTCGACGCTCATGCCGCCCACGGAGGCGATGTTGATGACGTTGCCGCCCCGCTGCTGCATCGAGCGCCGCCACGCCTCCTGGGTCCACACGAAGGCGCCCCGCATGTTGACCTCCCAGGTCTTGTCGTAGCGGGGCAGGTCGATGTCGATCGACGGTCCCTGGTAGGGGTTCGTGGCCGCGTTGTTCACGAGGATGTCGACGGCGCCGAAGCGCTCGACGCAGTGGGCCACGCAGGCCGCCGCCTGCTCGGGGTCGCCGGCGTGGGCGGCGAAGACCGCCACGTCGCCGCCGATCTCCGCGGCTGCGGCCTCGAGCGCTTCCTGCTTGCGCGACGAGATGAGCACCGACGCGCCCGCGTCCGCGTACGCCTTCGCGATCGCCTTGCCGATGCCCTTCGACGCACCGGTGACGAGGGCTACCTTCCCCTTGAGCGAGATCTCCATCGCGGCGACGGTAGCCGTCGCCGCGAGGGGGCGGGGGCAGGCGCCCACCGCCGTCGACGCCAGGCGCCGGGGCTAGCGGTGGAGGTGGACGGGCTGGTGCTCGATCTCCTCGATGTCGTGCTCCGCCTCGCTGAAGAGCTGCTCGGCCAGGTGGCGCAGCGCCCGGGCGGCCGCCACCTCCTCGCCGATCCGGGGCACGTCGGGGTCGCTGGGGTTGCGGCGGGCCCGCCCCCAGCCGTGGTGGTGCCGGCCCCCCACGTCGAGGATGGCGTCGGCCCGTGTGGTGCGGTCGTCCTCGGTGAACGCGATGGTCACCGGCCAGATGCGATCGGGTGCGGTCGCCATGGCGACACCTCCGCTGGTGTGGGTGCTCTCCCTCGACGGTCCTCCTCGCCCCACGGGGTGGCAAGGGGCGAAGGTCCCCACGCTGGCGGGGGCGCGCCGTGGTCGTCCCCGAGGGGGCCGGTACCGTGAGCTGGTGTCCGGATCGAACCGCCTCGGCGCCGAGACGAGCCCCTACCTCCGCCAGCACGCTGACAACCCGGTCGACTGGTACCCCTGGGGCGAGGAGGCGTTCGCCGCCGCCCGGGAGCGCGACGTGCCGATCCTCGTGTCGATCGGCTACTCGGCCTGCCACTGGTGCCACGTCATGGCTCACGAGTCCTTCGAGGACCCGGCGGTGGCCGCGGTGATGAACCGGGTGTTCGTCAACGTGAAGGTGGACCGCGAGGAGCGGCCAGACGTCGACGACGTCTACATGGAGGCCACCCAGGCGATGACCGGCAGCGGCGGCTGGCCCATGACGGTGGTGTGCCTGCCGGACGGCCGGCCCTTCTTCGCCGGGACGTACTTCCCGAAGGAGCCCCGGGGCGGGATGATGGGCTTCGTCCAGCTGTGCGAGCGCATCGAGGCGCTCTGGCACACCCGCCGTGACGAGCTCGAGCAGCAGGCCGAGCACCTGACCGGCGCGCTCGGGCGCGCCGCGCTGATCGAGCCGTCCTCCGACCTGCCCTCGCCGGCCGACCTCGACGACGCCGTGGCGTCGATCCTGGCCACCTCGGACCCGGTCCGGGGCGGTCTCGGCGGGGCCCCGAAGTTCCCGCAGCCGATGGCTCAGGAGGTGCTGGCCGCCGCCGCGGCGCGGGGTCACGACGAGGCCGAGGCGGCGCTCGTGCGGACGCTCGACCACATGGCCTCCGGCGGCATCTACGACCACCTCGGCGGCGGCTTCGCCCGCTACGCCGTGGACTCGCGGTGGCTGGTCCCCCACTTCGAGAAGATGCTCTACGACAACGCGCTCCTGATCCGGCTCTACCTCCACGGCTGGCTGGTGACCGGCGAGGACCGGTACCGGCAGGTCGTCTCCGAGACCGTCGGGTACGTGCTGCGGGACCTGCGCCTGCCCGACGGCGGGGTGGCGTCGGCCGAGGACGCCGACAGCGAGGGCGAGGAGGGCCGGTTCTACCTGTGGACGCCCGCCGAGGTCCGGGCCGTCCTCGGAGACGCCGCCCCGGCCGCCCTCGACTGGTACGGCGTCACCGAGCAGGGGAACGTGGAGGGCGGTCGGACGATCCTCAACCGGCTCCACGCTGTCGGCGAGCTCGCTCGGCCCGCCGACGTCGAAGCGGCCCGTCAGGCGCTGCTCGAGGCGCGGGCCCAGCGGGTGCGGCCCGGGCTCGACGACAAGGTCCTGACCGAGTGGAACGCCTACCTCGTCGCCGCCCTCGCCGAGGCCGGGGCCGCCATCGGCGAGACGACCTGGGTGACCACCGCCGTGGAGATCGCCGAGTTCCTCCTCGCCAACCTCCGTCGTGACGACGGCCGCTGGCTGCGCTCCTGGCAAGCCGACGCCGGGGCCCGCCACCTGGCCTACGCCACCGACCACGGTGCGCTCGTCGACGCCTTCACCCGCCTGGCCGAGGTCACCGGGGAGGCCCGCTGGATCGCCGCCGCCCAGGAGACGGCCGACGCCCTGCTCGACCTGTTCTGGGACGAGGCGCGCGGCGGCGTGTTCACCTCCGGCCACGACGCCGAGGCGCTGATCGCCCGACCCAAGGACCTGATGGACAACGCCACCCCCGGCGCCAACGGGCTGGCCGCGGTCGGGCTCCTGCGCCTCGCCGCGCTCACCGACCGCGCCCGCTACCGGGAGGCCGGCGAGACGGTGGTCCGCCTCCTCGCTCCGCTGGCCATCCAGCACCCGACCGCCTTCGGGCACGGGCTCGGCGCCGTCGACCTCCTCGTGCGCGGCACCACCGAGGTGGTGGTGGCCGGTGACCGACCCGACCTCGTCGCCGTCGCCCAGCGGCGCTTCGCCCCCGACCAGGTGCTGGCCTGGGGTGAGCGCTACGACAGCCCGCTGTGGGAGGGCCGGGAGGACGGCCGGGCCTACGTCTGCCGCAGCTACGCCTGCCAGCTCCCCGCCACCACCGTCGAGGACCTCCGCGCCCAGCTCCCCTGACGTCGGCTCGGGTCCGTCCGAGCCGCTCCGGCGGGGCGGCTGCGGCGGCGTCGTCTCAGGCGCGGACCTTGACGACGGTCTTGCCGATGTTCTCGCCGGTGAACATGGCGTTGAGGGCGGAGGGCGCGGACGCGAGGCCCTCGAAGGTGTGGCACCGGTACCGGAGCCGGCCCTCGTCGAGCCACCGGCCGAGCACCTCGGTGATCTCGGCGAAGCGGCCCCAGTGGTCCCACGCGATGAACCCCTGCATCCGGGCTCGCCGGGCGATGAGGTTCAGGTAGTTCGGCGGGCCGGGCGGCTTGTACCGCTCGTTGTAGGAGGCGATGGCGCCGCACAGCACCACGCGGGCGCCGTCGGCCAGGCGCCCGAGGACGGCGTCGAGGATCGGCCCGCCGGTGTTGTCGAAGAACACGTCGACGCGGTTCGGGCACAGCTCGCGGAGCCGGGACGGGAGGTCGTCGGTGCGGTGGTTGATGGCGCCGTCGATGCCGAGCTCGTCGACCAGCCAGGCGCACTTCTCGTCGGTGCCGGCGATGCCGATCACCCGGCAGCCGAGGATCTTGGCGATCTGCACGGCCAGCGAGCCGGTGGCCCCGGCGGCGGCCGACACGACGACGGTCTCGCCCGCCTTGGCCGCGCCGACCTCGGTGAGGCCCACGTACGAGGTGATCCCGGCCGAGCCGAACACGCCGAGCGCGGCCAGCGGGTCGGCGTCGGGGCCGATGGCGGTGGTGAGCATCGGGTCGTCGCTCACGACGGCGTACTCCTGCCACCCGGGCAGCGTGGTGACCTGCTGCCCCACGGCGATGCGGTCGCTGCGCGAGTCGATCACCCGCCCGACCCCGCTGCAGCGGACCACCTCGCCGATCTGCACCGGCTCGATGTACCCCTCGGCCCGGGACAGCCAGGTGCGCACGGTGGCGTCGATCCCGAGCCAGTCGACCTCGACGAGCACCTCGCCGGGCCCGGGCTGCGGGATGGGCACGGCGTCGTGGGTGAAGTCGTCCTCCCGGACCAGCCCGTCGGGCCGCTGGGCCAGCAGGATCCGGCGGTTCAGCTGCTCCCCCATCCCACCGGAGCGTACCTGACGCCCCGTCAGGTGCCCGGGGGGGCGGGGCGGCTGCGGTCGGTGCCACCGCCGGCTGCCCGCTCGTCGTGGCTACCAGCGGCCTCGGTGGAGGACCTCGTCGAGGGGACGGCGGGGGCGGGCCGCACTGCGGCCGGGCTCGTCGGGGGCCGGGTGACCGAGCGCGACGGTGCCGATCGCCCGCCAGCCCTCGGGGACGCCCAGCGCGGCGAGGACGGCGGCCTCGTGCTCGAAGAGCCCGAAGAAGCAGGCGCCCAGGCCGGCGCCGACGGCGCCCAGGAGCAGGTGCTCGACGGCCATGCCGCCGTCGACCCACCAGTACGGGATCGGCCAGGCGTCGGGCCCCTCCCCCAGGCCGGTGCGGGCCTTGTCGGGCTCGGCGTAGCGGGCCACCCAGGCCTCCGGGCGCACGAGGCACACGATGAGCACCGGCGCGGCGACGAGACCGGGCCAGCGGAACGTGGCTCGCCGCTCGGGCGGCAGCGTCACGTCCCAGTAGCGGGCCGTCTCCTCGGCGCCCGTGAGGACGACGAAGGCCCAGCCCTGGCTGTTGCCGGCCGAGGGGGCTCGCCGGGCCAGGTCGACGAGCTCGTCGACGGTGGCGGGATCGACCGGCTCGTGGGTGAAGGCGCGCACCATCCGGCGCCGCCGGACGGCGTCACCCAGCTCCATCAGCGCACCCCACAGGATCTGTGCGCGAACCCGTGCGGCATGCGCACGCAGACCCGCACAGATCTCGTCTTGGACTCAGGCGAGCTTGGCGAGGTCCTCGGCCATCGCCCAGCCGAAGGCGATGAGCGAGTCGCCCCGCTCCACGTCGACGCCCTCGAAGAGGGCGGCCACGTCAGCGGAGATCTTGTCCGGCTTGGCGCTCTCGTGGTCGAGGACCTCGGGCACGGAGCCGTCGCCCTTGGCAATGAAGGAGCGGTCGTCGTAGGACGAGGCGTCGATGCCGAAGCGCTTGGCCAGGCGCCGGCCCCAGGCCCGCTCCTCGCCGGTGGCCTTGTGGCCGGGCCGGGGGACGATGTCGTTCAGCGACTTGAAGGCGTCGAAGCCGCCCGGGGAGACCAGGCGGGTGCCGTAGAGGACGTCCTCGTCCGGGAAGGCGAGCACGGCCCGGCGCAGCTGGTCCTGGACGATGGCCCGCAGCACGGTGTCGCGCTTCGCGTTGCGCTTGATGGACGCCAGGCCGACGAGCACGCAGGGCGTGCCACCGATGCGCTCGAGGGTGGAGAACGCGAAGCCCTTCAGCTTGTCGTTCTCGGTGGCGGTGGTGATCAGCACCCACGCCTCGGCCTGCTTCGTGAGCAGCCCCACCTCGTAGGGGATGGGCCCCTCGGCGCAGAGATCCGCCAGCTCAGCGCACCCGGCGTCGCCCAGCGCGGTGCAGTCCTTGGTCTCGACCTGGATCGACATTCGCTTTCCGGCCCCCGAATCGCTAGAGGTTGAGCCCTCTAGTCCAGTGGACAGAACCCGCGAACGCAACTCGCGCTCACCCTTGACAGACGGCGAAGAACCTGCTCAGGGGCCGTGACCCGCCGGTCAAGTGCCCGGGCCGCGACGCTCGGCGCGGGGCGCGCGGCGGTCAGCCCAGGATCGAGGTGGGCCCGAGGAGGACGCGCAGCTCGGCCAGGAGGGCGGGCTGCACCTCCACCGTAAACGCCGGCGGCAGGCGCAGCACCTTGTCGTCGGCGAGGTGCAGGTAGACCGGCGAGTCCCCGGGGTACCGGGTGATCAGCGCCTTCAGCTCCTCGATGACCGACTCGGACAGCGCCGCGGGCGACACCTTCAGCCGCAGGGGGAACGCCTCCCCCGCCATCGGCTCGAAGGGCTCGACCTCCATGGCGATGAGCTTGGGCTGGTCGTCCCGGGCGTCGACCCGGGCCTTCACGACGACGACGGCGTCGTCTTCGAGCTTGTGGCCGTGCTCCTGCATCGTCCGCGGGAAGACCATCACCTCGACCGAGGTGTGCAGGTCCTCCAGCTGGAAGACGGCCATGAGGTCGCCCTTCTTCGTCCACTTGCGCTGGAGGTTGGTGATCACCCCGCCGAAGGTGCGGATCGTGCCGTCGGCGGTGTCGGCCAGGTCGGAGAGCGTGCCGTCGCAGCGCCGCTTCAGGGACGCCTCGGCGCCCATGAGCGGGTGGTCGGACACGTACAGGCCGAGCATCTCCTTCTCGAAGCGCAGCCGCTCGCGCTTGTCGAACTCGATCTGCGGGATCGGCGGGCGCTCGTCGTAGGCGCTGCCGTCGTCCTCCTCGATCTCCCCGAAGAGCGACATCACGCCCACGTCGGCCTCGCGGCGGCGGGCCACGATCGTGTCGACGATGCCCTCGAACGCCTGCAGGAGCCCCTTGCGCGGGTGGCCGAGGCTGTCGAAGCCGCCGGCCTTGATCAGCGACTCCAGCGTCTTCTTGTTGAGGACCTGGTAGTCGACCCGCTCGCAGAAGTCGTAGAAGTCGGCGAAGGGGCCGTTGCGCTCCCGCTCGTCCAGCAGGAGGGCCACGAGCCCCTCCCCCACGTTGCGGACCGCGGACAGCCCGAACACGATCGAGGCCCGCTCCTCCCCGTCGGGACCGGTCTCGATGAGGGGGGTGAAATCCGACGCCGAGCGGTTGACGTCGGGGACGAGCACCGGGATGTCCATCGTCCGGCACTCGGCCAGGTAGACGGCGGCCTTCTCCAGGTTGGTCTTGACGCTCGTGAGCAGCGCGGAGAGGTACTCGGCCGGGTAGTGCGCCTTCAGGTAGGCCGTCTGGTAGGCGATGTAGCCGTAGCCGAACGAGTGGCTCTTGTTGAAGGCGTAGTCGGCGAACTGGGAGATGATGTCGAAGAGCGACTCGCCGAGGGAGCGGTCGTAGCCGGTGGCCTCCACGCCGTCCACGAAGGCCTGGCGCTCCTTGGCCATGACCTCGCGGTTCTTCTTGCCCATGGCCTTGCGGAGGTTGTCGGCCTGGGCGAGCGAGTAGCCGGCGAACTTCTGCGCCACCCGCATCACCGACTCCTGGTAGATCATCAGGCCGTACGTGTCGGCCAGGAGCTCCTCGGCGTCGGGGTGGAAGTACTCGACCGGCTTCCGCCCGTTCTTGCGGTCGGCGTAGTCGTTGTGCATGTTCGCCGCCATCGGGCCCGGGCGGTACAGGGCCACGAGGGCGGCGACGTCCTCGAAGGTGGTGGGGGCGAGCGACCGCATGAGCGCCCGCATCGGCCCGCCCTCGAGCTGGAACACCCCGATCGACTCGCCCCGACGGAGCAGGGCCAGGGTCTCCTCGTCGTCGAGGGGGACGCTGTCGATGTCGAGCTCCACCCCGCGGGTCTGGCGGATCAGCTCCAGCGCGTCGCTGATGACGTCGAGGTTGCGCAGCCCGAGGAAGTCCATCTTGAGGAGCCCGAGCTCCTCCACCCCGTGCATCTCGTACTGGGTGACGATCGGGGCGTCCTCGATGTCCTTGCCGGACTCCGGCTTGCGCTGGATCGGCAGGTAGGTGGTGAGCGGCTCCTTGGTGATCACCACGGCGGCGGCGTGGATGCCGTCCTGGCGGCGCAGGCCCTCGAGGCCCTTGGCCACCTCGATCACCTGCTTGGCGTCGGGGTCCTCCTCGTACATCCGGCGGAGGTCCGCCGCCATCTTGAAGCCGTCCTCGTACTTCGGGTGCGGCTCCAAGCAGGCGTAGAGCGGCGTGTCCCGGCCCATGATGAGCGGCGGCATCGCCTTGGCGATCTTGTCGCCCACCGCGTACGGGTAGCCGAGCACCCGGGCCGCGTCGCGCACCGCGGCCCGGGCCTTGATCGTGCCGAAGGTGATGATCTGGGCGACGTTCTCCCGGCCGTAGCGCTCGGCGGTGTAGCGGATCATCTCGTCCCGGTAGCGGGAGTCGAAGTCCATGTCGATGTCCGGCATGGAGATCCGGCTCGGGTTGAGGAAGCGCTCGAAGAGCAGGTCGTACTTGATCGGGTCGAGGTCGGTGATCCGCAGGCAGTACGCCACCGCGCAGCCGGCGGCCGAGCCTCGGCCCGGGCCGACCCGGATGCCGCTCTCGCGGGCGTGGCGGATCAGGTCCCACACGATGAGGAAGTACGAGGAGAACCCCATCGAGTCGATGACCTGGAGCTCGTAGGCCAGGCGCTCGAGGACCCGGTCGGACAGGTTGGCCCCCCAGCGCTGCTTGGCCCCCTCCATCGTGAGGTGCTTGAGGTACTCGCTGTCGGTCTCGAAGCCCTCGGGGAGCGGGAAGTCGGGCAGCTGGGGCTTGCCGAACTCGATCTCCACGTTGGCCCGCTCGGCGATCCACAGCGTGTTGTCGCACGCCTCGGGGAGCTCGTCGAAGAGGTAGCGCATCTCCCGGGCGGTCTTCAGGTAGTGCTGGTCGCCGTGGAACTTGAACCGGTCGGGGTCGCTCATGAGCGAGCCCGTCTGGACGCACAGGAGCGCGTCGTGGGCCACCGAGTCCTCGCGGGAGACGTAGTGGCTGTCGTTCGTGGCGAGCAGCGGCGCCTGCAGGTGCTTGGCGATCTCGAGGAGCTGCGGGTTGGTGCGGTGCTGCTCGGGGATGCCGTGGTCCTGCAGCTCGATGAAGAAGCTGTCCCGGCCGAAGATGTCCTGGAGGCGCCCGGCCGCCTTGACGGCGCCGTCCCAGTCGTCGCGCAGCAGCGCCTGGAGGACATGGCCGCCGAGGCAGCCGGACGTGACGATCAGGCCCTCCGAGTGCTCCTCGAGGAGGTCGAAGTCCACCCGGGGCTTGTAGAAGTACCCCTCCAGGAAGGCCCGGGAGCTCAGCTGGATGAGGTTGCGGTAGCCCACCTCGTTCTCGGCCAGCGCGGTGAGGTGGTAGTAGAGCTTGCGGCCGCCGTCGGTCTCGCCGCCGCTGTCGTCCACGCGACCGCGGCGGGCCGGGCGCTCGCTGCGGTGCTCGTGGGCCATGTACAGCTCCGAGCCCAGGATCGGCTTGATCCCCTGCTTCTTGCACTCCTTGTAGAAGTCGAGGATCCCGTACATGTTCCCGTGGTCGGTGATCCCGATCGCCGGCTGGCCGTCGGCCACCGCGGACGCCACGACGTCGCCGATGCGGGCCGCACCGTCGAGCATCGAGTACTCGGTGTGCACGTGGAGGTGGGTGAAGCTGTCGCCCACGCCCTCTCCTCCTTCTTCCTGCGTCGGACCGGTCAGCGCCCCGGGCCGCGGCCGTCCCCAGGCCATCCCCAGGAGCGGTCCACAGCCTGTGGACGAATCACACGGGTGTGATTTCCGAGGGTAGCACCGGGCCCGCGACGGCGGGAGGGCCGGATCAGCGCCGCTGGAGCGCCTCGAGCCGCTCGAACTCGCGGCGCACGGCGGCGATCCCCTCGTCGTCGCGGGGCAGCGTCAGCGCGCGGGCGAGGAGGGGGTCCGGCACGGCGACGCCCCGCTCCCCCAGGTAGCCCGCCACCCGCTCGCTGAAGCGGCCCCGGAACACCTCGGCGCCCTCCTCGGCCGTCTCGGGCAGCACCACGGCGAAGCGGTGGACGTCGCCGTCGCGGACGTGGACCACGTGGTCCACGCTGCGCACCCCCTCGCCGAGCAGCCGGCCGAGGTCGCGCATCAGGCTGCGGCGCTCCCGCGGCCGGAGCGGGGCCAGGGCCGACGCCGGCAGGTCGAGCAGCACGAGCGAGTAGAGCGTCTGGTAGCGCCGGGCCCGGGCCGACTCGAGGTCGATCTGGTTGAGCAGGTGCCGGGCGTTGTAGAGGCCGGTCTCGTCGTCGATCTCGTCGTAGAGCTCGAGCTTCTCGAGCGAGCCCTCGAGCACCTGCACGGACCAGCCGCCCACGGCGCCGAAGATGAGGTACGCCGCCGACCGCGACGCGATGAGCCCGGCGAACTCGCCGAAGCCGATGGCGTCGATCGCCGGTGACCGCAGGGCGGCGTAGGCGGCGATGGCGAGGAGGGCCGTGACCACCCCGCCCCACACGCCCCGGAGGACGAACGCAAGGAAGATCGGGAGGAACAGGAGCGTGGCCACCACCTCGACGGTGTCCACCCGCCGGGCCCAGGTGACGAGCGCGACGACGGCGAGGACCACCACCCCGGTGACGAGGAGGAGGCGCCGGGCCCGGGCGTAGCCGAGGCGGGACAGTCGGTCCGAGACGGTGGCGCCCACGGGGCCGCAGCGTACCCATCACCCAGGGGTCGACGTGGGTTACCGTGCGACCATGCCCTCGGCGCTGCGGGCGCAGGTGGCCCTGATCGGCCTCCTGGCCGTGCTCCTCATCCCCATCGGGACGTCGTCGCTGCGCGGCCTCACGCACATCCTCACCTGCCGCGAGGCCAGCGCCACCCCGTTCTCGATCGAGGTGCCCGAGGACGGCCCGCCGGTCATCTCCTCGTCGACGGTGATCGAGCGCGACCCGAGCGGCGAGATCGCCTCGGACGAGGTCTGCGGGGGCCTGGTCCTCGACCTCGTCATGGGCCCGAGCGACGGGGCCCGGGCCCAGATGACCCTGCGGATCCGCAACCGCAGCGACTACGGCTGGCGGGGCTCGGTCCAGCTCGACCTGGGCGGCACGGACATCCCCATCGGCATCGGGCAGATCCCGGCCGGCGGCACGGCGGAGGAGACGTTCCGGGTGAACCTCGACCGGGGTCGCCGCTACGAGGTCCAGGGCAACCTGCTCGTCGGCCCCTAGCCGGGACGCGACGTCGAGGGGCTAGAGGTAGGTGCCGGGGCGGGGCGAGTCGTCGTCCTGGGCCGGGTTGGGGCGCTGGCCCGGCGGGACCGGCCCGGGTCGCAGGCCCCGCTGGGCGGCGGCCTGCATCTGCTCGAGCTGCTGGCGGGCGGCCATCTGCTGGGCGAAGAGCGTGGCCTGGATGCCGTGGAACAGGCCCTCCAGCCAGCCCACCAGCTGGGCCTTGGCCACCCGCAGCTCGGCCTCGGACGGCGGGCCGGCGGTCTCGAACGGGTGGGCCAGGCGCTTCAGCTCCCCCTGCAGGTCCGGGGACAGGGCGGCGGCGAGCTCGTTCACCGAGGTCTCGTAGATCTCCCGGAGCCGCTCGCGGCTGGCCGGGTCGAGGTCGGCCTGGCGGACCTCGTCGAGCAGCTGCTTGATCATCGACCCGATCCGCATCACCTTGCCCGGCGACTCGACCGACTCGGTCGGCTCCTCCGCCTCCTCCTTGCCCTCGGGCACGACGGCGGGGACGAGCGCCTGCTGATCTTCCTCGGGGGCGGCCTCAGACATGCGCGCCACGGTAGCGGCCGCTCGTGGACCGCCGTCGCTCAGCGGGCGAGGCCGACGAGCAGGGGGACGAGCATCTCGTCCTCGGTCAGGGAGCCGTGGCGACCGACGAGGACGTAGGGGCCGGTGTCGAGGGGGTCGTTGAAGGCCACGGTCCCCTTCGCAGCGACGAGCACGTCGCCGAACCGGCTCGAGGCGGCCTCGGTGACGACCGGGCCGTACCAGCCCTCCTCGATCGCCTCCTGGCGGCTGCGGACCCAGGCCAGCTCGCCGAGGTGGGCCCGGCACGCCTCCAGGAGGGCGCCGGCCTGCCCGGGGCGGGCGTGCAGCCACCGGAACCGGCCCTCGCCGGACTGGGAGGCCACGTGGGCGAGGACCTCGTCGGGCAGGTCCCGCACGTTGTCGCCGGTCTCGACCTGGCCGTGGTCGGCGGTGATGACGAGCGCCGTGCCCGCCGGCAGCCTTGCGAGGAGCCGCTCCACGAGGTGGTCGACCCAGTGCAGCTCCTCGTCGTACACCTCGCGCAGGCCGTACTCGTGGGACACCTTGTCGAGGCCCTCGTAGTAGGCGTACACGAACGGCTCGCCGCCGCGGACGAGCCGCACCACCTCGGCGGTGAGCGTGCCGAGCGTGCGGTAGCCGGTGAAGCGGGTGTCCTCGAGGTGGGCGCCGGTGAAGCCGGAGGTGACGAACTCGGCGCGGGTGACGATCGCCGGGCGCTGCCCCTCGAAGGGGGCGATGGCCTGGACCTTGGCCGGCGGGATCGTCTCCCGGGCGTCGCCGGCCAGCGTGCTCCAGCGCAGGACGTTGAGAACCTCGCCGTTGACGTTCATCCGGTAGCCGATGACGCCGTGCTCGCCCGGCGGCAGGCCCGTGGTGATCGACGTGAGCGCCGTGGCGGTGGTGGACGGCGCCACGGTGGTGATCGGGCCGCCCTCCAGGGCCGACAGCGTCGGCGCCAGCGCGGTGCGGGCCTGAAGCTGGTTCCAGCCGAGGCCGTCCAGGACGAGCAGCACCACGGCCCGGGCCTCGAAGGCCGCCGACGGGATCCAGTCCGGCTCCGGGTGGCCAGGCCGGAGGAGGGCCGGGACCACGTTGGTCACGCAGGGGCCGTCGTAGGCGGGGAGGACGAGTCGGTCGGTCGACATATGAAGCGAGTCAGCACCGTAGCGGCCCGATCGCGCCGCCTACAGTTCGCCGGGTGAAGGTTTCCACCCGAGGTGACTACGCGAGCCGGGCGCTGCTGTCGCTCGCGCTGCGCGGCAGCGACGCCGGCCCCACCTCGGTGCGGGACATCGCCGAGCGCACCGGGCTGCCCCAGCCGTACCTGGAGCAGATCCTCCTCGCCCTGAAGGGCGCGGGGATCGTCCGCTCGAAGCGGGGGGTGGGCGGGGGCTACGTGCTGGCCCGGCCGCCGGAGGAGATCACGCTCGGCGAGATCGTGGCGGCGGTCGACGGCCCGATCGCCCTCGGCGACTTCGGCGAGCCGCACCAGGACGGCGCGTGCGACCACGAGGGCCAGTGCGTGCTGCTCGCGGTGTGGGCCGACATCGGTGGGCAGCTGCGCCGCCGCCTCGACAGCTTCCGCCTCTCCGACATCGTGGCGATGGCCCGGGGCGAGCGGGACTGGCCCGACGCCTCCGACGACGACGCCGAGCCCTAGGCGGGCGACGGCGTCAGCGGAGCCCGTCGAGCACGGACTGCAGGTCCTCGGGCAGCGGCGACTCGAAGCGCAGCGGCTCCCCCGTCACCGGGTGCTCCAGCTCGAGCACCTCGGCGTGGAGGAACGGGCGCTCGAGGGGCAGCGACTGGCGGGCGCCGTCGTAGCGGACGTCGCCGACCACCGGGTGCCCGATCGAGCGGAGGTGCACGCGGATCTGGTGGGTCCGGCCCGTCTCGAGCGTGCAGGCCAGCTCGGTGACCTCCACCGGGTCGTGGAAGCGACGCAGCACCTCGTAGCGGGTCCGGGCCTCCTTGCCCCGCTCCACCACCGCCATGCGGGTGGGCTCCCGGGCGGACCGCCCGATCGGGGCGTCGACGAGCCCGGTGGCTGCCTCCACGAGGCCCCAGGCCAGCGCCCGGTACCGGCGGTGCACCTCCCGGGCGGCGAGCATCGCCACGAGGCGCTCGTAGGCCTCGGGGGTGCGGGCGACGAGGAGCAGCCCGGAGGTGCCCTTGTCGAGGCGGTGCACGACGCCGGGCCGCACCGGGTCCACGCCCACCCCGGACAGCTCCGGGTAGCGGGCCAGGAGGCCCTGCACGAGGGTGCCGGTGGCCTGGCCGGCGCCGGGGTGCACGACCAGGCCGGCCGGCTTGTCGACCACCAGCAGGTGCGGGTCCTCGTGCACGACGGGCACGACCACCGAGGGCTCGGGCTCGAGCGCGGCGCCGGTGCCGGCGTCGGGGGCATCGACCTCGACGACGTCGCCGAGGCGGACCCGGGCGGAGCGGGTGGTGACCGCCGCCCCGGAGACGAGCACCTGCCCGTCGGCGATCAGCGCCGCCGCCTCCGACCGGCTGGCGCCGGTGAGTATGGCCACGACCCGGTCGAGGCGCTCGCCGGCCAGCGCCGCGGGGACCTCCTCGCGGTACCTCACCGCGCGCCCTTCGCGGGCTCGCCGTCCGCCGCGGGCTCGTCGGCGGGCTCCCGCCACGACGACAGGAGCAGCAGGCCGATGCCGACCCAGAGGGCCACGTCGGCGACGTTGAAGACCGGCCACCACTGGAGGTCGACGAAGTCGACGACGTGCCCGGCGCCGAACCCGTCGCCGTCGCGCAGGTAGCGGTCGACCAGGTTCCCGCCGGCGCCGCCGAGCACGGTGCCGAGGCCCAGCGCCCAGAGCCGCCGATCGGCCCGCCACCCCATCCGCACGAGCACCACGGCCACCACGGTGGCGACCAGCGTGATCCAGATCGTCCGGCCCGACCCGAGGCTGAAGGCCGCGCCCGAGTTGAACGTCAGGTTGAGGCGGAGGGTTCCGACGAGGTCGATCGGGCCGTCGTCGAGGCCGTTCAGGGCGAGGTGCTTCGTGAGCTGGTCGACCGCGACGACGACCGCCGCGGCGCCGAAGAAGGCGGGCCGGTGGCGCCCCACAGACCGCTCGGGCGCCGCTGCGCTCAGCGGCGGGGGCTGAAGCCGGCGCTCTTGCACTGCACGCAGAGCGCCGCGAACGGCAGGGCCTTCAGACGCTCCTTGGGGATCGGCGAGTAGCACTCCTCGCAGATGCCGTAGGTGCCGTCCTTGATCTTGGCGATGGCGATGTCGATCTCGGCCACGGCGTGGGCGGCCTGGGCGCTGAGGGTGAGGTCCCGCTCCCGCTCGACGGCGATGGTGTCGCCCTCGCCGGACTCCTCGTCGAACTGGACGTCGCCCGGCTCGCGGTCGTCGACGAGCGAGTCGGCCTCGGCTCGGAGGGACTCGGCCTGGCGGAGGTAGTTCGCCCGCTCCTCCTCGAGCGTGGCGAGCTGCTGGGTGAGGAACTTGTCGAGCGGGCCCTTGCGCTTGGGCGGCGGCTTCTTGTCCGGGTCGGCCGCCCGCTTGGCGAGGGCCGGGATCACCCGGCCGGCCGGCGCCTTCGATGCCGCCTTGGTGGCCTTCTTGGTGGTCTTGGCGGGGGCCTTCTCCGCCTTGGCCGTCGCCTTGCCGGTCTTCGCGGCCGCCTTCGTGGCCTTGCCGGCGTCCTTCGTCGCCCGCTTCGCCGTGCTCGCCTTGGCCGGCGCCTTCGCGGCCTTCCGGGCCGACTTGCTGGTGGATGCCATGGGTCGGATCGTCCTCTCACGTGGCCCCTGGTCGCCCAAAGGGTGCGGCATTGTAGGCACGACCCCCTGGAACGGCAACCCTCCGCCGATCCCGCTTCGGGAGCACGAAGGGGGATGCCGTAGCCTGGCCGGATGCCCCTCGGCCCTGTCGACCCGAACCTGGACCTCGTGTCGCTCGAAGCGCGCGTGCTCGCCCGCTGGCGGGAGCGCGACGTCGTCGCCGAGGTCGCCCGCTCCCGCAAGGGCGCCGAGCCCTGGATCTTCTACGAGGGCCCGCCCACCGCCAACGGCAAGCCCGGCCTGCACCACGTGTGGGCCCGCGTGTTCAAGGACATCTTCCCCCGCTTCCAGACGATGCGGGGCCACGACGTGCCCCGCAAGGGCGGTTGGGACTGCCACGGCCTGCCCGTCGAGCTCGAGGTCGAGAAGGAGCTCGGCCTGTCCACCAAGAGCGAGATCGAGGCGTACGGCATCGAGGCGTTCAACCAGCGCTGCCGCGAGTCGGTCTACGGCTACGTCGAGGACTGGGCCGCCCTCACGACCCGCTCGGGCGTGTGGATCGACACCGAGGACGCCTACTGGACCCTCTCGAACGACTACATCGAGTCCGTCTGGTGGCTGGTGCAGCAGATGTGGGACCGGGGCCTGCTCTACGAGGGCCACCGGGTCAGCCCGTACTGCGCCCGCTGCGGCACCGCCCTGTCGTCGCACGAGGTGGCCCAGGGCTACGAGGACGTCGTCGACCCGTCGATCTATGTGCGCTTCCCGATCACCAGCGGCCCCGCCGCCGACGCCGACCTGCTCGTGTGGACCACCACGCCGTGGACGCTGATCTCCAACGTGGCCGCTGCCGTGGGCCCGGCGCTGACCTACGTGCGCATCGCCGACCCCGACGGCGGCGCCGATCTCGTCCTCGGCGCGTCGGCGGCGGCGCGCCGCTACCCGGAGGCGGAGGTGCTGGCCCGCTGGACCGGCGACGAGCTCGTCGGCTGGCGGTACGACCGGCCGTTTGCCTTCCTCGAGGGCGGCGACGGGGACCCGTGGCGCGTCGTGGCGGCCGAGTACGTGTCCGACGACGACGGCTCCGGCGTCGTGCACATCGCGCCGGCCTTCGGCGAGGAGGACGCGCAGGTCGGTCGGGCCGAGGGGCTGCCCACCCTCAACCCGGTCGACGCGAGCGGCGAGTTCGACACCAGCGTGCCGCCGTACCAGGGCCGGTTCGTGAAGGACGCCGACCGCGACATCATCGCCGACCTCGCCGAGCGGGGCCTGCTCGTCGCCGAGGAGGCCTACGAGCACTCGTACCCCCACTGCTGGCGGTGCGGCACCCCGCTGATCTACTGGGCCAAGACGTCGTGGTTCGCCCGCACCTCGGAGCGCCGCGACGACCTGCTCGCCCAGAACGAGACGATCGGCTGGCACCCGGAGCACATCAAGCACGGCCGCTTCGGGAAGTGGCTGGAGAACAACGTCGACTGGGCGCTGTCGCGGGACCGGTACTGGGGCACGCCGCTGCCGATCTGGCGGTGCCCGGACGGTCACGACACCTGCATCGGGTCCCTGGCCGAACTGGCCGAGCGGTCGGGTCGGGACCTCACCGGCCTCGACCTGCACCGGCCCTACGTGGACGAGGTCACGTTCCCGTGCCCGGACTGCGGCGGGGAGGCCCGGCGGCTGCCGCCGGTGCTCGACGCCTGGTTCGACTCCGGCTCGATGCCCTCGGCCCAGCACCACCACCCCTTCGCCGGCGACGGCGCGTTCGAGCGCTCGTTCCCGGCCGACTACATCTGCGAGGCGATCGACCAGACCCGCGGCTGGTTCTACTCGCTGCTGGCCGTGAACACGCTCGTGTTCGACCAGACCCCGTACCGCAACGTCGTGTGCCTCGGGCACATCGTCGACGAGCAGGGCCAGAAGATGTCGAAGTCGCGGGGCAACGTGATCGACCCCTGGCAGATCTTCGACACGTTCGGCGCCGACGCGCTGCGCTGGTACTTCTTCGCGGCCGGCCAGCCGTGGACCCCGCGCCGGGTGTACGAGGATGGCATCCGCGAGACCACCCGTCAGACGCTCGTGACGCTGTGGAACGTCTTCTCGTTCCACGCCACCTACGCGGACCTCGACGGGTGGGAGCCCGACGGCGAGCCGCCGCAGCCCGAGCACGTCCTCGACCGGTGGATCCTCTCCGAGCTCGACGACACGGTGGCCGTGGTCACCGAGGCGCTGGACGGCTTCGACGCGCTGGCCGGCGCCACCCGGCTGGCCCGGTTCATCGACGACCTGTCCAACTGGTACGTGCGCCGCAGCCGGCCCCGCTTCTGGAAGAGCTCGGAGCCGATGGCCCACGCCACCCTGCACCGGTGCCTCGTCGTCACCGCCGAGCTGCTGGCCCCCTACTGCCCGTTCCTCGCGGACGAGCTCCACACGGCGCTCACGGGCAGCACGTCGGTGCACCTCGCCGACTGGCCCGCCCCAGGCGGCTGGCGGGACCCGGAGCTGGCCGAGGCGATGGCCGCGGCGCGGCGCCTGGTGGCCCTGGGCCGAGCGGCCCGCACCGACGCCAAGGTGAAGGTGCGCCAGCCGCTGCGCCGGGCGCTCCTGCTGCACCCCGGCACGTCGCTGCCCGCCGAGGTGGCCGAGGAGGTCGCCGCCGAGCTGAACGTGAAGGCCCTCGAGGACGTCGACACGCTCTCGGGCCTCCTGTCGTGGACCGTGGTGCCGAACTTCCGGGTGCTCGGGCCACGGCTCGGTCCGGCGATCAACGAGGTGAAGCAGGCGCTGGCCACCGCCGACGGCTCCGCCCTGCAGCGGCAGCTCGAGCGCGACGGCTGGATCGAGGTGGCCGGGCACCGCCTGGAGGCCGGCGACGTGGACCTGCGGGCCACCCGCCACGAGTCCTTCGCCCTCGCCGAAGACGGTGGCTGGGCGGTGGCGCTCGACCTCGAGCTCGACGACGCCCTGCGGGCCGAGGGCACGGCCCGCGAGCTGGTGCGGGCGCTCAACGACCTCCGCAAGGAGGCCGGGTTCGAGATCGCCGACCGCATCGAGGTGGTGCTCGACGGTCCGCCCGCCGTGCGCGCCGCCGTGGAGGCCCATCGCGACTGGATCGCCGGCGAGGTGCTGGCCACCCGGTTCGAGCTGGGCGCCCCGAGCGGCGACGTCCGCACGCTCGTGCTCGACGAGCACCAGGTGAGCGTGGCGCTGCGCCGGACCTAGCGAGGTGACCGAGCGGTGCCCGCCCCCGAGGGGCGGGCACCGACTCAGGTGGCCTTCTTGGGGGCGGCCTTCTTCGCGGTGGCCTTCTTCTTGGCCGTCGTCTTCTTGGCCGTCGTCTTCTTGGCCGCCGCCTTGGTGGCGGTCGCCTTCTTCGCCGCGGCCTTCTTCGCGGCCGTCTTCTTCGCCGGCGCCGCCGCCTTCTTCGC
>Ga0079224_100003368_pt1 | contig 20133 bp, 21 predicted proteins | sample Stecom2015_FD_80414 | JGI IMG/M metagenome (GOLD analysis project Ga0079224, IMG submission 80414) | Agricultural soil microbial communities from Utah to study Nitrogen management - Steer compost 2015 | ecosystem: Environmental > Terrestrial > Soil > Agricultural land | place: USA: Utah...
CCGCAGTCGTCGTGGAACGGCGTGAAGATCGTGCCGTCGTTGAGCTCGACCGTGCTGAAGTAGCCGTCCGCGATCGCGACGAGCCGCTCGCGCGAGACGCGCTCCTCGGGCGGCACGATTTCCGAGAAGGCCGGGTCGTAGAAGAGCTGCGTCGGGTCGCCGAACGGTTTCGGCATGTCCGGCAGGCGATTGACGATCGTCTCGACCTCGGTGATCTCGCGATTCTCGACCTTGATGCGCAGCGCGAGATACGCGGGATTGCCGTGCTCCTCGACGATGCCGAACCAGACGGCGTTGCCGGTCTGCTCGTCCGCGATCGTCATCGAGTCTTCCCAGACGGCGTTGATCGTGCCCCAGAGCCCGTCGTTGCCGAGCGGCATCTCGACGTTGTTCTCCGTGAACCGAACGCGGGACGCGAACGGCACGCGCGTCGTGTCGCGGTGCTCGAGTGCATCGAGATAACGGTTCGTGAAGCCGACGAGGCAGGCGTGGTCGCAGTCGACGTCGATCACCGCGCTCGGCTGCCCGGGCGCCTGCGCGCCGGCCGAGCCCGTGATCAGCGCCCCGCAGCAGAGAAGCCCGCGGAGCAAGGCGTCCGACACCCTCTTGCCGCGGGACGCGCGCGGCCCCGCTCTTTGGCTCGTGATCATCGCATGGGCACCGCGTAGAGCATGAACGGGCCGGGCTGCTGGCCGCGCAGCTCCGGATTCGTGAGGTAGCCGATCTGGCTCTCGATGACGTAAGCCGTGTCGCCGACGGGCGTCGCGCCCGGGGTCGACGTGAACTCGTCGCTCAGCACCTCGAGCGTCGCCGTGTCGCCTTCGATCGTCACGATGCTGACGCGGCCGATGTTGCCCTCGGCCTGCAGGAAGCGATTGCCTTCGATGTGCCGGAAGCCGTCCGGGCCGCCGAGCTCGTGCGAGACCGAGAGCTTCGTGAGCCCCGTCATCTCGCCGCGCCGGTCCGTGTCGACTCTCAGAAGCTCGTTGGTGCGCACGTTGTTCACGTACAGCGTGCCGTCCTCGGCGAACGCGATCCCGTCGACGCCGACGAGGCTGCGGTCCTCGCCGTAGAGCTCGAGCGCATCCGCGCCCGGTGGGAGCTTGAAGATGCGGCCGTTCGGGGTGTCCGTCGCGAACACGCTCCCGTCCTGCCTCACCGCGATGTCGTTGCAGGCGGCCGCGGGCGGCGGGAACGGATAGACGCCCTTCTGCTCGCCGGTCTCGAGGTCGAACGCCATCAGGCTGCTGACCCCCTGCGAGCGCTCCGGACCGAAGAAGTTCGGCACGGAGCAGAGCCAGAGCGTGCCGCTCGCCTCGTCGGCGAACACGCCGAGGATCGTCAGGATCCCGTTGGCTTCGCTCGTCTCGATCCAGGGCAGCGCGACGGATTCGCCCGGCGCCGCGCGGTACACGTTGCCTTTGATGCTGCCGGCATAGACCGTGCCGTCCGACGTCGACGTGACGCTTTCAGGGTAGACCTCTGTGTCCCCGATGCGAATGCCGGGCGCATTCGATTGCGAAAGGACCGGCAACGCGCCTAGCGCGAGCGCGATGAAGAGCGCGTCGCGCCGCTTCGCCGCCGCGCCCCCGATGCGCGGTCTCGCGGCACTCGTCAGCTTGCCCGTGTCGTGTTCGAGTATTCGCATCGTCGTGCTCCGTTCACACGATCGCATTCAATCGGTCTCGTTCCGCTGCTGGGCTTCGTACGCGCCCCACGCGAGATCGATCAGGTACGCGTGAATGGCGTCCGCCTCCGCCTCGCCCAGCACGTCGTCCCATTGCGGCATCCCTCGGTACCGGCGCGCGCCGTACAGCACGATCGCGTTGAACTGTGCGTGCGTCTCGGCGCTCATCCGCCGCAGGTCCGGCGTCAGCCCGTAATCGACGTTCGCATGACAGATCGCGCAGCTGCGCGCGAACAGCAGCGCGCCCTGCTGCACGGTCTCGGCCGATGCCGTGCGCGCGACCGGCGGCTCGGGAATCGGGCCGATCGCGCTCAGCGGCTCCGGCAGCGGGACCTCGCCCCCGTCGAGCTTGAACGCGATGATCCGGTTGTCGTTGCCGTACCTCACGACGGCGCTCGTGTCGTGAGGCGCGAACCATCCGCCGCCGCCCCAGCCCGCCATCACCGCGATGTACTGCACGCCGTCGATCTCGTAGGTCATCGGCGCAGCCATGATCGACGTGCCGACCTCGAGGTCGAGCAGCAGCTCACCCGTTTCCGAGTGGAACGCGCGGAAGTGACCGGTATCCGTGCCCTGGAACACGAGCCCCCCCGCGGTCGCGAGGACGCCGCCGCGGTCCCACCAGCCGATGCCTTCCTGCTCCCAGCGCACCTCGCCGGTCTTCGGATCGAACGCCTTCAGCAGCGCCCGCGACGTGTGCTTGCCCGCGGCCTGCACCTCGCGCAGCTTCTCGCCGAGCGGCCCCGGCACGTTCGCCGGGTCCTGCAGCAGCATGTCGCCGAACAGCGTGCTGTTGCCGGAGTTCGCCTGCTTGGGCCGATAGACGTGGCCGTCGGTGGGGTCGTACGTGATCGCGCCGCCTTCGATCGCAGGGATGTAGACGAGACCGTTCTCCGGGTTGTACGCCATCGGGTTCCAGCTGTGTCCGCCCATGCCGCTCGGCTCGACGTACACAGGCCCGTCCTTGTAGTCGACCTCGTCGCTGATCGCGGGCCGCCCGGTTTCGAGATCGACGTGCGTCGCCCAGTTGACCGGCACGTACGGATCGGCGGACAGGAGCTTGCCGGTCGCGCGGTCGAGGATGTAGAAGAAGCCGGCCTTCGGCGCCTGCATCAGCACCTTGCGCACCTCGCCGTCGAGGTCGAGGTCGGCGAGGATCATCGGCTGCGTCGCCGTGTAGTCCCAGCTCTCGCGGGGCACCTGCTGGTAGTGCCATGCGAGCCGGCCGGTGTCCGGATCGATCGCGAGGATCGACGCGAGGAAGAGGTTGTCGCCGCCGGACGGGCTCCTCTCGTACCAGTTGAAGAGCGCCGCGTTGCCGGTGCCGACGTAGAGCAGGTTCAGCTCCGGATCGTAGGCCATCCCGTTCCACGCGGTGCCGCCGCCGCCGACGTCCCAGCGGCTGTTCGGGTCCCACGTCGCGGCGGCCATCTCCATCTCCGGATGCTCGTACCCGTTCGCCGGGTCGCCGGGGACGATGAAGAAGCGCCAGGCGAGCTCGCCCGTCTTCAGATCGTACGCGCTGATGTAGCCGCGTGCGTCGTAGTCCGCGCCCGCGTTGCCGATCACGACGACGTTGCCCGCGACCTCGGGCGCGCCGCTGACCGTGTAGGCGCGATCCTTGTAGATCAGCGTGTCGACCTCTCAGACGACGCCGCCGGTCGCGGCATCGAGGCCGAACAGGCGCCCGTCGAGCGAGCCGACGTACACCATGCCTTCCCACACCGCCACGCCGCGATTGACCTCGTCGCAGCAGGTATAGCGGTTGACCTGCCCGTCGCTGTGCGGATCGAACTTCCAGATCTCCTCGCCCGTTGCCGCGTCGAGCGCATAGACGCGGCCGGTCGTGCCGGACGTGTAGAGCACGCCGTCGACGACGATCGGTGTGGCCTCGAGCCCGCGGCTCGTCCCGAGCGCGTAGTCCCAGGCGAAGCCGAGCCGGCCGACCGTCTCGACGTTGATCTGGTCGAGCGTCGAGTAATGGCTCTTGCCGAAGTCGCGTCCGGACGTCATCCACTGTCCGGGCTCGCTGTCCGCCGCGAGCAGGCGCTCGCGCGTGATGTTGCCGTACGACCGTGCTGCGGCGGCCGCGGCGCCGTCCGTGCCCGCGGCGGTCGGCTGCGGCGCGTCGTTGCTGCACGCGCCGAGCAGTGCGAGCGGCAGCCAAAGCGGTACGGTCAGGCGGTGGCGGGTCGGCATGCTGGGCCTCGAGCGCGGATCGTTTTGTCGTTTTCGTGGGGCTGCCGCGTCCCGCAGCGGCCGATGGCGATTGTAACCCGCGTTTCGTGGACGGGTGCGGTCGATCGGGTGGTAAGGTTGTCTTGACAACTTTTCGGCGCGGCCGTACCGTGCACCGATGGCCGCGTTGAACCCTCGATCACCGATACCGCTGTATCAGCAGCTGGCCGATGCCCTGCGCGAGCATATTCGCCGCGGCGAGTATCCGGCCGGCTCGAGGATCCCGTCCGAGCACGCGCTGGCCGCGCGCTTCGGAGTCGGCCGTCCCACGGTGCGCCAGGCGACCGATCTCCTGATTCGGCAGCATCTCCTCACCCGGCGCCGGGGCGCGGGGACGTTCGTATGCGGTCCGCCGCGCGAGGTCGACCTGTTCTCGCTCGCCGGCACGAGCGCGGCCTTCGAGAAGCGGGGGCTCGACGTGAAGACGCGCTACCTGGAGCCCCTCGAGCTGCGCACGGTGTCCGCGGGGGCCGGGAACCCGTTCGACGGCCGGCGCGCGTATTTCCTGTCGCGCGTGCACCGGGTGGGCACCGGACCCGTGCTGCTCGAGGAGATCTGGCTCGACGCGGAGCTTTTTCGCGGGATCGAGCGCTTCGATCTGCGCGGCGGCTCGCTGTCGCGGGTCGTCGCGGAGCACTACTACCTGCGGCCGGAGCGCGGGCATCAGAGCTTTCGCATCTGCACGCTGAAGGGGCCGCGCGCGCGCGCGCTGCAGGTCACGCCGGCGGCGCCGGTGCTGCACGTGCGCCGCTGGCTGCACTTTCCGGGCGCCGAGAACGCGGTGTATGCGGAGCTTTATTGCCGCACGGATCGCTTCGAGTTCTCGCAGACATTTTCCCAAAGCCTCGAACCTGAGGCGTCCCCGGCGCCGCCCGCGGTGCCGAGCGATCCCAAAGGAGCTACCAGCGGTGAGTGAGCGCGGGTATTACGGCCGGTTCGGCGGGATGTACATCCCGGAGATCCTCGTGGCGACGTTCGAGGAGCTGATCGAGGCGTTCGCGGACGCGCGGCGCGACCCGGCATTCTGGCAGGAGTACGTCGAGCTCATGAGCACGTACTCGTGCCGGCCGACGCCGCTCACGTTCGCCGAGAACCTGACGCGTCACTTCGGCGGCGCGCGCATCTACATCAAGCGCGAGGACCTCAACCACACCGGCGCGCACAAGGCGAACAACGTCATGGGCCAGGGCCTGCTCGTGCGGCGCATGGGCAAGCGGCGAGTGATCGCGGAGACCGGCGCCGGCCAGCACGGCGTGGCGACGGCCACGATGGCCGCGAGGTTTGGCCTCGAGTGCACGATCTACATGGGCGAGATCGACGTCGAGCGTCAGCGCCCGAACGTGTTCTGGATGGAGCGGCTCGGCGCGACCGTCGTCCCGGTCAGGACCGGCACCCGGATCCTGAAGGATGCGATCAACGAAGCGTTCCGCGACTGGGTCGCGAACATGGATACGACGCACTACGTGCTCGGCACGGCATGCGGGCCGCATCCGTTCCCCGAGATGGTCGCGTACTTCCAGTCGATCATCGGCATCGAGGCGCGCGACCAGATCCTCGAGCGCGAGAAGAAGCTGCCCGCGCGCGTGTACGCCTGCGTCGGCGGCGGGTCAAACGCAATGGGCATCTTCCAGGGCTTCATGGACGACCCGGTGGAGCTGGTCGGCGTCGAGGCCGGAGGGGAGGGCATCGCGACCGGCCGGCATGCCGCGCGCCTCGCCTCGGGCGACGCGCGCATCGGCGTCGCGCAAGGCTACAAGACGTTCTTCCTGCAAGACGACGACGGCCAGATGCGCGAGACGCACAGCGTCGCGGCGGGCCTCGACTACGTCGGCGTCTCGCCGATCCTCGCGTCGCTCGCCGAGCAGGGACGCGTGCGCTTCGAGGCCGCGGACGACGCCGAGGTCGTGGAAGCGCTGTCGCTGACGGTGCGCAAGGAGGGCGTGATCCCGGCGCTCGAGTCCGCTCACGCGTTCGCGGGCGCGTTCCGCGAGGTCGGTGCGCTGTCCCCCGACGACGTCGTGATCATCAACCAGTCGGGGCGCGGCGACAAAGACATCTTCACGGTCGCCGACGCGTTCGGCGACCCGCGCTGGAAGGACTTCATCCGGCAGAAGGCGGCCGAGTACGATGCTTGAGGACTACCTGCGCAAGCGCCGCGAAGAGCGCGACATCCTGCTGATGACGCACATCGTCCTCGGCTACCCGAGCTTCGCCGAGTGCCGGGACGTGATCGCTGCGATGGTCGACGCGGGCGTCGAGCTGATGGAGCTGCAGATTCCGTTCTCGGAGCCGATGGCGGACGGGCCGGTGATCCTGCGTGCCAACCAGGAGGCGCTCGCAAGGGGCGCGCGCGTCGAGGAGTGTCTCGACTTCGCCGAGCGGGCGGCGTCCGAGTTCGACATCCCGTTCCTGTTCATGACTTACTACAACGTGCCGCTTCAGTACGGCGTCGAGCGCTTCGCCGATCGCATGCGCCACGGCGGCATCGTCGGCTCGATCGTGCCCGATCTGCCCCCGGAGGAGGCGGAGCCGTATCTCGGCGCGCTCGCCGACCGCGGCCTCGCGCCGATTTTCATCTTCTCACCGAACACGTCCGATGCGCGCTTGCGCTACCTCGCCGACCACGCCCGAGGCTTCGTCTACTGCGTCGCGCGCAAGGGCGTCACCGGCGCCCCGACGGAGTTCGCGGAGTCGCTCGAGCGTTACCTCGCGCGCTGCCGCGCCGCGACCTCGCTGCCGCTCGCCGTGGGGTTCGGCGTGCGCGAGAAGCGCGACGTCGACTTCCTGCGCGGCAAAGCGGACATCGCCGTCGTCGGCTCCGAGACCCTGCGCGTCCTGGACGAGCGAGGCGTCGGCGCGATCGGCGGCTTCATCCGCTCCTTGCGCTGACGCCGGCGGGGATGCGCGGGCGCGGCCGCCGTGTAATACCATGGCCGTCGGTCTCGAGGAAATAACGAACATGAAGAAGTTTCGAGAAGCGGCTGTTTTACCGGAAGAATATCGGCGTGCCAGCCGAGGCCGAAGCGTCCGGGCCGCGGGCATCCGGCTGCGGAGGCCCTGGAGCTTGCTGTCCGGCGCGCTCGCGGCCGCGTGCGCCGCGGTGCTTGCGCCTGCGCCAGGCGCCGAAGCGGAGCCGGTGACGGCCGAGCGTCTCCTCGAGGCCGGCGAGAACCCCGCCGAGTGGCTCATGGACGGGCGGACGTACAGCGCGCAGCGCTTCAGCCCGCTCGATCTCATCGACGAGCACAACGTGCAGGATCTCGGTCTCGCGTGGTACTACGACCTCGGCACGCTGCGCGGCGTCGAAGCCACGCCGCTGATGGTCGGCGGCGTGCTCTACAACATCAGCGCGTGGAACGTCACCTATGCGCACGACGCGAAGACTGGCGAGCTGCTGTGGAGCTACGATCCCGAGGTGCCGCGAGAGTGGGGCCGGTACGCGTGCTGCGAGCCGGTCTCGCGCGGGCTCGCCGCCTGGCAGGACAGCATCATCATCGCGACGCTCGACGGCCGTCTGATCTCCCTCGACGCGAAGACCGGCGAGCCCCGCTGGTCGGTGCAGACGTTCGGCGACGAGTGGCCGTACTCGATCACGGGCGCGCCCCGGGTGTTCGACGGCAAGGTCGTCGTCGGCAACGGCGGGGCGGACCTCGGCGTACGCGGTTTCGTGAGCGCTTACGACGCGGACGACGGCCGCTTCCTGTGGAAGTTTTATCTCGTCCCCGGCAATCCCGCGGACGGCTTCGAGAACGCCGCGATGGAGATGGCGGCGAAGACCTGGAGCGGGGAGTGGTGGAAGCTCGGCGGCGGCGGCACGGCGTGGGACTCGATCGCGTACGACCCGGAGCTGAACCTCGTCTTCGTCGGCACCGGCAACGGCTCGCCGCTGGTCCGTCATTTCAGGAGCCCGGGAGGCGGCGACAACCTGTTCCTGTGCTCGATCGTCGCGCTCGACGCCGATACCGGCGATTACCGCTGGCACTATCAGGAAGTCCCGGGCGAAGAGTGGGACTACACGTGCACGCAGTCGATCGTGCAGGCGGAGCTGACGATCGACGGGCGCGAGCGCAAGGTGCTCTTGCATGCGCCCAAGAACGGCTTCTTCTATGTGATCGACCGGGCGACGGGCGAGCTGATCTCCGCCGAGGAGTTCGTGCCGGTCACATGGGCGAGCCACGTCGATCTCGAGACCGGCAGGCCGGTCGAGAATCCAATGGTGCGCTACGGCACCGAGCCAGTGCTCGTGGCTCCGGGGCCCGGCGGCGGGCACAACTGGTTCCCGATGGCGTTCAATCCGATCACCGGGCTCGCGTACTTCCCGACGTACGAGCACTGGATGGTCTACGCGCGCGACGAGACGTTCGAGCCCGTGAAGTACCGTTCGAACTCGGGCTGGGGCGGGTACAGCGGTGCGGCGCTGCAGAAGCGCCTCGAGCTGCAGCGGCTGATCCCCGAGCTCGAGCGGACGTGGCTGACGGCGTGGGATCCCGTTCACCAAAGGGCGGCATGGAAGGTGCCGCTGCCGCGCCACGGCAACGGCGGGGTGCTGACCACCGCGGGGAATCTCGTCGTCGAAGGCACGACGAAGCAGACGCTGTCGATCTTCCGGGCGACGGACGGCGAGCTGCTGTGGGAGATCCCCGTGCAGAGCTCGCCGGTCGCGGGGCCGATCACGTACCTCGTCGACGGCGAGCAGTACATCGCCGTGAATGCGGGCTTCGGCGGCGGCGCCGCGCAGATCGAGCGCAGCACCGGCATTGCGCGCAACCGGGCGTCTGCGCGCCTGCTCGTGTTCAAGCTCGGGGGCACGGCGACGCTGCCGCCGCTTCCTGACGCGGAGCCCGTGCCGAATCCGCCGCCGCTGCGGGCAAGCGAGGAGTCGGTGCAGCGCGGCGCGCGCATCTACGCGCAGACGTGCGCGCAGTGCCACGGTCAGCTCGCGGTCGGCGGCGTGACGGACCTGCGCTTCATGAGCCCCGAGACGCACGCGGCGTTCAACCGGATCGTGCTCGAGGGCACGCTGGCCGAGCGGGGCATGGGAAGCTTCGCGTCCCTGCTGTCGGAGCAGGACGTCGAGGACGTGCACGCGTACCTGATCGCGCGCGCGAACGAGGACTGGGGGCAGTAGCTCCGGTCTCGCCCGGAGGCCGCCCGGCGCGTCAGCTGTCCGGTCTTGTGCGCCCGCCGTGGCGGGCCGTCCGTCTCAGCGCTTCAGCGCCGCGTCGAGCGTGATCTCGAGGCCGTTGCGCAGCAGGTTGGACACCGGGCACTTCTGCTCAGCCTCGGCCGCGAGCCGCTTGAAGTCCGCCTCGTCGAGACCGGGGACGCGCCCCTCCGTCGCGAGATGCATTTTCGTGATCGTCGTGCCGTCCAGCGTGATCGTGGCGCGGGTCGTGATCTCCTCGGCCTTGTGCCCCTGCCCGTCGAGGTAGTTCGCGAAGGCCATGCTGTAGCACGCGGCGTGCGCGGCCGCGATCAGCTCTTCCGGATTCGTGCCGGGCGCGTTCTCGAAGCGGGTCGCGAACGTGAACGGGACGTCGCGGAGCACGCCGCTCGTGCTCGCGATCGTGCCGTTGCCTTCTTTCAACGTGCCGCGCCAGATTCCGGTTGCAGTGCGTTCGATGGCCATGGCGACCTCCTTGGACGATAGTCCGCCGCGGCTCCGATGCCGCTCGAAGCCGCTACTTCGGAGCGTGCAGCTCCAACAGCTGCGGGTAAATCGTTTCCTTGTAGAACGACAGGATCGGCATGGCATCGGCGCGCACGTTCTCGCGCTCCGCGAAATGCTCGATCAGCCGATCCGAATCGGATATGAAGCGGCGGGGCTCGATCTCGACGGTCGGAAACGTCGCGGGTTTGCCGAGCCCCTCGCTCAAATTGGCCTTCGTCGCCTCGAACGACGGATCGGCAGGGTCCATGCGCACGATCTCGATCCGGTCGAGGAGCCCCGCCTCGGTCATGAACAGCAGGAACTTGAACGAGAACGGGCAGCCGTTCTTGACGTAAACCTTTGGCTTGAATTCATCGCCGCCCATGAGTTCCTCCGCTCAGCGCAGCTCGTCGCGGGCGGACGGGATCAGCACCCGCGTGCATCGGTCTCGCTCACGTCGAGCATATCCGAACTGCCGGGCGGACCGTATATGTAATCTCCGGGGGAGAGCGGGTTGACGTTCACGATCAGCACGCCGCCGGTCCTCGTCGGCATGGAGCATGCCGCCGAGGGTCGCTCTCGGCGCTATGCGGCGCCCCGCTTGTAGGCCCTCGCGCCCCCATTGCCGAGCATCTTGCCGTCGCCCTCTGGGTCGGGCAAGACGCGGTGCTTGTCGCTCGACGCAGACAGCGGGCGTCTCGACGGGAAACGCGCGCCTACCGAAGCCGGCGTCGCCGATTCGGCGAAGCCGGCCTTACGCTCCGCATCCCACGCGGAGAAGCAGGCAAGGTGCAGGTGGAATCGATCGCGGCCGAACTCGACCTCGAACTCGAGCTCGTCGCTGCGGACGAGGGCCTCGCACAGGGCGCACTTTGCGCCCGTGCCCGGGCCGCCCCACGTCTGCTCGGGAGAGCGGTCCGGCAACAGGCCCTTTGCGATCGACTCGCGAGCGAGCCTTCTGAGTGCGTAGTCATTCCCCATTACAAACTCCCCGGGTCTCCTGCGGCCGTCGCCGCGTGCGAAGTTCTCCGACAATTCGACGTGCCGTTCGTTCTCTCCGTCAATAAGTAAACGACGAATGGACGGATGGCCCGCCACCGGTGTCTCCATTCGGGAAGCGGCGCGGACGCGGCTTCGCGTGACGGCGCCGTGCTATAGTCCTCCGCCGCCGGTCGCCTCGGCGAAGATTCGGGAGGGAATCATGAAGACGAAGACAGCCGCGGCCGCGTCGCTCGCGCTATTTCTGGCATCCGCCGCCCACGCCCAGCTGGACCTGCAGCCGACCGTTGCGTTCTCCGCCTGGCGGGTCATCACCGCCGGCGCGGCCACGATGGAAGGCCCTTACTACTACGCACCCGGCAAGCATCGCTCCGAGATGACGATGGAAGGTCAGACGTTCACCGCCATCATCCGCGAGGATCGCGAAGTGCTGTGGACGCTGCTTCCGCAGCAGAACATGTACATGGAGCTGACATTCGACGCGCGGGAGCTCGGCAGCGGCGGTGCGTTCGAGGGCTCGGACATCGTCGAGAGCCGAGAGATCGGCACCGAGGAGGTGAACGGCCATCGGACGACGAAGTACGAGGTCACGGTGCGCGACCCCGGGGGCCAGACGGCGACCGGAACGCTGTGGGCTACGGCGCAGATGATCCCGGTCCGGATGGACATGGTCCTCGAGGACGGCGAGAGCGTCGTCGTGGAGCTTCGCGATATCGAGGTCGGCCCCCAGCCCGACTCGCTCTTCGAGGTGCCGGCGGGCTACACCCGCCTTTCGCTCGGCAACCTCGGCGCGCTCGCCGGGTCGCTGCAAGGCTTCGGCAGCCCGGGGGCGCAGCCGGCCGCGCCGGACGAGGCGGGCAGCCCGAGCTTCGCGGAGGAGGTCGCCGCGGAGGCCGCCGAGGGCGCGAGAGAGGCGGTGACCGACGGCGTCCGGCAGGGCGTTCGCGACAACGTCGGGCGGCGGATCCGGGGCCTCTTCAACCGCGACTGAGCTCGAAAGGCACGGGCGTGCGGGCGGGAGCCCCGAGTCCGCGGGCTCCGGCCTTCGGCGGCGTCTACGCCGCGGCGAGCCCGGCCTACGATGCTTCCGCGCGCTCGCTTTCCATCGTCCGGCGGTGCGCGGGCCGGGCGTGACACTGCTCGAGCCATGCCTTCGTGCTCGGGTAGGCGTCGAGCGGCGCGCCGACCAGCGTCCTGTACCAGACGACCGATCCGACGATCACATCCGCCAGCGAGAATGCGTCGCCGAGCACGTAGGGGGACGCGGCAAGCTTCGTCTCGAGAACGCTCGACAGCGCCTGGAGCTCGTCGCGGGCGAGCTTCGCCTGACCTTCGCTGCGCAGGGCGCTGTCGATGCGCTCGCTCGTCGCATAGGCGAGCCGGTTTACGACGCTGCCGTAGGTGACGTAGGCCCACGTGGACCACGACAGCGCCTGCAGGCGCTGCGGCGACTCGGCGGCGGGCCACATGCCCCGGGCGACGCCGTAGCGATCGCCGAGCCACGTCATGATCGCGAGCGCCTCGAAAATCGGTGTGCCGTCGACGACGAGCGTCGGCACCTTGCCGTTCGGGTTGAGCCGGAGGAACTCCGGCTTGCGCTGGTCGCCGGCGGCGAGATCGACATGGACGCGCTCGTGCGGGACCTCGAGCTCCGCAAGCGCCCACGAGACTGGCGTCGCGCTCGACATCGGGGCGGCGTAGAAGACGATCGACATGACAGGCTCCTCCTCGGCTGAATCGGGCTACCGGACAGGGCGGCGGAGGCGATCTCAGGCCCGCTTCATCTCGCGCACGCGCGCCCGTGCGGTCTCCGCCTCGGCTTCGTCGACGTCGCACGCGAGGAAGCCGCCGGACTGGTGGCGCCACAGCGTGGCGTACAGGCCGCCGCGCGCGAGCAGTTCCTCGTGCGTGCCGCTTTCGACGATCCGCCCCTCGTCCATCACGACGAGCCGGTCCATCGCGGCGATCGTCGACAGGCGGTGCGCGATCGCGATCACCGTCTTGTCCTGCATCAGGGCGTAGAGCTGCTCCTGGATCGCCGCCTCGATCTCCGAGTCGAGCGCCGACGTCGCCTCGTCCAGCACGAGGATCGGCGCGTTCTTCAGCAGCACCCGCGCGATCGCGATGCGCTGACGCTGACCGCCGGAGAGCTTGACGCCGCGCTCGCCGGCGTGCGCGTCATAGCCCCGGCGGCCGTGCTTGTCGACCAGCTCGAGGATGAACTCGTGCGCGTGGGCTCGTTTCGCAGCCTCGATGATCTCGGCCTCCGTCGCGTCCGGCCTGCCGTAGCGGATGTTGTCGCGGATCGAGCGGTGCAGCAGCGACGTGTCCTGCGTGACCATGCCGATGTGCCGCCGCAGCGACTCCTGCGTGACCTCGGAGATATCCTGCCCGTCGATCGTGATCCGCCCCGACTGCAGGTCGTAGAAGCGCAGCAAGAGGTTCACGAGCGTCGACTTGCCGGCGCCGGAGCGGCCGACGAGACCGACCTTCTCGCCGGGCCGGATCTCGAGGGTCAGGTTCTCGATCACGCCCGTTTCCGCGGCGTAGTCGAAGCTGACGTTCTCGAAGCGGATCTCGCCGCGGGTCACGACGAGCTCGCGCGCGTTCGGTCGATCCGTGACGGTCAGCGGCTGCGACAGCGTCTTGATGCCGTCCTGCACGGTGCCGATGTGCTCGAAGAGCTGTGCGATCTCCCAGAGGATCCAGTTCGACATCGAGCGGATCCGCATCACCAGCGCGATCGCGACCGCGATCGCGCCGAGCGTCGCCGCCGCCTGATGCCACGCCCATACGGCCACGGCGCCGATGCCGACGAGCAGCAGCGCGTTCAGGGTCTGCAGCGTGAACGTCAGCCCGGTCACGAGCCGCATCTGCCGGTGCACGGTCGTCATGAACTCGCCCATCGCGTCGCGCGCGTACTCCTGCTCTCGATCGGTATGCGCGAACAGCTTGATCGTCTGGATATTGGTGTAGCTGTCGACGATCCGTCCGGTCATCGTCGCGCGCGCGTCGGACTGCTCCATCGACACCTTGCGCAGGCGCGGCACGAAATGGATCAGCAGCGCGATGTATCCGCCGAGCCAGACGATGAGCGGCACCGTCAGCAAGGCGTCGGTCTGCCCGACGAGGATCACGGCGCCGGTGAAATACACGACCACGTAGACCATTACGTCCATCAGCGTCGTGACCGTTTCGCGCGTGGACAGCGCCGTCTGCATGATCTTCTGCGAGATGCGCCCGGCAAGCTCGTCCTGGAAGAAGCGCAGGCTCTGACGAAGCATGTGGCGATGTCCCAGCCAGCGGACGAGCATCGGGTAGTTGCCGAAGATCGTCTGGTGGATGACCAGCGACTGCGCGAACACGAGAGTCGGCAGGCCGACCGCGACGAGCAGCGCGACGGCCGTCAGCTCGCGGCCGTGCTCGGAGAAGAACGTGGCGCGGTCGGCATCCGCGAGGCGGTCGACGAGCGAGCCCATGTAGCCGAACAGCGCGATCTCGGCCGTCGAGACGAGCGCGGTCAGGACGGACATCACGACGAGCCACGGCAGCACCGGCCGCGAGGCGAAGCGGAGAAAGGCGAGCAGCCCGCGAGGCGGAACCTCGGGCTCCTCGGCAGGGAACGGATCGACCAGGTTTTCGAAGAAACGGAACATTCGGCACTCTCTCGTCAATCGAGGCGGGCCGCGGCGCTGCGGGAGCGGGATGCGCTCGATGGGGTGGCGGCCGAAAGGTCCGCGTCGGGCCGCAGTCGAAGGGCCGCCCACATGTCGTGCGGCCAGTTTAAGACCTGAAGCGAGGTTAAGGTAAAGAGGGCGGCGACGCCCTTGCAACCGGGCGTGCGGCGGTGTAGGCGCGCCCGAGCGGGGCGGGGATGGGGCGGCTCAGGAGCGGTTGTAGGGGTCGAAGCCTTTCCCGGGGCCGTGCTCCTCGAGCTCGAGAGGCTCCCCTTTGCTCGCCGTGCGGCGGGGCCGCTCGGCATCGGCGCGCCGGCAGGCCGACCTCGCGCGCTCTCCCGGCGAGCGGAACGAGCGCGTCGGCTCGAGAGCCAGGTCGTCGTTCTCGAGCTGCCTCAACAGAACGCTCGTGCTGTCGCCGGCGCTCGTGTCCCACTCCCAGACGGGGTTGCCGCGGCTGTCGAAGACGATTCGGCCGGGCGATGACCGGCGCTCCTGCGGCTCGGCGTCCGGTCGCCGTAGTTTGCGCGTGCCCACGTTATGTCCACCGTGGTAACGGGTCGTTGATCGAAGCCTAGCCGGAGATGCCCCGATGCGCCGTTAGCGGCGTCACAGCCCGTCGAGCGCGGCTTGCCGCGGCGGCGCGCTGCCGTCCGTGCCCCGGCAGGGCGGGGGCCTCGAGCCGCTCGAAGCCCCGCCCCCCGCGCGCTAGTTGATCTTGACCGCGTCTTCCGGCGACGGCGGCTGATAGATCTCGAGGCCCGCGTTGCCGGTCACGGTGGGGCGCGCCGGGATCGGCTCGCCCTTCGCACGCGCTTCCGCGACGCGGCGCTGGTATTCCTTCTCGGCCCGGAGGGCATTCGCAACGAAGAAGTTGCCTTCGTGGCACGAGTACTCGAGCACCTCGTAGCCGGGCTGCGTCGTCAGCGTCAGGCGGAAGGTCCACGGCTGCTCGAACGTGCGCTCATCGTGCACGGTCACGACGTAGTCGATCATCTCCGGATCGATGCGCGTGAAGCGCTCGACGAGCTTCAGGTCCTCGCTGTGCGCCATGCGGCCGATGCCGAGCTTGTCGGTGAAGTTCGTCGTCTCGACGACGAGCGTATCCCCGTCGAAGTAGCCGACCGACGAGCCCATGTACTGGCGCACGCCCGGGTCGGCCGGCGGACGGCCGTCGAGCGGAATGATCCGCGTGTCGTGCAGCATCTCGTACGTGATCGCGACCTCGGTCGGCGACTGCACGATGCGCATCGCATCGCCATAGAGCGAAGGCAGGATGGAGCCCGTGATGCCGCGCGTGATGCAGCGGTCGTAGTACGAGAAGTCCTCCATCGTGAAGAACGGCCCGTTCGACTGGCCGCGGCGGCCCCTGGCCTGCCGCTGCCGGCCTTCTTCGGTCAACGCCGGAATCTGTCCGTTCTCGGGATCGATGATGTACGAGGTGTAGCCGAACGTGCGCGTGCCGGTCTCGGCCGAATCGAGGGCGCTCAGCTCGAGGCGGCTGCCGTCGTTCCCCTGGCTCGCGGCGATGGCCCGCAGGCCGCCTGCGCCGCCTCCGAGGCGTTCGCGGAATTCCTCGTCCGTAAGATGCTGCCGGGTGCCGAACCGTGCCGGCCGCTCCATCGAGATGCCGGACATGTCGCGGCTCGTGAAGGTGCCCTGCAGGTCCGGGTCGCCCCACGAGAGGCGGGGCACGCGCCAGCTCGGATCCTTGAACGCAGCGGCTGTCCGCTCCGCGGGCACCGCCGAGTCGGCATCCTGAGCGCGGGACTCTGCCGCGATCGAGAGCGCGACGGCGAGCGCCAGGCCCGACAACGCGGCGGCGAGCGCCGAATGCCGCAGATGTGGCAAACGAGCGGCGAGCGGCAGTGCGGCCGGCGACGCTTTCGCTCGCGCATTGACCGCCCCATTCAAGGTACGCATACTCTTTCCTCCCGCGCAAAGCCTTGAAAGGGGTATGGTAAAGCGCATGCGCCACGGACTTCCACTCGCCGTTCTGTGCGGTGCCGCCGTCGCGATCGCGACGCTCTCTCCCGCTGACGCGCAGGAGCGCGAACGCCCCGAGCGCATCGCCGGCAAGCCGAATCTGAACGGCATATGGCAGGCGATGAACGCGGCCCACTGGAATCTCGAGGGCCACTCCGCGGAGGCGATCAAGGACTTCTGGCAGCTCGGGGCGATCGCCGCGATCCCGGCCGGGCAAAGCGTCGTCGTCGGCGGAACCATTCCATACAAGCCGGAGGCGCTCGCGAAGCGCGAGGAGAACCGTGCCGGCTGGCCCGCGTCGGACCCGGAGGCCAAGTGCTACATGCCGGGCATTCCGCGCGCGACGTACATGCCGTATCCGTTCCAGATCGTGCAGGGCGAGGGCGACGTGATCCTGTTCGCGTACGAGTACGCGAATGCGAACCGGCCGGTTTACATGAATCCGGAGGATCACCAGATCGCGCCGGTGGATCTGTGGATGGGCAGGTCCAACGGCCGCTGGGACGGGGACACGCTAGTGATCGAGGTGAACTCGAACATCGATCAGACGTGGCTGGATCGCGCCGGCAATTATCACAGCTCGGCGATGGTCGTGACCGAGCGCTACACGCTGATCGACGAGCATGTCATGCAGTACGAGGCGACGATCGACGATCCGGAGACGTTCACCCGGCCGTGGACGATTCGCATGCCGCTCTACCGCAGGATGGAGGAGAACGCGCGGCTCCTCGAGTTCAACTGCGTCGAGTTCGCCGAGGAGCTGCTGTACGGCGAATTGATGACGAGGGAGCCGATCGTCGAGTAGCTCGCGTCGGCTTCGTCGCTGATCCATCGAGGAAATATCGAGGTTCGTCAGATGTCACGTAATGTCTTCGCCGCTTCAGCGATCGCCGCCGCCATGCTGTGCGCCGCGGGTCCGGCTGCCGCGCACCACTCGTTTGCGGCCGAGTTCGACATCAATCAGCCGATCCAGCTGAGCGGGGAGGTGATCCGCATGGAGTTCACGAACCCGCATTCGTGGATCTACCTGAAAGTCACGACCGACAGCGGCGAGGTGCAGGAGTGGGCCATCGAGGGCGGCGCGCCGAATGCGTTGATCCGCCGCGGCTGGAACCGCAACTCGCTGCCGCCGGGCACGCCCGTCACCGTGCTCGGCTATCGCTCGAAGGACGGGGCGCTGCGGGCGAGCGGGGCCTCCGTCACGCTGCCCGACGGCTCGAGCCTCAACGTGAGCTCGACGGGGATCGGCGCGCCGAGCGCAGAGTAACCGGGCGGGGCGCTGAGGCGCCTCCCCCTTTCCTTCGTCCCCGGGCGCACCTCGGGCGGGGCGAGCCGATGAAGAGCCGGGAGCCGTCCGGCAGGATCAGGTCTCGCCCGTTCGCCCGGTTCGCGCCGTTCTTCGCACGATAGCCCTCGATCGTGTTCTCCGTGCCCGGCTTCACCATGTCGCGGGTGAAGCCGCGGCGAAAGAGCGTGCTCGGCGCCCCACCCTCGATCATCCGCACCGTCGTCGTTCTGCACCTCATCCCGGCGCCGTGACTTTCTTGCACCGGTGACGCGCCGCGTGCCTGCGGGGCGTCCCGGATGACCGTCCTCCTCGGAGGCGGTAGAGTCGCAGTATGACGAGCGTCACCGATTCGACCGCGGGTGCCGGGCCGGCCTGGCGGAGCTGGCTGGGGATCGTTGCCGTCGTGCTCGGCGTGCTGGGCGCGGCCGCTTACGGCACCGAGTGGATGAAGCAGCGGGTGATCGTGAACGCGACGCCGGCGGACGGCCGGTTTCCCGCCGCGGAGTGCCCGGAGGACGAGCTCATCGAGGAGGGGCTGAGCGTCGCCGAGTGCGAGCAGATGGTGAGCAACGTGCGCAGCTACGTCGTCTCCGCTCCGGCGTGGTTCCCGCGGGCGCAGTCATGGCTCGCCGGCGTCGGCACGCTGCTCGCGCTTCTCTCGATCGGAGTCGGCGTCGCGCTCGTCGACCGGCGCACCTGGGCGCCGGCGGCTGCCGTCGCCGTTTTCGGCGCGTTGACGCTCGTCGACGGCGCGGGCTTCGTCGCCGCGGTCAATACCGGTCCGATCCTGCGCGACGTCTATCTCTGGAACGTCCTGCTCTGGTTCTTCGTGCACCTGATGATGACGCTCGGCGCGGCGGCGGGCCGTGCGGCGGAACGCGCATCGCCTGCGGTCGGGCACATCTGAGGGGCAATTGGGGAGAACGGCAATGACCAATGCAGACGAGACGGCGGCGAGACACGGGAACGGCAAGACGGGCCATCGCGCCGGCTACGGCCGGACGGCGGTCGTCGTGCACTGGCTGATTGCCGTGTCGATCTTCTTCCTGTTCGCGTCGAGCTGGTGGATGCTCGCGTTGCCCCTGCCGTCGGACGTGTTCACTTACCGCGAGTTCCCGTTCCAGCTGCACAAGAACGTCGGCATCACGCTCGTCGTGCTGCTCGGCCTGCTGCTCTACGTGCGCACGAGGCATCGCCCGCCCGCGCTGCCGCTGCAGCCGTGGATGAAGCGCGTCGCGACGCTCGATCACGTCGCTCTCTACGTGCTGATCCTCGCCGCGTGCGTCAGCGGGTACCTGTCGTCGTCCTACAGCGGCTGGGGCACGACGTTGTGGTGGGTGGTCGAGCTGCCGAACTGGGGCTACGAGAACGAGGAGCTCAACGTCCTGTTCTCGGACATCCACCTCTGGACGTGCTGGGCGCTGCTCGCGGTCGCCGCCGTGCACATCAGCGGCGCCGTTTACCATGCCTTCCGCGACGACGGCATCGTGCGGCGGATGCTGCGGGTCTGATGCGGCGTCATGCGCTGTTCTCTCGGAAATCGGTGCCTGACACGTTACTTCGCGGAAGCGGGCGCTGACTCCTTTTTCGGCGGGGCGGCGCCGTCGCGGCGGCGTGCTCCGGCACCTGGAACTGGCGCCGATACCGGCCGGGCGTCACGCCCGTGATCCGCTTGAACAGACGCCGAAAGAAGACCGGATCCTCGTACCCGTCAGGCACCCGGGGCGCTACCTCCGAGTGATGTAGGCCGCGAGGTCGTCGAGCTCGGCGTCGGTGATCTCCGTCTTGCGGAACGGTGCCATCGACAGGATCCCCTGACGGACGAACGTCTTGATCGTCTCGGGCGGCAGATCAGTGCGCTCGAGCAGCACGGCCGGGAGGCTACCGTCGTACTTGAGCTGCAGGGACTGCGTGCCCGGGTGTCCCGGCCCCGGCGCGTGGCACGGCGCGCACCAGTGCTCGTAAACCGCCTTACCGCGCTCGAGGTCCGGCGGGTCCTCGGCCGACGCGTCCTGGACCGCGAGGCCGAGCGCCGCCAGCACGAAAAGCTTCGAAGCGCACGGGATGAGGCTGGAACCGCCCGACGTCATCTCAAGCGTCCTCCCGGAGATGCTGCGGCCACACGCCGTAGCGGCCCGCGGCCAGAATGCCGTTCGGGTCGACCGCGTCCTTGATCTTCTCTCGCAGCCGGCGCAGCGCGTGGTTGTTGTAGGAATAGGTGGCCGCGATCTCGTCCTGGAACACGGTCGGCGCGCGGTACTCCGCCCAGCCCTGCTCGGCCGCAAGCTGGACCCAGCGCGAGAAGGCCGCGCGGATCTTGCGGTTCTCCTCGGCGTTCCGCGAGACCGGGAACATGATCAGCCCGACGAGCGAGCGCTGCCAGTTCGTCATGAAGACCGGGCCGACGATCCCGAGATTCTCGCCGCGCGTCACCTCGGCGAGGTTCGACCGGTAGAAGTCCCGGAACCTGAGCAGCTCCTCGCCGTCGCGCGGGATGATCGGCGAGAAGCCGATGTGGCCGCCCGGCGGGTTCGGCTGCATCGGGCTGCGCCCGAGCATCGAGAACGTGGAAAGATTCGGGATGCCGAAGTTCACGAGGCGCACGCGC
>Ga0079224_100003369_pt1 | contig 20130 bp, 22 predicted proteins | sample Stecom2015_FD_80414 | JGI IMG/M metagenome (GOLD analysis project Ga0079224, IMG submission 80414) | Agricultural soil microbial communities from Utah to study Nitrogen management - Steer compost 2015 | ecosystem: Environmental > Terrestrial > Soil > Agricultural land | place: USA: Utah...
CCAATCACCAGGTCAAAAGACTGGTCGGGGAAACCCAGTTCATAAATTGACTGAACTGCGAATTGGAGATTGACGGATGGAGAGGGCATGAAAAGGCGGGAGGAAAGATCGACTCCAATGATCTGGGAGCGGGGTCGCCATTGGAGGATCAATTCTGCAAGATGCCCCTCTCCGCAGCCTACTTCTAGAATCAGCGTTTCAGGGACTTCTTCCAGGCAGCGACGTAGAGATGAGAGAAACCCCCGGAAAAGGTATCGGGCGACCGGATTGCGGGATGAATATTTGTCATAAACATTCCCCAGTACAGTTCCCTGATCCTCGCCGCTGGTGCTCATCCCCTGGTGTTCACTTCTTCTACTCAGCACCGATCTTACGAAAAGTTGAATGGGAGCAGGACAGTCACCCGGATCGCTCCTTCATCTTCGGAGTTTGGAGATCGCGAAGGCCTGACTCCCGTCCTGCCCGTGCGGCCTCTTGACGGCCCTCTTTGAGTTCACGCGCACGTTCAAAATACTGAATATCTTCCAGAATACGCCGATTTGTAGCAATCAGATCAGCGACCATCCCCATCAAGATGAGCTGAACACCCATCAAGAGAAGGACTGCTCCAAGGATCAAAGATTGGATCTTACCTTCACCCTGCCCCTCAAAATAGAAATAGAGAAACCGCAATCCGATGATGAAGCCGCCACCGAAAAGAGAAGATCCCAGGTAGACAAAAAAGCGCAGAGGCTTGTAGAGAACGAAAATTCTCAGGATGGTCATCAGTGAACGGTGGATGTAACCAGGGATGCTGCGGATCAGTCGTGATTCGCGAAGCGGTGGATTCACGCGGACCGGAATCGATTCCACCGTCATATTGGATCGACCGGCCTGTATGATTGTTTCCAGCGTGTAGGTATAGGAGGAAAAAACGTTCAGTCTTAACGCCGCCTGACGGCTGTAGGCACGAAACCCGCTGGTCACATCCGCAACACTGGTATCTGACACCTTTCGCACAACCCAGCTGCCTAACCGCTGCAACAACTTTTTTGTATAGGAGAAGTGAGGGATTTCGTCAATCGGGCGCGCTCCAATTACAATTTCGGCCCGTCCTGCGAGAATCGGTTCGATCAACCGTTCGATATCTTGCCCGTAGTACTGATTATCTCCGTCTGTGTTGACGATTATATCTGCACCCTGCTTCAGGCATGCGGCCAACCCCGTTGAGAAAGCTTGAGCCAGACCCTGGCGAGTCGGTAATCGGATGATGTGCTCCACCGCAAGCTCCCTAGCCACTGATGAAGTCGAGTCGGTACTTCCGTCATCGACCACCAGATACTCGATGCAATCAATTCCGGGGATGGTCTTGGGGAGATCGGCAATAGTGGCAGGCAACGTTTCAGCCTCGTTGTGACAGGGAATCTGAATAATGAGTTTCAAGAATCACCTGACCTTACAAACCATGCATGATCCGTTGGGATGACCTCGACGAGAATTATAACAGGCTCCTCTTGACCTCTCTCGGAAGCCCCGTCAGTAGCGCACATTTATCCTGCAACGTATGGGCAAAAGATCGAAGCGCACGACGGTGTCTCTTGCACATCAGTGTTTTTCGGGTGGTTGCAGGTCATGTATCTTCTCATGAAAGGTCTTCATCAAGTCCATTTTCTCTGAGTAGGGAAGGAAGGACGAGCGAACTCCCTGGATGGCGAAATACTGCAAATCTGAAAGCTCGAGATTGAAAGCAGTGACCGCCTTGAGATATTCATCGCAAAGAGTAGTAGAGAAAAGCGCTGGATCGTCGGTATTTAACGTAACAGGAACACCCCTCCGATAAAGAAGCGGCAACGGATGATCGGATAGCATAGGCCAGGCTTTTGTACGCGCATTACTCGTTAAACAGACATCTAGGCCGATCAAGTGATCTCGCAAATACCCCATCAACTCCGGGTCACGAGCAGCCTGGATCCCATGTCCGATTCTATTGGCTCCCAGAATCCGAACTGCGTCCCAAACCTGCTCGGGGCCGCCCACTTCGCCTGCGTGGACATGGATAAAAAGTTCATTGGCCCTTGCCCAGGCAAAGACCTTTTCGAAATCGTGCATGGGTGCCGAATTTTCGTCCCCTCCTAACCCAATCCCCACAACGCCCCTGTCTCTATACTGAACGGCCAATTCTGCCGTTCTCTCGGCCAAGTTGAGATCGAATTGACGAACGCAATCCAGTATCCAGCGGATTTGAATTTGTCCAGTCCGGGAGAGCCTTTCGGAAGCTTCCACCAGCACTTGCAGCACCTCTTCACCATCTCTCCCAAAGAACCAGGGAATTGAAGGGGTGTAAATGATCTCGGCGTAGTGAATATTCTGGTCAACAAAATAATCAGTTAGATAAAAGAACGTTTCCAAATAGTCTTCTGGACTTCTGAGGTGCTCGCAGACACGCTTGAACGAGTTCAAGAAGCCGAGAAAGTCGTTGTATTGAAGAATCTCAGCTTTAACCTCAGCCAAGGAAGCATCCTTCAGTTCTGTCCCATATCTGATTGCCAGTTGCTGGATCAGATGCGGTGGAACAGCCCCTTCCAGGTGAAGGTGGATTTCTCCTTTTGGGAGTTGGCGGATGTAATCTTTAAGCTCTTCCATTGGTCGAACCAGCCAGGCCTCAATCGGCTTCCGGCCAAAACCTCCAAATCTAACCTAGAAGCTGCAGTTCCTTGAGGTCACGTATGGTGGATTCTGAAATGAAATTTTCGTAGGTCTTAAGTTCCTTACTGGCCGGAGTAAGTTTGCGCATTTCGTCCCAGCACATGGGAGAAACGAAGATCATGTCAGCTTCTTCCACGATTTTCTCGATCAGGTCCGTACGATCGATCGGAGCAATCCAGAATTTTTTCTCGGTCGACGGGTGGTACAGATTCATAAACACTTCCCAAGAAGCGTGCATGGTTCGCTCGTCACGGATCACAATGGCGATATTCTGGTGGCGTGCCGCGTCAAGAATTTCTGTGTAGATCTGATGGTCGGGTTTAATTTCGATAACCGGTTTCTGAAATGGCTCCGCGAGACCTTGGACTTCCTGCATGTGCCAGCTGGTAGTCAGCAGATAGTCGGCCTCACTCAGAAGGGTCTGAATCGCCTCGGAATCACCGCCGGAGAGGGGGATCGCATAGACATCGGCCCCCAATCGCATCTTGAGCTCTCTCGAGAAAATGAAAGCTTCCTCTTCATGGTCAACAACGGCGAAGCGATAGCGCTTCAAGTTGTTTCCGGTTACGTAACTTTCCAGGAGTTTGCTGAATTTTTGCGGAGAAATGCCCAGTGAACGGGCTTTCTCGGTAACTTCGACGAGCATCCGAAACACCGCCCGGCGTCTCATTTGCTCGTAGGTTTCCTGCCCGGTCCTCTTCTTCAGGAAAGCTCCGCTCCCATGGACCAGCTCAAGATAATCCTCTTCTGCAAGCTTGAGGTAGATTTTACGAATCGTCTTGTAATTGACGTTTAAATCATCAGACAACTCGCGGATCGAAGGGAGCCGGTCCCCTTCCTTGACCTTTCCGCAGTAAATTGCCGAAAGCAGCTGCCCCTTGATTTGCTCGTAGAAGCTCAGATTGACATTCTTGTCAAGATTGAATCTCATGGCACGTTGCTACCGGGAGAAATCCGCTGTTATTCGCTCCATCCCGTACATGTAAGGCCGCAAGGCTTCAGGAACGATAACGCTTCCGTCCGCTTGCTGATAGTTCTCGATTACCGCCAGCCATGTTCTCCCAACAGCCAGACCCGACCCGTTCAGCGTATGCACGTAGCGGGTCCGTTTTCCCTCGGCCGGACGATAACGGATGCCCGCCCGTCGTGCTTGAAAATCCTCGAAATTGCTGCAGGAGGAGATTTCGCGATAGGCCTCCTGGCTGGGAACCCAGACTTCGAGGTCATACGTCTTTGCCGAGCTGAAGCTCATATCACCGGTACTCAGAGTCACCACTCGATACGGTAGCTCCAGTCGTTTGAGTATCTCTTCAGCGTGCGACGTCAACTCTTCCAGGTAACGATATGACTCGTCCGGACGTGTCAACTTGACCAACTCCACTTTGTTGAACTGGTGCTGCCTGATCAGCCCTCGCGTATCTTTGCCGTAGGATCCTGCTTCACTCCTGAAACAGGGGGTATAGGCGACGAAGTGGATCGGCAGTTGTTCCTCCTCCAGGATTTCGTCAGCATAAATGTTGGTTACGGGGACCTCAGCGGTCGGCGCAAGATAATAGTCTGTTCCCTGAACCTTAAACAGGTCTGCCTCAAACTTCGGCAGATTACCGGTACCAAAAAAGCTTTTGCTGTTGGCCATGAAAGGTGGGAGGGTTTCACGGTACCCATGCTCGCGGGTATGAACATCGAGCATAAAGTTTGTTAGTGCCCGCTCCAGCAGAGCTCCCGCACCCAGGTACAGTGAAAATCTAGCACCTGCAATCTTAGCGGCCCTTTCAAGATCCAGGATCCCGAGTCGCAATCCCAATTCCACATGATCCAGTGGAGCAAAATCGAACTGGGGAAGGTCACCTACAACTCGCTCAACACGATTGGCGGATTCGTCGGGTCCGGGTGGAACGCTTTCGTCGGGGAGATTGGGAATCCCTGAAAGCCAGTCCCTGACCTCAACCTCGAGGTCAGCCAACTCTTGATCGAGTTCCTTTATACGTGCCGAAAGCTGTCGCATCGATTGTATGAGGTCCTCAGCGTTCTCCCCAGCCTTTTTCGCACGTGCTATCTCATCACTGGCTCGATTTCGCCGAGCACGGGCCTCTTCCCATTCGATACGCAAAGCGTGCTCCCGTTCATCCAAGCGCTTAAATGCTTCACTATCGAACTCGAAACCTTTCAGGCGCAGTCGCTCTCGGACCAGGTCGAGGTTCTCCCTTACGAATACTCGATCAAGCATGATTTGTCTCTGTGACTATGCGATTCCTCTCCGCTGTCTGATCATTCGGATTGTTCTTGGCTGAGCGAAGGTTAAGAAAATTGCACCGATTTCCGCAGGTATTGCTCCAAATGCTTGCGGAATTCTGCTCCCACCTCAGGATGCTTAAGGCCAAACTCTACTGAGGCGATCAGGTATTCCAGCTTATTTCCGGCATCGTAGCGAGTCCCCTCAAATCGGTAGGCAAAAACCGGCTCCTTCTTCATCAAATTTCGGATCCCGTCCGTCAATTGAATCTCACCGAGCGCGCCGGGGTCTGTATTCCGTATCTCCTCAAAAATGGCCGGCGTGAGCAAGTAACGTCCTATAATCGCCAGATTAGACGGCGCTTCTTCCAGAGACGGTTTCTCGATCATATCCTTGATTCGAAACAAACGGTCATCAGAACTGTCCGGAACCGATTCTACCGATACGATGCCATACCTGGAAACGGCGTCAGGAGGTACTTCCATTACGGCGATGACGCTCGCCTGGCGCTCTTCATATACTTCCATCAACTGTTTCATAGCAGGTTTCCGGCTGTCGATGACATCATCTCCCAGAAATACGGCAAATGGTTCATTTCCAACCATGTGTTCAGCAACGAGAACAGCATGGCCCAGTCCAAGTGGTTTCTTTTGGCGAACCGAGGAAATTGAAATCAATCGGGAAATTTTGTCCACAATTTCGAGGAGGTCGTCCTTCCCTTTTTCTCGAAGGGCCGCCTCGAGTCCGAAATCATAGTCAAAGTGATCTTCAATTGAATTCTTGCCAGTGCTGGTGACAAAAATAACGTTCTCGAGACCGGATTGAACCGCTTCCTCGACGACATACTGAATCGTCGGTTTATCTACGATTGGAAGCATCTCTTTAGGAATGGCTTTAGTCGCAGGCAAGAATCGCGTACCCAAGCCCGCTGCGGGAATAACAGCCTTTCTAACATGCTCCATATTAGATAATTCCTTCTATCGATTTAGCTCTTGTTCGCGCGCCCCGAAACTAAAGCAAGTGACCCCTCGACCATGCCGTAACGTGGACGTACTCAACGCGATGATGATAACATGATGGCTTTTGGCGCGGGAACCGTTCGGCACATTGCTTGACAGCCCCCTGTCCCGGTCATATATAGCATCCGTCCTTTGAAAGATTGACGGGAGGGTTTTCTTAAATGCCTCTTTACGAGTATCAGTGCAGAAAGTGTCAGAAGGTTTTTGAAATTATTCAGAAGTTTTCCGACGAGGAGCTTTCGGAATGCGAGGATTGCGGAGGCGAGCTAGAACGCCTGCTTTCAGCTCCCGCAATTCAGTTTAAAGGCTCAGGCTGGTACATCACAGATTACGCTCGCAAGGGGACCAACTCCGGTGACGGAGCAACACCGAGCAAATCAACAACGGAGAAAAGCGATACTTCGACATCTTCGTCGACGTCCGAATCACGGGTCGCTTCCGGCAAGAAATAGCTTGCTAGTCAGACCAGACATTTACCCTGAAGCATCGTGAATATACTCATTATTGGCTCCGGGGGACGCGAGCACGCTATCGCCTGGAAGCTCAACAAGAGCAGCAGGGTCAATCAACTGTACTGTGCACCCGGCAATGCCGGCACAGCTGGTCTCTGTCGCAACATAACCCACGACCTTTCCAGGGAAGCCCTTCTACAGTTCTGTATCGAGCAGAAGATCGATCTGGTTGTCGTCGGCCCTGAAGCACCTCTTTGTGAAGGAGTCGCCGACTGGCTGGAAGCAGGAGGAGTTTCAGTGGTGGGTCCGTCTGCGGCAGCCGCTCAGCTAGAGGGGAGCAAAGTCTTCGCCAAGGACTTCATGCTCCGCCACAACATCCCCACCGGTCGCTATCACCCCTGTGTAGAACCGGATCAAGCTGAGGATGCCCTTAAACGAGGATTGTTTGGCTTTCCAATCGTGGTTAAAGCCGATGGCCTCGCCGCCGGTAAGGGTGTTTTCATTTGCCGGACTCTGGAAGAGGCTCTCGACGCCGTGAACGCAATCATGCGGGAGCGCTGTTTCGGACCGAGTGGTGATCGGCTGATCCTGGAGGAATTCCTCGAAGGCGAAGAAGCCTCCTTCATGTGTCTCACAGATGGTGACACCGTGTTACCGTTGGTCCCCTCTCAAGACCACAAAGCGATTTATGAAGGTGATAAGGGCCCTAATACTGGAGGGATGGGTGCCTACTCGATGAATGGCTTGCTCCCAGAAGAACTGCAAGAGCAGATCATGAGTGAGATCATGCTGCCGACGATCCGTGGCATGGCGATGGAGGAGACTCCCTTTAAGGGAATCCTTTATGCCGGCCTGATGCTGACCGGCAGCGGACCGCAAGTTCTTGAATTCAATGTCCGTTTTGGGGACCCGGAAACTCAGGCAGTGCTTCCCAGGATGGAGAGTGATCTTGCTGAGGTCTTCGAGCTCCTGAGTCAGGGTAAACTCACAGGAACCACGTTGCAATGGTCAGATCAAGCAGCGGTTTGCGTGGTGATTGCCTCGGGTGGATATCCAGGACCCTACGAAACCGGGAAAGAAATCAGCGGGATCGAGATGGCAGAAGAAGAACAAGGAACAGTGGTCTTCCATGCCGGAACACGTGAAGAGAACGGAAAGATCCTGACGACCGGTGGTCGAGTGCTGGGTGTTACAGCCACGGCAGCAAGTCTTGAACACGCAATCATGAAAGCTTATGAGGGAGTGAACAAGATCCACTTCGATGGAATGTATTATCGCCGGGACATAGCATCGAGAGGACTCAGCAAGATCGGAAGAGCTTAGCGCGAAAGGAAGAGGAAGATGGCTCAAGTTGCGATCCTCATGGGTAGCAAGTCGGATGCCGAGGTAATGAAAAGAGCCGCTGACGTTCTCGAAGATTTCGGAGTCGATTACGAAATGCGGATACTCTCGGCTCATCGAACTCCGGAAGAGACGCGCAACTTCGTCCTAGAGGCCGAAAAAAGGGGGGTTGAAGTTTTTATCGCCGGCGCTGGTTTCGCGGCCCATCTAGCCGGGGTCGTGGCAGCCCATACCGTTCTTCCGGTCATCGGAGTACCAATCGATTCCTCTCCCTTGAAAGGAGTCGATGCACTCTACTCCACCGTCCAGATGCCGGGTGGGATTCCTGTGGCGACAATGACGATTGGAAAGGCGGGAGCCACGAATGCCGGCCTTTTCGCCGTGCAAATCCTGAGCCGAAAACAACCTCAACTGGTGGAGAGGCTAAGGAAATATCGCAATGATATGCGTGAGCAGATCCTCTCCATCCGGCTATAGATCACTAGGAAAAACGAAGAGTTCCTGAAACTTCTTGCCCCGGGGTTCAGGATCTGAACCCAGCGATTGTCCAGATGCGATTGCTGGTGCGGTCACGACGGTATGAGTAAAGAAGCTTCGGATGGCAGGCGGTACATAGGCCGCTGTCGAGAATACGATTGATACCGAGGCTCAACAATTGCAGTCTGTTCGCCTCCAGCAGATCTAGGTGTTTGTCGTTTATAAATCGCTCGATCTCGTGCCCTTCTTTTCGAAATTCGGCTTCCACTTCTGTCCCGACTTCATAGCAACACTTGCGGATGGCAGGCCCGAATGCAACCACCACATCCTCTGGACTCGCACCACTGGCCTGAAGTAAGCGTAGAATTCCTTTTTCGACAATCCGGCTACAGGTCCCACGCCATCCTGCATGGAAAATCCCAAGAGCCCGCTGTTGGGATGCTACCGCAATCACCGGTACGCAATCAGCCGTCCGAATAACCGGACAAACCTCTGCTCTCAGGGCAATTACCCCATCGGCCTCCTGCAATGGCCCTGCCCTGTTACTTGAGCCGTCGAGCACGATGGTTCGATCAGAATGGATTTGTTGGAGAGGCACCATTAGAAATTCACCTATCGTGGCTGCAGTGAGCACTTCGTCAGGTGGAAGATATGCGACTTTTTCAGATGCTTCCGCATCTAGCTCTTTGGGCACAGAGGGCCGCCCGACCACCAGGTGGACAAAGCCCGGTATCTGCTCAAGTTCCGTGAAAGTGAAAACGTGATGGCGGGCAACAATCTTATTCTTGAACATTCGACCAGAAGGTAACATACCTGCGTGATTATTGGGATTGGGATAGACGTCGTCGAGGTAAAGAGAATTGAGCGCGCCCTGCGAGGCAGCTCGGCACTGCTCCGTCGTGTATTTACTGCCGGTGAACACGAGTACTGCCGTGGCCGGAAAACTGAGTACCAGAACTATGCGGGGCGATTTGCCGCCAAAGAAGCAGCCTTGAAAGCGCTAGGAACTGGATGGAGGGAGGGCATTCGGTGGACCGATGTAGAAGTGCTGAACGGGGACAAAGGCCAGCCTCTTTTGATGGTCCATGGCAAAGCCAGTGAGATACTGAAGCAGACCGGAGCCGAGTACACTCACGTCAGCATCAGCCACTCCCCTGAGTATGCCGTGGCTGTTGTCATCCTCGAGAAGCTGAGTTAAGACCCTTTCCGCGATTCTTTCTCTATACGGGCCGGAACGGTTTCATTGCGTAGTGCATACGGCACTGCACAATGGGACGAGATAATGATCCTGGGGTCCGGCTTCACTTCGACCGCAGGTTGGTGCTCTCAGCACCAGCGACGGCAGGATGCACAGGCATCCTGGAAGAATGCGTGAATGAAGGCCCGGAATGGGGCGAAGCCCTAACCTCGGGAACCAACCAAGAAAAAAGAAGCCTTCAACTCGCGGTTGCGGCTGACGCCTGTGGCGGGCTTTTCTTATGATTGCTGTACCCCATCCGGGGTACGCTTTTTTTAATTATCCAGAAAGGGCGAACCAGCAAGGTCGACTAACTTGCCGCGAGCTTAAGGTACCCTTGCTCTTCCGTCAGAACCTTGCCTGTCAGAATTTTATTGCCCGGGATGGACGTATCGATACGGGCCTTGAGGTAATTGCCCGTCACCGCTTCTCGATATCCATTCTGCTCCTCCGTGAGCGTCAACAGGCGAAGCGAGCGGCCCACAAACGAAGTCCGAAACTCCCGATTTTTCGCTTCCGACAGCTCCCTCAAGATCTGGCTGCGCTGCTTGATGACTGAAGGATTCAATTTATCTCTCATTCTCGAGGCCGCTGTTCCCGCTCGGTCACTATAAGGAAAAACGTGCAGATAGGTGAAAGGCATCCGTCGAACGAACTCGACCGTCTCCTGAAACTCCCGATCAGTCTCGCCGGGAAATCCGACAATTACATCTGTGCCGATTCCCGCATCCGGAATTGTCTCGCGAATTTCTTCCACAATCGAGGCGAAGCGTGCCGTGTCATAGGGACGGAGCATACGCCGGAGCACCGAGTCGGACCCACTCTGTAAGCAGATATAAAAGTGTGGTGCGATACGTTCAGATTCAGCAGCCAGTCGAATGACTCTTCGTGAAAGTTCCATCGGTTCGATGGAACTGAGCCGGAGTTGTCCCAGACCGGGTATTTTGATCAGCCGAGCGAGCAGACGATCCAGCGGAACTCGAGGTTGGAAGTGCATACCATATGTTCCGATGTGGATACCAGTCAGGACGATCTCTTGAAATCCGTGCTCAATCAGCTCCTCAACCTGTCGATAGATCAGATCAGGGGGTACGCTACGACTGGGTCCCCGTACTTGCGGGATGATGCAATAGGAACAGCAGGCATCGCAGCCGTCCTGGATCTTGACGAAAGGTCTTGTCTTGCCGCCAATCTGCGTGGCGGGAGTAAGATCAATGGCGCGAACCTTTCGAAAGTCGTCCCGGTAGACTTCGGCCAATTCGCTCACGCCGGCAGGAACAGGGGAATTCGCGATCTCAACAATCTGTCCCTTAAATGTGTTTCCGACGACGAAATCCAATCCCTCGATCCGTGCTGCTGCTTCAGGGCTGCGTTGTGCGTAGCATCCTGTCAGCACGATTTTGGCGGAAGGATTCTCCCGTCTCATCTTCCTGGCGAGTTGGCGCACCTGCTGATCCGAGCGATGCGTCACGGTGCAGGAGTTCACAACGATAACGTCTGCCTGGCGATGGTCGTCCGCCTCTAAGAAGGACTGATCGAGGAATGCCTGACGGATGGCGGCAGAATCGGCCTGATTGGTTCGGCATCCGAATGTCGCGACGAAGAATTTCTTAGCCATAGCGCAGTGGTTGACTTTCCAGGTGGGCGAGCTGACCACAAGCAGCGGAAACGTCGCCTCCCCGCGTGCGGCGGACAAAGGCCGCCAGCCCCTTTTTATTCAGCAGGCTCCGAAAATGCTCTACCCGTTCGGCCGACGGCCGTCGGTGGGACAGGCCCGGGCTCGGGTTAAACGGTATCAGGTTCACTTTGGCCGGGATCCGCCTGAGAAGGGATCCCAGTCGATGGGCGTCGCGGTCCGAATCATTCTCTCCAGCAAGCAGGACGTACTCGAAGGTAATCCGTCGGCGGGCGTCGAGGGGAAAGCGCCGGCAGCAATCAAGGAGTTCTTCCATCGACCATTTCTCATTAATGGGCATGATCTGATGGCGCGTCTCTTCTGTGGTGGCGTTGAGCGATATGGCAAGATTCGGTACTACCGGCTCGGATGCCAGTTTCTCTAATACCGGAACGACGCCGGACGTCGAAAGCGTCACCTTTCGATAAGAAAGGTCCATCCCTACCGAATCAACGAAAAGCCTGAAGGCCTTGAGGACATTCTGGTAATTGTAAAGCGGCTCCCCCATGCCCATAAAAACGATATTGAAGCCTCTTTCAGGCAGGTAGCCCTCCTGCATCACAAGCAAGACCTGGCCGACAATTTCCCCGGGTCGCAGGTTCCGCCGAAAACCCATTCTGGCGGTCATGCAAAAGGTACAACCCACATCGCAGCCAACCTGAGAGGAGATGCAGAGCGTATCTCTGGAGACTTCGGGGATATACACGGTTTCGATCAACTGGCCGTCCTGGAGGGCAAGAAGAAACTTAACCGTCCCATCTGCCGAGACTGTTCTTTTTTGCACTCGGGGAAGTTGGACAGAGTACATCTCACTCAGACGATCCCGGAAACTCCGGCCGAGATCAGTCATCGTGCTCAAATCAAATTGCTTGCGACGGTAGATCTGGCAGTAGAGTTGACGACCTCGAAAAGGCCTCTCGCCCATGGAAACCGCTAGTGCCGTAAGCTCCTCCAGATCCAGTCCCAGTAGATTCTTGCTTTTCATACCCGGCTGGTACATTCTATCGCACCGTGAAAGTCTCTGTTCTGGGTAGTGGAAGCGCTGGTAACTGTTGCTATATCGCCTCTGAAAAGACGGCGATACTCGTCGACGCCGGCTTTGGAATACGATCCCTCCAGCGTCGATTCAAGGAGGCAGGATTACCCCTGCGACAACCCGATGCGATTCTAATTACCCATGGTCATCATGACCACGTAAGCGGGATTCCCTCGTTAACCAAGCGCTGGGATGTCCCCATATTTATCAACAAGGGCTCGAGGCGCGAAGCCTCGGGCCTGGAGGCAATTCCAGAGAACCGGCTGGTGGACTTCAGGTCGGGCTTTTCGATTGGCGACCTTGACATTTCTGCTTTCGCCATTTCTCACGATGCCAACCAGCCAGTGGGCTTTCGAATCAGCTGCAAGAACATTACGGGGGTGGTGGCCACCGACCTCGGTGAGATCACGGATGATCTGAAAAAGCACCTCGAGGGTTGCGACTGGCTGGTAATCGAGTCCAACCATGATGAAGAAATGGTCAAGGTGGGACCGTATCCCTGGGAAGTGAAACGACGGGTGCTCAGCAGCAAAGGACATCTTTCCAACAGGGCTCTGGCCAGATTCTTTGCCCGCGACTTTGATGGCCGTGCTCATCATATCTTCCTCGCTCACCTGAGCCAGAATAACAACCTTCCCGATCTAGCCCGCTCCGTTGCCTCTCAGGCTTTGCAAGACCGGCTCCCGCTCTTCCGCACACTGGCTGCTGAGGTCCACTTGACTCACCAAAGCAAAGCTTCCATAGTCATAACCTTATGATTCCTCGATATACACGACCAGAGATGGCTCGAGTCTGGTCTGATGAGCGCAAATTTAGAGCCTGGCTGCAGGTTGAGATAGCAGTTTGCGAAGTACTCGCAGAAAGGGGAGAAATCCCTCAAGCTGCAGTGGAGAAGATCAAGGAACGTGCAGACTTCTCCGTCGAAAGAATTAAAGAGATTGAAAAAGTCACTCGTCACGATGTTATTGCATTCACAACCGCAGTAGCGGAGCAGGTTGGGGAGGAATCGCGCTTCATCCACCTGGGGCTCACCTCTACTGATGTGGTCGACACGGCGCAGGCACTGCAAATCCGCGAAGCTTCCGACCTGATTGAATCGGAAATTCAGCTGCTAATGGCCGCCCTCAAGGAACAAGCCTTTCGCTACCGTGATACTCCGATGATCGGCAGGACCCATGGTGTTCACGCCGAGCCCACTACGCTAGGACTCAAACTGACCGTCTGGTACTCGGAGATGGAGCGGAATCTCAAGCGGTTCCAACGGGCAAGACGGCAGCTTGAGGTAGGTAAAATCAGCGGCCCAGTAGGCTCATTTTCCCACCTGCCTCCAGAAGTGGAAGTGGCCGTCTGCCAACGTCTTGGCATCGGTCATGCGGCCGCCTCGAGTCAGACACTACAAAGAGATCGACACGCTGAATATCTGACGACCCTTGCCATTATTGGCGGGACCTACGACAAGATCGCCACCGAAATTCGCCACCTCCAGAGAACTGAGGTCCGGGAAGTCAGCGAGGCTTTCAAGGCGGGGCAGAAGGGCAGCTCGGCAATGCCTCATAAAAGAAACCCGATTACATGCGAACAGGTGAGTGGTCTTTCGCGAGTTCTCAGATCCAACAGCATCGTAGCGCTGGAGAATATTCCACTTTGGCACGAACGAGACATTTCACACTCGTCCGCTGAACGAGTCATATTACCTGACAGTACCACTCTGGCCCATTACCTGACCTTCAAGCTGAAAGGAGTATTAAGTGAACTGGTTGTCGACGAGAAGCAAATGCTTGCTAATCTCGAGATAACCGGAGGGCTGTTCTACTCAGGGTCACTATTGCTGGAACTTGTGAGAAAAGGGATACTTAGAGAGACTGCTTATGTCTGGGTTCAGAGGAATGCGATGAAAGTTTGGGACGAAGGCGCAGACTTCAAGCGCCTGATTCTCGAAGACCCTGACATCGGCCAACACCTGTCTCCCGATGAAATCGAAAAGGTGTTCAGCCTTAGAGAAAAACTCAAATATGTAGGCACAGTTTTCGAGAGAGTGTACGGACACCAATGACACTTCGTCCGCTGTTTCCGACCGTCGATACACTCGGAATCAATACAGATCTATACGAGTTGACGATGGCGGCAGCATATTTCGAAGGTGGGTTTTCGGAGAGCCGCGCCACTTTTGAACTTTTTACCCGAAGGCTACCACGACGCCGCACCTTTCTTCTGGCTGCCGGGCTGGAACAAGCTCTTCATTACATAACACACGTCGAGTTTGGGCCAGAGACGATTGCCTATCTGCGACAACTGGCCCCCTTCAAGAATGTCTCGGATGATTTTTTCGATTACCTGAGTAATTTTCGTTTCACAGGCGACGTTTATGCCATGCCGGAAGGCACCCCATTTTTCGAGAATGAACCGGTATTGCAGGTGACAGCTCCGGTGATCGAAGCTCAAATTCTGGAAACCTACCTGATCAACACGATCAACGTGCAGACCATGGTGGCGTCGAAGGCGGCGAGGTTGTGTCTGGCCGCCCGGGGAAAGAGTATTGTCGATTTCGGTAGTCGCCGTGCTCACGGTCCGCAGACCGGTGTGCTTGCCGCACGAGCCGCGTATATAGGAGGTGCAGCCGGAACGAGTAATGTTCTGGCCGGTTTTGAGACTGGAATTCCGGTCTACGGCACAATGGCCCATTCCTTTGTCCAGTTCTTCGACAGCGAAAAGGAAGCCTTCGAACTATTCCGCCGTACTTTCCCGAATCACTCCACTATACTGGTTGATACCTATGACACGATCGAAGGTGTCCGCAAAGCCATCAGCCTGGAAGGACCCATCAATGCCGTGCGACTGGATAGTGGAGACCTCGCTGCACTGGCAGTCGAAGTCAGAAAACTGCTCGATTCGGAGGGACATAAAGATGTAGCTATCATTGCCAGCGGAAGCCTGGACGAAGAAAAGATTCTTGCCTTTTCCTTGAAAGATGCTCCGATCGATTCTTATGGAGTCGGGACAGAACTCGTGACTTCAGGTGACGCTCCCGGATGCGATCTGGTGTATAAGCTGGTAGAAACTTTTAAGGATGGTGAGGCACAACCGCGCTTCAAAGCCAGCAAAGATAAAGCAACTCTGCCGTATCGAAAACAAGTATTTCGCCGGTGCCGTTGTGGTGAGTTTTGGGAAGACGTGATTGGCCGCTGCGACGAGGAGTTGGACGCCGACGAAGAAGTACGTCCCCTCCTGAAACAATACATTAAAGATGGCCAGCTGATCACGGAACTGCCTCACATCACGGAGATTCGGGAATATGCGAAGTCTCAACTAGACCGTCTTCGTCCCGAGTACAAGAATCTCCACACAGCAGAAGTTTATCCCGTATCATTTAGCCGGCTACTTCTCGAGGCGCTGGAAGCGCTGCAAAGTCACTATCTTCCAGGCTGAGAAAGGGAGCCACTCCCATCCCAGACAGGGCTTTCGGAGGATTCTATGCAATCCGTCATTGATTATGTTGAAGCAAATCAGGGTCGATTTCTTGAAGAGTTGAAAGAGTTCTTGCGTATTCCCAGCATCAGTACCGACTCCCGACATCGAGACGACATCCAGAGAGCGGCGCAGTTTCTTGTAAAGCAATTCGAGCAAATTGGCTTAACACGAGCGGAAATTTTCTCTACCGACGGGCACCCCCTTGTTTATGCGGAACGAATTGAGGATCCGAGTTTGCCTACAATCCTCATCTACGGACACTACGACGTGCAGCCAGTTGACCCGATTGAACTCTGGGAAAGTCCTCCCTTTGAGCCTGCTGTTCGAGATGGTGAGCTGTACGCGCGCGGAGCAGCCGATGACAAAGGACAGCTCTTCATTCATCTAAAAAGTGTGGAGGCTTTTCTAAGAACGGGAACGCCGCTTCCGGTCAACGTGAAGTACTTGATCGAAGGTGAGGAGGAAATCGGCAGTCCAAACCTGGACCCTTTTGTCAGGGCACACAAGGACCTGATCGACGCGGACGCCGTGGTAATCTCCGATACTGCAATGTTTGCTCGGGACATCCCCTCCATCTGTTATGGATTGCGTGGACTAGCCTATCTGGAAATAGAGCTAGTTGGCCCGGAGCGAGACCTGCACTCGGGCTCATTTGGGGGTGCCGTTGCCAATCCAGCCTTCGAACTTGCTCGCCTCCTGGCCTCGATGAAGGACGAGAAACACCGGATAACCATTCCTCGTTTTTATGATGACGTTCGGGAGCTGACTCAGCGTGAACGGGAGGAGTTCGCTTCGCTGCCCTTTGATATCGAGGCCTATAAGAAGGACCTGGGGGTAGCTGAGCTGGCGGGAGAAGAGGGCTTCACACCTCTGGAACAGTTGTGGGCGCGTCCAACGCTGGAAATTAATGGCTTCCTTAGCGGCTTCACTGGTGAAGGAGCCAAAACGGTACTGCCCTCGAAGGCAATGGCCAAAGTCAGCATGCGGTTGGTTCCCGATCAGGATCCAGATAAGGTGGCTGATTTATTCGAAGAATATGTTCAGTCGAAGGCTCCGGCAACGACGCGACCTTATATCAAGAGGCTTCACGGAGGCCGTCCCTGGGTGGCTGACCTAGAACATCCTGCTATGAAAGCCGCCGCCAATGCCGTGGAAAAAGGATTCGGTAAGCGACCCGTTTTTCAGCGTGAAGGCGGATCGATACCGGTCGTCGCAACTTTTGCTGAAATATTGAAAGTCCCCTCAGTCTTAATGGGAATTGGTTTGCCCGACGAAAACGCCCATGCTCCAAACGAAAAGCTGGATCTTCAGAATTTTCGCAGGGGAATCATTAGTTCGGCCTATTTCTTTACCGAATTTTCTCGCCTGGCCGCCGCGTGAGCAGTACCGTGACGAAGGCTGCACCGCCTTGGGGAAACTATTCAAAGGCGGGAATTCCAGTAATCGCCTGTCCCAGAATCAAAGTGTGGATATCGTGGGTACCTTCGTAGGTATGGACCGATTCGAGATTAACCATGTGCCGGAAAACTGGGTACTCTGCCACGATGCCATTTGCACCGAGGATGTCGCGAGCAGTGCGGGCCACATCAAGAGCCATCTTCACGTTGTTGCGCTTGGCCATCGAAACCTGAACAAAGCTCGCCCGATGGTCATCTTTTAACCGCCCCAATCGATAATTCAGTAGCTGAGCCTTTGTTATTTCGGTCAACATCGTCACCAGTTTTTGCTGGACGAGCTGGTGAGAAGCGATTGGACGATTAGAAAACTGTGTGCGTTCAAGAGCCCAGCGTAACGCCACCTCATAGCAGGCCATTGCACTACCCACGGCCCCCCATGCGATACCGTAACGAGCCTGAGTCAGACATTGAAGGGCCGCTTTCAACCCATTCGCCTCAGGCAATTGATTTTCCTTCGGGATCCGACAACTCTCAAAGACAAGCTCGGAAGTCACTGAAGCTCGCAATGAATGTTTCCGATGATAGTCCTTTGCGGAAAATCCAGGGGTCCCTTTCTCGACCAGAAAACCCCGGATCTGGTCATCGTCGCAGCGGGCCCATACAACACAAACATCGGCGATACTTCCATTCGTGATCCAAGCTTTACTTCCATCAATAACGAATTTGCTGCCGTCACGTCGGGCCCGGGTTCGCATTCCCCCCGGGTTTGAGCCGAAATCGGGTTCGGTGAGGCCAAAACAGCCAACCGCTTGACCTGACTGAAGCGCGGGTAACCAGCGGCTTTTTTGCTCCTCGCTTCCGAAAGTGTAAATCGGGTACATAACCAGTGCCCCCTGGACAGAAGCAAAGCTGCGAATGCCGCTGTCTCCCCGCTCCAATTCTTGCATGAGAAGGCCGTAGGCAACGGCGTTCAATCCAGCACATCCATAGCCGGACAGGTTCGCACCCAGGAATCCGAGTTCCCCCATCTTCGGGATTAATTCGACAGGGAAAATTCCCCGCATATGATGATCTTCGATAATCGGGATTACCTGATCCTCGACAAAGCTTCGGACATTCTCACGAATGAGCAGCTCATCTTCAGATAGCAGCTCGTCAATGTTCATAAAGTCAACACCCTGGAAGACCATCGACGCCAATATAGCACAGGGCAGCCACGCGGCCGTTTCCTCCACCAGTTCCCCAGGTCCCGGGAACTGGCGCCTCCAAACTATGTTATAAAAAGGCGATGATTATCGGGCTCACCGGACGAAACGCGGCAGGAAAGGGAGAGGCCGCAGCTTTCCTTCAAAATAAGGGCTTTGCTTATTACTCACTCTCGGATGTCATTCGCGACGCTCTTCGTGCAGAGGGCAAAGAGCTGACCCGAGAAAATCTCATTGAAAAGGGTCGAGAACTCCGTTCCAGGAACGGCACCGGCTATCTTGCTCGAGAAATCCTCAACCGTCTGGAGCCGGATCAGAACTATGTCATCGACTCCTTCCGACATCCAGACGAAGTGGCGGTTTTTCGGAAGAACCCCAGATTTGTCCTGTTGGCCATTCAGGCTGATCCGGATGTTCGCTTTCAGCGGATAAGGAAGCGAGGGCGCGAAAACGATCCGCAAGATTTCAGGACATTTATCCGGCTGGAGGAAATGGAGGCAAGCAGCGCCACAAGCGAAGGGCAAAATCTCTCTGCGACAGAGGAGCTAGCTGATTTTGTGATCCAGAACAACGGAAGCCGACAGGAACTCCATGAAAAGCTGGCGGATCTCTTTCAGCGTCTTTCCGCAAATATGAAACGGCCCGATTGGGATCAGTACTTTATGAGCATTGCCAAGGTTGCCTCGCTGCGGAGCAATTGCATCAAGCGGAAGGTTGCGGCGGTAATCGTCCGAGAGAAGAGGGTAATCTCAACCGGCTACAACGGCACCCCTCGAGGCACCAAGAACTGCTACGAAGGGGGGTGTCCTCGATGCAACAATTTGGCCGACAGCGGTACTAAACTAGAAGAGTGTCTTTGCTCTCATGGAGAGGAGAACGCCATAACCCAGGCTGCGTATCACGGGGTTAGCGTCAAGGGCGGAACTCTTTACACCACCTTTGCGCCTTGCCTCATGTGCACAAAGATGATCATCAACGCTGGAATCCGCGAGGTAGTCTACAATATGGATTACCCCTTGAATGAAACTTCATTCGCCCTTTTGAAAGAGGCAGGAGTGATCTGCAGGCAACTTCGGGTTGATTGATGCTGGAAGCCGAAAATTTGTTGAGATTAGCCGCACTATTCTTCTTTACCATGGCATCGTTCGGCTTCCTTCTGTTCATGCTGAAGTATCCGCGCGGCTCCGACGTACAGTTGTGGGGAATCAGACTCAGTTACCTGCTGGGCTTTATCGGCGTTTTCATGCTAACGCTCTGGAGAGGAAGTTTCACTGAATTCTCCGCCATCATCATCTCCTCACTGGTCGTCTCATTGATCGTCTTCGAAGTCTCCACTCGTTTTCTAAAGTAAAAGATTCCCACTACGCCTTCAGCCCACTCGTAGCGGAAAGCCTCAATTGGGGACACCTGCGCAGCCTGGCGTGCGGGGTAAATCCCAAAGATCAGCCCGAGGACATCGAAACCCCTTCACTGACTCCGACCGAAATGGGCGTGATGATTGTTCGGCCACCCCGGCTCCATTCCAACAATCCGGGCTATTTGCAAGACTGAGAATGATAACCCATGATGGCACCGCTGACGCTGCTTGAAACCGCCTCCATAATGAATTGACGACTGACATCCTGTCGGCGGGCTCCCAGCGCTCGCCGCAAACCAATCTCATTCGGATACTCTGGGAACAGTGATAGTAAAGGAATCAACGCCCTGCAGTTCTCCGCTAAAGACCAGTCTCTTTTCAAAATCGCCCCGCTGAACGACAAGATTGTCGGACGGGGATTCCGCTGGCATTCCCTGCAACAAGAGTGCGAGCAGAAGTATTCCCAGGCGATGCATCGACTTGTACTTTCGGGATCAGTGTTCGGTATTTTCTATTCTATAGACAGCCAGAGGCAAGGGAAGACAGCC
>Ga0079224_100003370_pt1 | contig 20129 bp, 13 predicted proteins | sample Stecom2015_FD_80414 | JGI IMG/M metagenome (GOLD analysis project Ga0079224, IMG submission 80414) | Agricultural soil microbial communities from Utah to study Nitrogen management - Steer compost 2015 | ecosystem: Environmental > Terrestrial > Soil > Agricultural land | place: USA: Utah...
CCGTGGCTCGCGGGCGTCTTCTCGCTGATGCTCTTGTCCCTCGCGGGAATCCCGTTGACGATGGGCTTCGTCGCGAAGTTCTACGTCGTCGCCGCGAGCGTCGAAGCGTCGCTGTGGGTGCTGCTCGCGCTCGTGATCGTCGGCAGCGCGATCGGCCTCTTCTACTACCTGCGCGTGCTCGTCACGCTCTATCTCGACCCGGACGAGGCGACGCTCGAGCTGCAGCAGCAGGCGAAGCTTCCGACCGCGGGCTACGCGGTGCTCGCCGCGAGCACCGCGGTCGTGCTGTGGCTCGGGATCGCTCCGGCGCCGCTGATCGATCTCGTGAGGCTCGCCGCCCTGGGGCTCGTCTGACGGCCGATTTTTGACTGAGCTCAGGCCGCGAGCAGCTCCGGCCGCTGCGCGAGCGGGCGCAGCGACGGCACGACGTCGTGATGCACCGCCTTCAGCCGATCGTGCGAATGATGGCCATGGCTCACGAGGATGCAGTCCGTGCCGAGCGCGGCCGCGACCTCGAAGTCATGGACGGTGTCGCCGATGAGGAGGGTTTGCGACGGGTCCGCATCGAGTCGCTCGAGCAGCGCCCGCCCCGTATCGATCTTGCCGGTGGCGTGCCGGTCCGTGCGCCCGACGATCACCTCGAAATGTTGGTCTATTCGAAAGTAGCGGAGCGCGTCGTCGAGCGCGGTCTGCTCCTGCGACGACAGGATCGCCTGTGTCACGCCGCGCTCCGACAAGCCCTCGAGGATCCGGCGTGCGTGGTTCTGGAGCGAGCACTCGACGATGCGCGCATCGTATTGCTCGCAATAGAGCGTCGCGAGCCGGTCGAACGGCTCGACGTCGAAGTCGAAACCGAGCTGGCGGTAATAGAGCTCGACCGGGAAGTCGAAAATCTGCCGATACCGCACCGGCTCGATGCGGCGCATGCCTCGCGCGTCGAGCATCCGGTTCATGATGTCGAGGCACAGGGCGACGTCGTCGAGCAGCGTGCCGTTCCAATCCCAAATGACGTGCTGGTAGCGCCCCATCGTCGTTCTTCTCTATCGCCGCGGTTCTGCGCCGCGTGCATTCGGATGCGTCCCGAGTCTCCCATATTCGGGACGGTCTCGCCAGCCGACGCCAAACGACGACGCCGGAGGACGCGGGAGCACCAGGCGTTCGCCGCGCCAGGAGGGGCAAAGGTTCGCGCGAGCCCGTGCGACGTCTCTGCGCGCGGTCCGACCGTTACGCCGCGCGTCTCGCCGGAACGGGCAGCGTCATGCGCGGAGCCGGCGCTGGGCGGAACGCGCGCCTGAACTGCTGCGACGGGTCGGTCTCGGGATAGTCGGCGCGCCAGTGACCGCCGCGCGATTCCCTGCGCTCGAGCGCGGCCTCTGCGATCAGCTTCGCCGCGAGCAGCATGTTGCGCTCCGCTGCGCCCGCCTTCTTCTCGAGCCGCGCGAGCTCGGCGAGCGCATGCTCGAGCCCGTGCCGGTCGCGCACGAGACCGACGTAGCGCCACATCAGCTCACGCACCGCGGCACGGATTTCGACGCTGCCGCTGCCGCTCGCGGCGAGCGCGCCCGCGGGCACCTCGAGCGCGGAGGCCGGCGGCAGCACGGACGGCGAGTCGGCGATCGAGCGGCTCGCCGCCGCGCCGAGCACCATCCCCTCGAGCAGCGAGTTGCTCGCGAGACGGTTCGCGCCGTGCAGCCCCGTCGACGCGACCTCGCCGACGGCCCAGAGGCCCGGCAGCGACGTGCGCCCGTCGAGGTCGGTGACGACGCCGCCCATGAAGTAATGCTCGGCAGGTGTCACCGGCAGAGGCTCGACACGGGGGTCTAGACCCCACTGCTGGGCGGTACGCCACACGCTCGGGAAACGTTCGGGAAACGCCGCGCCGACGGCCGCGCGCGCGTCGAGGTAGACCTCGCGGCCGGCGCTCCGCCTTCGCCAGATCGCGCGCGCGACGACGTCGCGGGGCGCAAGCTCGGCATCCGGATGCTCTGCGAGCATGAAACGCTCGCCAAGATCGTCGATCAGGATCGCGCCTTCGCCGCGCAGCGCTTCGGTCAGGAGCGGCACCGGATCGGCGTCGACGGCAAGCGCAGTCGGATGAAACTGCACGAACTCGAGGTCCGCGAGCTCGGCGCCGGCACGCGCCGCGACGGCGAGCCCGTCGCCGGTCACCTCGACGGGGTTCGTCGTGCGCGCATAGAGACCGCCGATGCCGCCGGTCGCGAGCACGACCGCCGGCGCGAGGAGCGCGACGAGCGCGCCACCGGGCGCACGCGCGAGCACGCCGGCGACCCGCTGCCCGTGCCGCACGAGGTCGACGAGCTCGTGCCCGGCGAGCACGTCGAGGTCTCTGCGCGCCTCGACCGCGGCAACGAGCGCGCGCATGACCTCGGCGCCGGTCGCGTCGCCGCCCGCATGCGCGATGCGGCGCGTGCGATGCCCCGCCTCGCGGCCGAGCACGAGCTGTCCGCGCTCATCGACGTCGAAGCGCGCGCCGAGCGCGCGCAGCCACTCGACGCGGCCGGCCGCGGCGTCCGCGACGGCGCGCGCCACCTCGGGATCCGCGAGGCCCGCGGAGACGGCGAGCGTGTCGAGCGCATGATCGGCAGGCGAGTCGTCGGCGCCGAGCGCGGCGGCAATGCCGCCCTGCGCGTGCCGGCTCGACCCGCTGCCGAGCGCGCCGCGCGTCACCACGACGCAGTCCTCGAGTCCGAGGGCCGTCGACAGGCCCGCTATGCCCGAGCCGACGACAACGGCGCGGGCACGCCGAATCTCGACGGGCTGTCCGGTCGGCTCGGTCATCGGTTTGCTCCTCGGGCGCGTGGGTCGATGTCGCGCTCGTTCTAGACGCGTACCGCGAGCATGCGCTCGACGGACCTGCGTGCCCGCGCGGCAATCTCGGGGTCGACGTCGACGACGTGCTTCATGTCGCGCAGCGCGTCGCGAATGTTCTCGAGCGTGATGCGCTTCATGTGCGGGCACAGATTGCACGGACGAACGAACTCCGTGTCGCGTGCCTCCGCCGCGACGTTGTCGCTCATCGAGCATTCCGTGATCATCACGATCTTCGCCGGGCGCTCCCGCTTGACCCACGTAATCATCCCCGCGGTCGAGCCGACGTAATCGGCCTCCGCGAGCACGTCGGGCGGACATTCGGGGTGGGCGATGATCTTGATCCCTTCGTGCGCCTTGCGGTACGCGCGGAGCTCCTCGCCCGTGAAGCGCTCGTGCACCTCGCAGCTGCCCCGCCACAGGATCACGTCGACGTTCGTCTGCGACGCGACCCATCTGCCGAGGTACTGATCGGGCAGGAAGATCACGCGGTCCGTGCCCAAGGAGTTCACGACCTCGACGGCGTTCGACGACGTGCAGCAGATGTCGCATTCTGCCTTCACCTCGGCGGACGTGTTCACGTAGGTCACGACCGGCACGCCGGGATACTGCTCGCGCAACATGCGCACGTCCTCGGCCGTCACGCTCTCCGCGAGCGAGCAGCCGGCAGCGACGTCCGGGATCAGCACCGTTTTCTCCGGATTCAGGATCTTGGCGGTCTCCGCCATGAAGTGGACGCCCGCCATCACGATCACGTCCGCATCCGTCTCCGTCGCCATCCTCGCGAGCGCGAGCGAGTCGCCTTTCAGGTCTGCGACGCCGTGGAAAATGTCCGGCGTCATGTAGTTGTGCGCGAGCAGGACGGCATTGCGCTCGCGCTTCAGGCGTGTGATCTCCTCGATGATCGGCTCGAGCGCTGCGATCTCGACATCCGGAAGGACGTGGCCGAGACGCGCGTAGACGTCGATCGTGCTCGGTGCTGCCACCATGGTTCGGTCCCTCGCGCTGTTATGCTCAACTTGAGCATTACGGCGACAGAGTACGGCAAGTGTGCGTTCGTGACAAGTCCCCGATGCGAGAGCGCCGGGTCGGGGGACCGCTGCCGGCGCGTTCGCCGTCAGCGCCCCGGCAGGCGCAGCCCGGGGCGCGGACGCTCGCTGCGCACGTCCTCGCGGAACCTGAAGAGCTCCGCCGGACGGCCGCCGGTCGCGGCGGAGAAGCGGCCCGTGCCCTCGACGAGCCGGCCCTGCTCGACGAGCCGGCGGAAGTTCTGCTTGTGGAGCCGCAACCCGATCAGCGCCTCGACGGTACGCTGCAGCTGCGTCAGCGTGAACGTCTCCGGCAGGAGCTCGAAGACGACCGGGCGGTACGTCAGCTTGCCGCGCAACCGGCCGAGCGCGCTCGCCGCAATGCGCCGGTGGTCGTAAGCGAGCGGCATACCGGTGCCGAGATCGTCCGGCGGCTGCTCGCCCTTGTCCGCGTAATGCTCGACGATCAGTCCCGCCTCGTACAGCAGCTCGTATCGCTCGAGCACGCGGATCGCATCCCACGGCATCGGCGGCACGCCGAACGTCTCGCGGACCCGCGCCTGCCGGGCCTCCCTGCGGCCCGCCCAGCGCTTGAGCTTCGGCATGATCTGCGTCTCGAGCGCATCGGGCCGGCCGTTGCGGTGGTCCTCCCATGGGAAGAGATCGTAGTAATCGATCCACGCGGCGCCCGGCGACGGCTGCTCCTCGCGCACGAGCGCGAGATACGCGACCGAGAGGAGCCGCGCGTCGACGTCGGGCCTGCGGTCGCGATCGCCGAACGTGTAGAGCTGCTCGACGTAGCCGAGCTCGAGCCCGGCCCGGTGCTCGACCCAGCGCCGAAGTCCCCGCTCGAGCGTCACGTCGGCGTCCGCGTCGAGCGGACCCGACGGGATCGACGGCCGCCGCGGGTCCTTCAACGAGACGAGCAGCCGCGGTCGCTCTTCCGTCACCGCGACGATCACGGCCTCGAGGCTCAGCGCGACCATCGAAGTCGGACGCTGCGACACCTGTCTATCGTTCTCCCGCATCGTGACCGACGAGGTTCGGGGGTCAGAGCCGTTCTTGCTCGGTCCAGGGGGCACCGTTGGGGTCAGAGCCCTTTTGCTCAGTCCAGGCGAGGCGTCGCCGAATCGAGCCCGAACCCCTCGCTCGCCTGGACCGAGAAAAAGGCTCCGACCCCGCACCGGCCCGGACCCTCCACCGGTCCGAACCGGCGCGCCGGGCTCAGCCCTGCGTCTGCTTCAGCATCTCGCGCAGCGCGGGCCGGTTGATCTTGTTCGTGCCCGTCTTCGGCAACGCATCGACGAAGTGGACCTCGACCGGCCGCTTGTACTTCACCATCTGCTGCTCGCAGTACGCGAAGAACTCTTCCTCGGTCAGCGTCTTGCCGCGATCGAGCACGACGAACGCGACGAGCACTTCGCCGAGCCGCGGATCGGGCTTCCCGACCGTCGCGGCCTCGCGGATCGCCGGGTGGTTGAACAGCACCTCGTCGATCTCGCGCGGATACACGTTGTATCCGCCGACGATGACCATGTCCTTCTTGCGGTCGACGAGAAAGAGATAGCCGTCCTCGTCGACGTAGCCGATGTCGCCCGTGTACATCCAGCCGTCGCGAAGCGCGCGCGCCGTTTCTTCCGGATTGTTCCGATAGCCGACCATGAGCTGCGGCCCCTTCACGCGAACCTCGCCGGCCTCGCCGATCGGCAGCACGCGTTCGCCGGTCTCGACGTCGACGACCTCGACGTGCGTCTCGGGCACCGGATTGCCGACCGACAGCAGCCGATGCGGAACCTGCGAGTGATTGAGGCAGAACGGTGCGCCCTCCGTCATGCCCCAGCCTTCCGACAGCTCGCAGCCGGTCCGCTTCGTCCACTCGCGGTGCAAGTCTTCTGGCACCGGCGCGCCGCCCGACAGGCAATACTTGAGCGACGAGTAGTCCTCCTCGTCGAACGCGGCGTTCGCGAGGAGCCCCATGTAGATCGGCGCCGGCCCGCCGCCGAACACGGTGATCCTGTGCTTGCCGAGCGCGCGGATCACCTTCTCGGGGTCGTAACGGGGCACGATGACGAGCGTGCTCTGCGTGTAGATCGGCACCCAGGCCGTGTACGCGAGACCCCAGATATGGAACATCGGCGCGACGGTCAGGAAGCGCTCCTCGCCCCATTCGAGCGGCCATACCGCGACGTGCTGCAGCACCCCGTACATCAGCCCCCGGTGCGTATGGTCGACGCCCTTCGGGATGCCGGTCGAGCCGCCGGTGAAGAGGATCAGCGCGAGATCGTCAGCGGAAAGCCCGTCGGTCGTAAGCTCGAGCGACGAATCGTTCGTCCACGCATCGATCGTCTCGCCGCCCTGACCGAGCGGGATCACCTCGCGAATGCCGTAACGCGCCGCGAGCTCGTCGGCCTTCTCGCGGAAACCGGGATCGCAAATGAGGATCTCGGCATCGACGATCGGCATCGCCTTCTCGAGCTCGCGCTCCTTGAAGAACGGGTTCACCGGCGCCGCCTGGCCGCCCGCTGCCATGACCGCGAGGACCGCGACGTCCATCTCGATCGAATTCGCCATCAGCAACGCGACGCGCTTGCCTCGGAGCGCACCGAGCCGACGCGCAAGGCCTGCGACCGCGCGGCCGAACTGCGCATACGTGATCTGCCGGTCCTCGCAGATCACCGCGACCACGTCGGGCCGTTCGCTGACCGCGGCTTTCAGCATATGCACGAGGGTCGGGTAACGAGGAAGCTCCGCGGGGATATCGATCTTCGGCCCGATATGGGACAACTTGCTCATGACGGCTCAACCGCCTCCAGAATCTCGAATGGCCAGAAAGGAGAAAAACAGTAACACGCCGACGAGCGCAATGACGGTCGCCGGCCCGTTACGGAATCTCGTGCCCACCCAGCTCGCACGGCCGTTGAACACGAGCACCGCGAGCGCGAGGAGCGGGAAGAACAGCGCGCCGAGCACGGTGTAGATCTTCTGCACCTCGCGAAAGCTCGCGAAGAGGCCGAGCATCGGCACCGTCGCGAGCAGCAGCAGGTATACGCGGTACGGCTTCGACGCGGTATCGACCGCCGCGCGCGCCGGCTCGTCGCCGCGCCGGCGTATCAGCGCCCAGCAGTCGGCGAAGAGATAGGGCACGGCCTGCCAGACGCCGAGCACGCTGCTCCAGACCGCGCCGAACGTGCCTGCGAGGAAGAGCCACTTGCCGACCGGCCCCATCACGTCGGCCAGCCGGTCGGAGAGCCGGACGAGCAGCTCGGTCCCCTCCCCCTCGACCTCGATGCTGCTGCCGACGATGACCATCGCCATGCCGAACACGGCCGTCATCAGGTAGCCGGTCGCGAGGTCGATGCGGCAGACGGGCAGGTCCTCGGGTGCGGTGCGGCCTTCCTCGCGCAGCCAGTAGCCGTAGCACAGCACGGTCAGCGTGCCGCCGACGCCGCCGATCAGCGCGATCGTCCACGTGAAGCCTTCGCCGTCCGCGTGCGGGATCGCCGGCACGAAGAGGCCCTCGAGGACCGCGGCGGTGCCGGGCCAGAGCAGCACCGACGTCGCGACGACCATCGCGAACATCAGCCCGATGCAGACCTGCATCGTGCGCTCGAAGGCTTTGTAGCCGCCGAACCAGACGAGCGCGAGCGCCGCAAGCCCCGACACGATGCCGAACACGATCTTGCCGTGCCTCGGATCGTCGAATACCGGCAGAATCGCATGCAGCGTGACGCCGCTCGCGCTGACCTGCGCCGAGCCGACGAAGAACGACCAGAGGAAGAGATAGGGGAAGAAGAGCCAGATCACCACCGGCCCGAGCCGGCGCACCGCGCCTTCGAGCAGCGTCTCCCCGGTCGCGAGCTGCCAGCGCGCGAGCCCCTCGGTCACGACGAACTTGAGCAGCGCGCCGACGACCACGGCCCAGAGCACGGCGGGCCCGAGGAGGCTCCCGGCGATCGCGCCGGTCGCAAGATCCCCGGAGCCGACGCCGGTCGCCGCGAGCAGCAAACCGGGGCCGATCATCAGCCACAACGGTGCCCTGCGCGCGGCGTCTCGTTCTGTCGCGGGCTGCGCCAAGCCTTTCCCCTCCAGTGTTTGAAGGGACGCAGCTTAGCATGCGGCGGATCGTCGCCCGGCGGTCGGGGGGGTCAGGGGCCTTTCGGCGAGCCCGCTACTCGGTGACATAGAAACGGACGACGACGCGCGACGCGCGCTCGACGTATCCCGCCGTCAGCCGGGGCCTGAAACGGCTCTGGCGAATCTGCCGCACGAGCGACCGCGCAGCGCTGCGCGGGGCGTTCTCCGCGCCGACGACCTCGATCCGCTCTGCGAAGCCGATTTCGGTCACGTCGAACGCGATGTCGACGTAGCCGACGGTCTCGGGCGTCGGTGCGGTAACGAATCGATTCGGCAGGAACGTCGGCAGGACGACGGGGATCCCCGGCGAGAAGAGCGCATCGATCGATTCTTCGGCAACGCCGCCCTCGTCGAGCCCTCGGTAAGCAGCCTCGTACACGCCGAGCACGCGGCGAAGCAGACGCTCGGGCGGGTGCTTGTCCATGAAGAGCAGCGCCCAGTCCGCCGCCTCGACCTGTGTCGTCATGCGTTGCAGCAACGGCGCGCCGCTCGTCTCGTCGTAGATCGCGAGGCGCCGGTAAACGTCCCAGCCGAGCGTGTAGCTGCGGGGCCGATACCACGCGGCCCGGAGGAGCTTCGTCTCGATCTCGCGCAGCAGCGGACTCGAATAGAGCTCGGCTTCGGTGAGAAGGTTGGCGGCGCGCCGGTAATTCGTCCGCGCATGGCTCAGCAGCTGAAGCGAACGGTCGGAGCCTCCGGGCGACTCCGGCGCCAGGATGCGCGCGTCGAAACGCCGGGAGATCCGGCCGGTCATTTCCGCCTGCAAGACCTCGATCTGCGCGTCGGCGACGTCGAGCAGGATCAATGCCGTCTCGAGCTCCGCCGGATAACGCAACGCGAGCTCGAGCAGCTGCCCCGACTTGCGCCACGCCTCCTCGAAGTTGCCGCGCGCCTTTTCGCTCCGGATCAGCGCTCGAAGCAGCGGCACCTGCTCGAACGCGAAAAGACCATGGTTAGCGCGCAGCGCCTGAAGCGCTTCTTCGAACGCCGCGACGGCAAGGCCGTGGTCGCCGGTCTCCTGGTACAGCAGCGCGAGCGCCGTCAGCGACTCGATCGACCCTGGAGCGTAGACGCCGTCACGAGCCCGCTCGTCCTGAATCTCTTCGATGAGCGCCCTCTCGCGTGCGCGGAGCTCGTCGTTCGACTGCTGCGAGAACCCGGCGACGGGCGCGACGAGCGCCGCAAGCGTCGGCATTACGGCCCGGACGCGGAGCGAAGCGCGTCGTCGACCCGCTCTACCCTCCGACATCGTGAACGATCTCGCGACGCCGTATCCTTCGGGCCCACGAGAATATCATCCGGACGATGCGTGCGGCCACCGCGCGCGAGACGCGTCGCCACCGATCGACACAGCAGCGATCGTCGACTCTCGGTAATCGCCCGGGGTATGGACTCGCCCCCGGCATGCCCGTACGCTCGATCCGTACCGCCCGAGAACCGACCCGGAACGGCATCCGCAAGGCCTGACTCAAAGCGAGGATCGCCATGGCCACACCAATGCAGTATCTCGACAAGGCGATGAACCGGCTCCGCGATCTCGGCCTCGTTCCCGAGCGCACGGAAGAGGCACCGATCGTCGCGCTGCTCAACCGTGTGTCGGACCTCGACGAGGCGAAAGTTGTCGCGATCGCACGCACGCTGTCGCAGGCATCGCTGTTCAATCAGGTCGTCCGCGAGCAGATCGCGTCGATGAAGCTCGGCGAGCGCTATCAAGAGATCACGGACGCGTTCGATAGCATCCGCAAGGACGCGAAGTCGATGGTCGACCAGTTCGAGGACGGCAAGATCGACACGTGGGAGCGGCTTTCGAACATCTGGACCAAGGTGATGCGCGGCGACATCTCGGACCGGTTCGAGAAGATCAAGAGGACCTATCTCGACGTCGCGCGCGATACGCGCGACCAGATCGACCGCGAGCAGCTCATACTGTCCGCGTATCAGGATTTCCGCGGCGCGCTGAAGGAGGCGGAGATCCTCGCGCTCGAGGTGCTGAAGCGCGCCGAGGAAGAGCTCGAGCAGCGCAAGGCCGAGCTCACGTCGGCGATGCAGGCCGTAGCCGCCAGCGCGGACAAGGACCCGGCCGAACGCGCGCGGCTCGAGCTCGCGCGGGACGAGCGCCTGCGCGACGTGCAGCATGCCGAGGACCGCTACCAGATCTGCAAGGATCTGTCCGATAACTTGACGATCGCGTACAACACGTCCGAGGTCGTCATGGCGCGGCTGCTGCAGACGACGAACGCGAAAGACCGCATCTACAAGCAGGCCGTCAGCTTCTTCAGCACCAACGAGACGGTGCTGACCGCGCTCAGCGCGTCGTTCACGGGCCTGCACGGGCTGCACGAGAGCACGCAGACACTCGACGCGATGAAGGAAGGCGTGAGCCGCAGCCTCGAGGATCTCGCGGAGATCGGCGGCCAGGTGCAGAAGGCGGCGCTCGAGGCGGGATACGGCCCGACGATCCGCGCCGAGGCGGTGAAGAAGCTCGTCGACTCCGTCGTGAGCTATCAGGAGCACTCGCGGCAGATCATCGCCGAGATGCGCGAGCTCAGCACCCGCAATGCGAAGGAGATCGGCGATGCCGTCGAGCAGGGCAAGCAGCGGCTCGCGCAGCTCGTCAACGACGGCCGGGCACTCGCGGTCGAGCCGCCGCGCGGCTGACGTGCGCGGGGCGCATCGTGCTTGAATACGCATCGATAGCGCGAGCCTGCCGAGCGGGACAGCGACGGACGATGACGACGATGGCCGCATGGAAGCGATGACCACGCGCGACGCACCGCCATCGCGCGAAGAGGCGGACGCGGCACCGCTCGACGAAGTGATGCTCGCGATGGACGTCGTCGACACGTTGCGCCATCGCGAGCGGCTCATCGAGCGCGAGCTCGGCGCCGAGGATCGCGAGCGGCAGCTCAAGGAGCGGCTTCGCGAGATCTACGCGAGCCAGGGCATCGACGTCAGCGACGCCGTCATCGAGCAAGGCGTGCGTGCGCTGCGCGAGAACCGCTTCGTCTATCGACCGCCCGAGCCCGGTCTCCGTCGCTCGCTCGCGGTGCTGTACGTCACGCGGGATCGATGGGGGAAACGCGCAGCCCTTGGCCTCGCGGCCGTCGCCGCCGTGCTGCTCGTCTACCTGCTCGCGATTCGCGGTCCGGCGCTTCGCGAGATCGAGGAGCTGCCGCGGCGGCTCGAAGCCGCCGAGCAGGCCGTGCTCGCCGTCGCATCGGTGCCGGAGGCCGAGGTCGAGGCCCGATCGATCGCGGCCGAGGGCGACGCCGCCATCGAGCGCGGAGACTACGACGATGCGAGGGAGGCGGTCGCGCAGCTCGCGGCGCTCCGCGCCCGGCTCGAGCAGCAATACGAGCTCAGGATCGTTTCGCGGCCAGGCGCGCTCTCCGGCGTCTGGCGAATCCCCGAGGACAACCCGACCGCGCAGAACTACTACCTGATCGTCGAGCCGATCGCGCCGGACGGATCGGTCGTGCCCCTGACCGTCGAGAACGAAGAGACGGGCGAGGTCGAGACCGTGACGCGTTTCGGGCTCCGCGTCGACGAGGCGACATTCAACCGCGTCAGGGAAGACAAATCGGACGACGGCATCATTCAGAACAACGTCGTCGGCGTGAAACGCCGCGGCGAGCTCGAGCGCGAGTATCTGATCGAAACCACCGGGGCAACGATCACGGAGTGGTAGCGGTGGAGCATCCGACGACGCATCCGACGCGAACACGACCGCACGCGCGCGCACGAGGGGCACGCCAATGCTGAGCGGACGCGAAGCGCTCGAGTCGATCGACGAAGCGCTCGGCAAGCTGCGCCGCGAAGCCGACGTGCTCGACGCCGAGTTCAGGAACGCGGGCGATGCGCTCACGAAGGCGCGGCAGGCACAGCTCGCGCTCTATGCGCGCATCGCGCGCGTGCGCCTCGCCGAGCTCGAGCGGGGTGACCTCGCCGACACCCTAGACGACGTCGACCGGCGCGTCGCGGAAATCCTCGCCGCGCGGCAGGCCGCCGAGACACAGCTACAGGACGAGATCGCGACGGCCGAAGCGAAGCTCGCCGAGCTCGAACGCGAGCGGACCGCACGGCAGGCGGAGGTCGCGGCGGCCGCCGAGGCGGTCGATGCCGCGGAAGCGGACGCGCAGGCGCGTCTCGAGGCGGACGACGAGTACCGCGAGAAGCTCGCCGCCGCCGAGCGCTCGGACGCGGTCGCCGATCAGGCGGAGGAGAAGGCGCGCGCGGCCGAGACCGATCGCGTCGAGAAAGGCCGACCTTACGAAGCCGACCCGGTGTTCGCGTATCTGTGGAATCGCGGCTTCGGCACTTCGCGGTACCGCGCGTGGCCGCTCGCGCGGATGCTCGATCGCTGGGCGGCGCGCACGATCGACTACGAAGCGCACCGGCGCAACTATCACCTCTTGACGGAAATCCCTGCGCGGCTCGGCGAGCACGCGGCGCGCATGCGCGAGATCGCCGAGCGTGACATCGAAGCCGCGCGCGAGATCGAGCGCGCCGCGGCCGAAGCGGCCGGCGTGCCGAAGCGCAGGCGCGAGCTCGAAGCGGCCGAGGCACGCCTCGCCGAGGCCGACCGCGCGATCGAGGAGCAGGAGTCGAGGCTCAACGAGCTCATCGAGAAGCGCGCACGCTTCGCGAGCGGCGACGACGACTTCTCGACGGAGTGCACGACGCTGATCGCCGCGGCCCTGCGCCAGGAGGATTTCTCGTCGTTGCGCAAGCGCACGGCGCGAACGCAGAGCCCCGAGGACGACGCGCTCGTCGACGACCTCGAGGCGCTCGAGGACGAAATCGAGCGGATCGAAGAGGAGCGGATTCAGTATCGACGGCTGCATCAGCTCCAGCGTGAACGCATGCTCGCGCTCGAGGAGATCCGCAACCGCTTCAAGCGGAGCCGTTACGACGACGTGCACTCCGCGTTCGTGAACGCCGTGCTGATCCGGACGATGCTCGACAGCTTCGTCGGCGGCGCCGTCGGCGCGGACGAGGTCTGGGAAGCGATCCGCCGCCAGCAGCGGTTCAGGCGGATCAAGGCCGACCCGGTCTTCGGCACGGGCCGGTTCCCGCGCGGCCCGTTCCCCGGGCCCTGGCACATGCCGGGCGGCCGCGGAGGCGGCTGGAACTTCCCCCGCGGCGGCGGCTTCGGCGGCGGCGGGTTCGGCCGAGGCGGCGGCTTCGGCGGCGGCGGCTTCAAGACCGGCGGCGGCTTCTGAAAATCGGGGTCACGCAAAATCGGGGTCAGAGCCCAGATGAAATCGGGGGTCTGACCCCGATTTTTGCAATTCAGGGGAAATCGGGGTCTGACCCCGATTTTTGCAGGGAAAATCGGGGAAAAATCGGGGTCTGACCCCGATTTTTGCGAAACGGGGTCTGACCCCGATTTTTTCACCAGCGGCCGAAGTTCGGGCGGAAGTCGACGCTCATCGCGGCATCGTAGTAGCGGAGGCTCTGCGACATCGGCGGCGCGACCGCGTCGAGCCGTGCCTGGTCCTCGGCCGTGACCGTCACATTGAGCGCGCCGAGATTGTCCATCAGCTGATCCTTCGTCCGCGGCCCGATGATCGGCGCGGTCACGCCCGGCTGCGCGGCGTTCCACGCGAGCGCGAGCTGCGACGGCGTGCAGCCCTTCTCCTCGGCGAGCCGGACGACCTCTTCGATCACGTCGAACGCCTTGTCCGTGACCGGCCGGCCGAAGTTGTCCTTGCCGCCCTGCCAGCGTCCCTCCGCGCTCAGATCATCGCGCTTGTACTTGCCGGTGAGGAGTCCCCCGCACAGCGGCCCCCACGGGATCACCGCGATGCCGAAGCTCTGCGCCGCGGGCAAGAGCTCGCGCTCGGCGGTGCGGTCGAGCAGATGGAACGTCGGCTGCTCACACACGAAGCGATTGAGCCCTAGCTCCTTCGACGCCCAGAGCGCCTCGACGATCTTCCACGCGGGGAACATGCTCGTGCCGATGTAGCGCACCTTGCCGGCGCGGATCAGATCGTCCAGCGCGCGCAGCGTCTCGTCTATCGGGATGTCGGCCTGCGCGCGGTGCAGCTGATAGAGATCGATCCAGTCCGTGTTGAGCCGCCTGAGCGACGCCTCGCACGCCATCACGATGTGCCGCCGCGACAGCCCGCGCGCGTTCGGGTCGTTCTGATCCTCCGGCAGGAACACCTTCGTCGCGAGCACGACGCGCTGACGCCGCCCGTCCTTCGCGAGCGCCTTGCCGACGATCCGCTCGCTCTCCCCCGCCGCGTACGCGTTCGCCGTGTCGATGAAGTTGATGCCTTCGGCGAGCGCGTGCTCGATGATCTCGATCGACTCGGCTTCGCCGGTACGCCGCCCGAACATCATCGTGCCGAGACAGAGCGGGCTCACCTTGACGCCCGTGCGGCCGAGATTGCGGTATTCCATCGCCATCCCTCGTTCCCTTGGACCAATCGCTTCATTCTACGCGTCGCGCTACGATTGCGGCGCCGGCCGAAGTGGGAGCAGTCCGTGAGAGCGATCAAGATTCTGCTGGCAGTCGTTGCGGCCGCCGTGGCACTCGTCGTCGTCGCGGCCATTGCGCTGGTGGTGCTCGTCGACCCTAACCAGTACAAGGGTTACCTCACGAGCTGGGTCGAGGAACGCACCGGCCGCGCGCTCACGATCGACGGCGACCTCGAGCTCGCGTTCTTCCCGTGGCTCGCGCTCGAGACCGAGGCCGTCACGCTCGGCCACCCGCCCGGGTTCGACGTCGACGTGCCGTTCGCGACCGTCGAGCGCGTCTCCGCCGGCGTGAAGCTGCTGCCGCTCCTCGAGCGGCGATTCGAGATCGGCCGCGTGCGTGTCGACGGCTTGCGGCTCAATCTCATGCGCGGCCCCGACGGCCGCGGCAACTGGCAGGACTTCCGCACGTCGTCGGCGGCACCCGCATCCGAGGACGAGCCGCAGACCGAGACGCTCGTCGAGCAGCTCGACATCGAGCAGATCGAGATTCGCGACGGCGAGCTCCGGTGGTACGAGGAGCCTTCCGCGCCGCGCTACGTCCTCCGCGGCATCGACGTCGCGACCGGACGGATCCGCGCGGGCGAGCCGGTCGATGTCACGCTCGCGGTCGACGTCGAGGACGCCGAGACGCAACGCCGCTTTGCGGTCGAGACGCGCGCGAGCGTCGGCCTCGAGGTGTTTGGCGCGGCCGCCGCGGACGCCGCGGTATCGCTGCGCCGTTTCGCGCTCCGCCTCGCCGCGCGCGATTCGGCCGGCGCCGAGCTCGCAGCGGGCACGCTCGACGCCGAAGCGGCCGACGCACTCGCCGACGGCTCCGTCTCGATCAGCTCCGCACGGGTCGACGCGCGGCTCGCGCCGGTGGACGCGCTGCCCGCCGGCCTCGATTTCGGCGCGAGCTTCGGCGAGCTCCGCTTCGATCCGCGCGCCGGCGCATTCGCGGTCGACGGCCTGACGACGCGGCTCGCCGGCATCACGGCCGAGTGGCGCATCGACGCGCGCGACGTGATCGACGCGCCGCAGCTCGAAGGGGAGCTCCGCATCACTGACGCGGCGATCGGTCCGGCGCTCGAGACGTTCGGCATTGCGTTGCCCGAAGGCGTCGACCCGAACGCACTCGGCCGGATCGACGCGAGCGCGACGTTCCGCGCCGCGCTGTCGATCGCCGATGCCGCGCCGGCGGATGGAGCCGCGGCACCCGTGCTCGGGCCGTGGCGCATCGACACGCTCGGGCTCGATGCGCTCGAGGTCGACTTCGGCGGCACGCGGCTCGCCGGCGACGCCGCGCTCGTCGACGACGGCGTGCTGCGCGCCCGCTTCGACGTGCCGGAGCATGCGCCGGGCGACGGCCTGCGCACCCTCGCGGCCGCGTTCGCGCCCTCCGAGATCGACATCGCGGCGATCGATCGGCTCGCCGTCTCGGGCCGCGTCGAGCTCGGGCTTGCCGACGGCAGCGTCGCCGTGCCCGAGCTTCGCGCGGCGCTCCTCGGCGCCGAGCTCACCGCGACCGTCGAAGCGCCGGCCGCGAACGCATCGGGCCGCGTGCTGCGCGGCACGCTCCGCACGACGCGAATCGAACCCGGCCGCGTCGCGGCGCTCCTCGGCAAGCTCATGCCCGACGCGATCTCGCCGGACGAGCTCGGCGCCCTCGCGGTCGACGCGCGCTTCGAGTACGACACGGCGGCACGCCGCCTCGCGCTCGACGACGCGGCGCTCGAAGCGTTCGGCCTCTCCGCGACCGGCCGCGTCGTGCTGACGAGCGTCGGCGACACCACGACGGCGACCGGCGAGGCGCGCGTCGCACCGTTCTCGCCGCGCGCGCTGATGATGCGCTTCGGCCAGCCGGTCCCCGAGACGTCGGACCCGTCGACGCTGCAGCGCGCCGCGCTGAGCGCCCGCTTCGAGGCCGGCGCGGATGGCGCCCGCTTCCGCAACATCGAGCTCGTGCTCGACGACACGCGGATCACCGGCGAGTACGCGATCGACGGCGTCGCGAATCCCGCGCATCGATTCGCGCTCGCGATCGACCGCGTGAACGTCGACCGCTACCTGCCGCCGCGCGCGGGCGATCTGCCGGACAACGCGCCAGACGACACGAAGACCGCCGGCGACATCGAGCTCCCGGCAGACGCGCTCGCGAATCTCAAGATCGACGGCAGCGTCGAGGTCGGCGACCTCGTACTCGCCGGTCTCGAGATGCGCGCCGTCTCGACTCGGATCATCGTCGGCGACGGACGCGCGGTCCTCGACTCCGCCCGTGCGAGCCTCTACGGCGGCGAGTTCACCGGGCGCTTCGCGGTCGATACGACCGCGCAGCCCGGCTTGGCGCTCACGGGCCGCGCGAGCTCGCTCGCGCTCGCGCCGCTGATCACCGCGCTGACCGGCGACGCGAATTTCAGCGGCACCGGCGATTTCGATCTCGACCTTACGGGCACGGGCCGAACGGTCCTCGAGAACGTCGCGAGCGCGAATGGCCGCGTCACGTTCTCGATGCGCGACGGCGCGATCGAGGGCTTCAACCTCGGACGCGCGCTCTGCGTCGTCTACAACACGGCGCGGCGACTGCCAGCCCCCGCCCAGCAACCCGATCGCACCGAGTATCTGCTGATCGGCGGCACGGCGACGGTGCAGGACGGCGTCGCGGCGAGCCGCGATCTCATCGCGCGCGCGTCGTTCATGGACCTGACCGGCGCAGGCAACCTCGCGCTCGCCGAGCAGCGTCTCGACTACACGCTCGAGGCGACGCTCACGGGCACGACTGGCATCCCCGGCTGCGAGGAGATGGGTCAGCTCGCCGGCGAGTCGCTGCCGCTGACGTTGCGCGGCACGGTGACCGATCCGGAGATCCGCCCGGACTTCAGCAAGATCATCGAGCGACGTCTGCGCGACGCCTTGCAGGATCGTTTGCAGGACCGGATCCAGGACCGGCTCCGCGACCTGCTGCGCTGACGCGCCACTGATGCCTTTTCGCCACAGGGGGCGCTCGGATGCGATGATCGGTATGCTTGTCGCCGCAACTGGCCGTTGGGCCGAAGACACAACCTCATTACGAGCTCTGGCCAAGTGACGACGAGACGCAAACGACCGGCTGCGAAGAAGAAGACCGCGCAACGCAAGACGCGCACGCGGAGCAAGCGCGCGTCGCGTCGCGCACGCCGCGGCAGCTTCTTCGGCGGCATCATCGGCTTCGCGTTGCTCGTCGCCCTTGCGGGGGCGGTCGGGTTTGCGACGTACGCGGCGCTCCTCGGCGTCGAGATCAGCCGCGAGTTCGAGGCGCGCCGCTGGGACGTTCCGGCACAGGTCTTCGCAACCCCGCTCGAGCTCTACCCCGGCCGCCGCTTCGGCCGGGACGACCTCGTGGCCGAGCTGCGCCGGCTCGGTTACCGAGAGGCCGCGATCGCGGACCGGCCCGGCCGCTATCGCGCGCGCGCCGGTGCGCTCGACGTCGTCACGCGTGCGTACCGCTACGGCGCCGAGGAAGAGCCGTCCCGGAGCGTCACGATCGAGTTCGAAGGCGGCCGAGTCGCGCGCGTCGTCGACGCGTCCGGCGACGAGCTGCCGCTCTTGCGGTTCGACCCGCTGCAGATCGGCAGCCTGTTCCCAGTGCACGGCGAAGACCGTCTGATCCTCGAGCCGGACGAGGTGCCGCCGCTCCTGATCGACGCGCTGAAGGCGATCGAGGACCGGCGCTTCGACCATCACCTCGGCATCGATCTGAAGGGCGTGCTGCGCGCCGCGCTCGTCAATCTACGCGCCGGCGAGATCCGCCAGGGCGCGAGCACGCTGACGCAGCAGCTCGTCCGAAGCTACTTCCTGAGCAACGAACGTACGTGGTCGCGAAAGCTCCGCGAAGCGGTGATGGCGCTCGCGCTCGAGCTCCACTACGAGAAGGAGGAGCTGCTGCACGCGTACATCAACGAGGTCTATCTCGCGCAGGACGGTGCGCGCGCGATCCACGGCTTCGGTCTCGGCAGCCAGTTCTACTTCGGCAAGCCGCTCGGGGAGCTCGAGCTCCACGAGCTCGCGTTGCTCGTCGCGCAAGTGCGCGGGCCCACGTACTACAACCCGAAGCGTCATCCGGAACGTGCGCTCGCGCGCCGCAACCTCGTCCTCGAGCAGCTCGCCGCGCAGGGAATCATCGATCCGGAAGAGGCGAAAGAGGCCGCAGGGCGCGAGCTCGACGTGCTCTCCGAGGCAGGGCGCGCCGCGAGCTACTACGCGGCGTTCTTGGGGCTGGTGCGCCGGCAGCTCTACGAGGAGTATCCGCGCGAAGAGCTCGAGCGGCGAGGGCTCCAGGTGCTGACGACGCTCGATCCCGCAGTGCAGGCCGCAGCCGAAGCCGCGCTGATCCGCGAGCTCGACGCCATCGAGGCGAATCGCGAGAACGCGCCGCCGCTCGAGGGCGCCGTCGTCGTCACGAACCCGCACAACGCCGAGGTGCTCGCGCTCGTGGGCAGCCGCAAGAGCGGCTACGACGGCTTCAACCGCGCGCTCGACGCACGCCGGCCGATCGGCTCGCTGATCAAGCCGATCGTCTATCTCGCCGCGCTCGAGAGCGGCCGCTACACCCTCGCGTCGCCGATCGACGATGCGCCGATCGAGATTCGGCTCGAGAACGGACAGACGTGGCTGCCGAAGAACTTCGACGATCGTGCACGCGGCGTCGTGCCGCTCGTGCGCGCGCTCGCGGAGTCGCTGAACATGGCCACCGTGCGGCTCGGCATGGACGTCGGTCTAGAGCCGATCGCGGACCTTCTGATGCGCCTCGGCCTCGAGCAGCGCCCGCGGCCGTATCCGTCGCTCTTGCTCGGCGCGGTCAGCCTGACGCCGTACGAGGTCGCACAGATTTACAACAGCCTCGCGAACGGCGGGTTCCGCACGCCGCTCAAGGCCGTGCGGGCGGTCGTCAGCGAGGACGGCGAGCGCGTGCAGCGCTATCCGCTCGAGATCATGGCTGCAGCGCGCGCCGATGACGTCTACGCGCTCAACACCGCGCTCGTGCAAGTCATGGAGCACGGCACCGGCGCATCGATCCGGCGCGCGCTCGGCTCGGACGTGACGGTCGCCGGGAAGACCGGCACCTCGGACGACCTGCGCGACAGCTGGTTCGCAGGTTTCACCAGCGACCGGCTCGTCGTCGCGTGGGTCGGCAACGACGACAACCAGCCCACGGGGCTGACCGGCGCGACCGGCGCCGGGCGCGTCTGGTCGAGCGTGCTGCGCGCGATCGACACCGTGCCTTACACCGCGCCGCCCCCGCCGGACATCCGGCTCACATGGATCGACCTCGACACGGGCCTCGAGACGGAGCCGACGTGCCCGCGCGCGGTGCAGATCGCGCTGCCGCGCGGCGCGGAGCCGCCGTTCGCGCGCGACTGCGGGGATTACCGTACGCGGCCCATCCAGCCGTTCCGCCGCTTCTTCCGTCGCGGGCTCGAATAGGAGCCCTCGCGGACACGAAGACAAGAGTGCTCAGATGATCCGACATGCATTGATTCTCCTGCTGCTCGCGACCGCGGGTTGCTCGACCGCGCAACCGCTGATCGTCACCGCGCCCCGGCCGGCCCCCGAGCCCCGGGCGCCGATGCCGGATCCCGGTGCGGACACATCGCCTATGCCCGGCGCACCGCAAGCGCGCACATTCCCGCTGCCTTC
>Ga0079224_100003371_pt1 | contig 20128 bp, 23 predicted proteins | sample Stecom2015_FD_80414 | JGI IMG/M metagenome (GOLD analysis project Ga0079224, IMG submission 80414) | Agricultural soil microbial communities from Utah to study Nitrogen management - Steer compost 2015 | ecosystem: Environmental > Terrestrial > Soil > Agricultural land | place: USA: Utah...
AATTGATATAGAACAATTAAAAAACGCATAAGAGGGATAGAAAAAAGGATGTCCAACGGCGGACATCCTTTCCTATTTAGCGTCCCAGATAGGAATCGAACCTACGACCTACAGCTTAGGAGGCTGTCGCTCTATCCTACTGAGCTACTGGGACATGGATTATTTTAATTATAGTATCTTTTTTCAATATAGGTCAATAAAAAATCCATTTTCCGACAGGAAAATGGATGAGTGTCATCAATAAGGAAAAGCCACAATTGCCGTAATACCCTAAGAAAGTTTAAAACCACCACTCCTCAAAGTGGGTGTTTGCAGAAACGTTCCTGTATGTCCTTCATGTCGCCATGGACGAAGGCTTGCCATTCCAGTTTCGATGTTAAACTCCCTATTCCAGTTCAAAGGTTAAACTTTATTATGATTACGAACAATGTAGCTTGTATTTGTATACTACACGATTGAAACGATGAATGCAAATGTAAATAAACTCCAATTTGTTGAACTTTGTCAAAGGTGTATGTAAAAGAACATGGTATTAGCTCCAACCTTGATGAAACAGTGGTTATTTCTAGGGAAATAAAAGATATTTGTCGAAAAAATATTCCAGGATTCCTACAAATTTGCATATATCCATTCAACTTGAAAAATACTAAGACAAAACGACGAGGAGTTTGAAAATGAAATCCAACAATGTACAACTTAGTTCAGCTGAAATAGGAAAGCTTTGGGCGGTCTATATGGGAAACTCCATGGCCATTTGTGTATTATCCTACTATCAAAAACACTGTGAGGATCAGGAAATTAAGGAAATCCTTAAAATGGCTAAGGGCCTATCTGAAAAAATTATTGAAGAAATTACGAAGATATTTAATAAAGAAAAGTTTCCGATTCCAATTGGCTTTGATGTCAATAAAGATGTGAATTTAGATGCCCCGAGGTTGTTTGCAGATGAATTTTATCTACATTATCTAAAATATACTGCGAAAGCAGGGTTGAGTCTTTATTCTACAGCGATTCCATTGATGATACGTCCAGACGTTAGAGATTTGTTAATTCAGATTGATAAGGATACCATTAATTTTATGGTTGCTGTTAATAAAACCTTAGAAAATAAAGGCTATTTGACGAAAGCCCCAAATATTCCTGTTCCAAAAGAGGTAAGTTTTGTGGCGAGACAGAGTTATTTAGCTGGTTTTTTGGGGGATGTACGGCCGCTACATGCTTTAGAAATTGCTCACCTTCAAGATAATATTGAGAATAATGTAACGAGTAAAGGGCTATTAATTGGATTTAGTCAGGTGGTTCAACATAAAAAAGTGAAAGATTTCATGCGGCGCGGCACAGAAATTACAATGGAACATATTAAGGAGTGTTTGGCAAAACTTCACGAAAATAATTTGCCTGGACCTCCATTACTCGATGATTTAGTCCAGCCTACTACGATCCCGCCTTTTTCAGATAAATTAATGATATTTCATAAAATTGACATGTTCTCGATGAAAATCAGATCATATGCCAATGCTACTTCTCTAAATGGTAGACGAGACATTGGATTAATGTATAGCAAATTCATCCTTGATGTTGGCAAGTATACAGAAGATGGTGCAAATATTATGATTGATGAGGGTTGGTTTGAGAAAATGCCAGAAGCAGTTGACAGAGAGGAACTGTTAGATAATAAGTGAAAAAGTCAGGCGTTCTTGCCTGCTTTTTTCGTTTATAAGAAAGGGTTTTAAACTTTCGTATTGAAACAAATACGTATAAGAGAAAAACTGACTCAACACAGCATAAAAAGACAGGAAGATAAATCAGTTTGCCGATAGTATGGAAGTAAGGGGTGAGGGAGATGAGTTGGCTAGAATCGATCCAACGGGCAATTGATTATATGGAGGACCATTTACTGGAAGAGATCTCAATTGAAAATATCGCAAATCAAGCAAATGCATCTCCATTTCATTTTCAACGAACGTTCTCGATTCTTACAGATATTACGGTTGGTGATTATCTTCGCAGACGCAGATTAACACTTGCCGCAGAAGAGTTATCGAGAACAGATATGAAAATTATTGATCTAGCCTTCAAATATGGTTACGACACTCCTGAAGCTTTTACCAAGGCCTTTCGGAAACAACATGGTGTTTCACCCAGTGCAGTACGAAAGGGGATAGGTAAGTTGCAATCATATAGCCGCCTGGTCATCCAGGTGAGCCTGAAAGGAGCAGAACCAGTGAAATATCGTATTGTTGAAAAAGAAGGATTTAAAGCGGTTGGCGTAAAACGTCAATTTTCATGTGTGAATGATGAGCATCTACGTCTTATTCCGAAGCTATGGGAAGACGTAAATTCAGATGGCACCTGTGATTCATTAATACCCTTGATGAATGGTGAATTAAAAGGAATTTTAGGTGTTTGTGTGAGTGAGACAAAAGATAGAACGATTGATTACTGGGTAGCGGTAGAGAATGTAGAAGGTTCATCTGAAACGTTTGAAACCTTAGATATTCCAACATCAAAATGGGCAGTTTTCGAAGTGCATGGTGCAATGCCACACGCGATGCAGAATGCATGGAAAAAAATCTACTCAGAATGGTATCCATCAAGCGGATATGAGTTTGCAGGTACAGCCGAGTTTGAACTTTATCCTGAAGGAAATGCATACGAATCAAATTATTACTCAGAAATTTGGATTCCAGTAAAGTAATGTAATGGCCCCAAGGATATTCCTTGGGGCTTTACCGTTTTTAGACGTGATAAATTGCTAGTGACAGTAATTTTTAGGATAGTGACAGTATTTCCTAAATAGTAACAGTAAACGGACGATTAGTGACAGTATTTCCGAAATAGTGACAGTAACCACCTTACATACCAATTAGACAGTAATTTTCAGAAAATATATAATGAAATCATACATATAAAGAGTGGTGACGCATATGAATCTTTACTATCAAGAATACGGTGATGTAAGTGCGCCTCTACTCGTATTTCTGCATGGCGGGGGTGTGAGTGGCTGGATGTGGGACAAACAAATAGACTATTTTTCACATTATCATTGTCTTGTCCCAGATTTACCTGGACATGGGAAAAGCAATATAATCCCATTTTCCATCAAAGATAGTGCTGAAAGAGTTACGAAATTAATCGAAGAAAAGTCAAAAGGGAAAAGTGTTATCCTTGTTGGTTTTTCCCTAGGTGCTCAAATCGTTGTGCAGCTACTTAGCATAAAACCTAATCTCATTGATTTTGCCATCATTAACAGCGCCCTAGTAAGACCAATGCCAGTTCTACAAAAATGGATCCTACCAACTATTAAGCTATCAGCACCCCTTATGAAAAAAAGATGGTTTGCTCAATTACAAGCAAAGACTTTATATGTTGGAGAAGATTACTTCGAAAACTACTATGAAGAAAGCTCCAATATGACAGTTGACGGACTTGCCCGTGTTCTAGAAGAAAACATGTCCTTTGGAATTCCATCTACTCTTCCTCAGGCGCAAGGTAACATTTTGGTAACTGTTGGTGAACAAGAAAAGTCGATCATGATTAAGTCGGCTCATGATCTTGTAAAAGTTAATCAAAATACGAAAGGTATCCTCATACCGAATATGGGACACGGCGTTTCCATGGCACAGCCAGACTTTTTTAATCAAATGGTAGAAACATGGATAAATAGAAGGGAGCTACCTAAAGAATGTAAAATCATAGATTAATTACTATCTATCTTACATTACCATGGGATTATGTTAGTAGATCGATATATTATAAAAATGAGGTGAACCAAATGAAAGTAGCCAACCCTTTTTCACAAATCATTGAATCAGAAGAAGAATTGCGCTCCATAATTGGCATGCCCAGTGAAATGGTAAAACGAAAAGTAATTTCATATCTTGACCACAATTGTATAGAATTCATTTCTGCCTCGCCGTTTCTTGTTATTTCAACTTCGGATGAATTTGGCTTTTGCGATGCCTCTCCTCGAGGAGATCATGCGGGTTTCGTCCAAGTGTTAAATGAGAAATATATCCTTATACCTGAGAGACCTGGAAATAAACGAATGGACTCAATGCGAAATATACTAGTAAATCCTAGGATAGGACTTCTATTTATGATTCCTGGATTGGGTGAAACGTTAAGAGTAAATGGAAAGGCTACATTAGTTAAAGATGACGAACTTCTCGAGAAAATGTCGGTAAAAGGGAAGAAGCCATTGCTTGGTATCGGAGTGGAAGTAGAGGAATGCTTTATACATTGTGCAAAAGCCTTTATACGGTCAGGGTTATGGGAGCCGAGTTCCTGGCCTGAAACAGCGAGCTTACCGTCTCCAGCAAAAATATTACTTGAACACACTAGACTTCCAGATGCAACGACAGAATCAATCCAAGAAAGACTAAGTGAAAGCTATAAACAGCGACTTTATTAGAGTAATCTGCGAGCATGCAAAAAGAAGAAAAAACAAGGTATGTCCCATTTATCAAGACAAACCTTGTTTATTCATGATTTTAGTTATTTCTTTCTTATAAAAAACTTGCTTCGTTCGAAATCTTCACTCGATAAAGGCTTACTAAATAGATAGCCCTGAATGTAATCACATTTGTTTTTTTGTAAAAAAGCCAGTTGTTGTTCTGTTTCGACTCCTTCTGCAATGACCCTTAGATTTAAATTGTGTGCTAACGTGATAATTGCTCTGACAATGTCCTTATCATTATCATCTTTCATAATATCATTAACAAAAGAACGATCAATCTTCAGGTAATCAATCGGAAACTGTTTTAGGGAGTTTAATGAACTATAGCCTGTCCCAAAATCATCAATACTGATTCCGACTCCAATTTCTTTTAAATCGTCTAACACTTTTAGAGCGTGCTCGACATCCATGGCCATTGATTCAGTAATTTCCAATACTAAACAAGTAGGATCAAATTCCGTTTCGTCTAATACTTTACTTACATACTTAACAAGATTTTCTTTATGGAATTGGTGGGCCGATAGATTAACGGAAACTTTTATTGGCTTCATTCCTGAACGTTGCCATCTGTTGTTTTGGATACACACTTTTTTGATAATCCACTCTCCAATATCAATAATCAACCCACTCTCTTCCGCGAACGGGATAAACTTATTAGGGGGGATTAAACCAAGGTCTGGATGATTCCATCTGACTAATGCTTCTAACCCGATGATTTCTTTTGTTGTGATACAAACTTGAGGCTGATAATGTAAGATTAATTCCTCGTTTTTTATAGCATAACGGAGCTCTGCCACAATTTTTAATTCTTCTTTTATATGTTGGAACATTTCCGAGTTGTAAAGGAAATATTTGTTCTTTCCTTGAGTTTTTGCTTTATACATAGCATTGTCTGCGATTATCATAAACTCCCTAAGTGAAAACGGTTGATCAGGGTAGATTGCAATTCCAATACTGATAGAGGTATGAAATTGATTTGAATTTATGGTAATAGGCTCTTTGAATTGGTCTATAATTTGTTCTGCTTTTTGAATGACATAATCTTCATCTTTAATGTTTTTTAACAGGAAGGTAAATTCATCTCCGCCCACTCTAGCAAGTAAATCATCCTCCTCTAGACAATTCGATAAACGCTTTGATACTTCAATGAGTAACAAGTCGCCCATTGAATGACCGAACGTATCATTGATCACTTTGAATCGATCTAAATCTAAAAATAAAATGGCGAGTTTTGGTTGATCTTTCTTTATGAGGGTTTCAATCTCTTTTTGGATGTAACGTCGATTAGGTAAACCTGTTAGGTCGTCATGATAAGCCAAGTAGTTGTATTTTTCTTCAGCTAAAAAACGGTCAGTAATATCTCTAAACTGGCCAAATGCCCCCACTAGCTTTTCGTTCTCATAAATAGGTTGAGCATCAAACAAAACAATGACAGGATCTCCATTTGTATTCGTGAACTTAATTTCGACATCCTCGTATTTTACTCTGTCCTCTAAGACCTTTTTAAAATAAGTTCCTGCCTCATTTGATTCAAAAATACTCCTACCAATAACATCGCCTCGACTATGGTTAGAAATCTTTTCAGCAAATTCATTAAACTCCGTCGCAATTCCTTTCTCGTCCGTAATGATAATACCGTTTCTTGTGCGACTCAGCATAATTTGATTCATGATATTTAGTTTTCGATTTTGTTTTCTCAATAAAAGTTCTCGTTCAATCGAATCAACAACCTGTGAAAGCATGGTTAAATATAGAGGGTTTTGAAACTCAATAGGCATCATAATGGACACGCTACCGAGAATGCTATTCTCATCTGTATAATGGAAAGGAGCGCCATAGCAAGCAACTCCAAATAGTGACGTATGATAGTGGTTTTCACCTATTACGGTAATTGGATGCCCTTGCTCTAGTGTTAAACTAACCACATTCGTTCCCGCATCTTCTTGTGTAAAAAGGCTACCTTCCTTGATACCGAGTTGCTTTACCATCGATTTAATGGATTCATCACCAACCATATCAAGAAGATACCCTTTCGCGTCAGAAATAACGATGAGAATGGGCGTCCCTTTTAATGAATCTAACAGTTTTTGAGAGAAGAAGCTGACAACTGATAGAATTTCACTATATGCTTTTCTTTTTAAAGTGAGTTCTTTTTTGGACATATACCGCTTCGGGCCAGGTACTTCATTTGGAGCCATTCCACATAATCGGCATAATTCTTTGGATTTCCTTATATAGTGAGGTTCATTTACAGACATTTTGATACCTCTATTCCTTCTGTAAGTAAATGTGATGAATCAGGGTTCTACGTTGTATAGTAGTATCCACGAAACAGGATAAAAATATTAAGAGGTCTGTAAATATGAAGTGAATGGGGAAGATGAAGACACGGTTCATGTGAACCTTGTTAGAGAAACCCTATTTCATCTCCCCGAAGAAAAAATCTATGCATTATCCCGTTGTTTTTCGTTCTCTTTAATCGAATGTGTGATTAAAACTTTACAGCACATGATAATCCCTGTGAAGAATGCTGCGATAGTAAAACCAAATGGTAAGTAGTAGAAGCCAAAAAGTGTTGAAACAAACAGCCAAATGAGCCAAAAGAGTAATTGTTTATTCATCTGTAGCATTCACTTTCTCCGCATCAAGTATATAATCACTAAGTGCCTTTCCAAGAGCCTTGACTGTATTTTTTAATTCCTTCATATCATTATCAACCCCACCGACTTCAATCAGGATGGAGTTTTCTGCTAAGTCCTGATTATAAATGCCATTCCCCTGGTCAAGCCCTTTTGCTATGACTCCCCTACTAATCCCTGGGTACTGCGCTTCAATTATCTCATTTAAAGATTGGGCTAAGGTAAAACTTTGTTCAAAATTGGCGCTTGCTTTTCCAACGACAAAAAATACCCGAGCATACGGCTCGTTGTTAATGGTAACGGTCGTTACATCTTTTCGTACTCCGTCGCGGTGAAGGTCAATTAAAAAGTCTATATTAGAGTCATTAGCCATGGCAGATTGAACAATTTCACGTGACAAAGCATATGAACGAGAGGTTCCCCAACCTTTTTTCTTCAATTCTTGACCGACATTTGTTGTATCTACGATCGTCTTGATTCCATATTGTTCTAATTCTTTCCCTAGAAGTTCACCTACAAGTGTAATGTTCGTTTTAGAATCAGCGGCTTTTTCCATATCAGGATCGCCAGTAAGTCCAAGCAATGGTAAGTAAGATTCATAGCTATGAGAGTGATAGATGAATACCTTTTTATCTGTAACTGGATTGACGGGTGGTGTTTTCGGTTCATCTTTATAAAACTCCTCCAATTCCTTTTGAGCCATTTCTCTTTCTTGGAGTAACACATCTAAGGGTGGTGCTGACTCATAAGGTAGATTGGTGAAGTCTGTGCCTTCTCCTGTTATAAGAATTTCAGAATGATACATGGAAAGGCCAGGTAGTTCATGTCCAAAAAAACTCCTCAAATCACCATATTTAAATTGTAGTGTTGATTCAATAAGAATTTTCGTAATAGAATCCTGTTCTTCAAGCAACCCCTGGCTGAAATAGCGGTTCTCAAACCCCAGTAAGGTAACTAAAAACTCAGTAGGAAGGGTTTGTATGTTGATGTCAAATTTGCCTAAATGGGTCCATTCTTTTTTGATAGAAGAAATGCTTGATGCAGCAGCAAAAGAGATAAGCACTGTTATTATGAACAAATAGGCTATTCTTGATATGAAAATTTGTCCATACCCAGAATTCTTCATGAATATCCGTCCTTTATGGCTTTTGGACATATATATGAGAATTCTTTGTAAATTAGAATCTTTGACTTTCTTCTTTCTATGTAAGTAAATTTTGTTCTAGTCTATATGAGTAACTTCTACTTACTTCTGTATGAGACGACGCATTAACGTATCAAGTGGCCCATTTATTTGCTAAATGAAAGCATACTCAAATCATTAAAAATTCTCTCAAATCAACTGGTAGAAAAGCAAAATACAAAATAGGTATAAAAAAATGCAGGGGTTCTAAAACCTCTGCATATCTTAACTAGTGACCAGCACTACTCTTGAAATTACTACCTGTCACATCCGCGATATTCTCAATTGCAATTAATGCACCTGGATCAATGTCTAGGGTAATTTCTCTCAGTGAAGAAAGTTCAATCCGACTTACAATGGTATAAATAATCTTTTTAGGCTCATTTGTATAGGCCCCTTCACCATGAATAAAGGTAATCCCTCGCCCCAAAGACTTATTCAATTCATCCGCAACCTTGTCAGGCATATCGGAAATAATGGTAACTGATTTTAATTCTTCCATTCCTTCAACAACAATATCAATCATTTTAAAAGCGATGTAATAAGTGATAATCGAGTACATAGCCGTTTCCCAACTGAACACGAGCAATGCTGCCAGGATAAAAATAAACACGTTCATGATCATAACTGTCTGTCCGACTGACACTGGTCGTTTCTTGCTTACAATGATGGCCAAGATTTCAGTACCATCTAATGCACCACCAGTTCGGATAACTAATCCGACACCTGTACCTAATATAACCGCCCCAATAATGGTTGCTAAAAATAGATCATCTGTTATAGGTTCAAAATGATGTAAATAAGCAGTGAATGCCGATAATACCACAACTCCATACAGTGTATGTAGTGTAAACTTTACACCCATTTTTCGATAACCAAGGAAAAGAAAAGGAATGTTTAAAATAATTAGGAAAATACTCATTGGAACGCCAAATATTTTTGATGCAATGATGGAAAGGCCAATAACTCCACCGTCTAAAATATCATTTGGGACTAAAAAAAGTTCCAATCCAAAACCCGCAATTAGAGCTCCGATGGTAATCATAATGAGTTGTTTTGCTTCTGTTAACACACGTTTTTTCTTTGTTTTTGCCATAAAAACCAAGCCTTTCACTTACAAGATGAATTTTTCTTTCTAATAGTACCATAAATGACAGATATACTTACAAGAAAAAAGGAAAAGAATACCTTTATGTGGAAAATAATAAAATAGATACAGTTAATTAATAAAAGGAGTGCACTATGAGACATCCTAACAATTTTGAAGAATATGAAGACCCAGTTCAATACGACGTAGAAAACGCCCCTTTCCTAGAGGATGTAACATTTTTACAGAAATGGGCTAAGAACGTAAAAGGTCCAATTATAGACTTAGCATGTGGAACTGGTCGGGCAACTATTCCTCTTGCGCAAACAGGACACACCCTAATTGGGGTAGATGTACATAAAGGGATGCTGATGCAAGCAAAAAAGAAAACAACTCCAGGTCTCAACATTGAATGGATTGAACAAGATTGTACGAAGCTTCAATTATGTGTGAAAAGTTCGCTCATCTATATGGTGGGAAATTCTTTTCAACATTTTCTCACAAATGATGACCAAGACCAGCTGTTAAATTCCGTACATAACCATCTAGAAAACTCAGGAATTTTTATATTTGATACGAGATTTCCAGGCTCAGATGAGTTGCTTCAACCACCGACTGAAGAGTATTGGCGAAGCTATAGGGATGAAACAGGCAAAAAGGTAGATGTGTTTACAAAGAGTAGTTACGATGCGATTGGGCAAATTCAGCATTATATAACCACTCGAAGAACAGTAGATGCCCATGGAAAAACAATCGATGAAAAGAAAACTAATATCCAATTACGATATGTCTACCCACAGGAAATGGAGCGACTATTAAAAGGGAACGGATTTGAGATTTTAGCTGTTTACAAAGATTGGAATGAAACGCCATTAACACAGGATAGTCAACAGATGATCTATGTCTGTAAAAATTCAAAGGAGTGAGAGCATGGCAAGAATAGTAGGATTTGAGATTAGCAGCCAAGAGCCTGAAAAAGCAGTTCAGTTCTATAAAGATGTTTTTGGATGGGAAATGGAAGAACCAAATTGGGGATATTGGCCTGTTAAGACCATGGGGCCAGCAGAAATTCAGGGAGGAATAAGCAAAGGGCCGCATGACTATCCACATGGAACCAGAATTCAGATCCAAGTTGAGTCTATAAACGATACAATCAAAACGGCAGTAAATCATGGAGCGATGATTGTTCGTGAAAAGATGGAATTTGAAAAGTTTTTTCTTGCATATTTAGTCGATCCAACTGGGGTGGGATTTGGCCTTGTTGAAAGAAAATAGAAAGAATGAGAGAGTGAGGGTTTTCATATGATTCAATACCCCTTATTAAATAGTGGTGCAACTATAGGTGTTACGGCACCTTCATCGGGAGTTGAAAAGGACTTACATGTGCTAATTACAACAGCATGCAAACGCTTGGAACAGAAGGGATTTAACGCCATTTGTGGGGACACAGTGTGGACGCAGGTGAAAGCAAAATCTGCTCCTGCAATTAAACGTGCAGAAGAATTTAACCGAATGATTAGAGATGAAAAAATTGATCTAATCATCCCGCCATGGGGTGGTGAATTAATAATTGAAATCCTGGAACACATTGATTTTGATCAAATCCCCAAAAAATGGATTCTCGGTTACTCAGATACGAGTGCATTACTATTAGCAATAACATTGAAAACCAGTTTGGCAACTGCACATGGAGCAAATCTTGTTGATTTAAGAGGGAAATATTCTGACGAAACGACCGCGATGTGGCAGTCAGTCTTATCCACAAATAAAGGAGAATCGGTCATACAATATTCATCAGAAAAGTACCAAAAGGAATGGCGACACGATAATCCTACCCCTCATTTATTTCATCTAACTGAGCCAACATACTGGAAATCAACTGCAAAAGGTAAAGTTAATTTAAAAGGTAGGTTGCTTGGGGGATGCATTGACATCATCAGGCATTTAGTTGGTACTCCGTACGGAGAAGTTCAGCAGTTTAGAGAAAAAAATATACAGGGAGATTCCTTGGTTTGGTACCTTGAAAACTGTGAGCTATCAACAACAGACTTGCGTCGATCACTTGTCCAAATGAAGTTAGCGGGTTGGTTCGAAGATTGCTCTGGAATCATGTTCGGAAGAAGTCCAGCCAATACGCCTGTTGATCAATATACGGTGGAGGATGTCTACCAAGAGCTTTCAGACGAACTTCAAATTCCAATTGTATATGATGTGGATTGTGGTCATGTTCCCCCACAAATTACGTTTATTAATGGGGCATATGCTGAAGTGGAAGTTGAAGATGGAAAAGGGACAATTGTACAAACATTTATCTAGAATATCAAGGTCGTTCATCCAACTGGATTAACGACCGCTTTTTATTCAGGCATGTTTATTTTTTAACGTAAATCCCATGTAGAAAGGACTAAAATAAACAGCGCCAATAAGCTCTTCATCTACATCCTTAATAAAAGCCAAAAAACATTTGTCTTGGTTAGAGAGGAAGGGGAGATACTCATAGAACTGTAAGTTATGTATTCGTTCCTTTTCCAGTAAAGCAACCAAAGTATCCTCTCCTTCTTTGTTTAGAAGTTGGTATATGATTGACACCTCTTCTTTTTAGCGAATTTTAAAAAATAAATGTTTGTAAGTTATTATAAGTCTATAACTTTCTTAATTCTTCTGGCAAAGTGTCAATCCCACCAAAAAGGTGAAGAGAAACGGCACGATCGTTGTAGTTTAAATATATATAAATTAAGTTTATTGTAAATATCTAGTATAATAAAGAATAAGGATATAATAGAGGAATATCCTATGTATTACTATAGTGTCAATCCTTTATTGACGTTTTCCTGTTTGGGTCGAGCCAATTCTTGTATTACAGCGGCTAGGCAATCTAATGAGCGACCTGTGGAAGTAAGATATCAAACTACCATCTATGCTTAGATTCTTGGATGAGAGTAGTGGGCGTGTTGTACGAGTTAATCCATTTAACTAATTTTTAGTTTAGAGTATTTTTTTACTCCCCAAATTTATTTCTACGAACTTGACCCTCAAAATAAGAAAAGCCCACACGAATAATGTGGTGAAAGGTTTGGTGGTCATACATGAATGAGAGAACTGTTAAGTTTAGTTATGAAGAAATCGACCTACTTATAGATGCTATGGATAAAGATGTTTGGAAAGATATAAAATGGAAATCAGTGACTGAAGAAGAAATTGAAACATTATTGAAAACCTCTTAGCCAAGCTGCTTAGAGGATTTTTGTTATTAAAAGAAGGGTTCCCACTTTAAATTTTCTCTCTTTATTAGATTTATCAAAACGTTTCCTTCAAGTATGAAATATTTATTTCCTCCCAAACGTAAATCGACCTCAGAGAAAGTTAACTGATGTTGCCCTTTGTCTGTATGGATAGTCACATTGTAATCCATACCAGGAATTGTTGAGTTTGATTTTTTGAGTTTCATCGCTGACGATATATTTGAAAACTTTTCTATCATCTTTTGATCAATAATCGTTGCGTGTTTCCATGAATACTCCCCACTTTCATCTTGTTCTGTCCACAAAATTTCGAATTCTAGATATTTCTTCGTCATTTAGCAAATCATCCAATTCGGTTCCAAGAGTAGTTTCATTTACCTTTTTATCAATAAAGAAGATGCCCCAAGTAGCAACAACACCTACAAGCAATAATAGTAAGGACAAACGATATTTGTTTCCCTCTACATATTTCCATTCCATGAATGACTGAAATCCTCGATGGAGCACTATTATCAGAACGAAAAACCATTTTAGATGGTCTAAATTTTTATCGACAAAAACCAAAATACCAATAAAAACTAAAGTGAAAATGAAAACACTGCCCCACCGATATTTTTCACCTCCGTCTGTATCCATTAAGGTATAGCCAGGTTCAAATCGATTTCCTACGTATTGATCAATAGATCCAAGTATAATAAACAATAGAATGAAACTAAGACTAATCCCCACACTCCTATCCCCCAGTTAAAGAAGCATTTGGAGTTTATTATATAGAAGGGTGGATAAATATTCCATAATGCAAAAGCGTTACTTTTGTACAATTTCACCTATCATGTCAAAATGAGAGGAAGACAATAAGTAACTTGGATAGAATACGAAGGTATGATCACATCTCAATTAACATGTTTTGAAATAAAGGAGATTAGACATATGGAAAACAAAGTAATTGTCTATACGACAAATGATTGTGTGGAGTGTACGTTTGTTAAAAAAGTACTCACTGAAAATGGAATACCATTTGACTTACGTAACATTGCCGAAAGTGAAGTATATCAAAAAGAAGTCGAAGTCTTCGGTTTTTTAGGCGTACCTGTAACTGTTGTGGGCGACCGTGCAGTCAAAGGATTTACTCCTGAATTAATAAAACTATTAGAACCGCTGAAAAAGGGTTAAAGAGGTCAAAATGGGGTAACCTAGAAAAAAATCACAATTCGTAAAGAAACGAATAAAATGGTGAATCATGATGTTTAGGTGAACCCTATGGAAAAACTAATAAAGTGGGCAAAGACATTAAAAAAGCAAATATTTGTTTTATATTTTGCGTACAAGGATGCGAGAGTTCCTTGGTATGCAAAACTTTTCTCAGCGGGCGTGGTTGCGTATACCTTCAGCCCAATCGACCTGATTCCAGATTTCATTCCAATTCTCGGATATCTTGATGAAGTCATTCTCGTTCCAATTGGTATCATGTTAGCTCTAAAAATGATCCCCAATGCAGTCATAGCAGATTGTGAAATAAAAGCTGAGGAATTGATGAAGAGTGGTAAGCCGAAAAATTGGATTGCTGGGGCTTTCATCCTTTTGGTTTGGATGCTCTTATTGTTATGGATTTCCATTAAAACATATGAGTATTTTCAATAAAGGCACTAAAAACCTGTATTTCACTGAGAGATACAGGTTTTTAAGTTAACAAAATCACTTATTATGACAAAGAAGAAATAAAACCGACAGAAAACAAATATCTAGGATAAAACAGTTGTACAAATAGCAACTTTTAGGTGAATATCCACATAAATGATATTCCAACTAAGTTTAATAAACCCCTTTAAACTCACGATTCATGCGATTCTTTTTAGGACATGAATCGTAACAGATTCCCCTTACCAAATAGCTAAATTCTAACCTCCTACCCATAACAGGCTTTTCAATATTTTATAATTATCATATAATAGTAGATATACGAATCTATATAATTTTCATAAAATTATATAGTAAGATTGAAACGAAAACTGAGCGGGTTGATATTTATGATACCGCCTTCATCTTATTTACCCAAATCTGAAAAGAAAAGGTTGATAAAAATGAGCAACATAGAAACCAAAACAGATGTTATTTTAATTGGTGCTGGGATCATGAGTGCGACATTGGGAACACTCTTGAAGGAATTAGCACCTGAATTCAACATCACCGTTTTTGAAAAACTCGACAAACCAGGAGAGGAAAGCTCTCATGAATTAAATAACGCAGGGACAGGGCATGCTGCGTTATGTGAGCTTAACTACACAGCAGAAAAACCAGACGGTACTATAGATATTAGGAAAGCGATCAATGTGAACGAACAGTTCCAAGTATCTAAGCAATTTTGGGCATATCTTGTGGAAAACAATCTCATCCGTAACCCAGAAAATTTTATTATGCCATTGCCACATATGAGTATGGTACAAGGTGAAAACGATGTCGCTTTTTTAAAGAAGCGATTTGAAGCGCTATCAAAGAACCCATTGTTTAAAGGAATGGAATACTCAGAAGATCCTTCCACTTTAAAGGAGTGGTTCCCTCTCATTATGAATGGTCGCACATCTAATGAGTCAATTGCTGCTACAAAAATGGATGCTGGTACAGATGTGAATTTTGGTAATCTAACACGTATGTTGTTCGACCATTTAAAAAATAAAAATGTTAAAGTGAACTACAGGCATAGTGTGAACGACATTAAACGTGCAACTGACGGTTTTTGGGAGTTAAAGGTGAAAAATTTAGACAGTGGTGTGGTAGAACACCACAAGGCTAGATTTGTCTTTATCGGTGCTGGTGGAGGAAGCCTTCATATGCTCCAAAAATCTGGCATTCCTGAAGGAAAACATATCGGCGGATTCCCAGTAAGTGGAATCTTCATGGTGTGTAATAACCCAGCAGTAGTAGAACAACATAATGCAAAAGTATATGGAAAAGCAAAAGTTGGCGCTCCTCCAATGTCTGTTCCACATCTCGATACAAGATATATCGATAATAAAAAGTCATTACTATTCGGTCCATTTGCAGGGTTTTCTCCGAAATTTTTAAAACATGGCTCCAATATGGATTTAATTAAATCTGTAAAACCTAATAACCTGTTAACCATGTTAGCAGCTGGAGCAAAAGAAATGGCCTTAACCAAATATTTGATTCAACAAGTGATGTTAACCAAGGAACAACGTATGGAAGAACTTCGTGAATTTATCCCGAATGCCAAAAGTGAGGACTGGGATTTAATCGTGGCTGGCCAACGTGTACAAGTCATCAAAGATACGGAAGCAGGCGGAAAAGGAACTCTTCAATTTGGTACTGAAGTAATTACGTCAGCAGATGGTTCAATTGCAGCTCTACTTGGTGCATCACCAGGAGCTTCAACTGCTGTTCATGTAATGCTCGAAGTAATCAAAAAATGTTTCCCACAACGCTTGTTAGAATGGGAACCAAAAATCAAAGATATGATTCCTTCGTATGGGTTATCCCTTATGGAACACCCTGAGCTTCTTGAGAAAATCAATGCCTCAACTGGTGAAGCATTAGGTCTTGTACAAAAAGAATCCAAGAAGAGAAAAGATCTTGTCTTAAATATGTAGAAAATAGGTTACCTTCAATCTCATTTTGGGATTGAAGGTTTTTATCTCGTCGAAAGAAAAACATTTCATTATATAACTCTCCTAAAGGAAATCATCATTTTTTGTTGAATGTATTAAAACAGAAATTGAATTTCAACTAAAAAGGAGAGCTTCATGCAGATTAAATTAGTTGATGTTACAGAGGATAATTTTTTTGATATCATCCAGTTAAAGTCAGAAGCAAACCAAGAAAAGTATTTCCAAATCTATGAAAGATGGGTTGGTTCCAATGCGTACTTTCTAGCTGTATGCCAGACGTTTGGATTCATTCCAAAAGCAATCTACGATGACCAAACACTGATCGGCTTCACATCACATGGTTATCACAAAGGAACAAATCGATTTGAATTAATAAGCATGATGCTAGGGCACCAGTTCCAAGGGAAAGGATATGGCACTCCTGTTTTACAAGCTATCATTGAGGACATGGTTAAGACTCATAAATGTGAAGAAATCTATTTATCGGTCATTAATAACAATGAACGTGCGATACGAATCTATGAAAAAGCGGGTTTTAAACCTACTGGAGAAATAGAAGAGGGGCATCATCCTGAGCCTGTTTATTGTTTAAACGTAAAATAAGAAAAAGGATGCCCAAGGAGCCGTAACTTGCTCTCTTAGGCATTCCTTTTATTCATTGAAAGCTTCCGAGTATTTCACAATACCTTGAACATTTTTTAATGATCCTTCAAACAATTCGATTGCCATAAACACCTCATTTGGTACGTCAAATGGTGCTCTTATATTCCAGAGATTGGCTTGTTTGAAACCGAATCGTGGGTAATAATCCTTGTGACCTAACACAATCACCGATTGATATCCAAGTTCTTTTGCTCTCTCAAGTGCAGCCTCAATCAATTGGCTCCCAATACCTAGTCGCTGATATTCTGCAATGACAGATACAGGTGCAAGTGCTAATGATTCGACAGATTGGTCACCATCTACAATTTGAATTTTTGAGAGGAGAATATTTCCTACTATATCTTCCTTTTGGTTAACAGCAACTAATGAAAGTTCAGGTATAAATGCGTTTGACTTTCGAATCCGTTTTACTAAATAATGTTCCTTTTTATCGCTAAATTCCTCATTTAGAAAAGCTTTTCTAATAACTTCCTCTGTCACATGATAGTCCTTTGGGATTTCTTGTCTTATTGTAATTTCCATTTATAGTCTCCTATCTAGGTTTATTTTAAATAACTTCTAAATGGTTCAATCCCAGCTCTAAACATAAGTTTGCCAAATAATAACCTCCTACATGTGTTCCTTTCATTGTAAAAACTATAGCGATATTATTCAAGGTGATCACAGAACTAGGTCAGCGAACCTTTTTGAAAAAATAATTGATTGTTATAATAAATGGGTATTTAGAGAACGACCTAGGACGTGATTGACATTTTACATGCAATTTTTCTTTTTCTCGTTGCAGGAATCGCTGAAATTGGTGGAGGCTATCTAATATGGCTTTGGTTGAGAGAGGGTAGGCCTTTTTATTGGGGAATTGGCGGTGGGATTGTTTTAGCATTATATGGAGTGATTGCGACATTTCAAGCGTTTCCTTCATTCGGTAGAGTATATGCCGCCTACGGGGGAGTGTTCATTGTACTATCAGTCTTATGGGGCTGGGGAATCGATAAAAAAACACCTGATTTATACGATTGGATAGGAGCTGTGATATGTATAATGGGTGTTTCCGTTATGCTATTTGCGCCGCGACAGTAGCGACAATAACAGATACTTTAATAGGTTTTCATAATCGTAACAGGGGGAATTACTGTGCAATGGAGTAAGTTAAAATCAACACTTGAAAGTTTTTTATGCGATAAGTTACAAGGGCGTATCCAATTACATGCAACGGTATATCGAAAATTTCATGATGGCCCAAGCAGAGTATGGATCACATTTGATAAAAAAGAAATCATAAGTGCTTCAGATACTACTTACGCAGTCGAACATACTAAACTATATCAACGAATGAAAGAGGAAAGAAACCTTGAAGGTATTCCTTACAACACAGACTGGGATGTCATGCTGAACTCAAAAGAACGTACGAATTTAATAGAGGCTTCAGATAACGCTGAGGAGATCCTTAGCAGTCATTCCATTTTTGAAAGCTATCACCTTTATGATTCGTTTCTGCAATATAGCTCTTTATCCATTGATGAAGCATTGAAATCAGAAAATATCATAATTAGGTCCTATTCAATGCTAGATAGAAGAGTAGGTAAAAGAAGATTAAAAGAATTCAATTTTCCAAAGGACACTCATCCACTAGTTGTGAATTTTTACAACATAAGATGTGAGGTTGAAGGGATTAAATAAATTTACGTTTATCCAGCATATTTCTTATACAGCGCGAATACAGAGACAAGGCGTTGACCTATGGGAGGATCAGCGCCTTCTTTCTTTTATTCGCTTTTTTCTTATTAGTAATCGTTTTAATAAAGAATATACCTGCAAGTAGGCCCAGCATATTCAATGAATCTCCAAAATTAATTGTAAAATTAAAATGGTTGTTTACCCGAGTATAGTTCCTGTTATCGGACTTCGCCTGAGAAACGTCATTCTGATTATTCAACATAATCCCTCCATAAGATAGTTGTACCCATCCAAATATATGTAAGAATGAGTTCTCATATGCAAGAAGACTAAAAGGTTCATTGTTTCTTATCAAGTTTTTACGTACTACCTATGTTTATCATCTCTATTTTCTAGTAGTTCAATTATTGTATCCAGCTTTTGTTCAAGAATATCTATTCTTCGTTCTAGGTTTCTACTATTAATTGAAGAATCTTTTGAAGGATGAACAAAATAGGAACGAACGGCCCAAAAAATAGCTGCAATAAACCCGATAAAAAGTAGATATGCTAGTAACAAAAATCCAACATCAGCAAGTTCTCTCAAAGAAAGGATCTTTTCTAAAAGATTGTTACTATTGGATAAAACTAACTTTTTGAATTCAGCGGAAGGTGGCGACTCCTGCGGGAAATGCGTGAGACTTGAGACCCCGCAGGAGCGTTTGGCGACGAGGAGGCTCAAGCCACGCCCGCGGAAAGCGTCCACCTGCAGCGTCAATTTTGTGTCAATAACACCAAAGTTTACGAAAACAGCCCAAAGAAAAAACTCCATTTTGGTGTAACATGAGTAGTTTAGAAAGGGTTGTCCTTTATTGTTATGAAGAATATGAGATATAATTTAATCATCTTATGTTTGGAGAATCAGGAAGGTCGTTATGGAACTATATATACTCAAAAAGCAGTTTAAAGGATATAAAAAAGGTACCTCGTTTTATTTAGTAGCTGAATCTGAATTTATTGGTGTTAAGGAATATGTATTAAGAACGAAAGACTTAACTAGTAGTATCTCAATTAATGAAAGTGAATTTCAGTCATTTTTTACTCTTATAACAAGAGGCAGGAGGGACTTTTCTGTATGAGAGAATACATCTATACTTTAAAATTAATACCTCGGCTATATGACGAACAGAATTGGACCGAAGAGGACCGTTATGTAGTCCAGGAACATTTTGTAAGACTAGAAAAATTATGTGATGAGGGAAAAGTAATTCTAGCGGGTAAAACAGATCGAAATGACGAATACGGATTTGGAATCGTTATTTTTAAAGAAGAGAGTGACTCAAAGGCCGAAGCATTTATGAAAGAGGATCCGACCGTTAAGAAAGGACTCATGAGTACTGAAGTATCCCCATATCGGATTGCACTTTTAACAAATAGATAATAAGCTTTAAAAAACAAGAACATATTCAATGAATATGTTCTTATTTTGTGTGGTGTTTTTTTAGAGTGCTCATATTTTAACTAACATTTAGGAATGAAACAAGCACCTATAATGATTAATAAAATAAACAACACAACAA
>Ga0079224_100003372_pt1 | contig 20126 bp, 16 predicted proteins | sample Stecom2015_FD_80414 | JGI IMG/M metagenome (GOLD analysis project Ga0079224, IMG submission 80414) | Agricultural soil microbial communities from Utah to study Nitrogen management - Steer compost 2015 | ecosystem: Environmental > Terrestrial > Soil > Agricultural land | place: USA: Utah...
AGAGGTATTCAACACCTTTAAAGCCTGCGTCAGCAGCGGCTTGAAAACGCTCTAAAAAATCGACTTCGTTAAATAGCATAGTCAGATTGGCGGCGAATTTTGGCATAGTGAAACTCCTAAATTAAACGCAAATTATTCGGTTGGAAGTGTGAGAGTCGCAGTAGGTGCGTCGGACGCAGAAGCGGCAATCTCTTCGAACTCGTTAACGTTGGATAGCTCGGTACCCATCGCAATATTAGTTACGCGCTCGAGGATCAGCTCTACAACAACGGGCACTTGGAACTCTTTAATCCACTTACGAGCTTGCTCGAAAGCGGGTTGGATTTGATCTGGTGAGTGTACACGGATTGCTTTCACACCCAAGCCTTCAGCAACAGTGATGTGATCTACACCGTAGCCTTCGGTTTCAGGCGCGTTGATGTTATCGAACGCCAACTGTACGCAGTAATCCATGTCGAAGCCACGCTGTGCCTGACGGATCAGGCCCAGATAGGCGTTGTTAACCAGAACTTGAATGTAAGGTAGCTTGAATTGTGCGCCGACGGCCAGTTCTTCAATCATGAACTGGAAGTCGTAGTCACCAGAAATGGCGACTACTTCAGCTGTTGGATCAGCCGCTACAACACCCAGTGCAGCGGGTACTGTCCAGCCCAAAGGACCTGCTTGACCGCAGTTGATCCAGTTGCGTGGCTCGTAAACGTGCAAGAACTGTGCGGCAGCGATTTGCGACAAACCAATGGTGCTAACGTAACGAGTGTTGCGACCAAATGCTTTGTTCATTTCTTGATAAACGCGCTGAGGTTTCATCGGCACGTTATCAAAGTTTGTTTTACGCTGCATGGTGCGTTTGCGTTCTTGACACTCGGCAACCCATTCGCTGCGGTCTTTTAGCTTGCCCGCAGCTTTCAGCTCTTTGGCTACGTCGATCAATAGTTCTAAGGCGACACCGGCATCGGACACGATACCGAAATCTGGGCCGAAAACGCGACCGATTTGGGTGGGTTCAATGTCGATGTGCACGAATTTACGGCCTTTGGTGTACTCTTCAACGGAACCAGTGTGGCGGTTTGCCCAGCGGTTACCAATACCAATAATGAAGTCGGATGCCAGTACGTTTGCATTACCGTAACGGTGTGATGTTTGCAGACCAGCCATACCTGCCATTAATTCGTGGTCGTCAGCAATGGTGCCCCAGCCCATTAGGGTAGGAATAACAGGCACGTTGACGAGTTCGGCGAATTCTTGCAGTTTGTCGCTGGCGTTTGCATTAATAACGCCACCACCGGATACGATCAGCGGACGCTCGGCGGCGTTCAGCATTTCGATGGCTTTAGCAGCTTGTGCGCGTGTAGCGCTTGGACGATATACTTCCAGCGGTACGTAGGTGCTGATATCGAATTCGATTTCGGCCAGTTGTACATCAAGTGGCAAGTCGATCAGCACAGGGCCGGGACGGCCGGAGCGCATAACGTGGAATGCTTGTTGGAACACGTAAGGAACCAGCGCAGGCTCGCGTACGGTAACAGCCCATTTGGTTACAGGCTTAGCGATGGATTCAATATCAACCGCTTGGAAGTCTTCTTTGTAGAGACGAGCGCGTGGTGCCTGACCTGTGATACACAGAATTGGGATTGAATCAGCCCAAGCCGAGTACAGTCCGGTGATCATGTCGGTACCGGCAGGGCCAGAGGTACCAATACAAATACCAATGTTGCCGGGGGCTGCACGGGTGAAGCCTTCGGCCATGTGGGAGGCACCTTCGACGTGGCGTGCCAGAATGTGATTGAAGCCGCCATCTTTTTTCATGGCAGAGTACAGTGGGTTAATGGCAGCACCGGGCACACCAAAAACGGTAGAAGCGCCTTCCGCGCGTAACACAGCAGCAGCGGCGTCAATAGCTCTCATTCGGGCCATTCGAGTCTCCTAGGGAATCGGATCTAAAGGAATTTAGTTGTATTCATGATAAAGAGAGTAGGGCTAGCTTAGAAATAGTGATAGCATTGTTTCTATCGATACTTGGAGTATTGAATGAGCCGATATACAGAAATTAGAAGTTTTGCTTTAGTCGCCGAAAAAGGCAGTTTTGCAGCAGCCTCCGTAGTCGAGGGTGTAACTCCAGTTGTCATGGGGCGTCGTCTTGATGCCTTAGAGAAACGTTTGGGGGTGCGTTTAATGCACCGCTCAACACGTGGGCTAACTTTAACTGACTTAGGCGAGCAGTTTTTAGAGCAATGCCGTCAGATACTTAAAGACTTTGACGAGGCGGAAGCCAGCATTAGTGCACAACGTAAAGTGGTGCGTGGACACCTTGTGGTGTCGGCCCCAGCTGCCTTTGGGCGCCGCCATGTGGCGCCGCATGCCCTACAGTTTAAAGAGCGTTACCCCGAATTAAAATTATCCTTTAATTTTACCGATGGGGTAGTGGATTTGGTGCGGGAAGGCTATGACATGGCCATTCGCATCGGCGAGGTCACCGACCCGAACTATGTGGCGGTTAGGCTGTCTCCAAACCAACGAGTGGTGTGCGGTACGCCCGATTATTTCGAGCGTTATGGCATTCCTAGAGTGCCAGAAGATTTGGTTCGGCACAATTGTCTAGCATTCAATTTGCAGGGCGGGCAGCAGCGCGGTTGGACCTTCATGCGCGATGGTAAGCCTTTTGCTGTGCGTGTGGACGGCGACTTAGATTGTAATGATGGTGAGCTGTTATATGGCTGGGTGAAGCAGGGTTGGGGGATAAGCTGGCGCTCCACGTGGGAAATTCAGGCTGAATTAAAGCGTGGCGAGCTGGTTACCGTGCTTGATGACTTCGCTCTGCCCAGTTATGACATTCAAGCTGTTTATCAGCAGCAACGTTATCTGCCCGCAAAAGTTCGCCGTTTTATTGATTACCTGCGCAATATTTATAACAAGCCGGGGTATTGGGAAGGCGACGCAGTGTAAAACATATCACGTCGTGCTTGATGAAAGTAGGGTGTGATTCGCTATCTTTAGTATCGACTCTTATATAAGATAGCTGAGTGCAAAAAAAGAACCGCGGTGTTCGTTTTCTTCCTTTTAAACTGTCAAAACAGTGGGGAAGCTAAAACGGCACCGCGGTTCTTTTTATGGGGTAAATCACGCGTTTAACGAGTCGCTAGACGCGTGATTTAAGTCGCCTGTAGCTGTGGGATTAAGATTGCTGGGCAGCGACTGGGGTTTCAGTGTTCGTCTCGACTGTTTTTTTTTGTGGCGCAGCTTTAGTGACAGGCTGCATGCCGTTAAAGAACAGGTTCAACACAATGGCGGACACGGCAGCCAATAAAATACCGCTGTGCAGTAGGGGGGCTAAGGCCTCAGGTAGTTGTACGAACAGGTGTTCGGCCACCAGAGGGATCATGCCAAAGCCCAAGCTAATCGCGATAATGTACGGGTTGTGGCGGTTGGTGTTAAGGTCGGCAGACAATAAAATTTTAATGCCTGTTGACGCTACCATACCGAACATAACGATACCTGCACCACCTAGTACGTAAAGTGGAATGGAGGCCACAACAAAGGCCATTTTTGGGAACAGGCCTAAGGCGATTAAGAAGAAGCCGCCCATCACGCAAACCCAGCGGCTGCGAACGCCCGTTACGCTAACCAAGCCCACGTTCTGCGAGAAAGAGCTGTGTGGGAAGGTATTTAGAATACCGCCTACCAAGGTGCCGAGTCCGTCGGTACGTAGACCACGCACCAAGTCTTTGCGGGTTGGGGGTTTCTCGCAAATCTCGCCTAGGGCGATGAACATGCCTAACGACTCCACCATGATCACAATCATGATCAGTGAGATCACGGCCGCGGCACCAAAGTTAAAGGTGGGCATACCGAAATAAAATGGGGTAACAACGGCTACCCACGAGGCTTCGCTGATGCCTTCGAAACTGATGCGGCCCATGGCAAGGGAGATTAAAAAGCCTGCTACCAGACCAATTAACACCGCCACATTGGCTAAAAAGCCTCGTGCGTACTTGGTAATAAACAGAATAATGACCAGCACTGTAAAGGCAATCGCCAAATTCTCGAATGAGCCGTATTCCGGATTGGGAATCATCTGACCCGTTGCATCAGGAATCATGGGTCTGCCACCGCCTACCCAGTCTAAACCCACACGCATCAGTGTGACGCCAATCACAGTGATGATGGTACCGGTAACGACAGGGGGAAACAGACCCATTAGCCTGCTGAAAACAGGAGAAATTAAAATACTGAACAAGCCGGCCAGAATACATGCACCAAATATGCCGGTAAGGCCCAGCTCGGGATTCGTGCCGATAGCAATCATGGGGGTTACCGCAGCAAACGATACACCCATCATCACGGGCAAGCGAATACCGAATATGCCTACGCCCCAAGCTTGGATTAAGGTAATGAGGCCGCAGCAGAGCAAGTCGGCATTAATTAATATGGTTATTTGTTCTTTGGTTAAGCCCAGCGCATCGCCAATAATCAGCGGTACGGCTACAGCGCCGGCATACATAACCATTACATGCTGCAAACCCAAAGTGGATAAGCGGCCCATTGGCAATACTTCATCAACGCTTGCGTCAGGCACGGTTGATTTTGCCGTTGTCGAATCTGACATGTTTAGTCTCCTAAGTAATACGGTATCGATTCCTTGGCAAGTTACGCAACACACAACGGGCAGGAGCCCTACGATTGTGGAATCGGCCATGCGCACGTGACGGGAGGGAGTGAGGACGGGTGGTGCCAGAATTGGCTTGGTCTGTTTCCATGCTGGACGTCACGAGGTGCGCAGGCAGCGTACGACTATAACGGTATCGGATAGGCTTTATTACTGGAAGCATCTAAGCATGGATAAGTGACATAACTAAAATGATATGACACAAAAGTGCCAAATAAGGGGTCCCGTGAAGTCGCGTAATGTGGGCATTCCGATAGCTAACTGACCTCTGGGCGATAGGTCTAATAGGTCTGTAGTAACTGCTTGGGGTTATAACCTAATAGTCCTTATCACGAATTTATGTTAATGCCATTTGTCGAGGTCTGTTTTGTGATTGATCAGAAGTGGGCGAGGTTGTTTTAATAAAGCCGAAAGGGTCTGCTCTAAATACCAGTTAGGCAGCGCTGGCAGGTGGTATACCTATGCTCATGCCTAGCATGCTTAATGCTTATTTCAGGATGGGGCGTCTCTGTTTGTGGATAGGTGCTTATTAACTAACTTCAGGATGGTTTTCTGTTTAAGGCTGGAAGCGTGTCAACGTAATTTAAGGCGGACTGTATATGTATAAAAAAAGCCCCGACATTTCGGGGCTTTTTAAGCAGCGCTGCAGACCATGAGTGAGGCCATGGTATTTGAGCACGACTATTACTTTTGTTCAGACCACAAGACGCCAGCCGTGGCCCAGTCTTCGCGTTTAACATCCACAAAAATAATGTCTACGGCTTCAGGGGAGCAGCCTAGTACGCGGCAAGACTCGGCAGTTAGAGCCTGAGCCAGTTCGCGTTTGGTGTCGACGTCACGGCCTTCGAACAATTTAACGGTGATAGAGGGCATAAGTGTTCCTTGTGATGCGTTATGTGGTCAGGTGGCGAAGTCGGGTTCTTCGCGCAATAGTTTGCGTAATAAAGCGGCCCATTCTAGCTCGCCACTGGGTTTGGGGCCAAGCGCAAGACGAGCTTGTGTAGTTTCCAGCACATCGGGTTCGGGTAAGACGATGTGTTGGGAGGCGGCCATCGCTGCGAGCTGAGTTTTGCAGGATTTATCCAGGTCGAACATCAGGGTGTAAGCTTCGGCCACCGTGCGACCACAGGTTAAGGAGCCATGGTTGCGCAGCATCATGGCGGGCTTATCGCCTAGGGCATCGAGCAATCGTTGTTGCTCGGCGGCGCTCAAGGCTAAGCCTTCATAATTGTGGTAGCCAATGCAATTCCAAAAACGCATCGCGTGTTGGGACATGGGCAGCAGCCCCTCTGGAAGCGCGGAAACTGAAATAACGGCATCGTTATGTAAGTGCATGACGCAGTGTGCGTCGGCGCGTGCAGCGTGTACAGCACCGTGAATGGCAAATCCAGTGGGGTTACCGCGGCGGTCGGTACCGTCGATGACTTCACCTTTGGTGTTCACCAACAGCAGGTTCGATGCGGTGATTTCCTCGAAACGTAATCCGTAAGGATTCATTAGATAAGCATCGTCGCGACCGGGTACCCGTAAGGATATATGGGTGTAGACCTGATCGTCCCAGCCGTGTAAAACGGCCAAGCGATAACAGGCGGCCAAATCGACGCGGGCTTGCCATTCTTGCTGACTCACACTTGATGGGCGGGCAGCATAGAGCTTGCTGCTTGGGTCCAGACGTGGATCAGTGGGGGACATCATAAAGTTGTGTGCTCCAGTTCGGCAATCGTAGCGGGTTGGTCTAAATTGATGACATCACAGTTATCGCCCGGACCTTTACGGTCGATGACGATAAAGTCGGCGACTTGTTCAAGCCCAAGTAGGGGGTGATGCCATACGCCAGTTGCATAGTTTACACCTTGGTCGCCGCGCGCCAGAAACAGGCGTAAATCGGATGCTGAAGGGGCGTCACCGGCAGGAGCTACGACCACTAAATAAGGATGGCCGGACGTAGGAATGAATGCTTGACTGCCTTTAGGATGGCGCTCCATCATGGTGACAGTGAAAGGCAGGGTGCGTGGTAGGCCGCGGAAGATTGAGACAATAACTTCGCCGTCGGCGCCAGCATCGATTTTGGCTAGGTCGTGGTAGCGCTCGGTATTACCGTCGTTAATTGTGAAGTGATGTACGTCGTCAGACGCCTCAATAACATCACCAAATGGAGCAAACGCTTCACGAGTTAAGGTTTCGAGTTTTAATGTAATAGTCATTTGTACATCCTAAGAGGGTTAAGTTAGGCCTGCGCAAGCAGTTCCTGACTTAAAGCGTTATGAACCTGTACGATGCGTGACAGGTCGTTTTGGGTAAAACGGCCTTCCTCGATGACGAGTTTGCCGTTGATCATACTGTGAGATACCGAAGCGCTAGCACAGAGTAGGGTGGCTGCAAGCGGGTCGTGTAGAGCACCCGCAAAATTGAGCTGATTCAGGTCGAAAGCGATTAAGTCAGCCGCATAGCCGGGACTGAGCTGGCCAATATCATTGCGGTTTAGCACTTCGGCCCCGCCACGGGTGGCGACCCACAAGGCTTCGCGCGCTGAGAAAACACGGGGGTCTTCGCTGGCCACACGTTGTAATAGCATGGCTTGGCGTGCTTCGTTAATAAGGCTGCCACCGTCATTGGAGGCGCTACCGTCTACCCCTAGCCCTACTGGCACGTGTTTGTCGCGCATTTTACGAATGGGGGCAATGCCGGAGCCTAATCGCATATTCGAGCAAGGGCAGTGAGCTACCCCGGTACGGGTACGTGCAAAAAGGTCGATGCCAGCATCGTCAAGGTGAACGCAGTGTGCGTGCCAAACGTCGTTCCCGACCCAGCCAAGCTCTTCGACATACTCGGCTGGCGTACGGTTGAAGGTTTCGCGTGAATAAGCGATATCGTTTTGGTTTTCGGCAAGGTGCGTATGCAACGATACCCCCAGTTCACGCGCCAAAATAGCCGATTCACGCATAAGGTCTTGAGACACGGAAAATGGCGAGCAAGGCGCTAACACAATACGCAACATCGCGCCGTGGCTGTTGTCATGGTAGCGCTCAACGAGGCGTTGCATATCGTGCAAAATGACATTTTCGTCTTCGACAAGGGCATCAGGTGGTAGGCCCCCTTTGCTTTCGCCTACACTCATGGCACCACGACTAGCATGGAAGCGCATGCCCATCTCTTGGGCTGCTTCGATGGTGTGGTCGAGGGTACAACCATTGGGAAATAAATACAGGTGATCGGAGGTGGTTGTACAACCGCTAAGCATCAGTTCTGCCATGGCGGTTTGTGTGGACGCATGCAGCATGGGCGGCGTGATGCGGCCCCAAATTGGATAGAGGGTTTTCAGCCAACCGAATAGCTCTGCGTCTTGTGCTTTAGGCACGGCACGCGTCAAGCTTTGGTACATGTGGTGATGCGTATTGATAAGCCCGGGTAATACCACGTGATGGCTTAAGTCGATAACCCGGTCGGCCTGAATGTGTGCAACATCGTCGGCACTGCCCACGTATTCAATTTTATTATCCTGAATAACGATCGCAGCGTTTGTGATTTCGTCGCGCTGATCGTTCATGGTGGCGAGTGTATGGATGTTTTTTAGTAACGTTTTTGCCATGGCAAGACCTCAATCGTAAGTAGCCGATGCCTGATTAAAATCGTCGTGTGGCGTGACATCGGTTGCAGAAGTGTAAAGAACCAATGGACAGAGACGCGTACCGGCGTATAAAGATAGGCGTGAGTGTGCTTCCCCCTAGCGTGCGTAACGAATCAGCGAGTGAGTGTAACTGATCACCCAATGCGGATAAATGAATGCAGAGGCGTTGATGGCTGTAGTGGCGTTGATAAAAACGGGGTAGCTATGTAGCCACCCCATTTCGCTATCTGACCACTGCTTGCGCGCCTACATTACACGTATTAATCAGCGATTGCTAAAAAATGTGTGCCGAGGGTTAAGCGCTGAACTGTGCGTCTAAACGGAAACGGGCGATTTTGCCGATTTCTTGCAAGCACTTATGGAACTCGTCTTCGGTTTTATTATGCAAACGCGCTTCAACGGCGTCCATGATTTGATAGCGGGTTAGACCTTTTACCGCGATTACAAAGGGAAAGCCGTGTTGTGCGCGGTATTTGCTGTTTAGGTCGCGTAAGCGCACGAGCTCTTCAGGCGAGCACTGATCCAGCCCCGCCCCTCGCTGTTCACCTGTGGACTCTTTAGTAAGAGTGCCGGCTTCGGCTTCTTTCCCTGCGAGTTCAGGGTGAGCACAGATAAGGTCAAGTTGCTCTTGGTGGCTAGCTTGCTCGACCGCTTGGATCATGGCTGCAAACAGGGAGTCTACCGAGTTAAAGGGGCGTTTCGCCCAGGCACGCTCGGCGACCCAAGGAGAGTGTTCGAAAATACCGTCGAGAGAACTGACGAACTGCTCTTGAGACTGTTCAGATAACTGGCTTAGAGTAGTCTCCGGGTTTAGAGTTTGTGTCATGATGCTTATAGTCCGGTTTGGTTTATAAAAAGTTTAATTGATGACTATGCTGCGTAGACGTAACGCTAATACGATAAGAGTGCGCGTTTTGGTGAAAAGCGGGACTTCTTTAGTATAAGGTTGCGGCAGTCTTCTGATTGTTATCAGTGCGTACTCGTTCAGTTTAAGTATTCTGCTCATAAATAAAATAGAATTACCCTTATAACTGATATATGTCATTACGTATTTCATCGAATAACGTTACACGTTGTCGTCTAACAAAACTTGAGGGAGGGGCCGATGGCGGCAAGACGAGGAGATAATCCGCTAGACACCTACTTGTTGCGCGTGTTTTGTTTGTTAGTTACCGAGCGTAGCGTTTCGCGTACTGCGTTTAAAATGAATCAATCGCAACCCGCGGTCAGTGCAGCGTTACGCCGTTTGCGCGATATTATTGGTGACCCGTTGTTGGTGCGCGAGAAAGGGGGCATGGTACCTACCGAGCGGGCCATTGCGTTACTGGCTCATGCTAAAGGAGCGCTGGCAGAAATCGATTGTATGGTTAATACGGAAGATAGTTTCGATCCGTTGGTTAGCCGCAGTGAATTCCATATCGGGTCGCCCGACTATTTAGCACCTATCTTTGTGGGCAGTGTGGTGGAACGATTGCGACGTGAAGCCCCCGAGGCCACCCTAAATCTGCATTCGCTAGATGCTAATTTTGATTTCGAGCGTTCACTGGCCGAAGGCGAGCTGGATTTAGTGATCGGTAATTGGCCCGAGCCACCCGATCGTATGCACTTATCGATATTGCTTGAGGATCAGATTGTCTGTTTGGTGTCGGCGAATCACCCCTTGGTGCGTAAAGGGCAAATCACCATGGAGGACTACACCAAAGCACGTCATGTTGTACCCATGCCGTACTCTATTAATCAGCGAGGGGTGATTGATGTGGCCTTATCTGGCTTGCGTATACGGCGGGAAGAGCGGGTTTTGGTGCAATCTTTTGCTGTGGCGCCCTATTTGTTACAGAACACAGATTTAATTTTCACCACAACGCGCCATTTTGCCGAGTACTACACCAAACTATTACCATTGGCTATTTTAGAAGCACCGGTGGATTTTCCGCTGATGCGTTTCTACCAGCTATGGCACGAACGCAACCGACATTCGCCAAGCCACCGATGGTTACGACGCTTGCTTAGCGAGTGTGGTGCTGCGTTGACGGCACCCGCTTTGGATAAGCCCGTGATACAGCCGTGAATCAAGTTGCGATATCATAGCCACGGCCCTGTTTTTCAGCTTTTTTCTTAATCATTAATTAGGGAAACTACTGAGTAGGGCCGTGGCTTTTTGTTACGTATGTATCGGCCCTCGCTGTCGACAGAAATGTGATTCGGTCGATAATGATTATTGCTTATCCGTGAATTGAGTTTTTAGTGTTTTCACCTCAAATGTGGGATCCCCTCACGTTACTTTCTATTTGTGCTGTTGCCTTTTTTGTCGGTGGCTTGATCGTAATGTCCGAGCGCTGGCATGGAAAATTGACCGGCGATAGCGATATGTCTAAGCCTCAGGCGACGCACCTGCGTCCAGCCCCCAGAGTGGGCGGGCTGGCTATTCTTGCTGGCTCGTTGGCTGGGTTGCTGGTGCTGGGGCCTAGCAATATGACGCTAACGTGGCTTTGGCCTGTGCTTTTTGTGGCTGCCTTACCTGTTTTTGTAGCGGGCTTAGTGGAAGACATTACGAAAGACGTGGGCTCCATGAAGCGTTTGCTGGCAGCGTTTGCGTCGGCTGCAATTGCGTGGTGGCTATTAGGAGGTGTTTCGCGGGTAGGCGTGGGCTGGGCTGACGTGATATTGGGCTACTGGCCGATATCGCTGCTGTTTACCATGATTGCGGTTGGCGGCTGTACGCATGCGTTGAATATTATTGATGGTATTAATGGTTTGGCCGGCATGATTGCCACCTTAATGGCTATTTCATTAGCATTGGTGGCATGGCAGGTGCAGGATTACCCCATCTTTTTAATTGCAGCGGCATTGGCTTCAGCTACCTTGGGTTTTTTGGCGTGGAATTTCCCTTTTGGTCGTGTGTTTCTGGGCGACGGTGGGGCCTATTTTTTAGGGTTCATGTTGGCGGAACTGGCGGTTCAATTGGTGGTGCGTAACCCCAGCGTATCCCCCTTCTATGCGTTGGCAGTGTTGTTCTACCCCGTGTTTGAAACCATGTTCTCGATTTGGCGCCGCAAATTTAAACGAGGGGTGCCCGTGGATCAACCGGATGCCTTACACCTGCACCAGTTAATTTTTAGACGCATGGTTCGCGTGAGTGTGATGGCATCTAATCGTCGCTATGTGCCGCCTATGTCGAACGCGATGGCTTCCCCTTATTTGTGGGGTTTGGCGTTGGTGGGTTTAATTCCTGCCACCATTTGGTGGGACAACGCTTGGATTTTGTGCGCCAGTATTCTGACGTTCAGCATTTGTTATGTCTGGCTGTATTCGCGTTTAGTACGTTGGCGCCGGCCAGCTTGGTTATTGTTACCGTCGGTGCGACGTGCTCGTCGTAAACGATAGTTTTTGCATTGTTATCGATGCTAGGGAGATTTACGTTGCAAGTAAAAGATATTCAGCTCGCTGTAATTGGCTTGGGCTACGTCGGCTTACCGCTGGCTGTGGAGTTCGGTAAAAAACGTCCAGTGATCGGTTTCGATATTAATAGCCGACGTATCGATGAGTTAAAGCAGGGTGAAGACCACACGCTTGAGGTAGAGCCAGAAGAACTTAAGCAGGCTAGCCAATTACGTTATACCCACGATGCGGCCGAATTGGCCGATGCTAATGTGTATATCGTTACGGTTCCTACGCCCATTGACGAATATAAGCAGCCCGACTTAACGCCTTTAGTGCGCGCCAGCGAAACCATCGCTAAAGTTTTAAAGCGTGGTGATGTAGTTATTTATGAATCTACAGTTTATCCGGGTGCCACGGAAGATGAGTGTGTGCCGGTGCTAGAACAAGTGTCGGGCCTACGTTTTAACGAGGATTTTTTTGCGGGTTACAGCCCAGAGCGCATTAACCCCGGCGATAAAAAACATCGTTTACCCACCATTCGTAAAGTAACGTCGGGTTCAACGCCAGAAGTGGCCGAGCTAGTCGACCAGTTATACAAAGAAATTATCACTGCGGGCACCCATAAAGCGGCGTCGATTCGTGTGGCTGAAGCCGCCAAGGTGATTGAGAACACCCAGCGTGACGTCAACATTGCCTTAATTAATGAGTTGGCCCTGATTTTTAACAAACTGGGTATTGATACGCTTGATGTATTAGAAGCGGCGGGTACCAAATGGAACTTCTTGCCCTTCCGTCCCGGTTTAGTGGGCGGTCACTGCATTGGCGTTGATCCGTACTACTTAACGCACAAAGCTCAATCTATTGGGTATCACCCGGAAATCATTTTGGCGGGTCGTCGCTTGAACGACTCCATGGGTGGCTATGTAGCGTCGCAGTTGGTTAAGGCCATGACCAAAAAGCGTATTCAAGTCCAAGGCTCTAAAGTATTGGTCATGGGGCTGACTTTTAAAGAAAACTGCCCCGATCTACGCAACACCCGTGTGGTGGATATTATTCATGAGCTTGCTGAATACGATGTAAACGTGGATGTTTACGATCCTTGGGTTGACGCGGAAGAAGCCAAGCGCGAGTATGGCATCGATGTTATCCAAGAGCTGGCACCCAACTCTTATGATGCAATGGTTTTAGCCGTGGCGCATGAAGACTTCGCCAAGATGGGTGTTGAAGCCATTCGTAAATTGGGTAAAGCCCCCCATGTGTTGTATGACCTGAAGTACGTGTTCTCCAGCGACGAAACAGATCTGCGATTGTAATAAAAAGCGAAGGTGAAGTATGAGCAGTGCATTTGAACAAGCCCTTAGTCAACTTCGTGCCCAGCCTACACGTTGGCTGGTAACGGGGTGTGCGGGATTTATTGGGTCTAACTTGCTGGAAGTGTTGCTAAGTAATGGGCAGCAAGTGGTGGGTTTAGATAATTTTGCCACGGGACACCAGCATAATTTGGATGAAGTGCGAGATACGGTTGGGCCTGAGGCATGGGCAAACTTTCAGTTTATTGAAGGTGATATCCGCGATTTAGCAACCTGCCAACGTGCTTGCGAGGGTGTTCACTATGTACTGCATCAAGCTGCGCTGGGGTCGGTGCCCCGTTCGCTAAACGACCCGCTTACGACTAACGAGGTCAACATCAGCGGTGCGTTAAACATGATGGTGGCGGCACGTGATGCGCACGTACGGGGTTATGTGTATGCCGCGTCAAGCTCTACCTATGGCGATCATCCGGGCTTGCCCAAGGTGGAAGATCGCATTGGTAAGCCCTTGTCGCCTTATGCTGTGACGAAGTACGTGAACGAGTTGTACGCGGATGTCTTCAAGCGCGCTTACGACTTTAATAGTGTGGGCTTACGGTATTTCAATGTGTTTGGGCGCCGACAAGATCCGAATGGGGCGTATGCCGCGGTAATTCCTAAGTGGATCGCTGCCATGGTGGCCGGTGAGGCCATCACGATTAATGGTGATGGCGAAACCAGCCGTGATTTCTGCTATATCGATAACGTTATTCAGGCGAATATTTTGGCAGCCTTGGCTGAAGGCGAGGCCACCGCACAAGTCTATAACGTAGCGGTCAATGCGCGCACCACCTTGAACCAACTGTACGAGTATTTAAAGCTAACGCTACAGAGCAACGGCGTTGCTTACGATGTGGCGCCGGTTTACGGTGATTTCCGTGCGGGCGACGTGCGCCACTCTCAGGCTGATGTGTCCAAAGCACAAAAGCTGTTGGGCTACGCGCCGTTGTACACGATTGAACAAGGGTTATCGCAAGCCATGCCGTGGTACTTGCGGTTCTTAGCTTGAGCATCATGCAGTTTCTTAGGCGTCTTCAAGCTAAGGTGCCTTCAGATCATCAGCGCATTGCTCGCGGTGCCATGCGGGTGGCCATTTTCCTGTTGCTGGGTAAGGCTGCAGGCGCTTTTAAAGAAATGGCGGTTGCATACCGCTATGGCATCAGTGATGTCGTAGACGCCTATCAATTTACTATGGTGATGGCCAATTGGTTGCCCATCACCATTGTGGGTGTGTTGTCGGTGGTGCTGATACCGGTATTAGTGCAGGCGCATTATCAAGATCAGCAACGACGCCATCGTTTTTTGAATGAGTTGGTGGCAGCCAGCATGGTGCTGGGTGGCTTATTAGTGGCGCTGATCTGGTTTAGCTGGCCGTGGGTGTTAAGTGTGATGGGAACCGGTTTAAGCGCCGCGGCCCAATCCATGAGTCATGAACTGATTCGAGCCTTTGCCCCCGCTGCATTGTTGACACTACTGATTGGTATTAGTGCGGCGCGCTTACGTGCGCACGAACGTCACATTAATACCCTGCTAGAAAGTGTGCCCGCTTTTTCTATTTTAGTTTGGGTGCTGCTGGCTGAGCCGGATGCACAAGCCGGGCCATTGCTATGGGGGACCTTAATCGGATACTTCGTGCAGTGTGTGTGGCTGTATGGTTTAGCTCAACGTGCGGATCAGCTCGTGGTGCTGCCTAGGTTGGGTTTTCAATCAGAGCAATGGCCTGCCTTGCTAACCGCCGCGAGTATTATGCTGGTGGGGCAGGTGGCCATGAGCTTTGTGGGGCCTATTGATCAGTATGCCGCTGCGAAGCTGGGTGATAATGCGAACGCTACCTTGGGTTACGCTAGCCGTTTTATTTCCTTGATGTTAGGTGTAGGGGCGGCGTCGGTGGGTAGGGCTGCGCTGCCAGTGCTGGCTGATGTTAGCAGTCGAGGTGAACGCCATCGGGCACGAGAGATTGCTTTACGTTGGTCACTGATTATGATCGGCGTTGGTTTAGCCATTGCCGTGGTCGCCTTGTGGCTGGCGCCGTGGGGGGTGGCACTACTCTATGAGCGCGGTGCTTTCACGGCTGCAGATACCGCACGTGTTGCTAGCGCGTTGCGCTGGGGCTTATTCCAGTTACCGTTTTATTTTGGCGTATTGATTTTAGTGCAGCTACTTGCTAGCCAACGTCGTTACACGCTTATGGCTGCGATAGCTGTACTGAATTTTGTTGTAAAAGCGGTGATGACCATGTGGCTTGCTCCCAAAATGGGTGTGCAAGGTATTATGCTTGCTACCAGTTTGATGTATGCCACTTCTTTTGTGTGTTATTTCATGTTGGCACTTACTAAACCGCCACAACCGGGCCAACCAGAGTCCGGTACCGAAGTACAGAACCCGTAGAACATAAACCATGCATATTATGATTGTCATTCACTCTCTGGCAGGAGGTGGAGCAGAGCGTGTTGCTGTGGATTTAGCTGCTTATTGGCTAAAGCTAGGCTATAAGGTTTCGGTCGTCACGCAAGACTCAGCGGACAGCGATGCTTATCAATTAGCTGATGGCGTGGCGCGCTTTGCACTGGGGACGGCAGGTGACTCCGGTGGAGGCTGGCGCGGGGCGGTGGCGAACGGTTTGCGGGTTGCGAAATTACGTCGTTTGTTTAAGCGTGAAAAACCCGACTGTGTGTTGGGCATGATGACCACGTCGTCCATTTTGAGTGTGGTGGCTGCACAGAAGTTGCCCATTAGGGTCATGGCCTCTGAACATACACACCCCCCCATACAGAAATTGCCTGAGGTGTGGCGCAAGTTGCGTCGCTGGGCGTATCCGCGAGCGCATGCCGTGGTTGCACTTACAACGGGTACGGCTGCTTGGATAAACGAGCACGTGCCGGGCTCTACCGTTAAGGTCATTCCAAACTCGGTAAGATGGCCATTGCAACATACTGAGCCTCAGGTGGCTCCCCCCGATAGGCAAGGGCGTTTCCGGCTTTTGGCGGTGGGGCGTCTGCATCCGGTTAAGGGCTTTGATGTACTCATCCATGCCTTTTCTTTGCTGGCGAAGTATTTTCCGGCTTGGGACCTCGTCATTGCAGGGGAAGGGGGCGAGCGTGATGCCTTACAAGCTCAGATAGATGCGTTATCCCTAGGCGACCGAATTACGCTGGTGGGGCGAGTTGGCAATATTCGAGACTGGTACGAGCAATCGGATTTGTATGTGCTCAGCTCACGCACCGAGGGTTTGTCCAACACTTTGTTGGAAGCCATGGCAAGTGGATTACCCGCGGTGGCCTTTGATTGTGAAACTGGTCCACGAGAAATTATTCGCCCTGATTTGGATGGGGTGCTGGTTGCACCAGTAGAAGACCCCGAAGCGCTGGCTGCTTATTTATCAGACTTAATGGCACACCCCTTGAAACGGCAAGCGTTAAGCAAGCGTGCTATTGATGTGCGTGACCGTTTTTCAGCAACCCGAATTATGGCGCAATGGGAACAACTGTTGAAACAGTCAGACAACTCAGCCAAACGCTAAACTCTGGCATATCCGAGGGCGATAGCACATGAAAATACTGTTTTTCGTAGGCTCAATGAACGCAGGCGGTGCTGAACGGGTGGCGGCTACACTGGTGAATGCATGGGTGCAACGCGGTGATGAAGTGGTGTTGGTGCCTACGCACTTGGGTTCCCGAAGCAGCTTCTATCCCATTGACGAGCGCGTCACGCAGCGCTGGCTGCACACGCAACTGAGCCGTTGGCCATTGCCTCGCATGGTGCGCAAATGTTTGGCCATACGACGACTGATTCGCGACGAGCGCCCCGATGTGGTGGTGTCGTTTCTAACGAATGTTAACGTGGTGGTGTTGATGTCAAGCTGGGGCTTGAAGACGCCTATTGTGGTGTCCGAACGCACGAATCCGGCGTACAGCCAAAGTGCAGGTAAAGTGCTGCGTTGGTTACGCCGCAAAACCTATGGCCGAGCGGCAAGGGTCGCACTGCAAACTGAAGCCAGTGTTAACGATTTTGCGGTACTCGAGCCCCATTTAAGGAAAGTGGCGGTGTTGCCGAACCCGCTGCCCGATGCGGTGCTGCAGGTGGAGCGACGAGTTTCGGTAGAGCACGAGCAGCCAGCACGCGTGGTGGCCTTGGGTCGGTTGGTGCCAGCTAAAGGTTTTAGTCAGCTTATTTCGGCGTTTGCCGAGGTGGCGATGAATCGTCCCAACTGGCACCTACATATTTATGGTGATGGCCCATTACGTGACGAACTGGCGCGTAAGGCCGAGCTAGTAGGGCTAAAAGATCGTATTCATTTAGAGGGGCGAACCGAGCAGCCCTGGGAGGCGTTGTCGCAAGCACAGATTTTTGTGCTTAGTTCGGCTTACGAAGGCTTTCCGAATGCGTTGCTGGAAGCCATGGCATTGGGTTTGGCCTGCATTAGTGTCGACTGCCCCAGCGGGCCAGCGGAAATGACGCGGCAGGGGCAGGATGGCAAATTAATCCCTCTCAATGACGGGCCCGCTATGCAGGCCGCTTTGGCCGAGTTAATGGATGACCCGCGTTTGCGTGGGGTGATGGGGCAGCGCGCTGCGAACTCAGTGCGTTCACGTTATGCCCTTACCTCCATATTGGCCCAGTGGGACCACGTGTTTAAAGAGGTCGGCGTGACAGTGCCCGATTCTCAACAGGAGCCATGATGTCTGATTCCGATCCAACTCCCTTAACAGTTGTACACATTATCTCTGGCTTAGGTCAGGGGGGAGCCGAGACGGTACTGTATCGGCTCACTACTGCGCCTACTCAGACGCATCACAATATCGTGATATCTCTGGGTAAAGCGGATGTGTTTGGGCCAAAGTTGGAAGCTGCTGGGGTGACCGTACATTGCTTAGGCATGAAGGGGCCTTTAGCGTTTGTACGTGGCTTGTTTAGATTACGTACGTTGTTAAAACAGTTGCAGCCTGATGTGGTCCAAACCTGGATGTACCACTCTGATTTACTTGGTGGCCTAATGGCGCGTGCAGTAGGCATTAAAAATGTTGTTTGGTGTATTCGTAATTCGGGCGAGCATCTGCACCGTAGTAGCCTAAAGTCTAGAGTGGTGGCGTGGGTTTGCGCACGTTTGTCGAAGACTGTGCCACGGCGAATTGTGTCGTGTGCCGAGAATGCGGCCCGACGTCATAAACAGTGGGGCTACGACGCGACTAAATTTCAGGTGATCCCGAATGGTTATGAATTTGCTCAATGGGCACCTAACTCCGACGTACGCACTCGCTTGCGCCATGAGTTTGGGCTAAGCGAAGAAACCATGGTGTTGGGGGCGGTGGCACGCTGGAATCCCTTAAAAGATCACGCTAATTTACTGGCCGCCTTTGCTAAAGTCATCAAGAAATACCCCGAGGCTCGCTGTGTGCTGGTAGGTCAGGGTATGGATACTGACAATGCCGCTCTGATGGCGTTAATCGAGCAGTTTTCCTTGCATCAGCACGTGTTGTTGTTAGGACGCCGAGACGATATTCCAGAGGTGATGGCGGCATTAGATGTACATGTGCTGTCAAGCAATGCGGAAGGTTTTCCCAATGTGGTGTGCGAGGCCATGGCCACTGAGGTGGCGTGTGTGGTTACTGATGTCGGTGATGCGGCGCTTATTGTGGGCGAACAAGGCGTGGTGGTGCCACCTCGCAATGCGGAAGCCTTAGCTCAGGGAATCGTATCGGTACTGGATACTTTACATAGTCCGGCTGATGTAGAGCGACGCCGCAAAGGGCGTGAGCGGGTAACCCGCTTGTTTAGTTTGGAAACCATGGTGGCCAGCTACGATCGTTTGTGGCGTTCTGAAGCTGAATTGGCTCAACCAGTTGTAGCAAACATCTCGGGGCAAGCGGTGGCGCCATCTGGGCGACGTCTCATGATGGTGGTGAATAATCCGGCTTTCTTTTTATCGCACCGAGTCGCGATTGCGCTTGAGGCCAAGCAACGGGGCGATGAGGTACATATTGCCACCATGGACGGCCCTGCTGTGGCGACAATTAATGCGTTGGGTTTACGCCATCACGTTATCCCCATGACGCGCAGCGGTAAAAATCCACTTCAAGAGTTGAAGACACTGTGGGCGTTATATCGGCTTTTTAAATCGGTTAAGCCCGATGTGGTTCACGCCGTAACCATCAAGCCTGTGCTGTATGGGGGCATAGCGGCTCGGTTGGCTAAAGTGCCGGGTTTTCTCGCGGCCATCTCTGGTTTGGGGTATATCTTTACGCAGGAGCAGGCCGGATTGATGCGTTCGGTCGCCATACGCTTGTATCGCCTCGCATTAGGTCACCCTCATAGCCGCGTCATTTTTCAGAATACGAATGACCGTGATGTGTTGCTGAAGGCGAAGGTCGTGAAAGCAGGGCAAGCGGTGCTGATTCGGGGTTCTGGTGTGGATTTAACTCAGTTCTCTGGGGGGAATACCGCAGCAACACCGCCGGTGGTGGTTTTGATGGTGGCGCGCTTGTTAACCGATAAAGGCGTGCGTGAATACGTGCAGGCAGCGCGTTTAAGTGCTCGCCATGCGACGCCCATTGTTTGGCAAATTGCGGGTAGTCCAGATCCGGGTAACCCAGCCAGTATTAGCGAGGCGCAAATTCAGGAATGGCACGATCAAGGTTTTGTGCACTGGTTAGGTGAACGTGATGATGTGGCGGCGCTGTATGCTAAGGCGCATATTGCTGTTTTGCCTTCTTACCGCGAAGGCTTGCCTAAATCGCTGGTGGAGGCGGCTGCCGCAGGGTTGGCAGTCGTTACAACCGATGTGCCGGGGTGTAGAGACGCAATTGAAGCAGAACGTACGGGTGTGTTGGTGCCTCCTAAAGATGGGGTGGCTTTAGCGCAGGCTGTGCAGCAGTTGGCGGATGATGCCGAACGTAGAGCTGCGTACGGAAAAGCGGCCCGTCAGCTGGCCGAAGAGGCCTTTGATATACAGAAGATTGTTGCTCAGCACTTGCAGTTGTACGACCAATTGGCTCGCTCGTAAGGCGTGTGGTCTGACGCAGTGCAGAGGCTAAACAGGCCGACTCAGTCATGTTGAGTCGGCCTGTTTACATGAAGCAGTGGTGAAAGAGCCTAAAAGAGCCTAAAA
>Ga0079224_100003373_pt1 | contig 20124 bp, 19 predicted proteins | sample Stecom2015_FD_80414 | JGI IMG/M metagenome (GOLD analysis project Ga0079224, IMG submission 80414) | Agricultural soil microbial communities from Utah to study Nitrogen management - Steer compost 2015 | ecosystem: Environmental > Terrestrial > Soil > Agricultural land | place: USA: Utah...
ATCAAAAATAGCTTTTTCCATTAATAAAATAGTAGTGTTTAATTCTTCTATTCTTAGTGAATCATTTAAATCTAAGCTTTCCTTTTTAAGAATTTGTGATTTCTCCTGCTCTGACTTTTCTAAAATAGACTTTAATTCTTTGTGAACAAGAGAATCGGTATTTAAATTTTCTAAAACAGTAGTGTCTTCCGTATAATAAATTCTTCCAAATTTTTTTGTATTTACCTTATCATTACTTTCCTCTTTTATAGGTTTGAAGCTATAAAATATTTTTTCTGAATCTGGAAGTGGTTGATAAGAATATTCTATTTTTTTATTGTTTTTATATTCTTTTAATTGATTTTTAAAAGAATGTAAAATTTTATCAAGATAAATAATATCGGCACTATCACTGGGAGTTAAATACTCTTTTTCCAAAAGATAAGATTTTTCTTTTTCTAAAATTTTTATTGATTTTTTCAAATCTTCGAATTTAATGGAATCATTAACTCCAACTGTATATTGTTCTAGTAATTTAACTTTATCCTTTAATTTACTTAGTTCAAATATTAAATTATCAATTTCTTTATTTTGAGCATTTACTTTTACATCCACAGACTCTTTCCAATCTATATCTTTTTGTTCGTCTTTTATTTCTTCATTTTTTTGGTATATGTAGAAATTTTGATTTGCATTAGTGTTATGATAAATTGGTCCAGCTTTAAAGGAAGAAGCTTTTTTTCCTAAATGTATATTAAAACCAATTTTATTAAAGATATAAAAATCATTTATCCCATCATTATTTCCTCTATTTTTGCCAGTAGGTATAGGTTTCATGCTAGGATTAGCAGCATAAGCTTGTTCGGGAGAATTATAAGATGTTTTATATAACCCACTTACATCATCTAAATAATCAGAAAATGCGTATTTAATATCTGTTTCCAGAAATAAACTTACATGATTTCCTAAGCGGAATTTCAAGCCTAAAGCTAAATCAATGTAAGGAATTAAATTATTGTACTTTTCATTAGTTTCTGTTTGTAAATCTCTAAGATTTGTTTCGAAAATTCCATTTGTTTCAACATTAGGATTATCATAATCATAAGGCATTCCATTATTATCATATAAATCCCCATAGTTTTTGAAATATGTCAAGCCTGCACCTGCTTGAATATATGGAGCTAAGAAGGCTTTTCTACTAAGAATTTTGCCATTATCACTATGAAAAACAAATGCTAAGCCAACATCGTATATAGTAGACTTAAAATTCAATGATCTATCCCAATTTTTTACTGCTCTATCAAATTCTCCATTAGGTTTAATATATCTATCACTCATAGATATTTCACCGTAATTGCTTTGAAGTTTTAAACCTATTCCTGGAGTTAAACGTTTTTCAATATTTATGTGATAACTTAAAGAGGAATGGTAATTCGGATTATAATAGAAAAACTGGTATAAATTTTTCCAATCTTTCCATTTTTTAATTTGATAGGGACTTAAATCGCCATAATAATTCGTATATCCTGTACCTAAGCCAATTTTCCAATCTATTCCCGAGTTTTGCGCCTTTGCTTTATTGTTATTAATGACAAAACAAGAAATTGATAGAATTAATATATTTCTTAATTTTTTCATTTTATTTTCTATTTTTATCAAAACCTAACCATAAATTTATTTCTGCACTTAAACCAATAAAAGGTTTAACTCTGAAATTTTCCATTTGAATATTTTGGAAGCCATTGAATGCTTCTGTTGATGTAAATACTGCTCCTGCTTGAGCGCGGAAAATATTTAGAAACTTATATCCAACACCAGCGAAGAATGGTTTATTGATAATGGGGCCTGTAATCTTATTATCTTCTTTATCTTTAAAATCTTTAATAAATACTCCTAAAGAAATTGAAGTATTCCCCCAGAAGCTTGAGTATCTGTCATCGGCTAGAGGGAAAGATATGCCTATATACGGAGAAGAAGCGATATTTAAATTATCGATATCTCCACTTAGATAGGTTCCTCCATACCCAACATTTAAAGCAATATAATTACTCGATCTTTCTACAGGGTACCTTTTTATTTCTCTAAAGTCACTTAATACTACAATATTGCCGTTCATATAAGCATTAAGCTCTCTCCATGTCAAATCTAATAATTCCTCAATTTCTTTATTTCTGAGATTATAAGTATAATCTTCATTATTGTTGTTGGAGGCAACATAATATTTGGCATGTTTTGTTCTTTTGCCTTTTATTTGCTCCAGTTTTTGTAATACCATATCTGAAAATCCTGGAAATTGTCCTGGAGTAATAATTCTATAAAAGCTAAGAGCTCCATCTACTACCTCGTTCATTTCATTAAGAATCTGTTTAGGGTTCTTATTTAAAGTAAGTTTTCTGGAATCAGCTTGCACAATATCATTGATATATGTTTTTAGATGTTGGTTAAGATTTTCTGCAAGGTTTATTTTCTCATTGCTTTCCATTTTATTATAAAAATGAAAAGTAAAGCTATATTCTTGACTTCCTCTTAATTTTTGATTAATTGGAATATATATAGTTTGATTTTCATTCCCTAGCGGTCTCTTCCATTCTGTGCTATATATTGGATTATTAGAATTTTCATTTTTATATATTTTCACCTCCACTAAATTGATATCTGTTGGAACTTGAATCTTTAAAAGAAAAGGTGTCGCAGAGGGGAGTTCTTGATTTTCATTAAATATATTGTTATGATAATCATAAATAATAGTTGGGTTTTGACCAAAACTAGAGAATGCGAAAATTATTGACAGGAACGTTAAAACGAACTTTTGCATGATTTGTTTTTTTTTTTAAAATTGAAGTAATTATTAAAATAAAGTGCAAAGTTAAATAAATATATGTTGAAAAGGAGGGTTATAGTATACATAAAGTAAAGACAAAACGCAGTTTAACAATTTTTTGATAAAAGTAAACTGCGTTTAATCTTTACCTATAAAAATATAGGATTTTTTAGGGCTGGAATTGTATTCTATATAATAAGGATAATTTTAATCGAAAAAGTTTAACCTTAACTCAATCGTTCCTGCGCTCTTAACCAAGCATCTGGTAAATCTCCAGATGCGGCTATGTGATAGTCAATATTGCTACAAGGAATAAAATCTTTATTTAAAAGCTGCACCCACCATCGGTTTGTTCTTTTGCTTTGAATAAATAATAATGGATACCCTTTCACCTCTACATGATATTCTTTGAAATTATCAGGTTTTGTTTTATATGTAAGTTCTTTTTTTCCTAATTGAAAACCATCTAAAAAGTACCAGATCATTTGAGCAATAAGCTTTGCTCCGAGGTTATGAACATCCAATTCAGGTAAATATCCAGCAATTCCAAAACTTTTTATTTTTTCACTCATACCTGCATACTTAGCTAAGGCACAAAGTTCATCTCCAAATAATCCATTTGGGGAAGGGTTTTTATAAAATACTCCTTCTGAATAGCGTAACACGCTCATGTCTATGCTAACGATATCACTATTTCTAAAAACAGGCTCCATTCCTTCTAAATCTTCTCTTACTCTTCCTACTCTATAGCAGTCGAATCTGAGTTTGTCTAAAGTTTCGAGCATTTCTGGATTTGTAAAATAGCTTTCAAAACCAACAATATTGAGATGTTTAACATAGTTTTCTTGTGATAGTAATAATTCCATTAAATAGCTATCTTCATCAATGATTTCTTTCTCTTGTAAATCTATTTTTTGATCGATTATTGTAATTTCGATAGGCTTTTTATTGGTTTTAAAAGGTGCATATTGTTGTAAGATAAAATCTTGTGATCCTCCTATTAAAATTACCACTTTATCCATTTCGTATAATTCAGTTAGTACTGCCTTTAGTACAGTTGGCGTTAGGGCTTCAGGTCTATGTCTTAATAAAGTACCTATATCTAACACTTTATAATTTGGATACCAATCATATAATTTTGCTAATTCTTTTCTTATTTTATTTGCAGCATGAAAATTTTCATCAGCATTTAAACTGTGGCAACCCAAAAGAATAATATCAGCCTCCTCTACGCCATCAATTCCTGCAATGGATTCTTTCATTCTTGCTCCTACTTGTAATGGAGATTCTAGTTCGGTTAAGGAATCCTTAAAGCTTCTTTGATCAAAAAAATCAGAAAAATCTATATTCATTTTAGGTGTTTGAGATAAAAAAATAAATAATCACGCAATTTAGTTTAAAAAATCGTAGTTTTAATGGAATAAATGAAAAAAATGAACTTAATAAATCTTGCTGAAGATTATATACATTTTTTAAAGTATGAAAGAAGGATGTCGCTTCATACTATAGAAAGTTATTTTTCTGATATTAAGCAATTTTTGGAATATTTAAAGGATGTTTATGCAATAGAGAATGTTCATGATGTATCTTGGATGCATATTCGTTCGTATATAGTTGAGATATCATTTGAATCCTATAAAGCTAGTTCTTTACAAAGGAAACAATCTGCTATTAAGCAATTTTTTGATTTTGCAGTATTACAAAAGATTATAAAAAAGAATCCTGTAAAACGATTTCCCAAAAGAAGAGTAGAGGAGCGTCTTCCTGAGGTTTTAACCGAAAAGCAAACGGAGATGTTGTTTTCAGAGGAGCATTTAAATAATTTAAATATTTCTTTAAGAGACAGGATTATTTTAGAAATTTTATATCAAACAGGAATGAGAGTTACTGAGTTAATAGAGATGAAAGAAAGAAATATTGATTTTTCAAAATGCGAGCTAAAAATATTGGGTAAAGGAAATAAATGGAGGATTATACCTATTCATAAGGACTTATCTGCCTTACTTAAAGAATATAAAAATTATAAAGCTGAAGAAAATTTGATTGTTTCGGAAAATTTCTTAACTTTAGAATCAGGAGCACCTTTGTACAGACAATATGTATATAGAGTTGTGAAGAAGTACCTAAGTAGTGTGAGTAGTGCTAGTTATAAGGGTCCCCATGTATTGAGACATACTTTTGCAAGTCAATTATTAAATGCTGGGGCTAATTTAATACATATAAAAGAACTACTAGGTCATGAGAGTTTGGAATCAACTCAAATATATACCAAAGTGCATATAGAACGGTTGAAGGAGGTGTATAAAAAGGCACATCCTAAAAATAAATAGCCTATGATAAAATAATTACAATTTTTAACCTTTAAAAATTTAAAATTTATGAATGTACAAATTCAAACTGTTCGCTTTGAAGCAAATGAAAAATTAAGAAATCATGTGCAAAAACGTGTAGAAAAATTAAAATTATTTCATGATAAAATAATTGATGTGGAGGTTTACTTAAAGGAAGAAAATCGACCAGATAAAAATAAAGTTGCAGAAATCCGATTATCTATACCGGGATCTTCATTATTTGCAAAGCATGAATCTGCTAAGATGGAAGAATCTATTGATAAAGCATATGATTCTATGGTAGCACAAATAAAAAAATCTAAAGGTAAAGAGCGTGTAGCTTAAAATTGAAATTTAAATTTTATTAAGTCCGTCTTTTAAAAGGCGGACTTAATATTTTATAAGATATTTTTAATAAAAGTTTTATATTTTCGCTAATTACTAATATAATTATTTTATGGCAAAAACAGTATTGTTCTTAATTCCTATCTCAATTTGGGAACCTGAAAAAAATGCTTGGATTACGACTGATATTAAAGAAGCCATTGTGAATTCAAAAGGCTTTTTTGTAGAAAATGCCCGAACAGCGAGAAGAGCTATAAAAAAAATAGAGCCAAATTTAAATATTTCAGAAAAAATATTTATTGAATTTAATAAACATGAAGGCTGGCCAGAAAAGGAAATAAAACTTAATTTGTCTAAAGAAGGTAACTGGGGTTTAATTAGCGAAGCTGGTTGTCCTGCGGTTGCAGATCCAGGTGAGTATATCGTCCGTTGGGCACATCAATTGAATGTAAAAGTAAAAGCTCTAATTGGTCCTAATTCTATCTTATTAGCACTTATGGCCAGTGGTTTAAATGGACAAAATTTTCAATTTTCTGCTTATTTACCTATTGATAAAAAAGAATTGAATATATCTTTGAAAAACTTGGAAAAAGAATCGCAAAAACAAAATAAAACGCAGATTTTTATAGAGACTCCATACAGAAGTCAGGATATGTTAAAAACCTTAATAAATGTCCTACAAAATTCTACGCTTTTATGTATTGCAAGTGGAATTAATGGGCCTAATGAGCAGATTTTAACTAAATCAATAAGTGAATGGAAAAAAATTAAGCTGGATATACAGAAAGTTCCAACAGTTTTTTTATTTTTAGCTCAATCTTAATATTTTAACTTATGAAACAGTTTTATACTATTGTTGCCTTATTGTTTATGGGCTTATTTTTAGGGTCTTGCGAAAAAAAGGATGTTTTAAATGAGCCACCTGCTTTAATGTTATTTCCAATATATCATGATGCAAGAATTTCAAGTACTGAATTAAATCAAGCAAAAATGCATTATGAGCAAAACGGCTTGAGAGTAGTTAGGGATTTAAAATTTGCACCAAATGCAAATAGGCAAAAAGGGGCATTGATTTCTTCCGATGTTGCTACATTAAGTGCTGTTGAAGGTATCAAGGAGTTTGTTTTGAAAATTCCAGGATATCAAGATGTTAAACTTGAAATTGATTACGAACGATTGACAACAAAGGAAGCAAAAAAAGATGCCTGCTATTGTAATAAACCTCAGAGATCAGTTAAATATAAAGGGGAAAACTTAAATGTTGAAAGTAAGACGTCAAAAGGGGAAAATGTTTATTACGTATATATGAGTAAGTAGCAAATTAAACATATTGTTTTGATTATAGTGAGTGAAGGATGAATACACTCACTATAATTTTATGGATTAAATTCAAGAGAAATGTCATCATTAATAGGATGACCAACACAAGTTAAACATATACCTCGCTCTATATCACTTGGCATTAAAACCTCATTATATGACATCCACACTTCACCTGACTTTATTTGAGCAACACAGGATCCACATTGACCAGATTCGCAACTGAAAGGCAACTGAATACCGTAATCATGTGCTGCTTGCATAATTGATTTAGGATAAGGTATTTCAAATTGGTGCATTTCTCCATTTAGTAGAATTTTAGCTTTATAGGTGTTTTTATCAGGCGGTAATTCTTTATTTGTTTCAATAAGATCGGGATTATAAAATATTTCTTTTCGAATTTGCTCCCTTTTAAAACCTTCTGTAAGTAATGAAATAGAAACAGTATCCATATATTCTATTGGTCCGCAAATAAAGAAGTGAAAATGTTTTTTATCTTTATTCTTCGTCCAATCTTTAATAAAATCTATAATTACAAAATTATTTAATCTGGATTTTAAAATATTTTCCGCATTAGAAAACATCCATTCAACATAGAAATTAGAGTATTCTTTTTCTAAGGAAATAATTTCATCCAAAAAAATGGTAGATTCTTTAGTATTATTACTATATATTAATCGTATTTTTTGCGTATTTTGAATTTTTGCAAGAGTATTTTTAATAATTGAAATACAAGGTGTTATGCCACTACCAGCTGCAAAAAATATTAATTCTTTTTCCTTATTTTCTAAAGCATTTTCAGGCAGCGTAAACAATCCTTTTATTTGTGAATAGGGTAACTTGTCTCCTTCCTTAATATGATCAAATAAAAAACGAGAAAGAACACCGTTGTCAATACGCTTAACTGTAATTTTGGCTATTTCAGTTTCAGGACAAGAGGCAAAAGAATAAGAACGCCTGATTTCCTGTGCCTGTGGGTGTATAATTGATATAAACTGTCCAGGAATATATTTTAAAGGATTGTTTTTATCATTACTTTCAATGAGGAAAGATTTGGTATTATAAGTTTCTTGAATTATTTTCTTTACAATAACAAAATTGCTTTGCATATTTAAAATTTATCTGTGTTTCCGATAAAATTAAAAGGACTAATTTCTAAAAGTTCATTTTTAATTTCCTCTTTAATATCTAAATTCAGGATAAAATCATGTAGAAGCTCTTTTGTTATTTTATTTCCAGAACGTGTAAGGTCTTTAAGTGCTTCATAAGGCTTGGGAAATTGTTCTCTTCTTAATATTGTCTGTATTGCTTCAGCTACTATTGCCCAGTTATCATTTAAGACTTTCTCGATTTTTTCTTTATTTATATCAATGCGATTTAATCCTCTTACTATAGAATTTAATGCTATTAGACTATGGCCTAATGGTACACCTAAATTTCTTAAAACAGTAGAATCACTCAAGTCTCTCTGCAATCTACTAATAGGAAGCTTTTCTGAAAAATGTGCCCAAATTGCATTAGCAATTCCGATGTTTCCTTCTGCATTTTCAAAATCAATAGGATTTACTTTGTGTGGCATGGCGCTAGATCCCACTTCATCTTTAATAATAAGCTGTTTGAAGTAGCCTTGTGATATGTATGTCCACATATCTCGGACGAAGTCTAAAAGAATTGTATTAATTCTCGATAAGTTTTGGAATTGAGCACTTAGAAAATCGTAATTTTCTATTTGAGTGGTAAATTCTTGACGTTCAAGACCTAGATGATTTTTTAGAAAATTCTTACTAAAGGTATCCCAATCTTTGTTTGGAAATGCAATGTAATGTGCATTTAATCCACCAGTAGCACCTCCAAATTTTCCTGTATGAGGTAATTCTTTAAAAGCTTCCCATTGCTTTTCTAATCTATAAGCAAAGACTTTTATTTCTTTTCCTAATGTGCTAGGCGTTGCTGCTTGCCCATGCGTTCTTGTTAAAAATGGAGTGCTTTTCCATTCGGCCGCTTTTTGGTTTAAAACAGTTAATACGGAAGTAAATAAAGGCTCATAAATCTCATTAATTGCTTCTTTCCAATAAAGAGGTATAGCTGTATTATTTATATCTTGAGACGTCAAAGCAAAATGAATCCATTCTGAATTTTCCTCTAAATCAGATCCTTTTATATTGTTTTTAATAAAATATTCAATTGCTTTTACATCATGATTAGTAGTAGATTCTATTTCTTTTATTTCTAATGCATCTTCCTCTGTAAAGTTTAAATAGAGTTCTCTTAATTTATATAAGCTTTCGGTATTTTTAACTTTAAAAATACCAAATTCATAAAGAGCAATGAAATATTCAACTTCTACCCTAAGTCGATATTTCATTAAACCAAATTCAGAGCAGTAGTTTCCCAAGTCCTGAATTCTTTTTTGGTAGCGCCCATCTAAAGGGCTAATAGCTTTTAAATTGTTTGTTGCCATAGGACAAAAATACAAATCTTTTACGTACTATGACTTATCCCGAATAGTATTAATTTATTTTTCATGATTTTCACTTTCTATTTATTTATAAATATCATTCTTTACTATAAAAAGATTCATATTTTTCTCGTTCTTTCTTATTAGCCCATGTTAATTTTAAATTTCCTTCCTCATCTTCTTTTAATCTAAGATATAATACTAAGCCTTTATTATCCTTTGGTTTTAATCCTTTTTTAATTCTCATTTTGTTTTTTTCTGGATTCTTTAATGGAATATCCAAAAACAAATCAGTTCCATTTTGTAAACCATAAATTCCTTTTAAAGAAAATTGTAAAGCAGAGGTATATATTGTAAATGGTGGTATATAAATCTTACCTTCTTTAATTTTTACTTTGTTTTGTATTTTTTCAAAAGTAACCTGATCTAATTGTCTGTTTTTAAATACATAATTCGAAAGATTGACTAAAGGTTCAAAATTGTTTAATTCCCCATGGTTTATTTGAAATTTTACTTCTCCATTTACAGAATTTTCTATTAAACTTATTTCTTCACTAAATATCAAATCTGCATTAATCTCTGCATCCAAAGATCCTTTTATATTTTCTGATTTTAAATCCTTAATATTGAAATTGTTAAATGCATGAAAAAGTGTATTAATATTAACTGAACTGATTTTTGAATTTAATTTTATAGGAATAAGATCTTGCTTTTTAATGTCCATATAGGCATCAAATTTTATTTGTCCTCCTGCATGCTTTAAATTAAAATCATCAAATGAAATTGCATTTTCTTTAAAACTTGCAAGACCCCTTATTTCATGCGCTTTAAAATTATTATACTTGACTTTTTGTATATTTAGTTTTGCTAAGAAGGTGCTTTTATCCAATGCGGATAGCAGTTTTTCATTAAATTTTCTGCTTTTTTCTTTTTCAATAAGATTCTTTTTTGATTTGATTTTAGTTTTAGGTTTTATAATAAACTTAAATTCATTTAAATCAATTTCTTTACTATATACTTCAGTTTCTATATTTATACGACTGGGATCATCAAAATATGCATTTAAAAAACGCTTCCCTTCACCAGTAATTTTAATTTCTGATTTTTTACTTTTTAGTAATATATTTTTTAATTCTAAATCTTCATCGTTAAATGCAATATCGATGTCAGCTTGTGGAAAATGTAAACCATTTGGAATATAAGTTAAGCCAGCGTCTTTTACCTTAAGAAAACCATGTAAGGAGCGACTGAAAGTATCTTCTGGAATTATAGGTCCGGAATATTTTAAATCGAATGTTGCACTTCCAGCATTGAAATTGATGGCTTTGCCAGTTAATTTATTTAGCTGAACAACGGGGAAGTTACTAAATATTCTTGTGGAAAGATGAGGATGATTTAAGCCATAGATAAAAGTAGTATCTGCTTTAAATGGCACGTCTTCAAATGAGCCTTCAAGTTTTTCAAAGAATATTGATGTATTATCATCATTCTTTCCTAAATTTTTATTTGTTTGATTTATTAATGTAGCATTAATGTTTGCCTTTGTTAAATCACCATATGGCGTAACTAAAGTATTGTTTTCTAATTTAATATTTATATGGACATTTGGCGTGTCGGGATAGGCAAAGCCTCCTTTTAAAAAAGCATCAAATGTAATTGGATTTTCTATATCTATTTCTTCAAATTTCTTGTGAATATTATAAGGTAAAAGATGCATTCCTTTTTTAAAATTTAAATTCTTACTGTGTAAGTAAAAGTCATATTTTGCAGGTTTATCAATATAAAACTTTAATGTCGACGTGATTTTTTCATTGCCTATTTGAATTAACTGCTCTAAAAGCTCAATTTTATTTTCATCTTTAAAGTATGTTGCTTTAAAATTGGATTTTAACTCCTGTTCTTCTAAGTATACTCCTTTGTCAAGATTGAAGCCTAATTGATGCACAAATGCATCCAATTGTATGTAGTAGTCCGGATTGTCTTCAAAGTTATTTCCTTTTCCCTTTAATTTATTTATAATAAAATGAAAGTTCTTATTACGTAAAGTATTATCAAAGTTAAATTCTAGATTTTCAATTGAAATAAACTTAATATTAATATCCGAGTTTTTGTTTTGGTTTTTTTTCTTTTTATTTTGAAAAGCTGTTATATTACTATATTTTTTCTTGTTTTTAAAAAGATTTATTTTTCCATTACTGATAATGATTCGATTTATTTTTGTTTGGGATTTTATAAGAGCAAATGCATCTAGTTGAATATAAAGATTTTCTAGATATAATGCTTCTACATTATGTACATGGTACAAAGAATCTTGTAGATGAATATTTTTTAGTTTTAAAGAAAATTTTGGAAAAGTTTTTAAAAGATTGGGTTCAATATCTCCCAAAATAAGGTTGCCTGAAACTTCTTCTTTGAGAATGTTTGTAACTTTCGTTTTGATACTTTCTTTGTTATATTTGAAATACAAATGCAAAGCAGACCAAATTAATAAAGGCATGCTCAAAAAAACACCTAAGCATATAAGAATTAATTTAATCCATTTCTTTTGAAACTTTGTGTATTTCATAATTTTATTTTCAAATCTTTTAGCAAGATAAGTAATTGATACTAATTTTTATATGATTGCTTTTGATTATTTTTTAATATTGTCTTTCATAAAAGAAGCAGATACTATGAATAATTGTATCTTTGTATTTGTAAAATTACTCTTAGAATGCATACATTTGGTCAATTATTGAAATTACATATTTATGGAAGTTCTCATGGGCCAGAGGTGGGGGTATTATTGGATGGAGTACCCGCAGGAATAGCTATTAATGCTTTGGATTTTGAGCATGCATTGGAAAAAAGAAAGCCTAATTTAAAAGGCACTACACCGCGAAAGGAATCTGACAGAATATTAATTAGAAGTGGGGTGTTCGAAGGATATACAACAGGTGTGCCTATTTTATTAAGTTTTTATAATGAAAATCAAAGATCTGAAGATTATGAAAATCAAAGATCGATTCCTAGACCAAGTCATGTGGATTTTGTAGCACATGAAAAATACAAAGGTTATGAAGATTATAGAGGAGGTGGAGCATTTAGTGCACGATTAACTGTTGGTATTGTTGCAGCTGGTGTAGTTGCAAAGAAAATTATTGCCAATTATCTGCGATGGGAAAAGTACGAAATCAGATCAGAGATATTACAAGTTGGTAAAGAAGCTGAAGTAGATATGGGTATGGCAAAAGCCATAGAAGCTAAGGATTCTGTTGGTGGATTGATTAAAATACAAGCAAATGGCATACCTATAGGAGTAGGAGAACCTTATTTTTATGGATTAGACGCTGCTATTGCACAAGCAGTATTTAGCATTCCTGCTGTAAAGGGATTAGAATTTGGAAAAGGTTTTGCATCATTAAACATGTTTGGTTCTGAACATAATGATGCAATAATAAATAATAAAGGAGAAACTAAAACAAATCATGCTGGTGGAGTGGTGGGTGGTTTAAGTAATGGTAATCCATTAGAATTTCAAGTGGTTTTTAAACCTACATCGTCTACACCTCAAATACAGAGAAGTTATAATTGGAAATCAAAGGAGATAGAGGAATTCTCTATTAAAGGAAGGCACGATTTATGTGTTTCCTTGAGGGCTCCTATAATTTTAGAATCAATAACTAACTGGGTTTTAGCTGATTTGGGAATCTTATATAAAAAAATACCGTATGAAGCATCGAAAAATTATAATTTATAGTCAACTTTTTTTGCTTTTTTTATTTGTTTTTACATCTTGTGGAGTTTATAGCTTAAGTGGAGCAAGTATTCAAGGAAAGACTATTAATGTGCCTGGTTTTGAAAATAAGGCAGCTAATGTTGTACCCACTTTGGCTACAAATTTAGGAAATAAAATTCGTGATAAAATCTTATCTCAATCTGGTTTGACGGCTGTTAATAATTCCGATGTGGATTATGTTTTAAAAGGAACTATTATTAATTATAATGTTAGTATATCAGGTGTTTCGAGTAATACTTCTGCCTCTCAGAATAGATTAACGATAACAGTTGAAATCGAATTTATTAATAACTTAAATGAAAAAGAGAATTTTAAAACGAATTTTAGCCGTTACGCTGATTTTCCTGCCTCTCAGAACCTTCAAAGTGTAGAAAATCGCTTAATAGAAACTATAGGTGAAGAATTGGCAGACGATATATTTAATCGTGCTTTTGTTAATTGGTAGATTTTGCTATCTTTAAAGGAATTGTATCATAACTATAATTTTATATTTTTGTGGAAATAGATAGATTACATAAATTAATTTTTGCTTCTTTTGAGGAAAGAAAAAAATCTCAGAAAGAAATAAACTCTCTTAGAAAAAAATACCCTTATTTTCAGATAGCTGCATTTCTAGAAGCATTATTGGATGATGATCCTTTTGAAAAATGGTATTTCTTAAAAGAATTAGAATTAGCAAACCCAGTTTTATATGCTATGGAAATAGAGAGGATGCATAAAAAGCAAGAAAAAGAGATGGAACAAGAAGAGGAAGTGAAATTGGAAGTAGGAGAAGAAAAGAAAGAGAATGAGAAGCAAGAAATCTATACTAATCAAAAAACAGAAACATTAGATTATGCCTATTTAAATAAAGGACAAGATTATTTTCATGAAGAAACTAAGGGTATGGATTCGGATCTTAGTGTTTTGGCTGCAGACTTCAAGCAAAACAAAGAAGATTTGCCTGTAAATGAAGATCAATCCTTACTCCGGATTATGACATTTGCAGAATGGTTAGAGTATTTAAAGCAATTGCATATTAAAAAAACAGAGGAAGAAGAAAGTAAGAGAGCTTTAAAAGCAATGTGGCAAAGAGAAAAATTAGCAAAAGCTATGGAAGCGGAAGAGGAAGAAATTCCTGATGAGGTTTTTAATATGGCTATTAAATCAATACATTTAGAAGAAGAGATTATTAGCGAATCTATGGCTCAGGTATATGAAAAACAAGAGAATTGGGAAAAAGCTATAGAAATATATAAGAAATTAAGTTTGCGAAATCCTGAAAAAAGTAGTTATTTTGCCGAACAGATTAAGAAATTAGAAAAATATTTATTTATATGACAAGTTTAATTATTATTGCGATAATAGTATTATGTATATTATTAGGCTTTTTTATCCTCGTGCAACAACCTAAAGGTGGTGGTTTGTCTGGAGCTTTTGGTAGCATGGGTGCTCAAGTTATGGGCGTTCAAAAATCTGGAGATGCAATGGAGAAAGGTACATGGTATACTATGGCACTAATTGCTATTTTAAGTATCGCATCTGTATTTACATTGAATTTGGATCGTTCCGCTAGAGGAACTGCTCCTGCTTTACAACAAGAGCAACAGCAATCTGCACCGGCAGCGACAGAAGAAGCACCATTGCAAAGTGTTCCTGCAGATGCTACACCAATGGAACCAGCGGAATAATGAAATCGAATTTATTAAAATTGAAAGCTGAAAGCATATTTAAATATTTGCTCTCGGCTTTTTTATGTTTTTAATCATGATACTTATATTTACCTATCCTCTTATTGGAGCTTTAGTAGCATTCTTAATATCTTATTTAAGTGTGCGCCAATTTCTTAAATACCAACCAAGTAGTAAAAGTACTTTAAGTGGAATATTGCAAAAGAACCGTATAGAGTTAATTCATGAAATAGCAACTTTTGTTGAAAAAAATATTGATATATTGAGTTTGCTATCTGAAACTATAACGGATGAATCTGAAAAAATGATTGAAGAAGATATTAAAAAATATGCTTCAAAGTATATTAAAGATAAGATTCCGGAAAAGTTTCCAATGATAATGATGATGGGAGGAGATAAAGTTATTCTTAAGCTTCAGGAAGTTATAGAAAATGAAATAGATGGGTCGATAAAGAAGAATAAACCTAAACTCGTAAAATATGCTGAAGAAAATATTGAAATAAAAAAGTTAATTGAAACAAAATTATTAGAAGTAGATATGCAACTTGTACATGCATTTATTTCAAAAATAACGAAAAGACAAACGAGAAATATAAGTGCATTGTTTGTGATAAGTGGATTCTTAATAGGAATGGTTTTAATGACTATCTCAATTTTTATTTAAATTAAATTTTTATTATGAAGAAGAATCAATCGATACGCATTCTTGTAACTGGAGGAACTTTTGATAAAGAATACAATATGATAAATGGTAGTTTACATTTTGAAGAAACACACGTTCCAGAAATGCTACAATTAGGACGATGCAAATTAGATATTGAAGTGCGAACTATTATGATGATTGATAGCTTAGATATGACTGAAGCTGATAGGGCTTCGATATTGTATCAATGTGAAGCTAGTAAAGAATCAAAAATTGTTATTACTCACGGAACAGATACCATGGCCGAGACAGCTGCCTACTTAGCAAAAAGAAAATTAGATAAAACTATAATTTTAACAGGTGCTATGATTCCTTACAAATTTGGCTCATCGGATGGTTTTTTTAATTTGGGATCTGCTTTAGCATTTGTACAAACTTTAGAATCGGGAGTTTATGTTGTTATGAATGGTAGATATTATGATTGGGATAATGTAAGAAAGAATAATCAGACAGGATATTTTGAAGAATTAAACTAAAATAAATCGTCATAAAATTGTCAATAGGTATATTTATATTTGTAAAATAAGGAAAAAAGTGTGAAATTTGCGGTATAAAATAAATTAACAATGAAAAAACAAATTTTGACTTTAGGTTTAATCGCAGGATTAGGCTTATTTACTTTAGCTTCTTGTGGAAGCGATGATACAACAACTACAACAACTCCAGAAACAGAAACAGAAACAGAAGAAGTGGTTGAATCTGATGATGTTGATGTGGTAGAATTGACTATTGAAGGTAATGACCAAATGCAATTTAACTTGAATCAGTTACATGCTAAGGCTGGACAAACAGTTAGATTAACACTAAAGCATGTTGGTGAACAACCTAAAGAAGCTATGGGGCATAACTTCGTTTTATTAAAAGAAGGTGTTGATGGTCAAACTTTCGCTAATGATGCTGCTGCAGCAAAAGATACAGATTATATCCCTGCTTCTAGAGAAAGTGATATAATAGCACATACAGATATGATTGGAGGTGGTGAAGAAACTACTATTGAGTTTACTGCTCCAGAATCTGGAAAATATCCTTTCATCTGCTCCTTCCCAGGTCATGCAGGAATCATGAAAGGTGTATTTATTGTAGAATAATTAATACATTTATAAATTAGGGGTTTCTTTATTTGAAGAAACCTTTTTTTTTACCTATTACATAAAATATTTTGTTTAATCTCGGTTATTGATAATTTATGTTGTACGCAATTGCTAAATCCTACTTGTTTAAAAAAGATGCCGAAGAAGCGCATTACTTTGTTATGGATAAATTAAATAAATACCATACAAAGAAGTGGTTTCAAAATATAGCAAATAAGAAATACCAGTGTAATAATCCTGACTTAGAAAGAGAGGTTTTCGGATTGAAATTTAAAAATCCTGTAGGTTTAGCAGCAGGTTTTGATAAGAATGCAAAATATATTGACGCATTAAAAAGTTTAGGTTTTGGCTTTGTGGAAATAGGAACTTTAACTCCTAGACCACAAGAGGGTAATCCCAAACCTCGACTTTTTCGTTTGCCAAAAGATAAAGCATTGATAAACCGAATGGGTTTTAATAATGAAGGAGTTGATGCTGCAGTTGAACGTTTAAAAAATAGACCAAAGGATATAATTATAGGTGGTAATATAGGAAAAAATAAGGATACTCCTAATGAGAAAGCTATTGAGGATTATGCATATTGCTTTAAAGCTTTGTATGATTATGTAGATTATTTTACTGTAAATGTAAGTAGTCCTAATACTCCTAACTTGCGAGCCTTACAAGATAAAGAGCCTTTATTAATATTATTGAGTCATTTGCAAGAATTAAATAAGCAATTAGGAAAGAACAAGCCAGTTTTATTGAAAATTGCTCCGGATTTAAGTGAATCTCAATTAGATGATATTATTCATATCGTTAAAGAAACAAAATTAGCTGGTCTTGTAGCAACGAATACTACAATTGATCGTAATTTGGAAAATACCAATAGTAAAATAGTTGAAGAGATAGGAGCCGGTGGATTAAGTGGTGTGCCTGTAAGAAAGAAGGCAACCAATGTAATAAAGTATTTATCTGAAAAAAGCAAAGGAGCTTTTCCTATTATTGCTGCTGGAGGAATAAATACAGTTACCGATGCTAAAGAGAAATTAGATGCTGGTGCTTCCTTAATCCAAGTTTTTACAGGATTTGTTTATGAAGGTCCTGAGATAGTTAAAAATATTTGTAAAGACTTATAATTCAAATAGCGGCTTCTGTAAGCAGAAGCCGCTATTTGTTTTTTCGGTGACTGAGCTTATAGGGCTCAATTTTTGTTTCTTCATGAACTAAATTATTACCAACCATTTATGTTGATAATGCAAAGATGCAAAAAGATAATTTTTAAAACATCAGTGTTTACCCTGAAAATTTGATATAATTGTCTTTTTTCTACTGCATTAGAAATAACTTGAAATTCCGAAAGTGAATCCTCCCGTGTTTTTACCTGGATTTTTTAGAAAATCGTAATCTCGTCTAAATCTGTAAGATGCTCGTATTACCGTTTTTTCATTCGGTCTATAACTTATTCCAGGCATAATGCTCCACATTTCTTCTCCTTTTATTGTATTATCATATTGGGTCATTTTACCAATATTCCAATCTACATATTCTAATCTTAAAGCTAACTGTAAAACACTTTGCTTCCAATTAAGGATTTCTCCTCGATAAATAGGTTGAATTATGTCTATATAGCCTCCCCATTGTGCGTTGCCATACTCCGGAGTGATATATTCTGGTGTTTCTAAATTGATATAAGCAATTTCAGTAATGATTTTAGTGCCCCATTTAAGCTTGGTGTTGAAGTCTATTGCTGCAATATGTAAAGGCATCTTCGAGGCTACCTCTTCACCTTCTTCTATAATTTTATTATAAATTCCACCCATGTAAGATAAACCAAGTTCGCCTATCTTTCTGTTTTTAATACTTATTTTTCCTGTAAAACTTGGTAAGCCGCTAGAAATTGTATTGAACCTTTCTATGTTCTTTTTGCTTGCAGGTAAAAATGTTTTTCCTTCTGTATTATCTATTATTGATTCGTCAAAGCCCCCTGAAATATAAGCTTCGTAAGCATATACCCATTGATTTTTTGCGAATTTGCCATATGATCCAAATCCTATCGTACTCCAGGTTGCTGCTAGCATTTGATTCATTGCTATTGGCCGCTCAGCGAATTCCCATTTGGGTCCATCATGATTTTGATTAAAAGCTCCAATTGGGTTCATGATAATTCCTCCTCTAAGGTTAATAAAAGGATGTAATTGTAAATCTAGTGCAGCGAACTCAATACCTATTTTGTTGCCCCCGTCTTCTAACTCTACTTCAGATAGAAATTGTATCCTTTCAGAAATGGATGAGCTGATAAATAAAGACATTCGCGGTAAAAGAAACTGATGCCCTTTACTTTCACCCTCAGTGCTATAATACTGCCAATGTGCTTCTAGATAACCACCAATTGCTATATTGCTTTGACCTAAATTTGAAAGAGGTCTGTTTTTTACAGCTTCCATATTTAAACTGTCATTTTCTTTTAATTGTGTTGTGCTTTTTGCTTGACTATTTATAGTGCAAAGTATTAAATAGCCTAATATACAATATGGTATTAAATATTTCATGTTGTGTAAATTTTTAAATAATCATTTTCTATTTTGGTTTTAAATTCTTTTAAAGGTGCTGTAGCAGGTCCTTCTAAAACTTCGCCTTTAGCGTTAAACTCGCTGCCATGTGCAGGACATTCTATTAAATCTCCAAATACTTGTAAAGTATTGCCTTGATGTGTACATTGTAGTAAAAAGGCTTTGTAGTCATCAAAGTCTCTTCGAAAAACAACAATAGGATAAGCTATTGCTTCTGGATAAAGTATCAAATAGTCTCGATAGATAGTTTTGTTTTTTTTCTTCTTTTTAATAAAATCCCTTATAGGAATTTTTAAATTTTCACTTTCCTCTTTGTTATCTTTATGATTAGCTGTGGCTGCATTTAAAAAAGTGTTTTTAAAAGCTAATCCTGCAAGACAAGCCATTCCACACTTTTTAATGAATTTTCTTCTGTTCATTGTTTATAGTGATTTTAAAAAATATAATAGGTTTTCCTTTTCCTCTTGATTTAAGCTTCTATAATTATCTCTAACTTGCGATGCGCTTCCTCCATGTAGCTCAATTGCCTCTTCTATACTCTTAGCTCTTCCGTCATGCATTAAAAAATATCGTCCTCCTTGAGAATTTGGGGCTAAGCCTAAACCCCATAAAGGTGCTGTTCTCCATTCCGAACTTAAAGCTGTACCTTCTGTATAGCCATCATCTAATTCTTCGCCTAAATCATGTAATAGCAAATCAGTATATGGATGAAATGTTTTAAATGCTAGGGCTTCTATTGGAGCTTCTCCTGTTTTTAGTTCTTGCTTATGGCAGGATTCACAACCAATTTCTATAAAAATTGATTTGCCAATTTTATATTCCACCGTATGAGTGTTTCTTGGAGTTGGTGCTTTTAGTGTTTCTAAATAAAATACTATATCATGAATTTTTTGATTAGAAACTTCTGGGTCCATATACTTTCCAGTTCCTGAGTCTATTGGTCGAAATGTACTTGTAATTCCCATATCTTCATTATAAGCTGTAACGGTTTGTTGAAATAAGTTAAATACGCTAGCTTTCAATCCGAATCTGCCAATGTATTTTCCATCCCCTCTTTGAATTCTTTCAAATTTTGAA
>Ga0079224_100003374_pt1 | contig 20121 bp, 9 predicted proteins | sample Stecom2015_FD_80414 | JGI IMG/M metagenome (GOLD analysis project Ga0079224, IMG submission 80414) | Agricultural soil microbial communities from Utah to study Nitrogen management - Steer compost 2015 | ecosystem: Environmental > Terrestrial > Soil > Agricultural land | place: USA: Utah...
AGAAAAAACAAAAGCGGAAAATATACCTTTTTTCATGTTTATGTATTGAATTATTAAATGTTCTGTAGTTTACCCACTACATAAAAATCGATACAATGAAAGCAATTATCCTGCCTTAATTTTTGTTATGGGCATTTTTATTTTAATTAGGAATGTTTGTGAAATGTATATACATAGTGAAAAGGCTCCTATTCGATCGATAGGAGCCTTTTCACTATGTATATAAATCAGCTTATTAAATAGTACTTTCTTGTTTTATCCGTTCGTATCTTAACAAAGCTTCTAGAAAATAATAGTCCGCATAAATCAAGGGTACGTCTATTTCACTGTTGTGGGGGAAGCTTCCCACCGAATGCTCCAGTATAAAGCCCGCATTGGTGCCCGACTTTGCCAAATAATCGTCGCTAGAAAGGGATTTCAAGATGTGTTCGGCGGCTGCAAAATATTTTTGACGTTCTTCTCCTTCTAAATACGTGCTCAATTCCAATAAACCCGATGCTGCTATCGAAGCCGCAGAAGCATCACGCGGAATGTAATCCAATGTGTTTTGCCCTTCGTAATCCCAATCTGCTGTATAACCTTCCTGCTCTACGTTGAAATCCCAGTAAGGTACGCCGTCTTCCGGAAGGTTAGGGTGATCAATGAAGAAATCGGCGCTCCCTTTTGCATGTGCCAAGTATTTCGGATCTTGTGTCTCGCGGTACATCAGCGCGTAGCCGTATATTGCCCAGCCCTGCCCTCTGGACCAAGTGGAATTGTCGGCATAACCTTGGTTGGTCTGCTGATGCAGAACATCTCCCGTTATGCTGTCGTAGTCAACCACATGATACGTGCTGTAATCGTCCCGAAAATGGTATTCCATTGTTTTGTCCGCGTGCGAAATGGCGGCGTTTTTGTATTTGGGATCACCGGTTAGCTTAGAGACGTAAAACAGCAGCTCCAGGTTCATCATATTGTCGATGATGACCGGATACGTCCATAAGGTCTTGCCGTCCCAGGACATTTTGTCGTTCCAGGATTTGATCAGTCCTACGTTGTCGTAATACCTGGTCAATGCCGATTCGGCAGACTGGATGAGGATCTGGTTGTAGCGGTTTATTTTTGCTGTGTCAGTCTCCAAGCGGATGGCATTTCCGTAAGAGCAGTACATGACGAAACCAATATCATGATGTTGTGTCAAAAACTTAGCTTCCTCGAGCGCTTCTGTCCATTTTTCTGCTGCTGCCTTCCACTCCGGGTTTTGGGTATACTCGTAGATATACCATAGCCCGCCGGGGAAAAAACCCTGCGTCCAGTCCCATATATCAGTGCCCTTTACGTTACCGTCCGCATCCGTTGTACGGGGGAAATTTGTCAAGTCGGTCGACTGCGATAGCAGGAATTCGTATTGCTTTTCCGCCATCGCAAAATCGTTCTTTACAAAATCATCCTGGTCGGAGGCTGAACCGCAAGATGATAGCATTACAGCTAAAGCCGTAATGCCTAACATGTTTTTTTTCAACATTGTTCTTAGATAATTATATGATGTTTTTGAATATGTACTGATTTTTTAAACTAAGGGGTGATAATGATTTCTAATTCCTTGATCACTTTGTCGCCCCCATAGACATTTTGATTGGAGGCTACGAAGGTGACGGTATAGGTTCCGGGAGTGGTGTATACGTAGCTATATTCATCTATGCGGGTGCTCATGTTTTTCAATGCTTCTCCTGCATCTGGTTGCACGGCTGTTAGGTTGATTGCGCTGGTGATGATCCAGGCATCGTTGGAACCGACAGCCGCACCACCTCCTTGATACCGGATACGGGTGGCGGGAGTGCCATCGATTACCCAATCCACCGGCGATGCCCCCAATTTAACAGATTTCCATCCCACGCTGCCAATATTGGCGCCCGGGAGTATTTGACCGTCCGTAGCGATGATTTTGATATCAAACTGGTTGAACCACCATCTCGGTTGGGTAGTTCCGCTGATCCCTTGGTACACAAACGCGAAGTAAATAGGTTTAGTTTTATCTACGGCTAGCCCAATGCTCTCCAGGGTAAGTAAATTGACCTCACCCGAACGGGTGTAGTTATCGCCGCCCACGATAGGAGAGAATTCGAACGCTTCACTAATGTCTACCCACTCCGCTTCGTCCAGCGCCTGTTCGCTATAATCTCCGCTAAATTCTTGCGAAGCCAATAGTCGCATAGAATTGGGTTGTGTGGCTAATGTGCCGTAACGCTTGTTGCTAGCAAAGGTGAGCGTGATGTCGTCACTCTCCGCAAAAAGCCGCTCTTTGTAGATATATTTATGGCCGACCTCTCCCGAATAAAACGTGAGTTGATCGGGATTGCCCATGATCTTGAATCTGACCGTGTCGTCCACACGATAGGTGTTGCTTGACGAACCCACATTGAAGTCTAGATGTACAGCTTCCTTTTTGTTGCAGCTTGCAAAAAACAAAGCCAATATGGAAAATATAATTAATCTTTTCATGTTTTCAAGTATTTGATATTACCAACCTAAGTTTTGTCTCATCTCTCTATTCAGCGACAGTTCATCCAGTGGAATAGGTAACAAAACATGTCTGTTCGAAACATTTCGTGGTCCAAAGGCTGTATATTTTCTACCCTGTGGCGTATTTTGGTCGATGTCTTTGGCCAATGCCGACATGGTGTTTACGAAAGTTCCCCATCGGATAAGGTCAAATTTCCGCAATCCCTCAAATGCCAACTCCCGGTAACGCTCGTTCCGGATGAATTGTCTCATATCCTCCTGATTAAGGATATGAGCCGTGCTGTCATTGGCATGTGCTCTCTCCCTGACCATCGTGACCTTCTGACCAGCTTCCTCCGTCTCACCGAGTTCATTTTTTGCTTCGGCATACATCAATAGAACGTCCGCAAATCGCAACAATGGGAAATTGATAGGGGTATAGTTTTTATGACGTGGTAAGACCTCTTCATAGTTCCTTCTGAATTTAGCAGAAAACCTATTGTCAATCTCGTCTCTTTCCATTGCCGCGCCGGTCTGGTTATTGTAGGCATAGGGGGATATATTCCAGTCGCGTCTCACATCGGTATCATCTGATCCATAATGCGCATAGAGTTTTCGCGTACCTAATATAAACCCGTAGCTATACCCCAGCGTATCGGATGTCTCTTGTGTGAACTGAATACCGGCAATATTGCCGTGTCGTCCACCTTCAAAATCACCCATGCGGTTCCCGAAAAACTCGACCTCCCAAATCGATTCATCAATATTATATTCATCAGCGGCCATATCCTTAAAGAGCTGAATATAGTCGGGAGCCAATTGGTGAGGGTAGTCTGATCCTGTTGGATTAACCAGTTTATCCGTCCATTTGACAACATCCTCGTATTTACTATGGTCATTTAGCGGTGCACCGGCCATCTTGAGATACACCCGTGCCAAAATCCCCCTTACGGCTGATTTGGTCACCCGGCCTGCATGTCCATATGCCGCGATCGACTCTACCATAGACTCTGCCTCTTCCATTTCGGATGTAATGAAGTCGTATAGCGCTGTTAAAGAAGCACCGGAAATGTTGACATCATTAACAGAATAGGTGGGTGTTGTCTTCAAGGGGACAGAACCGTAATTCGTGGTCAGGACAAAATAGAAATATGCCCGCAGGAACTTAGCCTGCCCCTTTGCGATGTTCTTTTTGGTCTCGTCCATATCTGCCGCATCTATTCTTTCCAAGAAAACATTGGCTCTTTCTATACCTTCGTATAAATACTTCCACAAGTTGCGGACAGCCTCATCGGAGGGATCAAAAACATATACCTCTGGGCCGGTTAATGCATTGTTTCGCTGCCAAACGCCTTCATCAGACATCGAAAGATGATAAACTAGGCTACTCCCGTAAATATATTCATTCCCTAAGGCGCCGTATATACCCGTCAGCCCGATATTGACTTCCTCCTCATTGGTGTAATAGTTTTCCTTTACAATAAAGGTGGGGTCTTTGTCTAAAAAACTGGAACAGCCGGCAGTCGTCATCGCTGCGATGACGACTGCTGATAATAAGACTGCTCGGTTAAAAGTAAGCATGCTTTCTAAATAAGGTTTATGGAATATCTTTTTCATGTTAGTGTCGTATTAAAGTGATAGGTTCAGTCCGAAAACGATGGTCTTTGGTCGCGGATAAGAAGAATAGTCAAATCCTGGCGTTAACGCGGAATACATGACGGCTACCTCCGGGTCATATCCCGAATACTTGGTCCATGTGACGAGGTTCTGTGCCGATGCGTAGAACCGTAGTGACTTGATCTTTATCCTCTCCAAAAAATCCGGGCTGACAGTGTAACCCAAGGCAACTGTTTTCAGTCTCAAATAGGAGCCGTCTTCTACGACACGGGTAGAGTAGGAAGAGCCAACCGGTCCCTGACCGCCTAATCGAGGCATGTTGGTGTCCTGATTATCAACCGTCCACCTGTCAGCGAACGTCGCGTATTGATTCGTCCTGGGCTTTACGCCGTATTCAAACATGAGACGGTTTGCATTAACGATGTCATTTCCATATGACCATTGTAGGAAAATATTCAAATCAAAACCTTTATATATGAACGTGTTGGAAAAACCTCCTTGGTGTAAGGGATATCCACGACCAATAACCGTCCGGTCGAGGTCATTGACGACACCATCTCCGTTAAGATCCCGATATTTGATATCGCCAGGTCTGATATTATTCCGAGGATTACCATTCGTGGGGATGTCTGGCCGGAGCAGGCCTGCATCTGTAAAATCTTCCATCTGATAGACGCCGTCCCATATCATACCGTATATCTGGCCGAGTGGTTGCCCGATTTTGGCAATATATAGGGGTGTAATCGTATATTCTCTATCCCAGTTCAAAGGGCTGGTCAACGACTCTTGGTTTTGCGTTAGCGATAATACTTTGTTTCTGTTGAAAGCTATATTTACTGCGGAGTTCCAAGTGAAAGCATTGCTCCGCACCACGTCACCTGCCAAACTGATTTCTAAGCCTTCGTTGCTTGTGCTTCCGATATTCTTAAAGGCTGAAGCATATCCACTGGATGATGGCAATAGCGCATTCAACAGCAAATCGGTGGTTTTCTTTTTGTAGATATCCATCGTGAGCGTGACGCGTTGATCAAACACGCCTACATCTATACCGACATTACTCTGTGCCGTACTTTCCCATTTCAAATCATTGTTGGCCAGTGAATTGATGAATAAGCCTTGTTGCAGGGCATTGCCAAAGGCATAAAACCCGTTGTCGTTCGGGCCGGTATTGTCGAAGTTCAATCCCGAATAGGTGGCGTATTCCCCAACTCTGTTGTTTCCGGTTACACCGTATCCTATCCGTAATTTGGCATCAGAGAAGAATGTTTGGTTTTTCATGAAGTCCTCGTTAATCGCCCTCCACGCGAAAGCAGTTGAGGGAAAGAAACCCCAACGGTTGTCTTGCGAAAATTTGGAAGACCCATCTGCCCGATAGGATGCTGTCAAAAGATACCGGCTCTTGTAATTGTATGTAGCTCTCGCCAGATAGGACATCAACGACCACGATGTATTGATCGACGTAATGGGCATCGGTTCACCCTGGCTCAATCCGGCCAGACCCAAGGTCTCGTTTGGAAGGTACATTGCGCCGATACCGTAGCGTTTGTAATCGTTCTCCTGAAAGGTGACGCCGCCCATAAGATTCAACGTATGTCCTTTTTTGAAACGTTTGTTGTATGTCAGCAAATTCTCATTCAGCCAAGTGTCACTTTCGGTATACATGATCCTACCGTTGACCTTATTTAGGCTTTGGGGGTGTCCGTAACGTGTTTCTGAATTATTAAAGGTATCACCTCTCCAGTCCGAAGCATTGATGCCTGCGTTAATCCGAAGCTTTAGTTCTTTGGTAAACTGATATTCGGCGTACCCGTTGAGGATGATGCGTTTATTGTACGTCTCCCGCAGCTCATTCTCTGCCGATTTGATGGGATTCACCCGGTAGTCGTTGTTGACGTTGACGTCCGGATCGAAAAGCTGATCTAGAATATCCTGATCAGGATTATAGGTCACCGGACGGTAGCCCCACACGCTATACATCAGGTAGTTCATGGATGAGTTTCGGGAATCGGGATCACCGGGAGATGTGCCGTAGGTTTTGGTGGAGGTATATCGTGCATCGACTCCTACCTTAAATTTATCGGTGAATGTTTGGTCTAATGTCATCCTGCCTTGTTTCCGGTTAAATCCGGAGTTGATGATCACGCCTTTCTGATCGAACAGGTTGCCCGAAAAAGAATATTTAGTGCTCTGGTTTCCACCGGTTACGGATAAGGAATGATCTTGCATGCCGGCCGTTCTGAAGAGTTCATTCTGCCAGTCGTAACCCGCGATATGACGATAGCTTTCCAAGTTTCGTGGCTCATTGGTAATCGGGTCGGGACTGAAATAGGTTTCTTCCGTTCCAGCGGGATCACGTTCATATTCCATTCTTACAAATTCGTAAGGGCTCATCAGATCAGTCCTGTTAATGGTGTTCTGGAAACCTCCGTAAGCCGAATAATTAATATTCGGTGCACCTTCCTGACCTCTTTTTGTAGTAATCAGAATAACACCATTAGCACCCCTTGCACCATAGATCGCTGTCGCCGAAGCATCTTTTAACACCTCGATGGATTCAATTTCCGAGGGGTTTAGAATATTGGCGTTAGCGTCCTCCATCGGAAAGCCATCGATGACATACAGCGGTGAGTTGTCCTGTGTCAGGGAGTTGGCGCCGCGGATGACGATGTTGATACCGCTGCCGGGCTGACCACTTTCAGACTGTACCTGCACCCCGGCAACCCGTCCTGCTAATGCTTCCAAAGCAGAACCTACGGGCGCCTTTTGTAGGTCTTCTACATCAACTGAGCCGACAGAGCCAGTCAGGTCACCTCGTTGTACTTCACCATAGCCAATCACGACGACTTCCTCGAGCGATTGATTGCTCTGTACTAATTTGACATTTACGACGTCTTGCTGCCCAATCGGTATCGCTTGGGTATCGTAGCCTATAAACCGAAATTCCAAAACAGAATCCCGATCCAACTGTACGTTAATAGAAAAGTTGCCGCTCATATCGGTTGTCACCGATAACGGATTCCCAGATATGCCCACGCCCACGCCGGCAATATCCATTCCTGTGGTGGCGTCGGTCACCTTTCCCTTAATCTGTTTCGCTTTCTGTGCAAACAAAAAGCTTAAAGGGATGAGGACGAAGATAAATAATGAGATGTTTTTTTTCATTTTATCAGTTTATATTTTTAGCTAATTTGCAGACTTGCTGCTTCGGGAGATTGCGGAACTTGTGCAAAACCCATGGTCAAAATTACTTCCACCAACATATTAAGAGGGGTGAAAAACAAGTTGTTTTAGGGGGGTAAATTCATTTACGCCCCTTTTTAGGTGTTTTTTTGATTTTCTAGGTTGTCCCTATTTATAAAGTTACTTTTTGGGAGATGGAGGAACCCGAATAGGCACCCTTGGGCATATCGAAAAGCAAATGCTGTTTTTTTCCAGATGCCGTATCTTCCAATGTTACTTTTACGTTGTTTTCCTTTTGTAACGGATCGGCCAATAACAGCTCTTTTTCGTTGCCCTTCAAAGATTTTAGCATGAAGATGACCGGCTTATCCACGGTAATGGTGATTCCGTTCACCGTAACCGAACGAGCTTCATAAAATGCCACTTGGGTGATTTCTAGTTTTTTGTGAAAAACAGCTTGCGCACTTTTGTCGTTCTGGACTATTTCGATGGGATTATGATACCTTTTTAGGGCATCTGCATTTTTCAAACCCGGCACGACAATATAGGCATAATCTGCTCCTGGGGGCCGTTTGCCATGATCGATCCAGCTTTTGAAAACAGCACCAGATTGCTCCTCTTTACCAAACGAGTTGTTAATGGCAAACCAAGTGCCGGTCTGCACTTGCGTGCTAACATAGGCATCGGTCGCTTGTGGGAACAGATAACCCACACCGTTGTGAAACAACCAGCCGTTGGTTGTAAAGGGTAACTGGTCCGGACTACCGGAGCCTACCTTCGGGCCGGAAGTCGATACTTTTCCCTGTAACCAGGCTTGGTTGAGCGTAGTCGTTATGTTTTTGTCGGTTTCTGAACGGATATCCGTTCCCAGACAAACGACCTCATCGTCAAAGAAAAACCACGCTTTTTTTGCGGAAACGCCATCATATGTGAGTTGGTAGGCGGTCGCCCCATATCGCTGGTCGGAAACACCGCCGGCATAAGCATTGTCGCCGGGATGCCCCCAAAATTTCTCTAGCGGCAGGTCATTTTCATTGTCTACACTGGTGGTGCCCGGTATTTTGTCCCATTCCCAAAGCGGCATAATGTTAAAGTACTCTGGTCCGTTGACCTGAATATTGGTTGCGCCATCAGACAGATAGCGGCCTAAAATGTTTTCCTTATTTCCGGCCTCGCTCCGGTTGGTGCGTTCGCTGGCAATCCGGACATTGAAAGAATAATTCGGGCGTACATGCAGCGTATAATCTCCTTTCCAAAAATGTTGATGGTAAGGTGCCACCCCGTAACTTGCTACACGGCTGCTATCTACCCGTAAGAAAATATCATCCCATTCCTTTTCATTTTTGGGATCGATCAATTTGACCGTACGAATACGATAGATCTCGCTGTTCTTCCTTAATATGTTCTTTCTACTGATACCTCTTCCTTCTACATTGAAATCAATATACTTCGACCGTAATGTTCTGAGGTAAACCTCCCGGTAAAATTTTGAAAATAGATTTAGTTTTTTCTCGCTTAGCGCATAGTCTGTGCCAGCAACATACTTTGCGACGTTGATGATGCTGGTCAGATAAACGGCACCATAACCGGAAATATAAAGCTGTGGGCCGTGTTGCAGATACGAGTAGTCATGCTGGAGCCCTTCAACCCCATCGACTAGGGCAATAGGTTCGAAGAGTTGGTCAACCGCTAGTTGCAGCAAATCGGGGTCGGCGGTCAGCAGCGCCCGGTAGAGATAGTGCGTGGCGATGTCTGTTTTATTTGCACCTGTTTTTTCTTCGGCAGATCCACGTTTCATGCGTTCGATTAGCTTGTCTTCTAGTTCTTTGGGTAACCGTTCTGCTCCGTAACGCAGCGATATTAATAATTCTCCTAATTTCTGTGGAACACTGATGTCGTTGTGCCACCAATTTTCGCTTTTCGGATCTTGTTCAAACCAAAAAATCAAAGCTTGTTTTATCTTGGCAAAGATTTGTGGGTTTCCGTGAAAGCTGCTGCCTTTATCTGTATAAGCATTCACGATCGTCCTTAATCTTTCCAGATGAACCGTCGGTTGCCATTTCGTGATATCGGTTGCAGCATATTTGACATCTGCCCAACTTCCGTCTTCTTGCCAGTTCTCAAATAATTTAATGGCAGGTGCATCGGCCTGCTTAGCCTGTCGTACCGCATTGTCCATATGAATGCGCTCCATAATGATATCAAATGTCTGCTTGTGCTGTGCCTTCAGAACCGAATGAAACGGTATCCCTGTTAAAACAATAAATACAATAATGACCTTGTGCATATTTCTTTAGATTAGCTTAATTATTTTTTCTCATGGCACGGTCAAGACGCTGTTGTGTAGCTTTGTCCAGTTGTGCGGTGGCGGCGTAAGAACCGGGAATTTCTTCTAGCCATGTAGGACGAACATCATCCCAGGTCAGTGGCTGCCCCATGGGACCTTGGTTCACGACCTGCTGTATGTTGAAAGCAACACCCTCGATATTCGGGATATCCCGAACCTGTGCTGCGGTGTATCCTTGATAGGCGAGTGTGCTGTATGGCGGAATCTCTTCGTCGCGAATCACTTCTTTAAAACCCAATTGGTTTGTGCCGACAGCACCCGAACGGAAATTTCGTTCCACTCGATTTCCATCCAGATTGCCCAACAAGACCGGATGTTTCTCCCCCTGTGTATTAGAGAAAATATTACCGGTAAGGATGATGTTATATGGAAGCTGTAATGCCCGGCCAACCTTTGTGGCAAATTCCCGACGCCTTTCGAGCAGCGGTTCGAAGTTGATGTCGTAGCCGACGTTATCGTCGAAAATATTGTTCATGACTAATGTGTTGAACGCTAAAGCATGTTCGGAGTCCTCTACACCCGGATTGAGATACAGCGCCGCATTTCCTCGAGCGTGCAACGTACGCTTCAGGTTGAAATAATTGTTGGCAATAAGATGCTGGCTTCCCCAGACAAACATGCCGCCGTACTCGAATTTATTATCGGAGCTGATGAAGAAATTATTTAAGGCTATCTGTTTGTCGCCGTGCCTAAAGTTTAGCGTACCCTGGCAATTCAAAAAGGTATTGGCGTAATATATATTTTCCTGCGATTTGCCGGTGATAATTTCCGGCTCTGAGTCTTGGCGAACAAACAGGTTGGAGTCGATCAGGCAACGTCCGATGTCATTTCGGTAATAGCCTATGCGGATACCACCACCGGCGTTACCCGGTTTCGGTGGATTGGCAAAAAAGCAATGGTCGATGCGGTGGTACATCGCTTCGCCGAGTATGTCACTTTCTTTGTCTGCTCTTGGTCTATTGTTTAAGTTAATGACCTGGTCGAACGTGGTTTTCTCGGTAAATACACAGTGGTCAATACGGCAATATTTTGGCACCGCACCATTCGCAGGAATCGAGGTCGTGATATAGGCTGAGTTCGCCTCATCGAATGCATGGAATACGCATCCAGTCACCCTATTGTAGCTGCCATACATCGCTACTAAACCCGGACCGTGAGACCGCCACTCCGTGGGATTGCGGTTTCCGTCTTTAAAATAGATGTCTTTCAGTACTAGGTGTTCACCTCGTAGCTCAACCTTGGTATCGCCTGTAAAAAAAACCTTGCCTCCGTTTTTTGCGGTGATAATAATCGGTTTTTCGGGCTTCCCGACGTTGCGCACGACCAATTGGATATCGTTGTAGGTACCATCCCGAAAAAAAAGGGTATCGCCGGGTTGTAACAACGTTAATTTGTCGTAAGCCTCTTCTTTTGAGGCGACTTCGATATGGCCCGCATGTGTAGTCAACGACCACACAACAGCTATAACGAAGAAAAAAAGGTGGTTTATTTTTCTCATAATTAAGGATATTGTTGTTCCATATCTCTACCGATTACGCCCATGCGGTGTTTCATAATCTGATTATGGTCACCGTAGGGACTCAACCAACGGGGCTGCTCCATGCTCTTCTCCCAAGCTTCTAATTTACGCAAGAGCTTTTTTACCCGTGATGGGTGGCGATGTGCGAGGTTGTTGGTTTCCGATATATCCTTTTCGAGATTGAACAGTAAAATCGGATTTGTGTCTCCACTTCTGATCAATTTCCACTTACCGCTCCGGACCGCCGCCGCGATTCCTCTACGCCAGAAGAGATCGGCGTGGGGTGCTTTCTTGACCTTCCCATTGATATATGGCAACAGGTTTTTGCCATCCGTAACCTGCCCGGCTATCAGCTGTCCGTTCGCGGCGCCCACTGCCGTAGGCATGATATCCAGACCGGACACCATGTTGTTATATTTTTTCTCGGCCGGGACGCCATTAGGATATTGCATGATATAAGCTACCCTTGTGCCACCTTCCCATTTCGACCCTTTAAGGCCTCTTAACTTGCCATTATCGGCGGAGTTGTTGGTCGCCGCACCATTGTCATTGATAAAAACGATCAGTGTGTTGTCATAGATGTTTTGTTTTTTTAATACATTGACCAAGGCACCGACGCCATCGTCTAGGGAAGTCATCATAGCCGCGTATGATCTTCTCCCCGTATCGGCGATATGACTAAATCTATCCATTAATTCCTGTTGGGCGTTCATCGGCGTATGGACGGCATTGTAAGCCAAATACATAAAAAAAGGCTGTTGCGTATTGGCTTCCACAAATGAAATCGCCCGGTCCGTGAGCATATCCGTCAGATAAGTTACCTCGCTTTCTGGAACGATCTTGTCGTTGTCATATAAAGCTAATGTAGGGGAGGGAGCTTGCCCCTCATATCCAAAAAAATCCCGATGCCCACCGACAAAACCATAAAACTCGTCGAATCCTCTTTTTAACGGAAAATAACGGGCATCATCACCCATGTGCCATTTGCCGAGTGCAATAGTACGATAACCGTTGTGTTGCATTTGGTCGCCTATGGTCTTTATATCCGTATCCATCCCGACATCTTCTTGGGTGTAGGGCGTTACAGGTAGTTCGGAAATATTGTGTTCAAACCCAAAGCGCTGCTGATACATACCTGTCAGGATTCCAGCTCTTGACGGTGCACAGACCGATGCCGAAACATAGGCGTCGGTAAACAACGTGCCGTTTTTCGCCAGGGCGTCGATGTTGGGCGTAGGAATCTCTGTTCCGCCGTAACAACCGAAATCAGCATAACCTGCATCATCGCTGACGATAACGATAACATTTGGCCGCTTGACGTTTTGTTGGGCTGTTAACGAAGATAACCCAACCCCGTGCAGCCATAAAGTTATTAAAATCAATCTTCTCATATCTATACTATTTTTTTGTCAAACTTACATTTGTCGTCAATCCGTACTTACTATGCACGGTGAGCAGGGTATTGCCCTCCTTTGTTTTCTTCAATGAAAAAGTATCCGTATCGGGTGTCAATGCCTCCCATTCGCCGCGGAGTGTCATCCTAAGCACCGTTGGTTGCGCTGGTGTTTTGAACCAGTATCGGGAGTAGATGCTGACTTCTTTTCGCGTGCCGTCCGGATTTTTGGGCGTTTCGTCCGCCCCCTCGTAAAAAGATAAATCGGGATCTACAATGGCTAAATCGAGTTGATTTGGGCTTTCTTTGTACATCAGTAAACATGGCCGGTCATTGTTAAGAACATATTTATCATCTAAATTGTTAGTTGGTTGGAAAATAGACAAACCAGTCAGGTTCTCGGGATGGTATTTCACGCTATGCGCCATACTGTCTTTTCGCAAAATCGTATAAGGAGCCCGCTGTCCTGCCATATCTTCCGCAAACCTATTCAACTTATCTTTGTCGGTGTCAATGAGCATCGCGTACGCATAGCTTTCGCCTGCGGGGGCATGTCCATGTGGAAGATAGAGGCCGGTGAAATTACCTTGTGTATCTCGTAGATCTTTTTGGTCACGGGAAAGTTGCGTCTGTTTGTATGCTATAGCGGATTGATCGCGGGGAATATAGTACCCGATCTTTCTATTATCTAAAACGGTGTGAATGCCGTTGGTGTTTTGATAGGGGAAAGTTTTGATCTGTTCTCCATTTACATAGACTGCATCATCTTCGTTGGGCAGGTAATTTTGAAACAACACCGTTTCTGTGGGGTGCTCATCGATGTTGTTCGTGATGTCAGAGCCCAGCGCGACGACCAAACTGTCGAACGTGAACCAAGATTTAGTCGCCCCGAAACTACCCATATCATATTTATCGTGCCCCCTTAACTTCATGGCAAAAAGCCCCTGTTGATTCAACTGTACACCCCCCGCAAAGAGTTGATCGGTTAACAGCATTTCTTCCACACCGCTGAAATCGTCTACATTTTTGATGTCTGCCCGCAAAAGATCGAGCGGGACGTTCAGTATGGTTGTACCTGGGATGCGGTTCCAATCCCAGCCTTCGTCTTTAAAATTGGAAGTTATATGCGCGTGATCTTCAGGATAAAGTACTTCTAGTTGACCATAGCTGGAATAACGGCCAAATACGTTTGCGTGAGGATAGGACTCATGGCTAACGATATAGCGGTTGTGACCCTTGATGGTCAGTAGCCAATCGTTTCGGCGATGGATATCCAATAAACCGAAATTGAGCGTGTGGTGCATCGACGGATATACGGCCGGTGAGATCCCCAACGCCTCGAATTTCTTGGTGTACGGATGGTTTTTGTTTTTATTGACGCGTAAATATACGGCTGCCATTTGTCGATCTACCGTATCCTGTCCGTCTGGTGAACCTGCCAATGCCATATAGGCGTACGGCATATCTGGAATCCGCCAGTTGCCCGTGGGATGTCTTCCGGAGATACTGATGGGCCAGCGCGTAGGATTGGTATAGTAATGCATCATCAGCATATTAGCTTTGAATGCTTGATGTGCCTCCTGATCGATCTGGAACTGTGTTTGGCTGAGGGCATAAATAATGGGCGTCAGGCCGTTATATCCACCCACGCCGTAAGCGGGGTAAAGCGTGCCGTGATGGAAAACAGCACCATCGGGTTTGAAGGCGCCGGTTATGGCTAGATTGGGTTTTACATTGTGCGATAGCCATTTAGATAGATGTTCCAGATAGCGCATTTTTTCAGTGCCGTCGTCCAGAATCAATGCGGTGCTCAGCATGCTCCCTAATAAAGTGTTGAATACGTCTATGTTGGACACAGGCAGTTGTTCGGGACGTTCTAACGTCCGTCCCAGTCCACTAAACCAGTACATGGTTTGAAAGGTGCGCGTTAATCTGTCATGTTCCTTAATAACGTCTTTCATCAGCAGACATGCGCTATAGTAATCCGTTAGATTATATCCTAAATGATGTAAGGCACCCATTCCGCTTCCATAACTCCATCCTTGATCTTCCATATAGTCTAGAAGGTCGATGTATAGTCGTGCTACTTCCTCTTTTATCGTTGCATCCTTTGTATAGTGATGTAGGCGTGCGAGTGAAAACATCAATTCCGCATAACGTTTGATATTCGATAGCTCATTCGCTGCTTTGGCTTCTGCCAATAGAGAACCACTGGTCAGCTCGATATCGTTCACGGAATAGATCGGCCGGCCATGGAGCCTTCCACCGGTTCGTCGAATATTCCAGAAATCCAACTCCGCTTTCATTTCTTGCAGCGTATGGCGTTGGTCCGCTATTGGTTTACCCACTATATTTTCCAGATGGCGGTTTGTAATGGTTGCAAATTGCTTTTTGTCGATTGGCGAGACACGCTCCGGTAGCGGAAGATAGCTCGGTGTCGCATTAAATTGATAAAGCGAGTTCCAATGGGCATTTGCAGCTTTATCGCCATCGATATTGACAAAGGGAACTTGTAGATCCCGCATTGGAGACCGTGGATTGATGTTTACATTATACATCACCTGGTCTAGGTATACCCTGCCTTTTCTGATCGATGCCGGTGCTTCAATCCGCATGCGATCAATGCCTTCATTTGCCAGCTTCACCATATCCCGATGGTACATCACCCAGGCGGTTCGCCAGCCGGTAAAGCCTAGTTGAAAGTCGAAATGATATATTTCTTTCTCACCGCTGAAAAAAACGAAGCGTAGGTGGTCATCGATATTTTGCTCATTATACAGCCAAAAGACAAAAGTACTCCGGGGGTCTTGTAATACGGATTCAAAGGCACTGTCTTTTATCGTAATCGTGCTATTGCGATTTGTCCATTCCCAACGCACCGATTGTTTGCCCATTTTGAAACGCTCGTCGCTTATATGTGACTTACCGTTGGTGACCTGCCAATTCGCCGGTACTGCTTCTTCACAGACGTCGTGCTGTAATTGCGCGGTACTCTGCAGGCCGGACAGCAAGAATGCCCAAATCCATAACCAATGTAATTTCATGTGTTTTGCCATAGATATCTATTATCGTCGTTGTTGCGTTTTCAGGTTTATCATAAAAAGTAGCACGTCCCACGGGACATATTACTTTTTCGAAATTGCACAAAAACGAAAAAGGGGAGGGGAGAAAAATCGGTGAAATTAGGGGTGAAAATTATCTCAACTGTTATTTGCCGGCTGAAACATGCTCGATATACTCAGAAGGCGACTTGCCAAATTGTTTTTTAAACTCTTTACTGAAATATTTTCGATCGTTGAATCCCACTGAATAGGCGACTTCGCCGATATGGAGTTTCTGTTGGGCTAAAAGTTGTGCCGCCCGTTTCAATCGCAATGATTTTATGAAATCAATGATCGTCATTCCGGTCAATGTTTTTATTTTTTTATATAATACCGTTTGGCTCATACCCATGTGATCTACCAAGGCTGCGACATTAAATTCGGTGTCTTCCATATGATCTTCCACAACATTCACTAATTTATGGAGGAATTTTTCCTCCGGATGTTCAATTTCTACATTATTGGGCATGAGCGTCACCTGGCGGCCGAACTTTTCCTTCAGAGCATCGGTTGATTTGATCAAGTTGGAAATATGAAGCTCCAGCAGTTGTACACTAAATGGTTTCGTTAGGTAAATATTTGCACCATGTTGTAACCCCTCTATTTGGTGTACGTCGGATGCCATTGCTGTTAGCATAATAACCGGAATATGGCTGGTCGTTTCAGCTTGCTTTACATGTCGGCAAAACGCAAACCCGTCCATATGGGGCATCGTGACATCCGAAATTATAATATCAGGTATCTCTTTTAATGCAATATCTAATCCCATAGCACCATCTTGTGCTTCCGATATATGGTATTGACCCGACAGCGCCTGGGCCAAAAACTTCCGTAACTCATCATTGTCTTCGACAATCAGTACAGCGTGCGGTTTTTCTTCGCGTCTTGCCACCTCGTAGACATGCACATCTTGTCTGAGCCAAGGCTGTTCCGTATCAAATGCAGACTGAACGGGGAGATTCCGTACGCTATTTATCGTGTCATGTTCTGTTACTTTCTCGCGGTTTAGTCGAACCGTAAAACACGTCATACCGGTACGTGTTACGCTTTCCTCCCGGCTGGTCAAAGTGATTTCTCCTTGATGTAGCTCGACAATATGATGGGCCAATGCCAGGCCGATTCCCCAACCGGTGCTTTGGCCGGTGTCGTTTTTACTTTGGTAAAAGTTGTCGAATATTTTTTCCTGGTCTTCTAGGGGAATACCTATACCGTTATCCTCCACGTCAATAAACACGGAGTTTTCATCATGTCGTAAGCGGAGTGTTATTTGTCCGCCTTCTCTCGTGTGTTTTAATGCATTAGAGATCAAATTGAAAATTACTTTTTCCATTTGTTGGGGATCCACCTTGACAAAGAGATGTTCTTGGGATGCAAAGGCCAGGTTTATACCTTTTGCTTCGGCTTGCACACCAAAAAAATCAAAAATATGTCTGCAATACGATTGGAGATCTACGACTTGAAATCGGAGCTGAAGGTTGCCGGTATCTATTTTTCGAAAATCCAAAAGCTCCGTAATCAAATGCAGCAATCGTTCCGTGTTGGCTTTAATACCGTATAACTGTTTATTGATAAATGTATCTTGTTTGGTCGACTCTATTAGTCGACCTAGTGGTGCAAAAATCAATGTTAGGGGTGTCCTGATTTCATGGGAAATGCGGGTGAAAAATTCCAGTTTGTTTTGGTATAATTCTTCTTGTTTTTCATGATTAATATGTTCATAATACAGCTCCGTTTCAAGCTTTTGTTGCCGGCGTAAGAATTTATTGACCTGATACCATAGTAAAATAAACAGTGCAATATATAAGGAATATGCCCACCATGTCTTGTATACCGGTGGCAGCACTTTTATCGCAAGCTCTTTTGGTATTTCTGTCCATACACCATCATTATTGGCCGCTTTGACTAATAACGTATAGGTGCCTGCAGGAAGGTTGGTATAGCTTGCCGAAGGGTTATCTACATAATTCCACTCCTGCTCAAATCCTTCTAGTTTGTATGCGTATTGGTTTCTTTCCGAATTAATATAATTGAATGCGATAAAATCGATTGAAAAGATATTTTGACTTGCCTTGAATACGAGTTGATCCTCGAAGGATATGTCCTCGTCTAAAATGCCGTCCGCCGTGTTCACGTCGACCGGTTGATTAAAAAGCCGTAATTGTGCAAACACAATTTTAGGTGGGTTATTGTTAAACCGAATGTTCGTGGGTTCAAACGAGACTAAACCATTATAGCTTCCGAAGTACATTTTGTCGTCATCACCCCGCGCAGAAGAATTTACACTAAATTCATTACTGGGTAAACCGTCGCTTATAGTATACGTTTTGAAGGCTTGCTTTTCCACATTCAATACCGAAAGCCCATTGTCCGTACTCGCCCATACATTGTTTTCACGATCAAAATTTATCGCGACAACGTTATTGCTTACCAGGCCATCCTCTTCACTGTAGTTTTTGAAACGATTACGCTGGGCGTCGTAGACACTTAGCCCGCCTTTATGCGCACCGATCCAAATATTGCCCTTAGCGTCCTCTGCAATACAGTTGATATAGCGCGATGTCAATCCATTATTGTCGTCAACAAAGGATACGAAACGGGTTTCTCCTTTCTTTAACAAATTGATTCCTAAAACTGTCGCGACCCAGACATTTCCTTTCGAATCGATCAAAATATCCCGAATATAGTCGCTGGTCAGTCCTCTTCCTACCGTTGATGTGTTGATGTGGGAAAAGACGCGCGTTATTGGATCAAATATATTCAGTCCTTTGTTAGATGTGCCGATCCATATTTTTCCATCGGCATCTCCGTCAATGGCACTGATATAGCCGTGATTTAGGGCATGGGGGTCACTGGCATTTGGTCTGAAGTGGATAAAGCCATCCGTCTGCGGGTCGTATAGCTCCAGCCCCCCTTCAAACAGACCTACCCAAATGTTATTGTTTTTATCTACGTAAATAGATTTTACGGTATTCGACCCAATGCTGTGGGAGGATTTCGCTTTATATACATACCTATGGAAGGAGCCTGTACGTGGATGATAACGGTTTAATCCCCGTCCTTCTGTTCCGACCCAAAGGTTCCCCTGATTGTCCTTTGCCATCACACTGATCAAATTGCCGCTAATGCTATGGCTTGTATAGCTGTTATTTTTGAAGAGGTCGAATACAAGCGTGTTTTTGTGTGCCACGTTCACCCCTCCAAAATTCGTCCCCAACCATATTGACCCGTTGTTATCTTCATAAATGTCCTTGATCGAGTTGTCATTTATACTCTTGCTGTTATCCGGATCTTGGCGATAGACCGCAAAACTGTCGGTAAATGGATGGTAAACATGTAAGCCGTCCATTGTTCCGATCCATATGATGCCGTCTTTCGTGACGTATATTTTCCGAACGATATCATTGGTTAACCGCGAGTTTTCCGTCGTGTATCTTTTGAATCGGTCCGTACTGGATTGGTATAAATTAACGCCTCCTTTTTCCATGCCTAGCCATATCTGTCCTTTGTTGTCTTCTGCTATGGTTCGGACAAAGTTTGCACTTAAACTCATCGGATCGTTCTCGTCGTTGAAGTAACTTTTTATCGTATATGTCTCCTTATCTAAAGAAGGGGTGAGTTTGGACAATCCTGTTACGGTACCCACCCATATATTGCCCACTGCGTCTTCATATATGGAGTAAATTTCATTCCCGGCCAATCCGTCACTTTTGGAAAACCATTTAAAATCTCTCGACTCTGCGTTTTCAAAATAGAACAGACCATCGTTGGTGCCAAACCAAATTTTGCCATCGCGGGCGGGAAAGATATAGAGAACCGCGAATAAAGAAGGGTCTTTTTTTCCGGCCATGTCGTAATTGATCTGTTCGAATGAATCGTTCCGCGGTGAATAGTAACTGAGCCCTTTTTGTGTGCCTATCCATAGTTTTTGCCGTTGATCTTCTGCAATGGTATAGATATAGTCGTCTGAAATCAAGGAGTTTGGGTTGGTCGGATCGTTCTTGTATTGTTTTATTGTTCGTCCATCGTAGCGGTTTAATCCATCTCGCGTGCCAAACCACATAAATCCCCGATGATCTTTGCGAATAGACAACACCGTGCTTTGGGAAAGCCCATTAACGACCGATATGTGGTCAAAAGAAAGCTTAGCTGAACCGACTATCGGGAAAATGAACAGAAAGATTATAACATAAAGGAGTTTATACATAACGGCTTGTATACAAAACTATAAAAAATATCTTACTTTTAACCTTATATTTTTAGTCCATGAAACTATCACCATTTATTCAAACTACAAGGAAGGGTGGATAAATTTGATAGCTTCATAAACTTATTAAAAACAATTATACGGATGAAAATAGCATTCTTTTCCACCCAACCTTATGACCGCGTGTTTTTCGACCGTGAAAACCAAGATCGACGTTTTGCATATCAGTTTTATGAAACACATTTAGGCCCTCATATTGTAGAAGCGGTAAACGATGTG
>Ga0079224_100003375_pt1 | contig 20113 bp, 16 predicted proteins | sample Stecom2015_FD_80414 | JGI IMG/M metagenome (GOLD analysis project Ga0079224, IMG submission 80414) | Agricultural soil microbial communities from Utah to study Nitrogen management - Steer compost 2015 | ecosystem: Environmental > Terrestrial > Soil > Agricultural land | place: USA: Utah...
GGTCGGGTTTCTTCATTCCACTGTCGACTTTCAACCAACCGGCGGTGGTGGGAGCGCACCCATCTCGACGATCGTTGACCCCCTGGAGATCGGGCGTCTGAACGCCGGACGGAGTCTCCCCACCAGGCCAGAGATCAGCAGTGTCCTGTCATGATTTGCGAGTTTTGGTGACGACGTTGCGTAGTCGGTTGACTACGGAGCATGATGGTGCGGCGGAAGGACGTGTTTCGTGGCCCGGGCAAAGCGGGTATTGAGCGGCAGCGGGCGAGGCGGCCAGCCAGCGCAGCGGCTAGCCAGCGCAGCGGTCAGCGGTTCGTTCGCGTCGGGTCTTAGGGGAGTCAGCGAAGGGGGACGACTACATGGGGATGGTTGCTGATTGGCCCAGTCTGGCAGCGTGCCGGAATGGCGACCCAGACGCGCTGTTTGTCCAAGGCGCCGAGCAGAACATCGCCAAGCGGGTCTGCCGGGGCTGCCCGGTCCGGTACGAGTGCCTGGCCGACGCGCTGGATAACCGGATCGAGTTTGGCGTTTGGGGTGGTATGACCGAGCGCGAACGCCGTGCTCTGCTGCGGCGCCACCCCCAGGTGACCAGCTGGCGGCGGATGTTCGAAGCGGCCATCAAGCAGCACGAGCCGGTCAGCACGAGCGGGATGGCCACGCGCCGCTGACGGACCGCCCGAGGATCTTCGCGCGCCCCCTCCGCGATCAGCCTCGGGGCACAGCGGCAACGCTCACCGGGACCGGCGCCCGGGCGTAGCGGCGAGGCCGGCAGCGATCTCTCGTAGCCCGTCGATGTCGTGGACGTCGACGGGCTGCGCCTTCACCGCGGCCACGCTGACGTTCGGGTGCTTCTCGGTGAACCGGAGCAGGTTGGCCCGCTCGCGTTCCGCCCGGGCCATGAGTCCGGCGTGGATGAGCAGGACATCCGCGGCGACGGGGTTCTCCTCCCGGATCTGCTCGGCGGCCCGCAGCGCCTCCTCCTCGCTGATCGCCTCGGTCGTGGGCTCGTGCACGCGGTTGAGCAGCAGTCCGGCCAGTGGCATCTCCTCGGCCGAGAGGCGCCCAGCGAAGTAGTCAGCCTCGCGGATAGCGTCCGGCTCCGGCACGGCCACCACCAGGAACGCCGTCTCCGGCGCCTGCAGGACCCGGAAGGTCTGCTCCGCCCGGGCACGGAATCCGCCGAACATCGAGTCCAGAGCGCCAACAAAGCCCGAGAGATCCGTGATCAACTGGGCGCCGAGGATCTTGTCCATCACCTTCGACAAGAGCCCGAACGATGCGGTCACCATGCTGAACACGCTGCGGCCGCCGGTCCGGGCCGGCGCGACGAACAGCCGCAGCATCCGCCCGTCCAGGAACCGCCCGAGGCGAGCGGGGGCGTCCAGGAAGTCCAGCGCGGACCGGGACGGCGGGGTGTCGACGACGATGAGGTCCCACTCCCCGCGCGCGTAGAGCTGGCTCAGCTTCTCCATCGCCATGTACTCCTGCGTGCCGGCGAAGGTGGAGCTCATGGCCTGGTAGAAGGGATTGACGAAGATCTCCTCGGCTCGTTTGGGGTCCGTGTGCGCCGCGACGACCTCGTCAAAGGTCCGCTTCATGTCGAGCATCATGGCGTGCAGCTCGCCGACCTGGCCGGTCCGGTCGTTGTACTTGGCGCGGATGCCCTTGACCTGCCGGGGCGTGTTGTCCAGTTCGGTGAGGCCGAGCGATTGGGCGAGCCGCCGCGCCGGGTCGATCGTGAGCACGACCGTACGCCGACCATGCTCCTCGGCCGCCCGCACACCGAGCGCCGCCGCCGTGGTCGTCTTGCCCACGCCCCCAGCGCCGCAGCACACGATGACGCGGATGCTCGGATCTCCGATCAAGGCATCGACGTCGAGTCGCTCCTCGATGGGCAGCGTGACTGCTGCCGTCATGACGGCACGCTCGTCCGGTCGTCGAGCAGGACGCCGGCCAGGTGGTACAGGCCGGCGAGATCCACGCCGTGGGTCAGCAGCGGGAGGTCCAGCAGCGGCCGGCCGAGGGTCGCGAGCTCCTGGCGGAGCTCCGACTCGATCTCACACCGGGCGAGGTAGGCCCGCGCCTCCTCCACGAGCCCGGACACCACCTCGCGGTCGGAGCGCAGCCCCGCCGCGACGAGTCCGCGACGGACGTCGGCCTGCGAGACCTTCCGCTTCGGGAGCAGCGGCGGTTGGGTCGCGTTGATGATGATCGTGCCGACCGGCAGGTCGAGCCGCTGCAGCTCGGTCACCGCGTCCATCGTCTCCTGCACCGGCATCTCCTCCAGCAGGGTAACCACATGTACGGAGGTCACCGGCGACCGAAGGACCGCGGCCACGCCCTCGCTCTGGCTCTTGATCGGGCCGAACCGGGTCAGTCGCGCCGTCTCCGCGGTGACGTTGAGGAATCGGCCGATGCGCCCGGTGGGTGGCGCGTCGAGCACGACCGCGTCGTAGACCCGCCGGCCGTCCACGGTCCGGGTGGTGGCCTCCTTCACCTTGCCGGTGAGGAGCACATCCCGTACGCCCGGTGCGATGGTGGTGGCGAAGTCGATGGCGCCGATCCGCTTCAGGCCTCGACCCGCGCGCCCCAGCTTGTAGAACAGGTCGAGGTACTCCAAGAGTGCCTCTTCGGGATCCACCGCGAGCGCGAAGACCTCGCCACCCCCGCCCGAGGCGGTACCGGGGTAACCGGTGGCGATCGCGCGCTCCTCGTACGGAAGCGGTGCCCGGTCGAAGACCTGGGCGATGCCCTGGCGCTGCTCGACCTCGACCAGGAGCGTGCGCCGGCCGTTCGCGGCCAGGGCGAGGGCGAGCGCCGCCGCGACGGTGGTCTTGCCGGTCCCGCCCTTGCCGGTTACGACGTGCAGGCGACCCGGCCAGCGGACCGGCGGATGGTCACTTGGCGGCGACACACCGTCGAGGCTACCCACCCAAATCGGCCGATCATGATCTGCGGTTCATGATCGGGCCTTGTGGATCACCCGTGGCTCATGATCATCGGAATCTTGGTCGAGGGCGTTTCGCGTTCGGCGGCCGACCCGGCCCCATGGTGGTCCGCTCAGCTGCCGCTCCGGCCGGCGGTAGTCTGCCGGCATGCAGCCCACTCAGCGATGGGAGTACGCGACGGTGCCGCTCCTGGTGCACGCCACCAAGCAGATCCTCGACAACTGGGGCGAGGACGGCTGGGAGCTCGTCGCGGTCGTTCCCGGCCCCAGTGCGGAGCAGCTCGTGGCGTACATGAAGCGCCCAAAGGGGAGTGCCCAATGAGCGCTCGGGAGCGCCTTGCCGAGCTTGGCCTGGAGCTGCCGGCCGTGACCCCACCGCTCGCCGCGTACGTGCCCGCGGTGCAGACCGGCCCGTACGTCTATGTCTCCGGTCAGGTACCGATGGTCGACGGCAAGCTCGCCGCGACGGGCAAGGTCGGCGCCGAGGTCAGCCCGGAGCAGGCCAAGGAGCTCGCCGCCCGGTGCGCTCTCAATGGCATCGCCGCCGTTGACGCGCTGGTCGGTCTGGAGCGTGTGGTCAAGGTCGTCAAGGTCGTCGGCTTCGTCGCCTCGGCTCCCGGGTTCACCGGTCAGCCGGGAGTGATCAATGGCGCCAGCGAGCTGTTGGCTCAGGTCTTCGGGGAGGCCGGGCGGCACGCCCGGAGCGCGGTCGGGGTCGCCGAGCTGCCGCTGGGCGCTCCGGTGGAGGTCGAGATGATCGTGGAGGTCTCCGCCTCCTGAGCGCCGGCTCCTTGGCGCGGCGTCACCCGGTTACCGCGTGCGCACGGCGCCGGTCCAGCGCCTCGGGATGAGGCGGTATAACGCTGCGGACGTGCCCGGTTGCGCCACGTACGATCGTTGGCATGGTGGCCAGGGTCACGTCGCCGGCGACGCAACCCCTCGCTGGCCTGCCCGCCTGGGTTCGTCTGGTTCGTGCGCCGAACGCCGGGCCGATGACGCTCGACGGGACCAACACGTGGGTGCTCGCACCGGCCGGAGCCGGTGCGTCGGTCGTGGTTGACCCCGGTCCGCTGGACGAGGCGCACCTCGCCGCCGTCGCCGAGCACGGTCCGGTCGCTGCGATCCTGACGACGCACGGCCACCCAGACCACGTCGAGGGCTTGGACCGGTTCCGGGAGATGGTCGGTGATGCGGAGTCGGTCGACCGCACCGAGGGCGCAACCCTCACCGGGCCCGGCGGGGTCAGGATCACCGTGCTCGCCACGCCGGGGCACACCGCGGACTCGGTCTGCTTTCTGGCCGAGTACGGCGATGAGCGGGTGATCTTCACCGGTGACACGATCCTGGGTCGGGGGACGACGGTCGTCGCGTACCCGGATGGCGACCTCGGTGACTACCTCGCGAGCCTCCGCCGCCTCGCCGAGCTGACCGGCGTCCCCGTACTGCCCGGTCACGGCCCCGCGCTCGATGACTGCGCCGCGGCGGCCGGGTTCTATCTGGAGCATCGGCTCGCCCGGCTGGAGCAGGTGCGGGCGATCCGGGCGAGTGGGGTCACCGCGCCGGGTGAGATCGTCGCCCAGGCGTACGCGGACGTCGAGCGCTCGCTCTGGCCGGCGGCTGAGCGGTCGGTGCGCGCCCAGCTCGCCTACCTCGACCGCGAGTCGGGCGGCGAACCGCCCGCCGGAGGGCTACCGTGACCTGCCCGGTCTGTGGCACGGTCACGGTTCCTGGTGCGAGGTTCTGCCATTCCTGCGGCGCCGCGCTCCCGGAGGCCGCCGCGCTACCTGCCGCCGAACGCCGTACCGTCACCGTCGTCTTCGGCGACCTCTCCGACTTCACCGCCTGGGCGGAGGGGGTGGACCCTGAGCGGGTCGGCGCGGTCACGGACCGGGTGCTCGCCGCGCTGGCCGCGGCGGTGCGGACCTTTGGTGGCCATGTGGACAAGCTGACCGGTGACGGCATCATGGCGGTCTTCGGCGCACCGGTGGCCCACGAGGACGACCCAGAGCGAGCCGTGCGCGCGGCTCTTGCGATGCAGCGCGCGGTGCGTCGCGTGCTGGACGACGAGCGTGGTGGCGGTGCCCCGATCGGGCTGCGCGTCGGCATCAACACCGGCGAGGTGGTGGCCGGGGTGCAGGCATCGCTCGAGTACACGGTGATTGGCGACACCGTGAACACGGCGGCCAGGCTGGCGGACGCCGCGACCGTCGGTTCGGTCTACGCCGGTGCGTCGACAAGCGCGGCGACCCGGCACGTGGTGGCGTGGCGGCGGCTGCTGCCGTTGCGCCTTAAGGGCAAGCGGCAGGCGGTCGAGGCGTACGAGCTGCTCGGTCCGCTGGACGCACCGGGCACTCGGTCCGGTCTCGGCGACGAGGGCCCGTTCGTCGGGCGGGAGCCGGAGCTCGCGCTGGTGATGAGCCGGCTGGCCGAGGTGGTGGAGCGCCGCGAACCGCAGGTGCTGGTCTTCACAGCAGACGCGGGCCTCGGCAAGACCCGGTTCGCGTCCGAGGCGGGACGCCTCGCCGCCGGGTTCGATCGGGCCAATGTGGGCGGTGCCCGGGTCCTGTCTATCCAATGTGCAGCGTACGGAGAGCGGTGGCGCCTTGGCCCCCTCGCCGATCTCGTCCGGGTCGCTGCCGGACTGCCCGACCGGCCCAGCGCCGGTGCCACCCGGGCCGCCGCCGAGGAGCGACTGCGCCGGATGGCCGCGATGGTGCGTCGCCGCACCGGATCTGCGCCGAGGCTGCATACCGAGCACCTGCTCGCGCTGCTCGGGTATGCCGAGCCACCGGTCGTCAGCGGAGATGGCGGGCAGGTCGGGTTGGACCGCTCGGAGCCGTCGCCGGCCATGGCAGATGCGACCCCGGTGGCGGTCGCCGAACTGCTCTCCGCACTGGCGGCTGAGGCACCGCTGATGCTCACAGTGGACGATGTCCACAACGCGAGCCCGCAGGCGATCGACGCACTCGGAGCTATGTTGAATCGGCTGGAAGGCCCGGTGCTGGTGCTGCTCCTCGGCCGGCCAGAGATGGTCCGGCCGGCGGGCGCCCTCACCAGGATCTCCGATGCTGAGGTCTACCACCTGGCCCCGCTGCGGGGGGCCGACGCGGCTCGGCTGCTCACCGCCTACCTCGGCGGAGGTCGCCTGCCCAATGAGGACAGAGATCGCCTGCTCTCGACCGCTCAGGGCAATCCGTTCTACCTGGCCGAGCTCGTCACGCTGCTGGTGGAGCGCGGCGCCCTTACCCGTACCGCCGTCGGCGACCGTGAGAACGGGGCCCGGAGTCGCCTGGCAACCTGGCGGCTCGCACCGGGCTCCCTCTCTGGTCAGCTGCTCACCCGCGACCTCGCCGCGGTGTTGGCGGCGCGCATCGACGCCCTGCCGGCCGAGGCTCGATCGGTCTTAAGAGACGCCGCCGTCATCGGGGACACCGTGCCGGCCGCCGCGCTGAACGCTCTCCGCGAGGAGCGCACCGACACCCGGCCGGGGGCGGTGGTGGAGCTGGAGACCGTCCGGGCCATCGACGAGCTGTTGCACCGCAAGATGCTGCTCCCGACGCGCACCGGCTATGCCTTCGCGACACCGTTGCTGCGCGAGGCCGCCTACTCCGGTGTGGGCAAAGCGGACCTCGCCGAGCGCCATGCACGGCTCGCGCGGTGGGCGGCGTCGCTTGACCATCCGGGCCCGAGCCTGGGTTGGACGGAGGACAGTCTCGACGCGTTCATCGCCGACCAGGCCGAACGTGCGGCCAGGCTTGCCGACGAGGTGATGCTGCGGCCCGATGCCGCAGCTCGTTCCGTCGCCCCGCTCGGTGTCGCCGCCCTCGGCCGGCTCGCCCGGCGGGCCATCCGGGCCGGTGAGCCAGCCCAGTCGGCGCACTACGCCCGGAGGGGCGCGGAGCTCGCCGGCGGTGCCCCGCCCCCTGCCGATCGGCTGATCTACGTCAGCGCCCTGCTGCAGCTCGGCCGTACCGCCGAGGCCCTGGCCGACGCGGAGAAGGTGGCCGCGGACGTGACGGCGAAAGACGATCCCGAGAGCCTCGCGCGGGCGCTGCTGTTGCGTGGCCGCGCGCTGCGGATCCTCGGGGACGCCGAGCGGGCCGACCAGTCGTGGGCCGAGTCGCTCGAGGTGGCGACCGCGGCCGGGTTGCCGGCCGAGCGCGCGGAGGCGCTGCGCCGGATCGGGATTGAGCAGTACCGCCGGGGTCAGCTGCGGGAGGCGCGCAAGAGCTTCGAGGAGGCTCTCGCGATCGCGGAAGAGTCCGGCGACCGGCGGGCCGAGGCCTGGGCGCTGCAGAACATCGCCTGGGTGGCCACGACCGTGGGGGACTTCGAGGTGGCAGAGGCCACCCTCAGCCGCGCGGCGCGACTCTTCGCGGCGCTCGGCGATCTCGGTGGCCGGGCGTGGCTGCGCGGCACCACGGCGTTCAACCGGCTGCTGGTCGGCCGGCTGCACGAGGCTCGCCGGCTGGCGGACTCGTTCCTTCCGTTCGGTGAGCGGGTCGGCGACCGCTGGGCCTCGGGCACGCTGCGTGCGGTCGAGGCGTTCGCCGCCGCCGAGCTCGGCGACCTCAGCTCGGCGGACCGGGACGCGCACCGCGCGTACGCCGAGTTCGACGAGATCGACGACGATTGGGGCCGCGGGTTCGCCATGGTCGTACGGGGGCAGGTGGCGGCCGGTCGCGGCGAGTGGGGCGAAGCGGTCAGGCTGCTGGACCAGGCGTGCCGGTACGGCGTGCAGACCGGACACCCGCTGCTGCTCGCCCTCGCCCACACCACGCGCGGGTTCGCCCGGCTCGGGCTCGCGGACCCAGAGGGGGCGGAGGCGGACGCGAACCTGGTGCTGGATTGGATCAGGTTGTACGAGGTTTCGGAATCGGCGCAGGTGGGGGCGCGCGTGCTGTACGCCCGCGCCCGGCTTGCCCAGGGCGACATCGAGACCGCCCTCAAGGTGCTCGGCGAGGTGGCCGCCGCCGATGCCGGCATGCCATCGGTGTTGATCTCGCGACGCCGGGTAGCCGCCGAGTACGCCGCCGCGCTGCTGGCCGCCGGCCGAACCGAGGAGGCCGTGGCCACGGCTCGCCGGGCCGTGGAACTCCCGGCCGAGGACGCCGGCAGCCGGGCGATGGCGGTTCGAGTCCTGGCCGAGGCTCTCGTCGCCGCCGGCGCTCTCGACGAGGCGCGTGATGTCGCGGCGGACGCCGTACGGGCGGCGTACGCCACCCAGCGGCGCAGCGAACGGGCGGCGGCCGATGCCGTATTGGCGGGCATCCAGTAGGTTCTGTGTCTCGTAGGCGGCGAGATCTCATGGCCGAACAGCCTCGAGACGTTGGCCACCGAGGCGGCATGTCCCCGCCGTGGCGTACGGTGCAAGAGTGACAGTCCCGCCTAATGACGCTGCCATGATGCCGGTGGTGCCCGGTCTCACCGACCTCAGTGTGCTCGCCCATGGCGGATACGCGACGGTGTACCGGGCGATCCAGGTTTCCGTCGCGCGTGAGGTCGCGGTCAAGGTCGAGAACCGGACCCTGGAGAGCGAGAAGGACCAGCGCCGGTTCCTCCGGGAGGCCCGCGCCGCCGGCCGGATGTCCAGCCACCCCCACGTGGTCGACCTGATCGACGTCGGCATGACGGAGGATGGCCACCCATATATGATCATGGAACTCTGCGCCGGCTCGTACGCCGACCGCATGAAGACCAAGCCGCTGAGTCCCGAGGAAGCCCGGGACGTCGGGGTGAAGATCGCTGATGCGCTCGCCGACGCGCACACCCTCGGCGTGCTGCACCGGGATGTGAAGCCCGCGAACATTCTGATCACCAAGTTCGGCGAGCCGGCGCTGGCCGACTTCGGCCTCGCGGTGCTCACCGAGACCCGCGAATCCTCGATCAGCCTCGAGATGACGCCGGCGTTCGCGGCCCCTGAGCTCTTTCACCACGGCCGACCGGTGCCGGCGTCGGACGTGTACGCCCTGTGCGCCACCCTCTACGCGCTGGTGAGCGGCCGGCCGGCCCGCTGGCGGGAGAACCACAACCCGTCGCTCGTGTCTCTTGTGGACATGTTCGCCGAGCCGGTGCCCGATATCCCGGGCGTGCCGCCCGACCTGATCGCCCTACTGCGGCAGGGGATGGCGAACGATCCGGTGGCGCGGCCCAGCGCGGCGGAGCTGCGGGATGAGCTCTCCGGCGTGCGACGGGACCCCGATCCCACGATGATCATGCAGCCGGTGACGCGGGACTACCCGATGCCGGAATTCTCGTTCCCGCTGCGCGAGGTCCCGCCGCCACCGCAGCAGCCCCGCCGCCCGAACCGCGACGAGGAAACCACCCAACCCCTCTGATCGCCCGCCTCGTCTGACCGCCTGGCCCTCGGCACCGGCCCGTGCCGGGCTCAGAACTCTTTCGGCGATCATGAACTGCAGGTCATGGTCGGCGACCAGAAAGCGCTTTCCCATCATGATCGATTGCGGAGATCGGGTTGGCCGGTGCGATCGGCACCGAATTGGTCGCGTCCGTACCGGGGAACCAGATCACTCGGGGGCAGGTGGTCTCGGACTCAGGCTGGTGCCCACGTCAGTAGGACTTGTCCTGGCCGAGGACGTGGGTGGCGACGAAGTTCAGGATCATCTCTCGGCTGACCGGCGCGATCCGGCCCGCCCGCACGCCGCCGAGCAGGGTCGCGACGCCGTACTCCGTCGTCATCCCGTTGCCGCCGTGGACCTGGATCGCCGTATCGACGGCGAGGGTGGCGGCGTCGTTCGAGGCGTACTTGGCCATGTTCGCGGCCACACCCGCCTCCAGGTCGCGGCCGGCGTCGTAGAGGGCGGCTGCCTTCGCGACCATCAGCTTGGCCAGTTCCACCTGGATGGCGGCGTGCGCCAGCGGGTGCGCCACCCCCTGATGAGTGCCGATCGGCCGGCCCCACACCGAGCGGATGGACACATAGGACGACGCCCGCTCCAGGGCGTACCGGGCCGTCCCGATGCCCATCGCCGCGACCGTGATGCGTTCGGGGTTGAGCCCGGCGAACAGCGCTGGCAGCGCGGCCTCGGGGCTGCCGCCGATCAGAGCGGAGTGCGGCACCCGGACGTCATCGAAGTAGAGCAGGAACTGGTTCTCCGGCGAGACGATCTCCATCTCGATCTGCGAGCGCTCCAGGCCCGCGGCGTCGGTGGGGACGATGAAGAGCGCGGGCCGCAGCTTGCCCGTGGCGGCGTCCTCGGTACGGGCGACGACGAGCACGTACGGTGCTTCGTCCACGCCTGAGATGAAGCACTTGCGTCCACTGAGGAGCCAGTCGCCGCCGTCCCGGCGCGCCACCGTAGCGAGGCGGTGAAAGTTCGACCCCGCCTCCGGCTCGGTGATCGCGAAGACAATCTTCGTCGTACCGTCGGCGAGACCGGGCAGGAACTCCTGCTGCTGCTCGGGCGTGCCGTGCCGGGCGATGATGGTCCCCGCGATCGCCGGGGAGACGACGAGCAGCAACAACGGGCAGCCGGCGGCGGCGAGCTCCTCGCAGACAATGGCGAGCTCCGTGATGCCGCCGCCCCCACCGCCGAACTCCGACGGGATGCTCACCCCGAGATACCCGAGCTTTCCGGCCTCGGCCCAGAGTTCGTCGGTGTGCTCACCCGCCTTCGCCTTCGCGACGAAGTACCGATGTCCGTACCGCCGACCCAACGCCGCGACGGCGTCACGCAGCTGCTCCTGTTCGGGGGTGAGGTCGAAGTTCATGGCGCGGCCTCCAGTCCTTGCTCGTTCTCGGGGTCGTGGTCGGAGTCGGGCGTGACGATGACGAGCAGGGCTCCCGCGTCGACCTGCGCGCCGACCTGTACGTGCACGTCGCTGACGACGCCCGGTTCCGGCGCGCGCACGGCGTGCTCGAGCTTCATCGCCTCGAGCGTGACGAGGACTTCGCCTTTCGCTACCCGCTGGCCAAGCTTGACGGCGACTCGCGTGACCGTCCCCGGCATGGGTGCGAGCAGCGATCCGGGTGCCTGCTCGGCGGTGGGCGGGGCGAACCGCGGCTCCTCGACAAGCGTCACCGAGCCATCGGGAGTATCGACATAGGACGTATCGCCTACGGTGTGGATCCGGAACGTCCGGGTCACGCCGTGGACATCGAGGCGCACCTCGTCGGGACCCACCGCGACCAGTGCAACTCCCTCGGGCCCGTCGACCAGGCCTCCCTCGCGGTCCAATCGGTACGCCACATCCACCGTCCGGTCGCCGACCGTCTCATCGGTGCCGGCTCGTCCGAGCACCGTGAACCGGGTCTGTTGCGGCGCGGACGGGGCGTTTCGCCACCCGATAGGGAGGGCCCCCCACGGCTCGTCGCGCTGCCGGCGTGCCGCACCGGCGAGGGCAGCAGCGAGGCCGGCGAGTGGCACGTCCTCGTCGGGAAGCAACGGTTTGAAGACCTCTGGATGGCGGTCGAGGAAGCCGGTGTCCGTCTCACCGGCGAGGAACTCAGGGCTGCGCAGCACTCGCACCAGGACGTCGCGGTTGGTCACCACGCCGTGCAGCTGTGCGCGGGCGAGGGCGCCTGCCAACGCCAGTGCCGCCTGCCGGCGGCTCGGCGCCCAGGCGATCACCTTCGCCAGCATCGGGTCGTAATGGATCGTCACCGTCGAGCCGTCCGTGACGGCACTGTCGAGGCGCAACGTCGGCCTGCTCACATCGCCCGCCGCGACGGTGAACTGGCTGTCCACGTCCGGGATCGCGAAGCGGTGGACGGTCCCGGTCCCGGGCCGCCACCCGCGCGCGGCGTCCTCCGCATAGAGCCGCGCCTCAATGGCGTGCCCGCGGGCCGGCGGTGCCTCCGAGATCGGCCGCGGCTCCCCGGCCGCCACCAGCAGCTGCCAGGCCACGAGGTCCAGCCCGGTCACCGCCTCGGTGACCGGATGCTCGACCTGCAGCCGGGTGTTCATCTCCAGGAAGTAGAAGTCGCCCGCCGGGTCGAGCAGGAACTCGACCGTGCCAGCCCCGACGTAACCGACTGCGCGTGCCGCGGCGATGGCAACGGCGCACATCCGCTCGCGGAGCGCGGCGTCGACCGCCGGTGAGGGCGACTCCTCAATGATTTTCTGGTGGCGGCGTTGAATGGAGCATTCGCGCTCGCCCAACGCCAGGACCGTGCCGTGCTCGTCGGCGAAGACCTGCACCTCGACGTGCCGGCCCCGCTCGACGTATCGCTCGCAGAAAACGGTGCCGTCGCCGAATGCCGAGCGCGCCTCCCGTCCCGCGGCCGCGACGGCTTCCGCGAGCTCTGCGGGTGAGCCGGCGATCCGCATCCCGCGACCACCGCCGCCCGCGGATGCCTTGACCAGCACGGGGAATGCGTCAACCTCGGCCGGCGAGGTCCAGGACGGCAACATGGGCACACCGGCCTGCGCCAGCAGCGCCTTGGCCTCCAGTTTGGACCCCATCGCCGCGATCGCCTTCGGCGACGGACCGACCCAGGTGAGGCCCGCGTCGATGACCGCGGACGCGAACTCGGCGTTCTCGGCGAGGAACCCGTAGCCGGGATGGACGGCGTCGGCACCGGCCGCCCCTGCGGCCGCGACCAGCAGGTCGGGTCGCAGGTACGTCTCCGCCGGTGAGCTCCCCGGCAGTCGTACGGCGAAGTCGGCCTCCCGCACGTGGGGTGCATCGCGGTCGGCGTCGGAGGCTACGGCCACTGTGGACACGCCCAGGCGGCGGCAGGTGGCGAAGATGCGCCGGGCGATCTCGCCGCGGTTGGCGACCAGCAATCGTGTGATCATCGCCGCCTCACATCCGGAACACGCCGTACCCGCGGCGTGCCTCCACGTTGCGGTGCACCACCCACAGGCACAACCCCAGGATGGTCCGCGTGTCGCGGGGGTCGATCACGCCGTCGTCGTAGACCCGCCCCGACATCGCCAGGGCGGCCGACTGCTGCTCGATCTGGTGCTCGATCATCCCCCGCATCGCCGCGTCCTGCTCCTCGTCGTACGGCAGCCCCTTCGCCTGCGCCGACTGGCGAGCCACAATGGACATCACGCCGGCGAGCTGCTGCGGGCCCATCACGGCGGACTTCGCGTTCGGCCAGGCGAAGAGAAAACGAGGTTCGTACGCCCGGCCGCACATCCCGTAGTTTCCGGCGCCGTACGAGGCGCCGATGTTCAGCGTCAGGTGCGGTACCGATGAGTTCGCCACCGCATTGATCATGAGGGCTCCGTGCTTGATGATGCCGCCCTGCTCGTACTCGCTGCCGACCATGTAGCCGGTCGTGTTCTGGAGGAACAGCAGGGGGATCCGAGCGACGTTGGCGAGCTGGATGAACTGGGCGGCCTTCTGCGCCTCGGGGGAGAAGAGCACACCGCGCGCGTTCGCAAGGATCCCAAGTGGATAGCCGTACAGCTTTCCCCAGCCGGTGACCAGAGCGGTGCCGTACGCCGGCTTGAACTCGTCGAACTCAGAGCCGTCCAGGATCCGAGCGAGGATCTCGCGCGGGTCGTACGGCACCCGCAGGTCGGCACTGGCCACGCCCAGGAGTTCTTCCATGGCGTACCTCGGCGGCGGTGCGTGCCGGTCCGGTGGTGCCGAGCTTCCGGCCGCCGACCCGACCCGGGCGACCACCTCGCGCGCGAGGCGGAGCGCGTCGCGCTCGTCCACGGCGACGTAGTCGGCGAGGCCCGAACGGGTCGCGTGCATCACCGCCCCGCCGAGCGTCTCGTCGTCGACCTCCTCGCCGGTGGCCATCTTGACCAGCGGCGGCCCGCCGAGAAACACCTTCGCCCGGTCCTTGACGAAGATGGTGTAGTCAGACATGCCCGGCACGTACGCACCGCCGGCCGTCGCGTTGCCGAAGACCACGGCGATCGTCGGTATCCCCGCGGCGGAGAACCGGGTCAGGTCGCGAAACACACCGCCCCCCGGGATGAAGATCTCGGCCTGGCTCGGCAGGTCCGCCCCGCCCGACTCCACCAGGTTCAGCACCGGCAACCGGTTCGCGAGGGCGATTTCGCCGGCGCGCTGGCTCTTCTTCAGCGTGTACGGGTTGACCGCGCCACCACGCACGGTCGGGTCGTTCGCGATGATCATGCACGGAACGCCCGAGACGACGCCGATGCCGGTGACGCTTCCCGCGCCGACCGGGTGGTCCGAGCCGTAGCCAGCGACCGGCATGAGCTCCAGGAACGGCGCATCCCGGTCCACGAGCAGCTCGATGCGCTCCCGGGCCAGCAGCTTGCCTCGAGCGTGATGGCGCGCGGTGTACTTCTCCCCGCCGCCGGCCAGCGCCGTGGCGAGCGCGGCATCCAGCTCGGCCAGCCGCTCCATCATGGCGGCACGGTTCTCGGCGTACTCCGCCGATGCCGGATCGAGTGCGCTAGTGAGTACGGGCATCCAGCAACCCCTTGGCGATGATCTCGTTCATGATCTCGGTGGTGCCACCGCCGATGCCCATGATGCGGGCATCCCGGTAGTGGCGCTCCACTTCGGAGTCACGCATGTAGCCGGCGCCGCCGTGCAGTTGCACCGCCGTGTCGACCGCTTGGTCGCACGCTGCGACCGCGGTGTTCTTGGCCATTGCCACCTCGACCGGGTCCACCCGCCCGCCTGCTGCGAGCCTCGACACCAGCGACCAGACGAAGGTGCGAGCCACGGTGGTGACTTGTGCCGTCTCGGCGAGCCGGTGCCGGACGAGCTGCCGGCTGGTGAGCGGTGCCCCGAAGGTGTGCCGCTGCCCGCACCATCTCACCGTGAGGTCGAGGCAGCGTTGTGCGATCGCGCACGCCTGGACGGCCATCGAGATCCGTTCGGTGGCGAAGTGCTGCATGATCTGAGCGAAGCCCGTGTTCTCTGCGCCAACCAGGTTGGCGGCCGGCACCCGTACGTCCGCATAGGAGAGCTCGGCGGTGTCCGAGCAATGCCAACCGAGCTTGTCCAGCCTGCGAGTCACGGTGAACCCCGGCGTCGCGGTTTCGACGACGATGAGGGAGATCCCCGCATACCCGGGCCCACCGGTCCGTACCGCCGTCGTCGCGAAGTCGGCCCGAGCGCCGCTCGTGATGTAGGTCTTGGCGCCGCTGATCACGTACGCATCCCCGTCGCGACGGGCCGTGGTGCGCAGCGCCGCCACGTCCGAGCCGCCGTCGGGTTCGGTCACCGCCAGGCAGCCGATCAGCTCGCCGGCGAGCGTCGGCCGCACGTACCGGTCGATCAGTCCCGGGTCCCCGGAGCTGATGATGTGCGGCAGGGCGATGCCGTGGGTGAACAGCGCCGCGATCAGGCCAGATGACCCTCCACTGAGGATGACCTGCTCGGCGACCGTGCATGAGTCGATGAAATCGCCGCCGGATCCGCCGACGGCTGCGGGATACCCGATGCCGAGCAGGCCGAGCTTGGCGGCCTTAGCGTGGAGTTCCCGGGGTACCTCGCCGTCCCGCTCCCAGTCGGCCAGGTGGGGCACGATCTCATGCTCGGTGAAGCGCCGTACGAGGTCCCTCAGCTCTGCCCGATCGTCGGTCATAGCAACTCCTCCGGGATGTCGACGAGGCGGGAACGCAGCCACTCGCCGAGTGCCTTGGCCTGCGGGTCGAACCGGGTGGACGCTGCCACGCCCTCGCCGAGGAGCCCGACGATGACGAAGTTGAGAGCGCGTAGGTTGGGCAACTCGTAGCGGTGCACCGGCAGCGGCGCGCACTCGGGCAGAAGTCGTTTCAACTCCGCGACGGTGAGGAAGCTGCGCAGCCATTCGTACGCGGCGTCGGAGCGTGCCCAGACACCGAGATTTGCGTCACCACCCTTGTCCCCGGATCGGGCACCCACGACCCGGCCCAGTGGCTGCCGCTGTACCGGTCGCGGGTCGGGCTGCTGCGCCTCTTGGGAGACGGTCGATTCGCCTCTTGGTACATCCATAGTGGATAGAGGCTGAGTGTGCTTTGGTGGCGCTATCGCGACTCTGGTGCCGTCCGGCAGGACGGCGATGTGTTCGACACTCTCCTGCGGCAGCCACTCGGACCGGAACACGCCGTACGGCTTGGCGTCCCCCGGCGTGGTCGTAAGCGTGCAACCCGGGTACGAGGCGAGCGCGAGCTCGACGGCGGCCTGCGAGAACCGCCGTCCCGCGCGGGACTGGTCCTGGTCATGGATGTGCACCGTGAGCAGCGCGCTGGCCGCCTCCTCGGTATCGGCGTCGGGATGATCGGTGCGGGCGAGGCGCCAGGTGAGCCCGCGCGTGCCCACGCTCTCCTCAAGTTGTTCGCGTACCAGTGCCGCCTTGCGGTCGATATCCAGTCCGCAAAGGACGAACGACATCGCATTGCGGTAGCCGCCGAGCGTGTTGACCCCGACCTTCAGCGTCGGCGGCGGCGGCTCGCCGCGGACGCCGGTCACTTCGACGCGATCGGGGCCGACCTCGCGCAGGTGGATCGTGTCGAAGCGCGCCACCACGTCCGGCCCGGCGTACGCCGGCGGCCCGATCTCGTAGAGCAGTTGCGCGGTCACCGTCTCGGTCGTCACCGCCCCGCCGGTACCGGGGTGCTTGGTGATGACGCAGGTGCCATCGGGACGGATCTCGGCGACCGGGAAGCCGGGGCGCCGTCCACCGTCGGGCAGCTCGGTGAAGAACGAGAAGTTGCCACCGGTCGCCTGAGCACCGCATTCGAGGATGTGTCCGGCGACGGTGGCGCCGGCGAGGGCGTTGAGGTCGTCGCGGCCCCAGCCGAACCGGGCGATCGCCGGGCCGACCACAAGGGAGGCGTCGGTGACCCGTCCGGTCACCACAACTTGGGCGCCGCCGCGCAGGCACTCGGCGATGCCGAACGCGCCGAGGTACGCGTTCGCGGTGAGCGCGTCCGGCACTGCCACCGCGTCGCCTTCGACATGACCGACCGGGACCTCGACGCCGAGGCGAGCCGCGAGCTCCCGTACCGCCTGGGCGAGCCCGGCGGGATTCAGTCCGCCGGCGTTGGTGACGATCCGGACGCCGCGCTCGACGGCGAGGACGAGGACCTCTTCCAGCTGCCGCAGGAACGTCTTGGCGTAGCCCCTCGTTGGGTCGGCGAGTCGATCCTTGCCGAGGATCAGCATGGTGAGCTCGGCCAGGTAGTCGCCGGTGAGCACATCGATCGGCTCGCCCTCGAGCATCTCCCGCCAGGCGCTGAAGCGGTCGCCGTAAAAGCCGGAGGCGTTTCCGACCCGGAGCACCTCGGGTTCCCTGGTGCCGGTCACGGCGCGACTCCCGTCGGCTTACGGCCCCGGCCCGGCGGACCGGCAAAGGCCTGCGCCACGTCGAGCCACCGGTCGGCGTGCTCGCCCTCGGCCACCAGGTCGAGATCGGCCCGGTGCCGGCGTTGAGTCACGAGGAGGCAGAAATGCAGTGCGCTGCCCGTCACCCGGTCGGTCGCCTGCTGCGGGCCGTACGTCCACAGCGAACCATCGGGTGCGGTCAGCTCCAGCCGCACGGGTCGGGGTGGCGGCGGCAGGTCGTGCGCCAGGAACGAGTGAGCGTACGTACGGTGTCCGAGGTGGACGATGTGCCGCAGGCGGGCCGTGGGTGACCGGCGGACTCCTAGCGCCTCGGCGATGTCCAACCCGTGCGCCCAGGTCTCCATGATCCGGGCGGTGGCCATGGATGCCGGAGACATCGCCGTGCCGTACCACGGGATCCTCTGCCCGGGCGGTACGGCGGCGAGGGCGCCGGCGAGCACCTCCCGACCCGCCCGCCAGCGAGCGAGCAGGCGCGGGGGCTCGTCGAGGAACTCGGCCGCGCCACGATCCACGTAGGACTCGGCGTCCTCGAGCGCGGTTGCCAGGAGATCGGCGAAGCCGGCCGGATCGGTGATCGCCAGTACGCTGGCCCGGTCGGTCCACGCGAGGTGCGCGATCTGGTGGGCGATCGTCCACCCATCGGCCGGGGTCGGCTCCGCCCAGCGCGCGTCGGGGAGGTTCGCGACCAGCGCATCCACCTCTTCCGACTCGGCCCGCAGGTCGGCGAGTACCTCGGCGAGCTCGACCATCATGCCTCCTACAACTGCCGTACGAGTTGGTGCTTCCACGCGGCGAGCAAGGCATCCCGGCGGCGCGTGTCGTCGGTGAGCAGGTTCGCGACGCCCAGCCCGCGCAGCAGGTCCAAAGTGGCCTGGACGGCTTGGCGCACGCCTGGCTTCGACTCGTCGGCGCCGAGCAGCGAGACCGCGAGCCGGTGCATCTCGCGGCCGATGCGGGCCTCCAGGGGGACGAGCGCCTCGCGAAGTTCCGGATCGGTCCGCCCGGCGACCCACAGTTCGAGGGCGGCCACGAAGAGGGGTCCGGTGAACGCCGCGGCGAGCAGGTCCACCACGCGATCGACCCGTTCCGCTAGAGACTGGGCCTTCAGGGTGCTCGCCTCGGTCCGGATCTCCTCGGCCCGCCGCTCCGCGAGGTGGGTCACGGCCGCAAGCACCAACTCCGCCTTGGTGGGGTAGTGGTGCAGCTGCGCACCTCGGGACACCCCCGCCCGCTGCGCGATCAGGGTGGTCGTGGTGCCCGACCACCCGTACTCCACCAGGCACTCCACGGTCGCGTCGAGCAGCCGGCGCTGCGTCGCGGCGCTTCGCTGCTGCTGCGTCGGGCGCGGCTTGGCAGGGCGGGCCGGCCGCTCCCCCGAGCCTCGCTTCGTCTGTGCTGGGGCAGCCACACCGTGATCGTGCTCCGCCACAAACAAACAGTCAAGCCTGCATGTTTTGCGGAAAGCCGAGAGAAGCTACGAACGACGGTCACCGGAAGATCTGGTTGTCCGGTGCGATCGGAACCGAATTTGGCGTTTCCGTACCGCAGAACGAGATCGTTCGGCGGCGGGCGCTAGGACGTGAAGCGCCGGCGTCGCCGGGAGGGGGCGATGCGCTTGAAGAGACTCGCCGGGAGGGGGCGATGCGTCTGGGAGGCCGGGCGCTAGACGCGGGCGCGGCGGGCCAGGCGCTCCGGGTCGAGGATGATCACGGACTTGCCGTCGAGGCGTAGCCAGCCCCGGGAGGCGAAGTCGGCCAGCGCCTTGTTCACGGTCTCCCGAGACGCGCCGACGAGCTGAGCCAACTCCTCCTGCGTGAGGTCGTGGGTGACCCGAAGGACCCCGCCGTCGCGGGAGCCGAACCGGCCCGCCATCTGCAGCAGGTTCTTCGCCACCCGACCGGGGACGTCAGTGAAGATCATGTCGGCGAGCGCATCGTTGGTACGGCGCAGCCGGCGCGCCAGCACGCGCAGGAGCTGTTCGGCGATCTCCGGCCGGTTGGTGATCCAGGGGCGCAGGGCGTGCTTGCGCAGTCGGGCCAGGCGCGTGTCGACCACGGCGGTGGCGGTGGCGGTCCGGGGACCCGGGTCGAAGAGCGAAAGCTCACCCACCATGTCGGACGGTCCCATCACCGCGATCAGGTTCTGCCGGCCGTCTCCCGCGCGCCGGCCGACCTTGATCTTGCCGGAAAGCACGATGTAGAGGCTGTCGCCCGGCTCGCCCTCGCTGAAGATCACTTCACCGCGGCGGACTTCCACTATCTCCATCTCTTTGGCGAGCGCTTCCGCCGCCTCAGGATCGACGCCCTGGAAGATCCCGCTGCGGGCCAGTACCTCGTCCATCGCCCACCCTCTGTCCTTCGGCACCCGTGGCGCGCACGCGACGGGCGGCCGTGCCGTCAAGCCCGGACTCCGCGACGCTTGCTAGCGGATCGTCGGTCACGTCCGCGACGCTCGCGAGCGGAACATCTGGCAACTAACGCCAGTTTAGGCGCACCGTGACGCGGTTCACCGCCGGGTTGACCTTCCGGTGGGCGAGCGGCGCGACCCAAGCCAGCGAGCAGCCGTTATGCGAGTGTGGCACAGAAGCTGCCCGAACGTCCGGCACCAGGGCCTTGGTCCGCCTCGCGGCGTATGCGGCATCATGGTGCCCGGATGTCCGATCTGGCCGGTCGTGCAGAACGGAACGCTATCCGTACGGCTACCTTCGGTGAGCGGCTTTCCGGCACGGAGGGGCATCGGCTAGCCTCGGCACGACCGAAGGCTTCCCCTTGCCGGCACGCAGCCGGTCCCCCCGAACGCGATGGACCCCCGTTGTGACCCTGTACGGCAGCACCCCGGAATCCCAGTCGCACAACTCCTCCTCGTCGCCGGCCACGCCGCACCAGCGCCTGACGACGACGGATAGCGCCGGCATGGTTGACGACCAGGAGA
>Ga0079224_100003377_pt1 | contig 20113 bp, 19 predicted proteins | sample Stecom2015_FD_80414 | JGI IMG/M metagenome (GOLD analysis project Ga0079224, IMG submission 80414) | Agricultural soil microbial communities from Utah to study Nitrogen management - Steer compost 2015 | ecosystem: Environmental > Terrestrial > Soil > Agricultural land | place: USA: Utah...
CCGTGGTCGACCAGGTCCTGGCGGCGGTCCCTCCGCCCCGTGTCATCTGGGACGACGCCCCCGAGTCCGCCCCGGCCCGCCCATGACCCCCGACGCCCGCCAGCAGGAGGCCCTGCGCCGCCTCACCCTCACCGTGACCCGGCGGCTGCACGGCCTGCTGCACGGCGAACACCTCGGCCTGCACGCGGGCCCCGGCAGCGAACCCGGCGACGCCCGCGCCTACCAGCCCGGCCAGGACGACGTGCGGCACATGGACTGGGCGGTCACCGCCCGCACCACCCACCCGCACGTCCGCGACCTCGTCGCCGACCGGGAACTGCACACCTGGACCCTGCTGGACCTGTCGGCCAGCATGGACTTCGGCACCGCGTACAGCGAGAAGCGCGACGTCGCCATCGGCGTCCTGGCCGCCGTCACCCTGCTCACCCGGCGCGTCGGCGACCAGGGCGGCGCCCACCTGCTGCACCAGGGCCGCGTCCTGCGGTGGAACGCCCGACCCGGGATGTCGACCGACCAGGTCGTGGCGGGCGCCCTGGGCCGCCTGGGGCGGGCCCCGGCCCCCCGCCCCGGCGAACCCGTGATGCGGCTGGCCGACGCCATCGCCGACCTGTCGCGCACCCGCCGCCGCCACGGGCTGCGCGTGGTCGTCTCCGACTTCCTCGACACCCCGCCCGACTCCGTCCCCGACTGGCAGACGCCGCTGCGCCGGATGAGCGCCAACTGCCAGACCATCGCCGTGGAGATCGTCGATCCCCGGGAGCTCGACCTGCCCGCCATAGGATTGGTCACGATGACCGATCCGGAGACCGGCCGCACCCGCCAGGTCCACCTGACCGAGAGGGTGCGCCAGCGCTACGCCCGCGCCGCCGCCGAGCAGCGCGCCGCCATCGCCGCGGCCCTGCGCGCCTCGGGCGCGGCCCACCTGCGGCTGCGCACCGACCGCGACTGGGTCCGCGACATCGCGCAGTTCGTCGTCGCCCAGCGGCGCACCGCCCACCGCCTGGCCCGGCACACCGTGAGCCGACCCACCACGACAAGGACCGCACCGTGACCTTCCTGGCGCTCGCCCAGCTGTGGTGGCTGCTGGCCGTGGCAGCCCTTCTCGTCGCCTACCTGCTGGTGCAGCGCAGACGCGCCGCATACGCGCTGCGCTTCTCCAACCTGTCCCTGCTGGAGCGGGTCGCCCCGCGCGTGCCCGCCTGGCGCCGCCACGTCCCGGCCGCGCTGTTCCTGCTCGCCATCACCGTCCTGGTGCTGTCGCTGGCCCGGCCCGCCATGGACGTCCAGGTGCCCCGGGAGCGCGCCACCATCCTCGTCGCCATCGACGTCTCCCCCTCCATGGCCGCCACCGACGTCGCGCCCGACCGGCTCACCTCCGCCAAGGAGTCCGCGCAGGGCTTCATCGAGACCCTGCCGCCCCGCTTCAACGTGGGGCTGGTGGCCTTCTCCTCGGTCGCCACCGTCGTGTCCTCGCCCACCCAGGACCACCAGGCGGTCGCCGACTCCATCGCGAACCTGACCATCTCCTCGGGCACCGCCATCGGCGAGGGGGTCTTCGCCTCCCTGCAGGCCATCCGCTCCTTCGACGAGGACGCCACCACCGACCCGCCGCCCGCGGCCGTCGTGCTGCTCTCCGACGGGGAGAACACCAGCGGACGCCCCGTGTTCGCCGCCGCCGACGAGGCCCGGGAGGCAGGGGTCCCGGTCTCCACCATCGCCTTCGGCACCGGGGTGTCGATCATCGAGATCGAGGGCCACTACGTGCCCGCCAACATCGACAAGGAGACCCTGGAGGAGCTCGCCACCACCACCGGCGGCCGCTTCTACGAGGCCGAGTCCACCGGCGAGCTCAAGGACGTCTACTCCGACATCGGCTCCTCCCTGGGCACCGAGACCGTGCACGAGGAGGTCGTCGTCCACTTCGTCGCCGCCGGCCTGGTGCTGGCCGCGGCGGCCGCGGCCTTCTCCCTGGCGTGGTCGCAGCGCCTCCCCTGACTCCGAGTCCGATTCTCCGTCAGTCCCCGCAACCCGCTACCGTGATTCCGTTTGCTCACCAGCACACACGGAAAAAGCCAAGGACCGATGCCTCAGCACCCCGCGACACCCCCCGCCGCCGTCCTGTTCAGCCTGGACGACACCCTGGTCGACGACCACAACGCCGTCTCCCACGGGCTGCGCGCCCTCATGGAACGGCTCGGCCACCCCAACTTCTCGGCAGCCCGCGTCCTGTGGGACGTCCAGAGCGTCCTGTCCACCGGCGCCTACCTGGCCGGGCGGATCCCCCAGGCGGAGAAGCGGCGCCAGCTCGTCCGGGCCCTGGCCACCCAGGCCGGCCACCCGCACATCTCCGACCAGCACTGCGACGAGCTGTACCAGCGCTACCTGGACGCGCACCGCTCCGCCTGGCGCGCCTTCGACGACGTCGCCCCCGCCCTCGCCCAGCTGGCGCAGCACAACGTCCGCCTCGGCGTGATCACCAACGGCGAGCAGGCCCGGCAGCACGACAAGCTCGCCACCCTCAACCTCGCCCGCCACTTCGGGGTGGTCGTGTGCGCCGACAGCGCGGGGACCAGCAAGCCCGACCCCCGGATCTTCCTGGTGGCCTGCCAGCAGCTCGGGGTGGCCCCCCACCAGACGTGGTACGTGGGCGACCAGGTGTACCCCGACGCCCTGGGAGCGGTCAACGCGGGGCTGTACCCGGTGCTGTGCGACCGGCACCGCCTGCTGCCCGCCACCGACCTGCCCACCGTGCACAGCCTCACCGAGCTCGCCGCGCTGCCGTCGGGCGCCAGCCCCACCGGAGCGGGACTGCTGTGAACGGCCCCGGAGTCCGGCCCGCGCGCCGGACCACCGCGCACCTGCTGCCGACCACCGCCGAGGGGGGCGTCCACGCTCCCCGCGCCGACCTGGTGTCGGTGCGGATCGCCTTCGGCGACGATCCGGTGGCACGCCTGCGCGCGGCCGCGCACCTGCCCGCGGCCGCACCGTTGAGCGCCGTCGACGTCCGCACCGAGACGGCCACCGTGCACCACCGCGGCGAAGTGCTCGACATGCACGTCGACCGGGTCTACTACGCCACGCCGACGGCCTCCCCGGCCACCCACACCCTCGCGGAGGCGCTGTCCCTGCCGTGCCGCCCCACGCCCGAGGAACTCGCCCCGGAGGAGGCGCTGCCTCCCACCGCGCTGCGCCGCTTCGCCGTCTACGGGCTGGTCACCGAACCGGCGGGGCGTCTGCTGCTGTCCCGGATCGCCCCCGGCTATCCGGGCGAGGGCACCTGGCACCTGCCGGGCGGCGGCGTCGACCACGGGGAGGACGTGCGCACCGCGCTGACCCGCGAGATCGCCGAGGAGAGCAGCCAGCGGGCACAACCGGGCCGCCTCATCGCCGTCACCCACCACCACCGCGTCCACCCCGAGGGCCCCTACACCGACATCTACGCCCTGTGGGTGTTCCTGCACGCCCACGTCGGCCGTCCCACGCCCGCCCGGGTGGCGGAGGCCGACGGGTCCACCGCGGAAGCGGCCTGGGTCACCCCGGAGGACCTGCCGCGCCTCCGCCTGTCGGCCACGGCCCGGCGCGGTCTGGCCTGTCTGCTGGAGTCCTCCTCCGGCTGATCCGCTCGGGGAAAGCGCCTCCCGCGCCGCGGGGTGCGCCCCGTCCCGGCCCCGTGGACTCCCGGTCCCGGGGCCGCGGCCCTCAGCCCCGCTGCGCCGCCCGGCGGCGCCGCCACCGCCGCACCACGAACACCGCCACGCCCGCGCCCACCGCGGCCATCCCGCAGACCACCGCCTTGGACGGCAGGCACAGCGCCAGCACGATGCAGCCCACCAGGCCCGTCACCGGCAGCGCCAGCCACGGCCGGTGCTCGGCGGGGCCCAGCCGCAGCGCCGACGCGTTGGCCACCGCGGAGTAGACCAGGCTCCCGAACGCCGCCACCCCGGCGGCGGTGCGCAGATCGGTGTCGACGGCCACCACGGCGGCGGCCGCGGTCCCCACCGCCACCAGCGCCCGCTCGGGCACGCCCAGGGGCCGCGCGCCGCCGCCCAGCCAACGGGGCACGTGCCCGTCGGCCGCCAGGACCGCCACCGCGCGCGCCGCCGCCACGACCGCCGGCCCCAGCACTCCCAGGCAGGCCACCGCCGCGCCCGCCGCCACCACGGGTGCGGCCACGTCCACGGCGCTCCCCCGGCCGACCACGTCGACCAGGGGCGTCGCCGAACGCGCCAGCGCCCGGGGGCCCAGCACCGCCACGGCCGTCACCGCCACCGCGGCGTAGACGCCCAGCGCCACGCCCAGCGCCCGGCCGAGCTGCCGCTCCGAACCGCCCAGCCGCGGCGACGTGAGGTGCCTCCACCCGGTGAACGCGAAGAACAGCAGGCCCGCCGCGGACAGCACCGCGGACAGCCCGTGCCAGCGCGTCGCCGCCGCGATCCGCTCCGGCTCGGCGAAGCCCCCGCCCCAGGCGAGCGCCACCACCCCGGCCAGCACCGCCAGCACCGCCGCGCAGGCCCCCGCGGCCAGCCGGGTGGGGGCCCGCACCCCGCTCCAGGCGAGCGCCACCACCACCGCGAGCACCGCGAGCGCGCCCGCGCGGGGACGGTCGGGCCAGACGTGGGCGCCGAACGTCAGCGCCACCGCGGCGCAGGCGACCGCCGCCCCCACCGCCAACGCCCATCCGGCGAGCAGCCCCCACCCCTCCCCCAGGCGCCGCCGGCCGTACACGTAGGCGCCGCCCGGCCCGGGGTGGTGCAGCGCCAGACGCGTCTCCGAGACGGCGCTGCAGTAGGCCACCGTCGCCGCGATCAGCAACGCCAGCGGCAGCCACACCCCGGCCGCGCGGGCCGCCGGGGCCAGGACCGCGAAGACTCCGGCACCCACCATCGCGCCCAGTCCGGCCCCGACGACGCGGACGCCGGTCGGTCCGTGCCGGGCCGCGGCGGATCCAGAAAACAGTGAGGTTTCCACGTCGCGAGTGTGCCGCATCCACGTCACGCTCGCGTGAAGACCCCGCCACCCCCCGCTGAACAGGCCCCCGCTCCCGCGGGGGCGGGGGCTACTCCACTCCGGCGTGCAGCGTCTTGCCGCCGTCCAGGGTGATGACCTGGCCGGTCACCCAGGAGGCGTCGGAGGAGGCCAGGTAGGCGACGGCCGCCGCCACGTCCTCGGGCTCGCCCAGCCGCCCCAGCGGGTAGCCGGCCGCGGCCTTCTCCTCGTTCTCGGCGTACAGCGCCTCGGCGAAGCGGGTCTTGACCACCGCGGGGGCGACCGCGTTGACCCGGATGCGGCGGGGCGCCAGCTCGTAGGCCAGCTGCTCGGTGAGGTTGATCAGCGCCGCCTTGCTGGTGCCGTAGATGCCGATGCCGGGGGAGGGGTGCTGTCCGGCCAGGGAGGCCACGTTGACGACCGCGCCGCCGTGCTCGCCCATCCACGCGTTGTGGACCTCGCGCACCCAGCCCACCGCGGCGATCACGTTGACCTCGAAGATCTTGGCCATGGCGGCCTCGTCGACGTTGACGATCGCGTCGAAGACCGGGTTGATGCCGGTGTTGTTGACCAGGACGTCGATGCGTCCGAAGGTCTCCAGGGTCCGGCGGACGACCTCGGCGCGGTGCGCGGCGTCGTGGGCGCGGCCGGCCACTCCCAGCGCGCGGTCGGGGCCACCGAGCTGCTCGACCGCCTCGGCGAGGGCCTCGGCGCCCCGTGCGGTGACCACCACCCGGCCGCCCTCGTCGACGATGCGGCGCGCCGCGGCGAAGCCGATGCCCCGGCTGGCGCCCGTCACCACCGCGACCTTGCCTGCGAAACGTTCCACGACACAACTCCTTGCCACAACGGGGAGGAACGGACGCCACCCACGATACCGACCGGTAGGTCTGTCCTGGGGCGGCCCCTGCCGCGTCCCGACCGTCCCGCCCGGCCGCCGCTGCTACCCTCACCCGACGTGACCTCGCACTACTTCGACCCCGACCCGAACACTCACAGCCGCACCGCCACCATCCCCCTGCTCCTGCCCGACCTGCACCTGACGCTGACCACCGACCGCGGCGTCTTCTCCCCCGACCGGATCGACCTGGGCACCCGGATCCTGCTGGAGACCGTCCCCCCGCCCCCCGACCGGGGCACCCTGCTCGACCTCGGCTGCGGATACGGCCCCATCGCGCTGACCCTGGCCCGCCGCGCCCCCCGCGCCGCCGTCGTCGGCGTCGACACCAACCGGCGCGCCCTGGCGCTGGCCCGCCACAACGCCGAGGCCAACGCCGTGCCCAACGTCCGCTTCCTTCCCGCCCCCGCCCCCGGCGAGACCCCCGACCCGCTCCTGCGCGGCCCCTTCGCCGCCCTGTGGTCCAACCCGCCCATCCGCATCGGCAAGCAGGCCCTGCACACCCTGCTGGCCACCTGGCTGTCCCGCCTGGAGGCGGGCGCCCACGCCCACCTGGTGGTGCAGAAGAACCTCGGCGCCGACTCGCTGCACCGCTGGCTGGAGGAGTCCGGCCACCCCACCGAACGCGTCGCCTCCCGCGCCGGCTATAGAATCCTGCGCACCACGCGCCAGCCCTGACCTGCCGCTAGACTCGACTTCCGGAACCGACACCCACACAAGGACACACCCCAGGTGAGCACGCAACTGCGCCCCACCGACGTCAAACGACTCAACCGCCACTGGCGCAGGCACACCCACAGCCGCATCAGCCTCATCGTCGAATCGGTCACCCAGCCGTTCAACCTCGGCTCCATCCTGCGCACCGCCGCGACCTTCGGCGTCGACACCGTCTGGCTCACCGGAAACGCCGTCACCCCCGACCACCACCAGGTCAACAAGACCGCGCTGGGCACCCAGAGCAAGGTCCGCTGGGAGAAGACCGCCGCCACGGCCGACGCCGTCGCCGCCGCGCGCGCCGACGGCTACCGCGTCGTCGCCGTCGAACTGGCCCGCGGCGCGCTCCCCCTGCACCGCGCCCCCCTGTCCGGGGACGTCTGCCTGGCCGTGGGAGCCGAGGACCACGGCTGCTCGCCGGCTCTGCTGGCCGCCGCCGACGCCGTCGCCTACATCCCGCAGACCGGACGCGTCGGCTCCCTCAACGTCGCCGTCGCCACCGCCATCGCCATCGCCGAGACCCGGCGCCGCGAATGGGAGGCCCTTCCCGACGAGGACGGCATCACCGGCTGACCCGGCGGCCCCGCCCGTCCGGCAGGGTTCAATCCCGCCGTGAACGGGAACTTCTCAGCCCTAACACTCGTCTTCACCGATACCCGGTTCACCATCGAAGAGAGAGGCAATGGACCCGTCCCGAAGTAGCAGCAGCGTCCACAGACGCTGCTCCTCCGATTCCGACGACCCCCACTCACCAGGCCACGCGCCCACCGGCCCCCGCTGTGACTCCGAGGCGGTGCGTGCGTGATGAGCGTCGTCCTCACCATCCTCCTCGGAGTCCTGGTGGTCTTCCTGATCACCGCGGTCACCGGCTACTTCGTCGCCCAGGAGTTCGGCTTCGTCGCCGTTGACCGCTCCCGTCTCAAAGCCCGCGCCGCGGCCGGGGACACCACGGCCCAGCACGCCCTCGACATCACCGCCCGCACCTCCTTCATGCTGTCGGGCGCCCAGCTCGGCATCACCGTCACCGGTCTGCTCGTCGGCTACGTCGCCGAACCCATGATCGGATCGGGCATCGGTGAGCTCCTCGGCGGCGTCGGCGTCCCCGCCGGCACCGGGGTCGCCGTCGGCACCGTCGCCGCCCTGCTGCTCTCCACCGTCGTGCAGATGGTCTTCGGCGAGCTGTTCCCCAAGAACCTCGCCATCGCCCGCCCCGAACCCGTCGCCCGCCGACTGGCCCTGTCCACCCGCGCCTACCTGCGCGTGTTCGGCTGGCTCATCTGGCTGTTCGACCGGGCGTCCATCCTGCTGCTCAAGGCGGTGCGCATCACCCCGGTGGAGGACGTGCAGCACGCCGCCACCCCACGCGACCTGGAACGCATCGTCGAGGAGTCCCGCGACAGCGGCGACCTGCCCGCGGAACTGTCCACCCTGCTGGACCGCACCCTGGACTTCCACGAGCGCACCGCCGAGCACGCGATGATCCCGCGTCCCCAGGTGACCCTCGTCGAGGCCGACGACCCGGTCAGCCGCGTCGTGGAACTCATGACCACCACCGGACACTCCCGCTTCCCGGTCCTCACCGGCGTCGAGACCGTCACCGGGGTGGTCTGCCTGCGCGACGTCCTCGCGCTGGACGAGGAGCGGCTGTCCACCGCCCGCGTGGCCGACATCGCCCGCGAGGCCGTGCTGGTCCCCACCTCGCTCCCGCTGTTGACGCTGGTGACGCGGCTGCACGAGGCGAACGAGCAGTTCGCCTGCGTCGTCGACGAGTACGGCGGTCTGGCCGGACTCGTCACCACCGAGGACATCGCCGAGGAACTCGTCGGCGAGATCGCCGACGAACACGACCCCGAGGACGAGTCGCAGGCCCGCGTCATCGAGGACGGCGACTGGCTGCTGCCCGGCGCCCTCCACGTCGACGAGGTCGAACGCCTCCTCGGACACGACCTGCCCGCGGGCGACTACGAGACCATCGGCGGCCTCGTCATCACCCACCTGCGCCGCCTGCCCCGCCCCGCCGACCGGATCACCGTCGAACTGCCCCGCCACCCCGGGGCCGACGACGACGAACCCGACTGGGTCGTCAACCTCGTCGTGGAGGCCGTGGACCGCCACGTTCCCGAAACCGTCCGCCTGGAACTGCGCGAGACCCCCCACGGCAGCCGGACGGAGGTGACCGCGTGAGCGAGCTGAACCCGCTGCTGGCGCTGGCCCTGTCGGTGCTCATCATCGGCCTGTCGGCGTTCTTCGTCGCCGTCGAGTTCGCCCTGGTGGCCGCCCGCCGCTACCGGCTGGAGGAGGCCGCCGAGACCAGCCTCTCGGCGCGCGCGGCGCTGCGCAGCGCCCGCGACCTGTCCCTGCTGCTGGCCGGCTCCCAACTGGGCATCACCCTGTGCACCCTGGCGCTGGGGGCCATCACCAAGCCGGCCGTGCACGACCTCATCGAACCGCTGTTCCACGGCTGGCTGCCCGACGCGGTCTCCTACACCGTCTCGTTCGTGGTGGCCCTGGTGATCGTCACCTTCTTCCACCTCGTCATCGGCGAGATGGCGCCCAAGTCCTGGGCCATCTCCCACCCGGAGAAGTCGGCGATCCTGCTGGCCCTGCCCATGCGCGCGTTCATGTGGTTCACCCGGCCCGCGCTCGTCGCGCTCAACGGCATGGCCAACTGGTTCCTGCACCGCCTGGGGGTGGAGGCCGTCGACGAGGTCGCCTCCGGCCACAGCCCCGAGGACCTGCGGGAACTCGTCGAGCACTCCGCCAAGGCCGGAGCCCTGGACCCCGAGCGGCGCGCGCAACTGGCCACCGCCCTGGAGGTCAACTCCCGGCCGCTGCGCGAGATCATCACTCCCCGGGAGGAGTTCGCGCAGGTCACCGCGGACGCCGACGTGGCGGCCATCCGCAGGGCCGCCGTGGAGAGCGGGCACCTGCGCCTGGTGGTCGGCGACGACGAACCCTTCGGGGTGCTGCACGTCCGCGACACCTTCACCAGCGAACCCGGCGCCACCGCCGCCGACCTCATGCGGCCGGTGCTGACCCTGGACGCCACCACGCCCATCTACGCGGCGCTGAGCATCATGCGGGAGAGCCGCACCCACCTGGCCCTGGTGGAGGAGGACGAGGAACTGGTCGGCCTGGTCACCATGCAGGACATGCTGGACCGGCTGCTGCTGGCCGAGGTCGCCGAACCCGGCGCGCGCTGACCGCCGCACCGTCCCTCGCGTGGGGCCGCCACCGCCGGTGGCGGCCCCACGGCGTCACGGCGCCCGATTGACGCGCGGCGCCGCGGGTATCCGTCCGCGTGGACCCCGGCCGTCCCGAGGAGCGAGCACCCATGACGATTCCCACCACCACCCTCAACAACGGCGTCACCATGCCCCGGCTGGGCTTCGGCACCTGGCGGGTGGGGCGCGACGCCGTCGCCACGGCGCTGGAGACCGGGTACCGCTGTCTCGACACCGCCGAGATGTACCGCAACGAGACCGACGTCGCCGCGGCGCTCGCCGCCTCCGGACTCGACCGCGCGGAGGTGTTCGTCACCACCAAGGTCTGGAACGACCACCACGGCCGCCAGTCGACCCTGGACGCGTTCCACGCCAGCCGCCGCCGGCTCGGACTCGACGTCGTCGACCTGTACCTCATCCACTGGCCCGCCGCCTCCGACTCCGTCAACGTCGAGACCTGGCGCGCCCTGGAACAGCTGTACGCCGACGGGGTGGTGCGCGCCATCGGCGTGTCGAACTTCTCCCCCGCCCAGCTCGACGTGCTGCTCGACGCCTGCGACGTCGTGCCGGCCGTCAACCAGATCGAGCTCCACCCCGCCCGTCCCCGCGTGGCCGAGCGCGCCCACCACGCCCGCCACGGCATCGCCACCCAGGCCTGGGCTCCCCTCGCCAAGGGCGCCCTGCTCACCCACCCCGTGGTCACCGCGATCGCCGACGCCCACGCCAGGACCCCCGCCCAGGTCGTGCTGCGCTGGCACCTGCAGCACGGCATCCTCGCCATCCCCCGCTCCGCCACCCCCGAACGCATCCGCGGCAACTTCGCCGTCGCCGACTTCGCGCTCACCTCCCGGGACATGGCCGCACTGGACGCCCTCGGCGCATGAGCCGCACCGCCCCCGCGGCACGGGACTCCTCACCGCCCGGCCAGCCACTCCTCCCGCGTCAGGGCGTACTCCACCTCGCCGTGCTCGGCGCCCGGGATCGGCTCGGGCCAGTCGCCGTGGAAGGTGCGGACGTGGCGCAGCCCCGCCTTCTCCATCACCCGCCGGGAGCGGGTGTTGACCGCCATGGTGAAGGCGACCACCCGCGCCGTCCCCCACTCGGTGAACCCGGTGCGCAGCAGGGCCCGCGCCCCCTCGGTGGCATACCCCCTCCCCCAGGCGTCGGAGCGCAGCCGGTAGCCGAGCTCCACCGTCCGCGCGCCGTCGTCCAGCGGACGGAACTCGAACCAGCCCAGGAAGCGTCCGCCGCGGTCCTCGGCCGCCCAGTAGCCGCACTCCCCGGTGCACGGGTGGCGGCGCATCCGGCGCGGCAGCTCCTCGGCGCGCACCGCCTCCGGGCTGACCGGGCGGCCGCCGTTGATGAAACGCATGACGGCGGGGTCGTTGCCGAGCGCCTCCAGGTGCGCGGCGTCGGCCTCGGTGAACTCGCGCAGCACCAGTCGCTCGGTCTCCAGGAAAACCCGCATGCCCCCATCGTGGGACGGACAGCGCCGCCGGGTCCACCGGTTTACCGACCGCGGGGGCCGGTGGCGCCCCGCCTCACCGCGGGTAGGTCACCGTGTGCGTCTCGGTCATCTCCATCAGGCCCTCGAAACCCATCTCGCGGCCCATGCCGCTCTGCCGGAACCCGCCGAACGGCGTGCGGTCGTCCCCGGCCACCGCGGTGACGTCGTTGATCCAGGTGGTGCCGGTACGCAGCCGCGCGGCCACCTCGCCGGCGCGGTCCAGGTCGGCGCTCCACACCGACGAGCACAGCCCCGACCAGTCCCGGTTGACCGTGTCGACCACCCGGTCCAGGTCGTCGTAGGGCAGGATCGGCAGAGCCGGGCCGAACTGCTCCTCGACCACGATGCTCTCGTCGTGCGGCGGGTCCAGGACCAGGGCGGGACGCAGGAAGTAGCCCCCGCTCAGCTCCACCTCGTCGCCGAACGTGCCGAACTCCCGCACCTCGCAGTCCACGGCCCGGGCCCGGTCGACCAGGTCACGCACGTGGTCGCGCCGCCGGGAGTTGTTGAGCGGCCCCATCGTGGTGTCCGGGTGCAGCCCGTGTCCGATCCGGTGGCCGGCCAGCTGCGCCGACATGCCCTCGACCAGTTCGTGGTAGCGGGACCGGTGCACGTAGACGCGTTTGACGCCCGTGCACACCTGGCCGGCGGTCAGGAAGGAGCCGACGGTCAGGCGCTCGATCGCGGCCGGGTCGAGTTCGGCGTCGTCCAGGACGACCGCGGGGTCGTTGCCGCCGAGCCCCAGCGTCACCCGGGTCACGTTGTCGGCCGCCACCCGCATGATGTGCTTGCCGGTGTCGGTGCTGCCGGTGAAGACGATCCGCCGCACCCGCGGGTCCCGGACCAGCGGGGAGACGGCCTCGTTGCTTCCGGTGACGGCGTTGAGCACCCCGGCGGGCAGCCGTTCGGCGAGCAGCCGGAGCGTGCTCATCACCGTCAGGGGGGCGGTGGGCGGCGGCTTGACGATCACGCTGTTGCCCGCCACGAGGGCGTAGGGGAGGCTCGCGGCGAGGACCGCCAGCGGCCAGTTGTAGGGGATGATGATCGTCACCACGCCCAGCGGCACCACCGAGATCTCGGAGCGCAGCCGCGGCGGGGCCGCCGTCCCGCTCTCCGCCGCGCCGACCGGGACGGCGCCCTCCTGCCGGGGCTGCGGCAGCAGGCGGCGCACCCCGCGCAGCTCCCCGGCCATTCCGGCGGCCAGCGTGCACCTCCGGGCGAACACCGCCAGTTCGGCCTGCGCCTCGGCGCGGGGTTTGCCGTTCTCCCGGACCAGCAGCTCCACCCGCGCGTCGTGGTCCTCCGCCAGGTTCCGCAGCGCCTCCAGGAGGAGTTCGGCGCGCTGTTCCGGCTCCAGCGCGCTCCAGGCGGGCCACGCGGCGTCGGCGGCGTCCACCGCCTGCCGGGACTGCTCCGGGGTCGCCGCCGCGGCGTGGCCGACGACCTGCTGGGGGGCGGCCGGGTCGAGGACCGGGAACCAGTCCTCGGCTCCCTCGATCTCCCCGCCGATCAGCAGTCCGGTGAGGACCTGCTGTCTGCTGCCCGCTGTCTGAGTCATCCCTGCTGCCCCCGTGTGCGTGACGGTCGCGTCGTTCCGCGCGGCTACCCGGGCGCCTGCCCCGCAAACACCGCCGTGGCCGGGCGGAACGGGGGTGTCGGGGTCAGACGACCGTCGCCCCGAACAGCAGTCCCAGCAGGTAGGTGGTTGCCGCCGCGCCCGCGCCGATCGCGAGTTGGCGCAGCGCGCGCCGCAGCGGCGGGGCCCCCGAGAGCACGCCCACGACGGCGCCGACGGCCAGCAGCGCCGCCCCGGTGACCGCTCCGGCCACCGCGACCGCGGCCCCGCCCGCCATCCCGGCGAGGAACGGCAGCACCGGCAGTGCCGCGCCGGCGGCGAAGAACACGAAGCTGGAGGCGGCAGCGCCGAGCCCGGTGCCCACGACCTCGGGGTCGGCGACGCCGGGCAGTTCCGGCAGCGGTCCGGTCCTGCTGCGGCGCAGCACGGTGTCGGCGCGGTGCCGCGCCTCCTCCGCGGACATGCCGCGCGCCCGGTAGACCAGGGCGAGCTCGTTGGCGTCGACGTCGAGGCGGGGGATGGACTCGCGGGCCGCCTCGTCGGGGGCGGAGGCGCTCAACAGCTCCCGCTGGGAGCTGACCGAGACGTACTCGCCCGCGGCCATCGACAGCGCCCCGGCCAGCAGTCCGGACAGTCCGGTGAGCAGGACGGCCTCGGGGGTGGCGCCGCCGCCGACCACGCCGAGGACCAGGGCGATGTTGCTGACCAGGCCGTCGTTGACGCCGAACACCGCGGCGCGCAGGGTGCCGGACAGGCGGGCGCGGCCCCGCATCGCCAGTCCGCGCACCACCTCGGCGTGGATCCGTTCGTCGGCCACGATGGACGCGGGGACGTCGGGGGCTCCGTAGGGGATGCGGTTCTCGGCCCGCTGCATCAGCGCCAGCACGAACACCCAGCCGAGGTGGCGGGCGAGGAAGGCCAGTGTCCGCATGCGCAGGGTGCCGCGCCGCGGCCTGCCGATCCGCTCGCCCAGCAGGCGTTCCCAGTGGGCGGCGTGGCGCGCCTCGGCCTCGGCCAGAGCGAGCAGGATCTCCCGTTCCTCCCCGTGGCGGCGCTCGGCCAGCTCCCGGTAGACCCGGGCCTCCTCCCGTTCGTCGGCGAGCCTGCGGCGCCACCGGCGCAGTGTCGCGGGGGACGGATCGGAAAGCCCGGATCGCTGCTCGTCCATGCGGGGTCTTCTTCCTCGATCCGCCGTCGGCTACACGGCGGACCGGCCGCCGGTTCCGCGTCCCCGCAGGCCGGGCCCGCTCCCGCCGCCGGCTGCGGGCCCCACCTCCAATTCCAGATAATTCCTACTTGTTTAGTTGACTTTAGATGCGGGGCGACATACCTTCATGACGTCCGGCCGCTGCCGCGGACGCCGGCGGCCTTCCCTCCCGCCTCTCGCCGCGGCCGTGCCACCCGCCCGGCCGCCACGGAAAAGAGCAGCCATGCACACCAGACGACACTTCCTGCGGTACACCGCGACCGCCGCGGCCGCTCCCCTCCTGACCGCGTGCGCCCCGTCGCACAGCCCGGGCGCCGCCGGGGAGGCCACCGTCCTGCGCCACCAGGGCTCCCCGGGAGCCGTCAGCTTCCCCGAGCTCGCCGTCGACCTCGGCTACCTCGACGGCGTCGCACTGGAGTGGGTCGGCGACACCACCAGCGGCCCCCAGTCCATCCAGGCCGCCGCCACCGGAGACACCGGGTACGGCGGGGCCTTCAACGGGGCGATCCTCAAACTCGTCGCCGCCGGGGCCCCGGTCACCGCCGTCCTCGCCTACTACGGCTCCGACGAGACGACCTACAGCGGCTACTACGTGCCCGAAGACAGCCCCCTCACCGGGGCCCGCGACCTGGTCGGCGCGAAGGTCGCGATGAACACCCTCGGCGCGCACCACGAGTTCGTGGTCCGCGAGTGGCTGGCCCGCAACGGCCTGACCGGGGAGGAGGCCGCCCGGGTCGAACTGACCGTCGTCCCACCCGTCAACGCCGAGCAGGCGCTGCGCAGCGGCCAGGTGGACGTGGCCACCCTCAGCGGCGTCCACCGGGAAAAAGCCCTGGAACGCGGCGGCCTGCGCCCGCTCTTCACCGACACCGACCTCCACGCGTTCAGCTACGGCAGCATCGTCCTGCGCAACGACTTCATCGAACGCGACCCCGCCGCCACACGCGCGTTCGTCGAAGGCGTGTCCCGCGCCATCCGCTGGACGCAGACCAGGCCCCGGGAGGAGGTCGTGGACCGGTTCGTCGCCGTCATCGAACGCCGGGGCCGCAACGAGGACACCGAGACCATCCAGTACTGGAAGAGCGACGGGGTGGCCGGACCCGGCGGGGTGATCGCCGAGAGGGAGTTCTCGGTCTGGCACGACTGGCTGGTGCGCAACGGAGAGCTCGCCGAGGGCCGCATCGCCCTCGCCGACGTCTACACCAACGAGTTCAACCCCTACGCCAACGGCACCTACGCGCCGAACTCCGGCCCCGACGGCGAACCCGTGTCCGCCGCCCCCTCGGCCGCCTCCGGCCCCCACGGAACCGCCGGAGGCGGGCGGTGACCCCGAAACTGCGCCTGGAGCACGTCCGGCACGAGTTCACCGTGCGCGACCCGGACCGCCCGCGCCGGGCCCCGGCCCGCTTCACCGCACTGGAGGACGTCACCCTCGACATCGGTGCCGGGGAGTTCCTGGTCCTGGTCGGCCCCAGCGGCTGCGGCAAGTCCACCCTGCTGGACCTGCTGGGCGGCCTGTCCCGCCCCTCCTCCGGAAGGATCCTGCTGGACGGCTCCCCCGTCACCGGCCCCGGTCTGGACCGCGGCCTGGTCTTCCAGCAGTACGCGCTGCTGCCCTGGCGCACCGCGAGGGGCAACGTCGAGTTCGGCCTGGAGGCCAAGCGGGTCGCCCGCCGGGAACGCGCCCGGCGAGCCCGCGAGTACCTGGAACTGGTCGGCCTCGCCGGCTTCGAGGAGCACTACCCCCACGAACTGTCCGGCGGCATGAGGCAGCGCGTCGCCATCGCCCGCAGCCTCGCCTTCGACCCCAAGGTGCTGCTGATGGACGAACCGTTCGCCGCCCTGGACGCCCAGACCCGCGAAGCCCTGCAGGACGAGCTGCTGCGGATCTGGACGCACACCGGCAAGACCGTCCTGTTCGTCACCCACAGCATCGACGAGGCGGTCTACCTGGGGCAGCGGGTGGCCGTGATGACCTCGCGCCCCGGACGGATCAAGACCGTGATCGACATCGACCTCGACCGGGGCGCCGGTACGGACCCGCGCTCCGACCCCGTGTTCGGGCAGTACCGCCACACGGTCTGGACCGAGTTGCGCGGCGAGGTGACCGCCGCCCAGCGCCTCGAACGGACCGCCGCCTCCCGGAAGGACCTCCCCCATGGCTGACACGCTCGCTCCCCCCGCACCCGCGTCGCCTCCCCGCACGCCGGGCCTCCCCGGCCCTCCGCCGCCGACGGCGCGGCTCCTCCACACCGCCGCCCGGTGGGCCAGGCGCTGCGCCGCCGTCACAGCCCTCCTGCTGCTGTGGGAGACCGCCCCGCGGCTCGACCTGGTGGACCGCGTCTTCCTGCCGCCGCTGAGCGAGGTGCTCGACACCCTGGCGGTCCTGATCCGCAACGGCCAGATGGGCGAGCACGTGTCGGCGAGCCTGGGCCGGGGCCTGACCGGGTTCCTCGTCGCCGTGGCCACGGCGGTCCCCCTGGGCGTGCTCCTCGCCTGGTACCGCCCGGTCCACGACCTGCTCGCCCCGCTGCTGGAACTGTTCCGCAACACCGCCGCCCTGGCCCTGCTGCCGGTCTTCGTCCTCGTCCTCGGCATCGGGGAGGCCTCCAAGATCGCGCTCGTGATCTACGCCTGCACCTTTCCGATCCTGCTGAACACCGCCACGGGGGTGCGCACCGTGGACCCGCTGCTGGTCAAGTCGGCGGTCTCCCTCGGCTTCTCGCCCGTGGGCGTGTTCGCCAGGGTCGTCCTGCCCGCGGCGCTCCCCTCGGTCTTCACCGGGATCCGGATGGCGGGCACCTCCTCCCTCCTGGTCCTCGTCGCCGCCGAGATGGTCGGGGCCCGTTCCGGCCTCGGTCACCTCGTCAACGCCGCCCAGCTCAACTTCCAGATCACCCACATGTACGCGGGAATCATCGCGATCGCAGTGGTGGGCCTGCTCCTCAACCAGGTCCTGGCCTCCCTGGAACGGCGCTTCTCCCGCTGGCGCCCCGCTCGCGCCTGATCCGTCCGCCCCACCCGTGCGAACAGGAGAGACCATGACGCACCCCCGACGGCAGATGCACCTCAACGCCTTCCTCATGGGCGTGGGACACCACGAGGCCGCCTGGCGGCACCCCCGTACCGAGGCACGCCGCGTCTTCGACGCCACGCACTTCCAGGACCTGGCACGCATCGCCGAGCGCGGCAGGCTCGACGCGGTCTTCCTCGCCGACGGCCTGGCGGTGGGACACCGCGTCGAGCACAACGTCACCACCGTCTTCGAACCGGTCACCCTGCTGACCGCAGTCGCCGCGGCCACCGAGCGGATCGGCCTCATCGCGACCGCCTCCACGAGCTACCACCACCCGTTCACCCTGGCCCGGGCGTTCGCCTCGCTGGACCACATCAGCGGCGGGCGGGCCGGGTGGAACATCGTCACCTCCGGCGGCGCCGACGAGGCCGCGAACTTCGGTCTCGACCGGATCCCCGACCACGGGGAGCGCTACGCGCGCGCCCACGAGTTCCTGGAGGCGGCGGTGCGGCTGTGGGACAGCTGGGAGGACGACGCGATCGTGCTGGACGCCGGGAGCGGCACCTTCGCCGATCCCGACCGGGTCCACCGTGTCGAGCACGCCGGTCCCCGGTTCACCATCCGCGGTCCGCTCAACAGCCCGCGGCCTCCGCAGGGCCGCCCCGTGCTGGTCCAGGCGGGCTCCTCCAAGGACGGCATCGCCTTCGCGGCCCGCTGGGCCGAGGCGGTGTTCACCGCGCAGCAGACCCTGGAGGAGGGGCAGCGGTTCTACTCCACCCTCAGGGGACGGCTCGCCGCCCACGGGCGCTCCCCCGACGGGATCAAGATCCTGCCCGGGATCGTGCCGTTCATCGCCGACACCGAGGCCGAGGCCAGGGAGCTCGAACAGGAGTTCACCGAACTCATCTCCCCCGCCCACGCGCTGCGGCAGCTCTCCCGGACCCTGGGCGTGGACCTGACCGGCCACCCCCTGGACGCCCCCCTGCCGCCACTGCCGCCCGCGAACGAGATCCGCGGCAACCAGAGCCGGTTCCGCCTGGTGGCCGATCTGGCCGAACGCGAGTCGCTCACCGTGCGGCAGCTGATCGCCCGCCTCGGCGGTGGCCGCGGCCACCGCACGTTCGCCGGCACCCCCGAACAGGTGGCCGACGAACTGCAGACCTGGTTCACCGAGGGCGCCGCCGACGGGTTCACCATCATGCCTCCCCACCTGCCCGGCGGCCTGTCGGACTTCGTCGACCACGTGGTGCCCGTCCTCCGGGAGCGCGGCCTGTTCCGCACCGACTACACCGGCCGGACCCTGCGGGAGCACTACGGACTGGACCGGCCCGCCAGTGTCTTCGAGCGCTCCGACAGCTCGGGGATCGCGGTCTGACCTCCCGGCGTCCCGTCCCGCCGCGGCCCCCTGCGCGGCGGGACGGGAACCGCAGGCCGCGTCCCCGCGGCACGGCCGCCCCGCCGGAGGAGCCGGTGCCCCCGCCCGGCGTGCGACCAGCACAGCACCACGGATCCGGCGACCGACGGATTCCCAAAACCCACAAAGCCGACTAAATTAATAGGGAAACAGGTTCGCCTCCCGAAAGGCCCGTCCCCATGCGCACCCTGGTCCTCCTGGCCTTAGCCGGCTTCCTCGCCCAACTCGTCGACGGCAGCCTCGGCATGGCCTACGGCGTCACCTCCACCACCCTCCTGCTGCTCATCGGCACCAACCCCGCGGCCGCCTCGGCCACGGTCCACCTCGCCGAGATCGGCACCACCCTCGCCTCCGGCGTGGCGCACTGGCGGCTGGGCAACGTCGACTGGAAGGTGGTGGGACGCATCGCCCTGCCCGGCGCGGTGGGCGCCTTCGCCGGGGCGACCTTCCTGAGCGGGCTGTCCACCGAGGTCGCCAAACCGGTCATGTCCGCGATCCTCCTCGCCCTCGGCCTCTACCTCCTGGTCCGCTTCACCGCCTGGGGCGTGTCCACCCGCAGCCTCGGCAGGCCCGTCCGCAGGCGCTTCCTCATCCCGCTCGGCCTGTTCGGCGGGTTCGTCGACGCGACCGGCGGCGGCGGTTGGGGCCCCGTGGGCACCCCCGCCCTGCTGGCCAGCGGACGCCTGGAACCCCGCAAGGTCATCGGCTCCATCGACACCAGCGAGTTCATCGTCGCCCTCGCGGCCAGCCTCGGCTTCCTCGTGGGCCTGGGCTCGGCCGGGGTGAACCCGGGCTGGGCCGTCGCCCTGCTCGTCGGCGGCGTCGCCGCGGCCCCCGTCGCCGCCTGGATCGTCCGGGTCTTCCCTCCGCGCGTCCTCGGCTCCGCGGTCGGCGGCCTGATCCTGCTCACCAACACCCGCACCATCCTCACCAGCGACTGGGTCACCGTCTCCGACCCGGTCCGCACAGCCGTCTACGCGCTCGTCTGGCTGCTCTGGGCCGCCGCGGTCGCCTGGTCGGTCCGCGCCCACCTGGCCGACCGGCGTGCCTCTGCGGTCGACCGGACACGGCGGTCCCCGCAGACCGTCCCCGCCGAGGAGTAGTCCGCGCCGCCCCGGGACTCCGGACGCCACCGGCGCCCCGGGCGACGTCCGCACGCGCACCGCGCCGGCGACGCCGGAGTCTCCCGCGCCCCGGCCGGGGCGCGGCGGCCCCGACCTCGGCCGGGAGGACCGCTACTCCTCGGCGCGCTGCTGGCCGATCAGCGGCTCCCTGGTCGGGTTCAACCGGTGACCGTGGTGCAGGTCGAAGGCGGGGCGCTCGCTGCGGATGCGCGGCAGCGAGGTGAAGTTGTGCCGCGGCGGCGGACACGAGGTCGCCCACTCCAGGGACGCGCCGTGGCCCCACGGGTCGTCGCCCTCGACCCGCTTGCCGTGCTTGGCCGTCCACCAGACGTTGTAGAGGAAGAACAGGGTGGAGGCGCCCAGCACGAAGGAGGACACCGACGAGATCTGGTTGAGCAGCGTGAACCCGTCGCTGGGCAGGTAGTCGGCGTAGCGCCGCGGCATGCC
>Ga0079224_100003378_pt1 | contig 20111 bp, 18 predicted proteins | sample Stecom2015_FD_80414 | JGI IMG/M metagenome (GOLD analysis project Ga0079224, IMG submission 80414) | Agricultural soil microbial communities from Utah to study Nitrogen management - Steer compost 2015 | ecosystem: Environmental > Terrestrial > Soil > Agricultural land | place: USA: Utah...
AGGGCAAGGGCAAGGGCAAGAGCGCCTGACCGCCACTCCCCGCGCAGACGCCGAGCATTCCTACGCCGGAATGCTCGGCGTCTGCGCGTGTGCGCGCACACTCTATGCTGGTCAGCATGACGAATGCACCTGCGCGCGCGATCGGAATCGACATCGGCGGAACCGGCATGAAGGCCGGCATCGTCGACCTCTCCGAGGGCACCCTCGTGAGCGATCGCGTGCGGATCCCGACCCCCGAGGGCGCCACTCCCCCGGACGTGCTCGCGACGGCCAAGCAGCTGGTCGAGCTGCTCGGCCCCGACGCCGAGGACCTCCCGATCGGCGTCTGCTTCCCCGCCATCGTGAAGGACGGCGTGACGCTGTCCGCCGCGAACGTCTCGCAGGAGTGGATCGGCCTCGAGGCCGACGCGCGATTCAGCGAGGCGCTCGGCCGCGAGATCCACTTCGTCAACGACGCCGACGCAGCGGGTCTCGCCGAGCTGAAGTTCGGCGCCGCGAAGGGGCAGCCGGGTCTCACGATCATGACGACGCTCGGCACGGGCATCGGCTCGGCGTTCCTCTTCGACGGCAAGCTCGTGCCGAACAGCGAGCTCGGCCATCTCGAGCACAAGGGCAAGAGCATCGAGCTGTGGGCGTCCGCATCGGCGCGGGAGCGCGACGACATCTCGTGGGAGAAGTGGACCAAGCGCCTGCAGAAGTTCTACTCGCACGTCGAGTTCCTCTTCTCGCCCGACCTCATCATCGTCGGCGGCGGCGTGTCGAAGAACCCCGAGAAGTTCCTCCCGGGCATCACGACGCGCGCGCCCATCGTGACGGCCGTGCACCGCAACAACGCGGGCATCATCGGCGCCGCGGGCCTCGTCCTCACCTGATCCCCGCGCGAGGCTATGGTTTCGCCGTGCGGCCATGAGATCTCATGGCCGCACGGCGAAACCATAGCCGCAGGCGGCCTGAAGAATGCGAATGGGCCGGCCTGTACGCCGGGTTCTGTCCAGGAGGCGTGAGCCTCCGTCGACGGCCATCTCTCTCGGCGACACGTTGCCGTGCCGCTCTAGCGACCTACCCGGGGACTGAGCGGGCAGCTTTTGTCATCCCCTGTTGGTCTTGCTCCGGGCGAGGTTTACCCAGCGAGCCGTGTCACCACGGCCCCTGGTGGTCTCTTACACCACCGTTTCACCCTTACCGGCCGAGGCCGGCGGTCTGCTTTCTGTTGCACTTTCTCGCGGATCGCTCCGGGTGGGCGTTACCCACCGCCCTGCCCTGCGGAGCCCGGACGTTCCTCGGCGCGCTTTCGCGCGACGCGACCGTCTGGCCGACCCATTCGCGTGAACCAGTTTACGCGCTGCCCAGCCCCGACTCCGCCGTGCGCACGATGATGCACGTGCACTCGGGGCAGTGCACGACGTCGTCCGGTGCGGCCTTCTTCAGCTCGGCGAGGTCTGTCGGCGCGAGCGTCATGCGGCAGCCGCCGCACGTGCCGTGCTGGAACAGGCCGGCGCCGGTCGTGCGCTTCGCGATCCGCGCGTAGTCGGTGAGGAGATCGGCGGGGATCCGCGAGACGACGGCCTCGCGGTCGCGCGCGAGGCTCGAGAGCTCGTCGGACGCGCGCTGCACCTCGGCCTTACCCTCGGCGCTCAGGCGCTGCCCCTCGTCGGTCGTCTCGTCGAGCAGGCGCTGCTGCTCGGCGACCTCGGCGTCGGCGGCCTCGAGCGCCTCCATGACCTCGAGCTGACGCGTCTCGAGCCCCTCGATGCGCGCGTCGAGCGCCTCGATCTCGATCTCGAGCGCGCGAGCGTCCCGCGCGACGGCCGTGCGACCGAGGCGATCGCGATCCCGCTCCTGCCGGGAACGGGCGACCTGGATGTCGCTCTCGACGCGCTTCAGCTCGGTGGCGAGGTCGTCGCGGGCGTTCGTGCGCTCGACGAGCACGCGGCCCTGCTCGTTGCGCTGCGCGATGAGCTCGTGCACTCGCGCCCTCTGGGGCGGGTTGGCGCGGGCGGCCTCGGCGCGCGCGACCGCGATGTCGATGTCGACGAGGTCGAGCAGGAGGAGCTGGTCTGACGGGGACGCTTTCACGTGGGTCCTGCCGGGATCGAACCGACGACAACCTGGGTGTAAACCAGGTGCTCTACCAACTGAGCTAAAGACCCGTGAGATCCACTCTACGCGGACCTTTCCGCGAACGTGCGCGGACCTCTAGGCTGGCGGATGGTGCGCCTCGCGCACACCACACTCGATAGGCTTGAGACCTATCTGTGCAGGAACTCGGCCACAGCTCGCCTCCTCGCACACATCGATCCGCATTCCGGGCATGATCTGCCCGCACGACGAAAGGTCACCTGGTGGCAGTTCACGATCAGGATCCGTACTCGCAGGGAGCCGCCGACAGCGATCCCGAAGAGACCGCCGAGTGGCAGGAGTCGCTCGACCAGCTGGTCGACGCGAAGGGCTCGCAGCGCGGCCGCGAGGTCATGCTCAGCCTGCTCTCGCGTTCCAAGGAGCGTCGTCTCGGCATCCCCATGGTGCCGACGACCGACTACGTCAACACCATCTCGTCCGAGGACGAGCCCGAGTTCCCCGGTGATGAGGAGCTCGAGCGGCGGTACCGCCGGTGGCTGCGCTGGAACGCCGCCATCACCGTGCACAGGGCGCAGCGGCCCGGCATCGGCGTCGGCGGGCACATCTCGACGTACGCATCCGCGGCCGCACTCTACGAGGTCGGCCACAACCACTTCTTCCGCGGCCAGGACCACGCCGTCGGCGGCGACCAGATCTTCTACCAGGGCCACGCCTCCCCCGGCATGTACGCCCGCGCGTTCCTCGAGGGCCGGCTGACCGAGAAGCAGCTCGATGGCTTCCGCCAGGAGAAGTCGGCGGCGCCCAACGGTCTGCCGTCGTACCCGCACCCGCGCATGATGCCCGAGTTCTGGCAGTTCCCGACCGTGTCGATGGGCCTCGGCCCCATCAACGCGATCTACCAGGCGATGACCAACAAGTACCTCGAGGCGCGCGGCATCAAGCCCGTCGCCGACTCGCACGTGTGGGCCTTCCTCGGCGACGGCGAGATGGACGAGGTCGAGTCGCGCGGACAGCTGCAGGTGGCGGCCAACGAGGGCCTCGACAACCTGACGTTCGTGATCAACTGCAACCTGCAGCGCCTCGACGGCCCCGTCCGCGGCAACGGCAAGATCATCCAGGAGCTCGAGAGCTACTTCCGCGGCGCGGGCTGGAACGTCATCAAGGTCATCTGGGGCCGCGGCTGGGACGACCTGCTCGCCCGCGACGTCGACGGCGCCCTGCTCAACCTCATGAACACGACGCCCGACGGCGACTTCCAGACCTACAAGACGGAGGACGGCGCGTTCGTCCGCGAGAACTTCTTCGGCCGCGACCCGCGGGCGCTGAAGCTCGTCGAGAACTACACCGACGACGAGATCTGGGCGCTGCAGCGCGGCGGCCACGACTACCGCAAGGTCTACGCCGCGTTCAAGGCGGCCATGGAGCACAAGGGTCAGCCGACCGTCATCCTCGCCCACACCATCAAGGGCTACGGCCTCGGGCCGCACTTCGAGGGCCGCAACGCGACCCACCAGATGAAGAAGATGACGCTCGACGACCTCAAGCTCTTCCGCGACACGATGCAGATCCCGGTTACGGACAAGCAGCTCGAGGACGACCCGTACCGCCCGCCGTACTACCACCCGGGCGAGTCGGACGAGACGATCCAGTACATGCGCGAGCGCCGCCACCAGCTCGGCGGCTTCCTGCCCGAGCGCCGCGTCACCAACGTGCCGCTCGAGCTGCCGAAGGACAAGGACTACGCGCTGCCGAAGAAGGGCTCGGGCAACCAGGAGGTCGCCACCACGATGGCGTTCGTCCGCATGCTCAAGGACCTCATGCGCGTCAAGGGCTTCGGCAACCGCATCGTGCCGATCATCCCCGACGAGGCCCGCACCTTCGGCATGGACTCGTACTTCCCGTCCGCGAAGATCTACAACCACAACGGACAGAACTACCTGTCGGTCGACCGCGACCTGCTGCTCGCCTACAAGGAGAGCCCCGAGGGTCAGATCATGCACGTCGGCATCAACGAGGCGGGCGCGACCGCGGCGTTCACCGCGGCGGGCACGTCGTACTCGACGCACGGCGAGACGCTGATCCCGGTGTACATCTTCTACTCGATGTTCGGCTTCCAGCGCACGGGCGACGCGTTCTGGGCCGCTGGTGACCAGATGGCGAAGGGCTTCGTCATCGGCGCGACGGCCGGCCGCACGACCCTGACGGGCGAGGGCACGCAGCACATGGACGGCCACTCGCCGCTCCTCGCGTCGACGAACCCCGCCGTCATCTCGTACGACCCGGCCTACGGCTACGAGGTCTCGCACATCGTGCAGTCGGGCATCGAGCGCATGTACGGCGGCTCGCACCCCGACCCCGACGTCATGTACTACCTCACGGTGTACAACGAGCCCTTCAAGCAGCCCGCCGAGCCCGAGGGCGTCGACGTGGACGGCATCATCCGCGGCATCCACCGCGTCGCCGAGGGCACGGGCGACGGCCACCGGGTGCAGCTGCTCGCGTCGGGCGTGGGCGTGCCGTGGGCGCTCGAGGCGCAGGAGCTCCTCAAGAGCGACTGGGGCGTCGTCGCCGACGTGTGGTCGGTCACGAGCTGGAACGAGCTGCGCCGCGACGGTCTTGCCGCCGACGAGCACAACTTCCTTCACCCCGACGAGGAGCCGCGTTCGGCGTACGTCACCGACAAGCTGCGCCACGCCGAGGGTCAGCCGTTCGTCGCGACGAGCGACTACATGCACGCCGTGCCGGACCAGATCCGAAACTGGATTCCGGGGCCGTACTCGACCCTCGGCGCCGACGGATTCGGCTTCAGTGACACACGCGCGGCGGCCCGCCGCTTCTTCAAGATCGACGGCGCCTCGATGGTCGTCAAGGCGCTGCAGATGCTCGCCGACCAGGGCAAGGTCGACCGCTCGGTCATCGCCCAGGCGATCGAGAAGTACCGCCTGCACGATGTGTCGGCGGGCACCTCGGGCAACGAGGGCGGCGACGCCTGATCGAGGGATCGGTTCGGCCGACGCGGGGCACCGCGCCCCGCGCGGCGTCGGTTTCAGCGTGACACGGACGGGCGGGATCCCTCGGGTCCCGCCCGTCTCGCGCACAAGGGAGTGAAATGACGGACAGCACGCGTGCGTCCATGGACAAGCAGTCGACCCTGGCCTGGCTGCGCAGGATCTCGGGTGACATCTCGACGGCGACGCTCCGGCGTCTCGAGGAGACGCTGCCGTGGTACGCCGAGATGCCGCCCGGGCGGCGCTCGGCCGTCGGCCTCGTCGCGCAGGCGGGCATCACCTCGTTCATCGAGTGGTACGAGGATCCGTCGCAGACCCCCACGATCGCGGCCGACATCTTCGCGGCCGCGCCCCGCGAGCTGCTCCGCAGCGTGAGCCTGCAGCAGACGCTGCAGCTCGTGCGCGTCACGGTCGACGTCACCGAGGAGAAGGTGGCGGGCCGCGGCGATCACCTCCGCGAGGCGATCCTGCTGTATTCCCGCGAGGTCGCGTTCACGGCGGCCGACGTGTACGCGCGCGCCGCCGAGTCGCGCGGACTGTGGGACGCGCGGCTCGAGGCGCTCGTCGTCGACACGATCCTCACGGGCGAGACCGACGATGAGCTGCCGAGCCGCATCGCGGCGCTCGGGTGGCACGGGCACGGCGAGGTGAGCGTGCTCGTGGGCACGACTCCCCCGTCGTTCGACGTCGACCAGGTGCGCCGCCGCGCGCGCAAGCTCGGCGTCGACGTGCTCATCGGCGTGCAGGGATCGCGCCTCGTCCTCGTGCTCGGCCGCGCGGAGCTGCCCGGGCAGGCGCGCACGGGCGAGGAAGAGCAGTTGTCGTTCCGCGAGATCGCGACGCAGCTCGAGCCGTACTTCGGGCCAGGCCATCTCGTGCTGGGGCCGCCCATGGACGCGCTCGTCGACGCGAGCCGCAGCGCCCGCGCGGCCCTCGCGGGCTTCGCAGTCGCAGCCTCGTGGCGCAGCGCGCCCCGCCCCGTCGAGGCCGACGACCTGCTGCCCGAGCGCGCCCTCGCGGGCGACGCCGTCGCGAAGCAGACGCTCGTCGAGCGCATCTACCGGCCGCTCGAGGGGCACTCGACCGACCTCGTGACGACCCTGTGGAGCTACCTCGACAACGGCCGCTCGCTCGAGGCGACGGCCCGCGAGCTGTTCGTGCATCCGAACACCGTGCGGTACCGCCTGAAGCGCGTGACCGACGTCATCGGCTGGGACGCGACCGGGCCCCGCGAGGCGCTCATCCTGCAGACCGCGCTGATCCTCGGATCCATCAGCTCGTCCGAGCACGTGAAGCGCAGGCAGGCCGCGCGGCGCGCCGAGCGCCGCTGACCGGTGTCGATCTCGGACAACGGTCTCGGCGATTCTTGTGAGGGTGTCGCCAGCCCGGATCGCGGTGCGCGGGGAAGAATGGATCGGGTGATTGTCGCCGCATTCCCCGGACAGGGCTCTCAGGCCCCCGGCTTCCTCGTCCCCTGGCTCGAGCTCGATGGCACGCGCGAACGCCTCGAGGCGTACTCCGACGCGTCGGGCGTCGACCTCGTCGCCGCCGGCACCGAGTGGGACGCCGACAGGATCCGTGACACGGCCGTCGCCCAGCCCCTCATCGTGGCCGCGAGCCTGCTCTCGTGGCTGCAGCTCAACGAGACCGAGCGCGCCGCATTCGGCGGCGTGGCGGGCCACTCGGTCGGCGAGATCGCGGCGCTCGTCGCCGCGGGCGTCATCAGCGACCTCGACGGCATGCGCCTCGTCGGCACGCGCGGCCGCGCGATGGCCGACGCCGCGTCGCAGGCCGAGACCGGCATGAGCGCGGTCGTCGGCGGCAAGGAAGACGACGTCCTGGGCGCGATCGCCGACGCGGGACTCGAGCCCGCGAACTACAACGGCGGCGGGCAGATCGTGGCCGCCGGCGCCCTCGACGGCCTGCGCGCACTCGCGGAATCGGCGCCGCGCGGCACACGCGTGATCCCGCTGCAGGTCGCCGGTGCGTTCCACACAAGCTATATGGCCTCCGCCCGCGAGGCGCTGCAGGGCGCCGTCGACGCGATCGCCGACGTCGCGGATCCCGCACTGCCGCTGTGGACGAACAGCGACGGCACCGTCGTGGACTCGGGCGCACGCGCCCTCGAGCTGATCGTGCACCAGGTGCAGCACCCCGTGCGCTGGGACCTCTGCATGGCGTCCTTCGCCGAGGCCTCGGCGGCGGGGCTCGTCGAGTTCGCCCCCGCCGGCGCGCTCACGGGGCTCGCCAAGCGCGGCCTGCGCGGCACGCCCGCGGTCGCCCTCAAGACCCCCGACGACCTGGTCGCGGCACGCGACCTTCTCGCCGGCACCGCCAATTGATCGCCGGCCGCAGGAAGAAGAGATGACTGCCGTCCTCACAGAAGCACCTCAGCACGCCCACTCGCGCATCCTCGCGATGGGCGCCGCCCGCGGCGAGAACGCCGTGCCGAACGACGACCTCGTGGGGCCGATCAACTCGAGCGACGAGTGGATCCGCCAGCGCACGGGGATCGTGACACGCACGCGAGCCGACCGCGGCACCTCCGCGACCGACCTCGCGACGGCGGCGGCGAAGGAAGCCGTCGCGAAGGCGGGCATCGACCCCGCCGAGATCGGCCTCGTCATCTGCGCGACGATCAGCAACCCGCAGCAGACGCCGTCGATGTCCGCGATCGTCGCCGACGCGATCGGCGCGACGCCTGCCGCGGCATACGACCTCAACGCGGCGTGCGCGGGCTACTGCTACGCGATCGCCCAGGCCGACGCGCTCATCCGTTCGGGCGCTGCGACCTACGCGGTCGTGATCGGCGCCGAGAAGCTCAGCGACGTGGTGGACCCGACGGACCGCTCGATCTCGTTCCTCCTCGGCGACGGCGCGGGCGCCGCGGTGCTCGGCCCGAGCGACACGCCGGGCGTCTCCGCCTCGCAGTGGGGATCCGACGGGTCCAAGGCCGGCCTCGTGGGCATGAACCACACGCTCACCGAGTTTCGCGACGGCGAATCGGAGTGGCCGACGCTGCGTCAGGAGGGCCCGAGCGTGTTCCGCTGGGCCGTGTGGGACATGGCGAAGGTCGCGAGGAAGACCCTCGACGAGGCGGGCGTGCGCCCCGAGGACCTCGCGGCGTTCGTGCCGCATCAGGCAAACGGCCGGATCATCGACGAGTTCGCGAAGCAGCTGGGGCTGCCCGACACCGTCGCGATCGGCCGCGACATCGAAACGACCGGCAACACCTCCGCCGCGTCCATTCCCCTGGCGACCCATCGCCTCCTCGAGGAGCGCCCCGAGCTCTCGGGCGGGCTCTGCCTGCAGATCGGCTTCGGCGCGGGCCTCGTGTACGCGGCACAGGTCGTCGTCCTGCCCTGAGAATCGCTCGCGCCGCCATAGACTGAATGGCGGTTTCCCGAGCCATCCGACCGACAACGCCACCAACAAGGAGAGAATCCATGGCACTCAACACCGACGAGGTCCTCGCGGGCCTGGCTGAGCTCATCACCGACGAGACCGGAATCGACGCCGGTGAGGTCGCGCTCGAGAAGTCGTTCACGGACGACCTCGACATCGACTCGATCTCGATGATGACGATCGTCGTCAACGCCGAGGAGAAGTTCGGCGTGACGATCCCCGACGAGGAGGTCAAGAACCTCAAGACCGTCAAGGACGCTGTCGACTTCATCACCTCGAACGCGTAAGTGATGCGAGGGGCGCCGCGCGAGCGGCGCCCCGACATCTCCCCCAGCACTCGGAGCAAGGAAACCACGAATGACCAAGCGCATCGTCGTGACCGGCATGGGCGCCACCTCTGCCCTCGGCGGCACCGTCGCCGACAACTGGAAGAACCTCCTCGCCGGCGTCTCGGGCGCGCGAGCTCTGGAGTACGACTGGGTCGAGGAGTACTCCCTCCCCGTCACGTTCGCGGCCGAGGCGTCTGTCCGGCCCGAGACGATCCTCGACCGGCCGACGGCCAAGCGCCTCGACGTCTCGACGCAGTTCGCGCTCGTCGCAGCGCTCGAGGCCTGGGCAGACGCCGGTGAGCCCGACGTCGCCCCCGAGCGCCTCGGCATCGACTTCGCGACCGGCATCGGCGGCGTGTGGACGCTGCTGAACGCCTGGGACACGCTGCGCGAGAAGGGCCCGCGGCGCGTCATGCCGATGACGGTGCCCATGCTCATGCCGAACTCGGCGGCGGGATTCCTCTCGCTGCACTTCGGCGCCCGCGCGTTCGCGCGGACGGTCGCATCGGCGTGCGCGTCGAGCGTCGAGTCGCTCGACAGCGCCTACCACCACCTGCAGGCGGGCGACGCCGACGTCATCATCGCGGGCGGTGCGGAGTCGGCGATCCACCCCATCACGATCGCGGCGTTCAGCTCGATGCAGGCGCTCTCGAAGCGAAACGACGACCCCTCGACGGCCTCGCGCCCGTGGGACGCCGACCGCGACGGCTTCGTCATGGGCGAGGGCGCGGCCGTGCTCGTCCTCGAGACCGAGGAGCACGCGCTCGCGCGCGGCGCGAAGATCTACGCCGAGCTCGCGGGCACCGGCGTGACGGCAGACTCGCACCACATCACCGCGAACGACCCCACCGGTCAGGGCGCGGCGCGCGCCGTGCGGCAGGCGCTCGAGGCCGCGGGCCGCTCGGCCGACGAGGTCACGCACATCAATGCCCACGCCACCTCGACCCCCGTGGGCGATCCCGCCGAGTTCACGGCGCTGCAGTCCGTGTTCGGCGACCGCGTGCGCGAGATCCCCGCGAGCGCGACGAAGTCGGCCACGGGCCATCTCCTTGGCGGCACCGGCGCGATCGAATCGGTGTACACCGTTAAGGCGATCCAGGAGCGCACCGCTCCCCCGACGATCAACCTCGTCAACCAGGACGAGGCGGCGCCTTTCCGCGCGTCGACCTCGCCGCAGCAGCTCGCGGACGGCCCGCAGCTCGCGATCAGCAACTCGTTCGGCTTCGGCGGCCACAACGCCGTCGCGGCCTTCGCCTCCTACGAGGGCTGAGACAGAGCGAACATCACGGCGCCCTCCCCGAGTGATCTCCGGGAGGGCGCCGTTGGTCTCTGCGTCGACGACGCGCTGCGTCAGCGGATGCGCGCTGCGTCAGCCCACCTTGTGCAGCCACACGACGGGGGCGTCGTCGCCTGCCGTGCGGAACACCTCCAGCTCGTCGTCCCACGCCGTGCCGAGCGCGATGTCGAGCTCGCGGCGCATCTCGAGCGGGTCGAGGTTCTCCATGGCCGCGCGGATCCGCTCCTCCGGCACGACGATGCTGCCGGCCGCGTCTATCTGCGAGAAGTGGATGCCGAGATCGGGCGTGTGCATCCAGCGGCCGCCTGTCGTCGTCGCGGTCGGATCCTCCGTCACCTCGAAGCGCAGGTGCTCCCAGCCGCGGATCGCGGTCGCGATCGCGGCGCCGGTGCCCGCGTAGCCGTCCCAGACGAACTCAGCGCGACGCGACCCGGCGAGGGCCGGCTGATCCTGCCACGCGAAATTGACGGCGCGGCCGATGGATCGCCCGACCGCCCACTCGAGGTGGGGGCACAGCGCCTTAGGGGCCGAGTGGATGAAGACCACTCCGCCCGCAACTGGTGTCGCCATGATCTCTCCGTTTCGTCAGGTGCGGCTTCCCCTCCGTACCTGTGCGGCGTCGATCTGGCGATCGGGTGTATTCGGCTGTGTTTACATTGTGTCCTACCGTCGCCGCGAAGACAACAGCGGATCGTGGGGCGGGCGGGACTTGAACCCGCGGATCGTCGAGTTATGAGCTCGCTGCCTTGACCATCTTGGCTACCGCCCCGGTCTCCCGCGATTCTACCGGTCGGGTTCGTCGCCCTCGGCATCGGGCCGCGCCTCACGCGGCTCGTCAGTGTCGCGCTGCGCCCGCGGCTCGTCGGGCGTGCTGCCGCGCGTGAACGGCAGCTCCTGGCTCTCGCTCACGACCTGCGGGTGGTGGCGCGCGAGGAGTACGACGCCGACCGCCGCGACGGCGCCGGCGAGCGTCCAGATCACGATCGTCCAGATCGGCGTGCGCGTCGCCTCGCCGAGCAGCGTCGCGCCGATGATGACGGCGACGATGGGGTCGATGACCGTGAGTCCCGCGATCACGAGGTCGGGCGGCCCAGACGAGTACGCCGTCTGCACGAAGTACGCGCCCGCGATCCCGGCCGCGGCGAGGGCGATCGCGCACGCGATCGTGAGGAAGTCGATGTCGCCCGCCTGGAACCGCTTGATGAGCACCTTGGCGAGCGTCGCGACGAAGCCGTAGAGGATCCCCGCGCCCGTGATGTAGAACAGCGCGCCCGCACGCGTCTTGAACATGAGCCACGCCGCGCCGACGATGACGAGCACGACGAAGAGGATCACGAGCAGCACGAGCAGCTGGGTGTCGTCGAGCGGCCGCTCCACCGCGTAGAACGCCGCGAAGAAAACGAAGACGAAGATGCCGCCGAGACACAGGCCGACCGACGACAGCGAGGCGCGCGTCGGGGTGTGCCCCGTCATCTGCGCGTTGAGCAGCGTCGTGATGACGAGCGAGATGGCACCGAGCGGCTGCACGACGATGAGCGGGGCGATCGCGAGGGCCGACAGCTGGCAGAGGATCGCGGCGCCGAGCAGCAGCGTGCCGACAACCCACGACGGACGGCGGAACAGCCGCAGGATGTGGGATCCGCTGAGTCCGCTGCGGCCCGTGGCGCGCGACAGGCGCTCGACCTTGCGCACACCGCGACTCTGGTACTGCGCGCCGAGCGACATGAAGACGGCGCCGGCGATCGCCAGCGGGATGCCGAGCAGCAGCCCGGGGTTGTCGAACAGCCCGATGAGGTCGTCGGGGGACGTCTGCGCGCTGACCCAGCCCGGCTCCGTTCCTGTCACGCTGTCGAGCGTACCGGGGCGCGGCAGGCCGTTGTCTGCGACACTCAGCGGCACTCAGTAGCCTGGGAGCATGGCCGTTCTGCCGATCCGCATCTGGGGCGACCCCGTGCTGCACGCTCCCGCCTCCCCCGTCGACGAGATCACCGACGAGGTGCGCACGCTCGTCACCGACATGTACGACACGATGGACGCCGCACCCGGCGTCGGGCTCGCCGCGCCGCAGGTCGGCGTCGCGCTGCGCATCTACACGTACACGTACGAGGACGACGAGGGCCGTCCGTGGCGCGGCGAGATCATCAATCCCGAGCTGCTCATGGCGCCGCTCGAGCCCGGCGCCCCCGATGAGGACGAGGAATCCGAGGGCTGCCTGTCGTTCCCCGGCGAGCGGTTCCCGCTTCGGCGCTCCGACCGCGTCGTCGTGACGGGCATCGACCTCGAGGGCGAGCCCGTGCGGATCGACGTGACGGGGTGGCGAGCGCGCATCATGCAGCACGAGTTCGACCACCTCGACGGCGTCGTCTACGTCGACCGCCTCTCGGACGCCGATTGGAAGACCGCGCAGAAGATCGTCAAGAAGCGCCGCTGGGGCGTTCCGGGCGTCAGCTGGACGCCGGGGGTCGACGACCTCGAGGGCTGAGCGAGGCCCGGAAGCTGTGATCGGGAGCAGGTGTCGACGATCTAAGCTGATGATGTCCACACCGAAACGTCAGACAGGAATCACGACATGATCCTTCGGTCGCGCACAGCACGCGTCCTCGCCGCCGCGGGCTGCACCCTCCTCATCGCGAGCGGCCTCGCAGGCTGCGCGCAGGTGGAGGACCTCGTGGGAGGCGGCGGCGCGGAGCGCGACGCCGAGACCAACGAGGTCACCGAGAGCGGCACCGAGTCGGTCTTCGACATCGAGGTGGGCGACTGCCTCAAGGAGCCCGAGGGCACCGGCCAGCAGGTCACCGACGTCGAGGTCATCCCGTGCTCCGACGAGCACGACTACGAGGTGTACTACGCGTACTCGGTCGACGACCTCGGCGAGGAGTGGCCGGGTGAAGAGGCCATCACCGCCGACGGCGACGCCAAGTGCAACGAGCAGTTCGCGTCCTTCGTGGGTGTGCCCTTCGACCAGTCCGCGTCGCTCTGGTACACCTACTACACGCCGACGCAGCAGTCGTGGAGCGGCGGCGACACGCTCGTGCAGTGCCTCGTCTACGAGGCCTCCGATCAGAACGGCATGGAGATCACGCCGGTCACGGGCAGCCTCGAGGGCGCGAACCGCTGATCCGGATCCCGAAGAGCCCTGCGACCGATCGGTCGCAGGGCTCTCGTCGTCGCGCAGCGCTCAGTGCTTGGGCGCGACGGGCGGATCCGGGTGGTCGGCGGGCGGCACCTCGTGCCACACGCCCTCGCGTGCGCGCGCGACCCAGCCCGGCGCGTTCGCGGCGATCGGGCGCACCGCCTTGTCGTAGGTCACGCGCACGAGCGCGATCGCGAGGAAGAAGAGCAGCGCTGCGAGCGGAATCGCGATGGCGGCCACCACGCAGAACGCGATGATGACGCCGATGGGAACGGACATGCTGACCTCCCAGACGTGCAGGGACAGGCGTACGATATCCCGGTGACGCCGACATTCCCGTGAGGCGCACCGCGCGCCGCCGCTACGGCGCGGGATCCTCGCGGTCTCCCCAAGGCAGCACATCCTCGCGAAGTCAGACCGGCACGTCGATGCGCCTGCGTGCCCGCGGCCGTGGATCTCGTCGGCAGGCTGGCAGGATGGACGCATGCGCATTCCCGAGATGACCGACTGGGCGCTTCGCCTCGATGATCTGAGCGTTGCGCGGGGCCGCGGTTCTTCCGCTGTGCGCGCCGTCGACGGCGTCACGCAGGATCTGGCGTTCGGTGCTGCGCTGTGTGTATCGGGCGCGACCGGATCCGGGAAGTCGTCGCTCGCGGTCGCGCTCGCGGGCGACCGTGGGTCGGATGCTCGCATCGTCGGCGGCGAGGCGCTCGTCTGCGGCATCTCCGCGCGCCGCCCTGGGCGCGCGCACAGCGTCATGACCTATCGCGTCGGCTACCTCGCGCAGAACGCAGGCCCGACGCTGAATCCCGACCTCACGGTCGGCGACGCGATCGTGGAGCCGATCGTCGCGCGCGACCCGCGCATCGAGCGCCGCAAGCTCGAGGTGCGTGTTTCGCGGCTGCTCGACGAGGTCCGTCTCCCGCTCGGGGCGTCCGAGAAGTTCCCGCATGAGCTGAGCGCCGGCATGCGCCAGCGCGTCGCGCTCGCTCGCGCCCTCGTGCTCGACCCGCGCCTGCTGATCGCCGACGAGCCCCTCGCCGGAATCGACGTCGAGGTGCGCCACGTTGTGCGCGATGCGATCCTGCGCCGCCGCCAGGAATGGGGCATGGCGGCTCTCGTCGTGACGAACGACGCGTCTTTCGCGGAGGACATCGGTGCGGAACGCCTGGTGCTCGACGCGGGATCGGTCGTCGGCGCACAGCCGGCGGGCGGGGACGCCATTGCGACGCCGGGGCACGAAGCGGCGCTCGCGTTCCTCGGGCAGTGAGCGCGACGCGCCCGGCGAACGTGGTCAGTTTCCACGTCCGGGGCTCCATTTGCTAAACTATTGGAGTTGCGCGGGCGACCGAGCAACATGATCCTCAGTAGCTCAATGGCAGAGCAATCGGCTGTTAACCGATAGGTTGTTGGTTCGAGTCCAACCTGGGGAGCCAATTCGAACCCCTGCGTTTCCTCCGGAACCGCGGGGGTTTTCGCTGTCCAGGACCGTCCGCCGGAACGACTGCTCGGCACTGGCGCCGACCCGCGCCCGGCAAAGAGTCTTGCATCGCCGACGTACCGATCGACCTCCAGGGAGGACTGCGGGTGACGAGAATCTCGACTCGGACCCTCACGGCGTCCGAACCTCGAGTCGCGCGTTCCCTCGCGCTCGCCGGCATCCTCGCACTCGTCGGCTGGCTGCCGAACTGGGGATGGTTCGCGGCACCGGCAGCATTCGTCGTCGCCTGGCTCGAGCACCTCCTTGGTCTTGTGCGCGGTTCAGTGGCTCAGGGAACGAGCTGACGAAGGCGCAGCGTGGCTCGGCCTCGTGCGGTTATCGCCGAGGACCGGAGACTTCACCGAGCGTCTGACGGATCCGCGGTTCCCGCCAGACGCTCGCCGAAATCCCATTTGCCCGGCTACGCGGCCTCGCCCCGCCGAAGCCGACGGCCCCGCTCACTCCTCGACGAGGCGGCGGCGCTCCATGTCGAGGTCGCGCAGCTTCACACGCACGGCGCGGCCCTCCTCCGATTCGGGGGCGACGCGCTGCACGGCACCGAGGAGCTCGTGCTTCTGGGCGTCGAGTGCGCGGATGAGGATCCGCCGGCACAGGTCGTTGGCCGAGATCGCGGCGTGCTCCTCGTCGCGTGCGGGGAAGTCGCGCATGAGCACCTCTCCCCCGAGCTGGCGCAGCGCCTGCGGCAGCGCGTCGATCGCGGCCTGCCCCCAGCCCGGCTTCGTGCGGTCGGTCGCGGCGATCGCCGCGCGCACGGCGTCGAGGGCGGGCGTGCGGAACGGCGTCGTGAGGGCGCGGTGGAGCAGCGTCGGCTCGATGCGGTGGCCGTACTGCAGGATCCCCGTCAGTGCGTCACGCTCGATCGCGACGTCGGTCGTCCGCGGCAGGGTCGCGAGCGTCGCGGCGGGCGTCGCCGCGGTGGGCGTCTGCGCGACCGGCGCGTGCGGCTCGCGCTTCTCGCCCCGCGCGGCGCGCTCGACCTCGCGGTGCACATCGGTGGGATCCATGCCGAGCCGCTGTGCGAGCACGCGCTCGTAGCCGGGGCGCACGAGACGGTCGCGGATCTCGGCGACGATCGGTGCGGCGGCACGCAGGGCGCCCACACGGCCCTCGACGCTCGAGAGCGGGAACTCGGAGATCTTGCGGTCGATCACGAACTCGAACATGGGCGTGCGGTGGTCGAGCAGGCCTCGCACGGCCGCGTCGCCGCGCGTGAGGCGCAGGTCGCAGGGATCCAGACCGTCGGGCGCGACTGCTACGAACGTCTGCGCCGAGAAGCGGTCGGCGTCCGCGAACGCACGCAGCGCGGCCTTCTGGCCCGCCTCGTCGCCGTCGAACGTGAAGACGACCTCGCCCGTCGCGGAGTCGTCGCCCATGATGCGGCGCAGCGTGCGGATGTGCTCGCTGCCGAACGCCGTGCCGCACGTCGCGACGGCCGTCGTCACGCCCGCGAGGTGGCACGCCATGACGTCGGTGTAGCCCTCGACGACCACGACCCGCTTGGGGTCGCCGCGAGAGATGTCGCGCTTCGCGAGGTCGAGCCCATAGAGCACCTGGTTCTTCTTGTAGATCGGCGTCTCGGGCGTGTTGAGGTACTTCGGCCCCTGGTCGTCGTCGAACAGCTTGCGCGCGCCGAAGCCGATCGTCTGGCCCGTCACATCGCGGATCGGCCACACGATCCGGCCGCGGAACCGGTCGTACACTCCCCCGCGCTGGTTCGTCGACACGAGGCCCGCCGTCACGAGCTCGTCGCGCGTGAAGCCCTGGCCCGTGAGGTGGTTCAGCAGGTGATCCCACCCGCGCGGCGCGTACCCGACGCCGAAGTGGCTCGCGGCGCCGGGGTCGAAGCCGCGCTGACCGAGGAACGCGCGCGCGGGCTCGGCCTCTGGCGACAGCAGCTGCTGGCGGAAGAACTCGGCCGCCTGCGTGTGCGCGGCGTACAGGCGCGCGCGACCGCTCGTTTCGGGCGCGGGCCCGCCGCCCTCCTCGTAGTGCAGCTGGTACCCGATGCGCTGCGCGACCTTCTCGACCGCCTCGGCGAACGAGAGGTGGTCCATCTCGCGCAGGAATGTGTAGACGTCCCCCGATTCGCCGCACCCGAAGCAGTGATAGAACCCCTGGCTGGGGCGCACATTGAAGCTCGGGCTCTTCTCGTCGTGGAAGGGGCAGAGCCCCTTCAGGGATCCGACGCCCGCCGACTTCAGCGCGACGCGCTCGCCGATGATGTCGGCGATGTTCGTGCGCGCCTTGACCTCGTCGATGTCGGCCTGGACGATGCGCGGCATTACGCCATCACCTGCGCCGCGCGCATCTGGATCCCGACCTCCGCGGGGTCGATGTCGCCGACGAGCCGCGCGTGCCACGCGACGGCCGTCTGGTCGGTGAGGCTCGCCACCTGGTCGACGATGACGCGCTTGCGCTCGGCGTCGGTCTCGGCGCGGACGAAGTCGTCGGCGAAGACCGGATCCAGCTGATCGGCGCCCGAGGACCACAGCGTGTTCGCGGACCAGAGCGCGTCGGCGATGCGCGTGAGCACGCGCCGCTGCTCCTCGTAGACGCGGCGGCGCTCCTCGATCGTGACGATCGAGGCGCCCATGATGCCCTTGAGCACGGCGATCTCGAGCTCGACCTCGCGCGGCACGACGACGTGAGCGCCGTAGCGCGTGAGCGCGTCGCCGGGGTAGGCCTCGCGCGTCGCCGCGACGGATTCGCGCGCGAAGCGCCCGATGAGGTCGCTCGTGAGGTTCTTCAGGCGCGCGAGCGAGGCGCGCGAGCGGTCGAACGAGGTCAGCCACATGGGCTGCCGCGTGAGGCGGTACAGCGCCTCGGCGAGCTCCTCGCGCCCGTAGTCGTACCCGACCCACGCCTGGATCTTGCCGACGAGCGGGTGGTGCTCGACCGGATCGGCGAGGTGCGAGACGTCGACGTAGCCGTTCACGACCGCGTCCTCGAAGTCGTGCACCGAGTAGGCGATGTCGTCCGAGAGGTCCATGACCTCGGCCTCGATGCAGCGCAGCCGGTCGGGCGCGCCGTCGCGCATCCAGCGGTAGATCTCTTCGTCCTCGGGGTACACGCCGAACTTCAGGCGCCCGCCCGGGTCGGGCACGGGGTCGTCGATCGTCCACGGGTACTTGCAGGTCGCGTCGAGCGCGGCCCGCGTGAGGTTGAGGCCGACCGATCGGTCACCGTCGAGGATCTTCGCCTCGAGGCGCGTGAGGATCCGCAGCGACTGCGCGTTGCCCTCGAAGCCGCCGATGTCGGCGGCCCAGGCGTTGAGCGCCGTCTCGCCGTTGTGGCCGAACGGCGGGTGGCCGAGGTCATGACTGAGGCAGGCCGTATCGACGACGTCCTCGCTGAGCCCGAGCGACGTCGCCAGCTCGCGGCCCACCTGCGCGACCTCGAGCGAGTGCGTGAGGCGATTGCGGGCGAAGTCGGCGTCGCTCGCGGGGCTCAGCACCTGCGTCTTGGCGGCGAGCCGGCGCAGCGCCGCGGAGTGGAGGACGCGGGCGCGGTCGCGCGCGAAGTGGCCGCGGGCGGAGCGGTGCTGCTCGGACAGGAAGCGCTCGGCGTCGTGCTCGGAGTAGCCGGCCGGGATCAGCCCGGCGCCCCGCTCAGCCCCCACTGGTGTCCAGCTCCGCGTCCTGCAGGGTCTCGGTCGCCTCGCGATCGAGCGCGCGCGAGTCGAGCCAGCCCTCGGGCAGCACGGGGCGGCGCGCGTGACCCGCGCGGCCTCGAGGCCCCTCGACGGGCGCGCCCGGGTAGGGAGCCGTGAGGTCGAGGTGGCCGATCAGGTCGTCGATCTGCGCGAGCGTGTCGACCTTCGAGAACTGCCCGCGCAGCTCGCCGCCCACGGGGTAGCCCTTGAAGTACCACGCGGCGTGCTTGCGGATGTCGCGGCAGCCGCGCGTCTCGTCCTCGTAGAACTCGACGAGCAGCTCGGCGTGGCGCTTGAACGCCCGGGCGACGAACGCGAGGTCGGCGTCGACGACCGGCGCGTCGCCGCCGAACGCCCGCGCCAGCTCGCCGAACAGCCACGGCCGGCCGAGGCAGCCGCGGCCGACGACGACGCCGTCGCAGCCGGTCTCGTCGACCATGCGCACGGCGTCCTCGGCGCTCCAGATGTCGCCGTTGCCGAGCACGGGGATGCTCGTCACGTGCTGCTTGAGCTCGGCGATGGCAGGCCAGTCGGCCGTGCCCGAGTACGACTCCTGCAGCGTGCGCGCGTGCAGCGAGACGGCCGCGGCGCCCACGTCCTCGGCGATGCGGGCCGCGTCGAGGAAGGTGAGGTGGTCGTCGTCGATGCCCTTGCGCATCTTCACAGTGACGGGCACGTCGCCGGCGCCCTCCACGGCGCTGCGCACGATGTCGCGGAACAGGTCGAGCTTCCACGGCAGCGCGGATCCGCCGCCCTTTCGCGTGACCTTGGGCACGGGGCACCCGAAGTTGAGGTCGATGTGGTCGGCGTGGTCCTCGGCCGCGATGATCCTGGCGGCCTCGCCCGTGTAGTGGGGGTCGACGCCGTAGAGCTGGATCGAACGCGGCGTCTCGGACTCGTGGTGCTGGATGAGGCGCATCGTCACGGCGTTGCGCTCGACGAGCGCGCGCGTCGTGATCATCTCGGTCACGTACAGGCCGATGCCGTATTCGCGGCACAGGCGCCGGAACGCCATGTTCGTGACGCCCGCCATGGGGGCGAGGACGACGGGGACGTCGATCTCCAGCGACCCGATCTTCAGCGGCGGCATCGCGCGCACGGCGGGCGCGGGAGGGGCGGAGTCGAGTGCGATGGACACGCCCTCCATCATCTCATCGATCGCCTCGGAGGGACCTTCGCGCGGGTAGCCTGTGGATGATGAGCGCCCCCGATCCCCGCACGATTCCGTTCGCCGACGCCGACGGCCGCGAGACGACGCTCGCAGCGCTCGGCGACGGCGTGATCCTCGTCGTCAACGTCGCGTCGAAGTGCGGCCTCACGCCACAGTACGAGCAGCTCGAGCAGCTGCAGCGCACCTACGGCGAGCGGGGGCTCACGGTCGTGGGCTTCCCGTGCAACCAGTTCATGGGCCAGGAGCCCGGATCGATGGAGCAGATCCTCGACTACTGCGCGACGACGTGGGGCGTGAGCTTCCCCATTGCCGACAAGGTGCGCGTGAACGGCTCGCACGCCGCCCCGCTCTACCGCGCGCTGAAGAAGACGAAGGACCCGCACGGTCTCGCGGGCCCCGTCGCGTGGAACTTCGAGAAGTTCGTCGTGCTGCCCACGGGCGAGGTGCGGCGCTTCCGCCCGACGACGACTCCCGACGATCCCGCGATCGTGGGGCTCATCGAGCAGCACCTCCCCCGCTGACTCAGGCCTTCGGGC
>Ga0079224_100003379_pt1 | contig 20111 bp, 14 predicted proteins | sample Stecom2015_FD_80414 | JGI IMG/M metagenome (GOLD analysis project Ga0079224, IMG submission 80414) | Agricultural soil microbial communities from Utah to study Nitrogen management - Steer compost 2015 | ecosystem: Environmental > Terrestrial > Soil > Agricultural land | place: USA: Utah...
GGCGCCTTGATCGAGAAAGCGCCGAAAACCTGCCTCCGAGAGCTGGTCCTCGTAGCGAACCACTTGCTCTTGAGCCAACCCATCCACGACCAGCACAACCACCAGTTTGTAAGGAGTAGCCGCACACAGAAGCGGGGAGGCGAAAAGCAGAACCAGGCAGATCAGCAAACAAAAGCGCCAGACGGGTCTGGAAGAGTCAATCATCCGCTTAGGATAAACATTGAGTGGATTTGAGGGCAACCGACCGATCGGGAAGAAGCAAGAAATTTTGGTACAGAGCGGAAGATTGAAGGCGGCGCACCAGCGCAAACAAAAAAAGCGATGAAATGATCCGAGGAAAGCGCGTCCGAAACAGCTTGAATGGCCGAGACACTTCGCACGCAATGCGTTTGTGCCAGTCTCTCAGGGAGCGGGAAAAGCGCCTAGAAAAGAAACCGCAGCTTTAACCCGAGGCTGCGTGGCGGAACGAGTCGTGTCCCCACGAAGATTGATTGAAAATTATATAGGGCCGTTTGGTTGAACAAATTACTAACTTGAAACTGCAGGTCCCATTTTCGATCATCGCCACCTGGGCCGTAGCCTACAGCCACGTCCACGATGAATCGAGGATTGACCCGAGGAGGATCGGCGAGCAGGTCAACATAGGGCAATAGATCGGCATAATCGGGATCTTGCGCCACCTCCTCCGGATCTGAGGGATTTGAGACCAGTCCGCTGTCGTAACGCATCGAGGAGGAGATCCAAACGTCAGGATGCAGCTGACGATGGATCAGCCCGTGAACGGAAAGCACCTGGTCATGATCAATAATGAAAGCACCCGAAGTGAGTGCTTCGACGGCTGCGTTTCCCAGAAACAGTCCGCCGGTAAACGGCGGAGTCGCCACCACGCGACCATGAGTGACGCTGACCGACCCCGACCAGCCCCGATAAGGGAGGAGAGCGCCTCGAAACTCAATCCCGTTGACCCGGGATTTGTATAGCGAAGTCGGAAAAATAATTCCGGTGTTGAAGAAGTTGTCATTGTCCTGCAGGTCGGTTGAATTCTTATGATAAAAGACACCGTTCAGGCTGAGGTAATCTCCGACGGCCTGCTGCACCCCGACTTCGTAAACATTTTGTCGCTGAGGCCGGATCTTCAAGACAGCATCACCCAAAGCTTCCCGAACGGCTGGCGGAACGAGCGTTGCGGCCTGGTAGGAGTTCGCAAGGATCAAATTCTCATTAGGAGGAGTTTGATAATTGCGGTTATAGGAAAGCCGGAACACGGTACGAGTCGCCGGAAGATGGTACGCCATCCCGACCCGCGGTTGCAGCTGATTTCCGTTCACCAGGAAGCGGTAGACATCATAGCGAAACCCCAGAGAAAGGGTGAATCGATTAATGGTCCACTTGTCCTCTAGCCAGCCCGTCCATAGATCGCCGGCCTCTTTCCCCGAATAGTGAAACAACTCACCTCCCCGGCTCAGATCGTGTGGAACCAAGGACGGATTGAAATGGGGCTGGGTCGGATCGTTGAAAAGCGGTTCGGTGATTCCAAAGGAAAAGCTTTCGCTGATCGGAATTCGCTGATGGTCAAAACCCAGGCGGAAGACATGAGATCCCCGCACCATATTCAACCGGCTGGCGGTGGTCACTGTGGAGAGGTGACGGTTGGCTGCAGCCCAAACCGGTGTATCGTAGAGACTGGGGCGTAAGAAGGCGACGGCCGTTCGATAGGAAACCGTGGTATCCACGGTGGTACGGTCGTTCAGCATGTAAAGCCAACCGATCGAGGCAGAGAAGTCTTTTAGAAGACGCCGTTGATCCTGTCCTGCGGCATGCTGCGATCGTAAATTGGCCACTTGAAATGAAGATCGACCCGCCATGAGGTTGGCTCTCAATTGCTGCCGATCGGACAACCGGAAATCAAAGCGGTTAAAAATCCTCTGGGAGTTTCCCCCGTTGTGAAGGTTGTCAAGTGACACCTGGTCGAGAAAGCGATTCGATTTCAGCAGGCTCGTAGAAATAAAGTATCCAAAGCGGTCGCCACCGCCGGAGATTCCCGATACACTCGATAAGGTGTCGAAGGAAGCACCGCCAAGCTCGACACTGCCCCGAAAAGGTGCCCCCGATCCCAGGCCGCTGCGAGTTGTGATACTGGCAACTCCAGAGACCTTGCTTCCGTACTCAGGTGGAATGTTCCCGGTATAGAGCTCCAGAGTCTCAATGATTGATGCGTCGAGTGCCGTCGCAAAGGAACCGGTCAGCTGATCGCTAATCGGCATACCATCGATGACATAGGTCATTTGATTGTGGGCGCCGCGTGGATGGATGGCACCGTTGGCATTCTTCGCGAAGCCCGGGAAACTAACCAGCAGCGCTTCCACTCCGCGACTCCCCACCTGAATGGGAAGCTGCTCGATCCGCTGTAAGCTCAGCTCGTTGCGTGTGCCTGTTTCACCTGTTTCCAGCAGGCGTTCGCCAGAAAAGGCTCTTACGTCGACCGTTTCCGCCAGCGCCGCAACCGTCAAACGCACTTCCAGGCGTATCGGCACATTGGACTGAACTGCAATCGTATCCTGAAACGTGGAAAAGCCCGGGTGGGCAACAACAAGTTCGTAACTTTGAATCGGCAGATTAGAGAAAAGGAAACGACCTTCCTCATTCGTCACGGCCCTTCGCTCGAAGCCTTGCATCAAATGAACCAGTAGAACTTCTGACCTGGCGACGCCCGCTCCGGTCTCGTCGACCACACGACCTTGAATGCTACCGGTCGATTGAGCCGCCGCCGCTCCCAACAGCAGGAAAAACGGAAAAAGGAGCAGGTTGATCTTCTGGACTAGAATCTGTGCCATTCTCATTTGAATTAATTTAGTCATGACTAAATAATTTTTTTATCATCGGACATTCTGTGGACGGAGTCAACGCCTACGGTCAAATATGTCAGGAAACCTGCTGCCTCCCAGGCGCCAACTGGTTATGATTAGAGGCCAGGAGGGAAACAAGCAGAGCTGATCGCCTGCTACGATGAAATTACTAGTTCTCCTGAGGACAGGAACTCGTTGATGTTTCTGTCGTATGGAAGCTGGGACGAACATTGAAGCCAGGTCGGCAGACGTGTTCAAAAGGAGGGACAGAGTGCCATACTCAAATATTCGGACAAGGAGAGTTGATATGACTGAGTCGATTCAGGTTTCACCTTTGTTGATACCGGAGCTGGACCCTGAATTCGTTCCGGCGGCCCTGTGGAACAGGGCTTATCAGCAAAAGGTCAATGAATCGGGAGAGGCGAAGCCTTTCGCTCTGGCTGTGGAAAGAAATGACGGATCTATTTCCGTCACCAGGACGAAGATACTTCCGCACCAGGGATCTCTGAAAGATCTGAATCAAATTTACACAGAACGGCTCCTTAAGTTTCTTCTCTGGCAAAAAGGCGGGCATCGAATCGTTGTAGCGGGAGAACCTTCGCTCACCGATTACCTGCGCAGTGTCTATTCTCCGACTGGAGCTAGGGCATTTGACTACGAATTCATAGGCGAGCGGATTTACGGCAAGTCACTCACTTTCGAAAATGTTCCGTTGGATGAAGTTCCTGAGACTCGCGAATCATCGCGTGAACTTGGCCGTCATCTCAATGGTTGCCGAATCGGTTTCGACCTGGGAGGAAGCGACCGGAAGTGCGCTGCTGTTATTGACGGCGAGGTGATCCACAGCGAAGAAGTGGTTTGGGATCCGTATTTTGCTACAGACCCTCAGTATCATTACGATGGAATCAACGATTCGATAAGGCGGGCTGCTGCAAAGCTACCGCGTGTCGATGCCATCGGAGGGAGTGCTGCCGGCGTCTACGTTGACAACGAAGTTCGTGTCGCTTCGATCTTTCGCGGAATACCGGATGATCTCTTTAAGACTCGTGTCAGGCGAATCTTCTTCGAGCTTCAGAAAGAATGGGGCAACGTTCCCTTCGTGGTTGTAAATGACGGCGAGGTCACAGCACTGGCAGGATCAATGGCGTTGGAAGATAATGCCGTTCTGGGAGTCGCGATGGGGACCAGCCTTGCCGCAGGCTATGTGACTCCCGAAGGAGGGATTACCAACTGGCTAAACGAATTGGCATTTGTACCGGTCGATTACCGGCCGGATGCACCTCGTGACGAGTGGTCTGGCGACATCGGCGTGGGGGCCCAGTATTTTTCTCAGCAGGCCATCGGCAGACTGCTTCCGCGTGCCGGAATCGATTATCCTCCAGATATGGGACTTCCAGAAAAGCTCGTCCTGGTCCAGGAGCTAATGGAGAAAGAGGATCCGCGGGCGCGCAAGATCTACGAAACGATCGGAACCTATTTTGGCTATAATTTAGCCCACTATGCCGATTACTACTCGCTCAAGAACGTTCTCGTGCTGGGCCGGGTCATGAGCGGAACGGGAGGAGAGATACTCCTCAAGAGGGCGCAGGAGGTCATCAACAAAGAGTTTCCGGAGCTGGCCTCAAGGGTCCGTCTGGTGACTCCCGGTGAGAAGGAAAAACGTCACGGCCAAGCAGTAGCGGCCGCTTCCCTCCCAGCCCTGGAGAACGACAGGGAACAGAAAAAGGAGAGATCAGCGTAAATAGTCACATTGACTATTGCCGAGCTGACAGAAAGGAAATTTATGAAACTGGCAAAGCCTCAAGCAGACCTGTTTATACCGGACGGAGTGGGTGAGGCTGAAGCCCTTTCCCGAACGACACATCTGTGCGTTGGTGCCCATCAAGACGATATTGAGATCATGGCGTATCACGGCATTGCGGAGTGCTATGGCCGCACAGATCGGTGGATGACTGGTGTGACCGTCACGGACGGGGCCGGAAGCTCACGAACCGGACTATACGCTTCGTTCACCGACGAGGAGATGCAACAGATTCGTGCGCAAGAACAACGCAAGGCGGCCTATGTCGGGGAGTATGCTGCCCAGTTCCAACTCGGCTATTCCAGCGCTGAAGTCAAAGATCCTGAAGACGATCGAGTAGTAAACGACCTGGCGAGAATTTTTGAGGCGACGCGGCCTGAGGTCGTTTACCTCCATAACCCCGCCGACAAGCACGACACCCATGTCGCGGTACTGCTGCGGTGTTTGACGGCCCTGCGAAGCCTGCCCATGAGTCAGCGCCCCTCCAGGGCCTACGGATGTGAAGTCTGGCGAAGTCTAGACTGGATGCCGGACGCTCACAAGCAGATCTTGCCGGTCTCGAGCTATCCGAACCTGGCGTCTGCGCTGGTTAGTCTTTTCGACTCCCAGATCTCGGGAGGAAAGCGATATGACCTGGCCACGGAGGGTCGTAGATTAGCCAACGCAACCTATTTCGATTCTCACGCAACTGACCAGGAAACTGCTCTTACCTATGCCGTTGACCTGACCCCCCTGATTCAGGACGATTCGCTCTCTTTAGCAGACTACACGCTTCGTTTCATAGACGACTTTCGTGCCGATGTGGAGGGGCGAATCAAAAAGTTTGCCGGTCAGGCCCTCTCGACATAGGTGCCTTCGCTGGTACTGACCCGAACGCGATCCCCCTCTTTGATAAATGGGGGCACCTGGATCGTCAAACCCGTTTCCAGGCGGGCTGGCTTGGGACTGTTGGAAGCAGTGGCGCCTTTAATCTCCGGCTCCGTCTGGACAACAGTCAGGTCGACAGTGGAAGGCAACTCGACACCGATCGGCTGCCCGTCGAAGAACTGAATTTGTATGGTCAAGCCCGGCGTCAGGTAGTCAACCGCGTCACCGAGTGCTTCGTCTCCCAAGGCAATCTGCTCGAACGTCTCGACATTCATGAAATGATGGAAAGTACCGTCCGAGTAGAGGTACTCCATTTCCTGCACGTCAAGAACGATGCGTTCGACGGATTCAGTGGCGCTGAATCGAACATCGATTGAGGCGCCACTCTGCAGATTCCGTAAGCGGACCTGCACGAAAGCCCTCAAGTTACCGGGAGTCCTGTGCTGGAATTCCATGACCCGGTGCGGGATTCCCTGGTAGGAAATAATCATCCCTTTACGAATACTACTGGCCTGCATATTTTCGATTCCCTTTCGAGAAGACAACGTAACTTGGAAGGCATATCTTACAGCTGCTTGGGATTGGCTGAGAAGAAAATCGGACGGGCAAAGCGGTATACAGTAATCCTTCTACTCCCTCACTGTTCTGCTTCGGTGGTCTCAAAACTTTCGAGCGCCTTCGACTCATCCTCGTACACTTCAAGTAATGGGAGAATTTGACTAATGGAGAGAACGTGGCGTACGCGGTCACCAATCCGAAGAAGCTTGATACTGGTGCCAAACCGTCGAGCCATCTTAATGCTCGCAACCAACTCTCCTATCCCGGCGCTGTCGATCCCGTCGACACCGGAAAGATTCAAGAGAACTTTCTTCCACCCTTCGGCAACCAGTTCATTTGTCACATCCCGGAGCACCTCCGCTGATGGACCGGCTTCCAGCCGACCTTCCATGTCAACAATGATTACTTCGCCTGCTTTCCGAACGTCCACTTGCATTATGACTTCTCCAGGTTTTGATTAACACGGCGGGATTATAGCATCCTGACCGACGGCCTGTTACAGATATCCATCGCCTGCCTGCGCCCGGGCAGGATTAACGATGCCCGGCCGAAACGGCTATTTTTCTTCTCTCAGATCGACGCCGAAATAAACTGCACAGAAGGCGAGCCAGGGCAGTAAACCCATGATTAAAAAGGTGTATTCCGTCCGCCCCAGATCCGCGAGTCTACCGATATAGGGACTGACCAGGCCGTATGCGAGATTGCCGATTCCTCCGAGTAGACCGGCGGTAGCCCCGACATGGGCGGGTGCAACATCCTGCACGAGCGTCAGATAAATAACGAGAAAGCTGGCTACACCGAGTCCCATCAGCATCAGAAAACCAACCGCCACATACCGATACGGTACGAAGCCGACCACCAGAGCTGACGACATGAGCAAACACGCCACAAGAAGCGCCAACTTGCGTGCCGCTACTATCGACATCCCGGAACCTACCAGCTTCTTTATGAAAACTCCGATAAGAATGTTTCCGGCCTCCAGCCCGATAAAGACCAGGACTGAGAGGGCGTTCCCAATGGCGAAACTAAACCCGCGCTGAGTTTGAAGATAGAGGGGTATCCAATCGGCGAGAAAATAGTAAATTCCATTCACCACGATGGCTGAGACCGAAAGCATCCAGAAAGACCGCGTCGAAAGGATGTCTCGCACCACTCCTGTCAAAGAGCTTATCGGCTGACCGGTTCCAACCAGCTGAGCTCGAAAGGGGCGGCTGAAGATCAGCCATCCGACCACCCAGAGGGCTCCAAGGGAACCAATCAGAATAAAGGCCCACCTCCACCCGTAATAGACCGCGATAAAGGTAACGATGAAGGGAGCGATCATCGCTCCTGCTGCGGCGCCGCTGTTGAAGATACCATTGGCCAGCGCTCGATCCCTGGCAGGCAGCAGACGTCGAGTGATGTTCAGAGCGGCCGGCCAATTGAAGGCCTCCCCAATTCCCAGCATGAACCGAAACCCGGAAAGCATTCCGGCACTTCTGGAAAATCCGGTTAGTACGCCCGCCATCGACCAGAGACCCACCGCAACCGGATAGATGGTTCGGGCTCCCCAGAAATCGACCATCCATCCCCCAGCAATCTGAAAAATTGCATACGCATACCGGAAGGCAGCGATCACACCGCCAAGTTCTTCCTGGGTAAGGTTAAACTCATCGATGATCAGTTCAGCCGTGAGAGCCAGCACCTGCCGATCGAGGTAGTTGAGAACGGTGGCGAGGAAGAGAAAGCCGCATAACCACCAGACTCGAGCGGGCGTTTTGACCGGGAACTCGGGATGTACAGCCATGGTAATTTACTGGACGGCCAGGTTGGGCAATTCATGGTTAATGACACGCTGGAGATGTTCGATTTTCTTCCTGATGGATCCTGGAGAGTAGATGCCACCCCGGGCCACACCGGTATTATTGGAGCTTCCACTGTTGGCATAGCCGACTCTCGAATCCCTCTCAACAACGGGCAAAGCCGATTCGGCGTTAGCCAGCTCAAGTCGGGCTACTCGCATCATCTCCGCAAGGAGTTCCTTTTTCTTGCCCGGATCTTGCTCGGCAAAAAACTGGTCTCGCGCCTGGTAAAAGCGCCCTATATGGATTGTGCTTTGGATACAAGCCAGTAACGCTCTAGCTACTCCCTCCATCCGCTCTGCTGCTTCCTTCCCCTGTGGGGACGATCGTTCTAAGACCTGTTGCCATTCCTTGATCCCCTTTTGCCAGCCAGCGGCGAGCTTTTCAAGCTGTGTCAGAGCCAACTCGGCTCCCCACGGTTCGGTCCATGAAAGGTCGTTCTTGAACTGGCGGCCGTAATGGTGAAAAGGCTGATAAGACGGATCGACAAAGAGGGGATGTGCCGGTCCCTTCTGTATCGGTCCCATTGCCATCCGTGAAGAGAAGGGGTACTGGGCAATCGCCTCGCTCCAGCTGTTCCATGCCTGGAGGGCGGCATCCGCTGTTTGCGGTCCAAACTCGCGGCGGGCCAGGCGGCGCAAAATCTCCGGTCCGGCTGGTGCAGGTTCCCAGCTCTGCCACTTGAAGAGCTCGGCCGCGATCGTAGGCATAAATCCATAGTGCATCCAGTTGGCAAAAACGGCAGAAACTGCCTCAAATTCCGCAATTCGTTGGAATCGCTCGACCCATCTCGAAAACACGGGAATATAAGGAGTTTGAATAAATTCCAGGGCAATAGCATGTTCGGTCTTTACCCATAACGGCATACCTCGTTCTCGCGTCATTTGAGCCTGCTGGCGAAAGCGCTCAGAAGGTCCCAAGTAGCTGATTGGGTAATCGTAAGCCGGAATAGTCACGTCACCAAACGTGATCCGCCCCTCTTTTCCGAATTCCGTCTGAAGGGCCAGATCGGGTGGCAACAGCCGAATCAACTGCGTCTGTGACGGGTCCTCGCGAGACCAGTGGTTGGAAGCGCTGTAGGGCCACATGACGGCCTGCCCATCTGGATTCCCTTCCCGAACACCTTCGTTCAGAGTGGCTGACAATTCAGCCACTACCTCTTGAGGGGATCGCTGCGAGCAGCGGGGACAGTTCATATTGCGCGTATAACAATGGAAGAAGCCCTCTCCCCCGATGATGAAGATCATTCCGCTCAAACTGGGGACCTCAGAAAAGAGACTCGCAACGACTTCCCTTACGTAGCGCCGGACTTCCGGTGCGCTGCTACACAGGACAAACTCTCCACCGTAAGCCTTGAGCGGGGTTCCCCTGACGTGAGACCGGTTCTCGAAAAAACTGGAAGGAAGGGGCTTGCTGGCCATATAAACGTAAGTCTCCAGGCCAAAGGCTGCAGCTCTTTCGGAAATTTCTCTTAATCTCGCCTGGTTTCGCTCCACTCCATGGTCCAGTTCGGGATAGACGGCTGATCTCCCCACATCGAAGAGGTCCGTCCATATCCAGATAGCACTGAATCCATAATGAGCCATCCTGGAAAGTAGCTGATTCTGGTAGGGATCCTCGAGAGCCGTCAGAGATAATTTCGAGTAGAAGGGAGTGGAAGTAATTCTGGGCTGGAATCGAGGCTTCCTGTCGTGACGACCGGGTTCCAGAAATGGTCCTTGGCGGAGGTCCATTAAATCCTCCAGAAAAAGGAGCCCGCGCATAATACCCTTTTCATCAAAACCACAGACGGTGATTCGCGAAGGTGTGATCTCGACCTGGAAAGCCTCCGATCTTTCCAGAGAAGCACCTCTCTCCGGAAAATCGCTTGGGCTACCGATCAGGACCGCCTTCTCTGTCCGGGGGTCGATGTTCGGAACGGGAACCATTTGAGTGACTTCACCCCACGATCTCAAGTAGCTGTGGAAGTCGCGGATGTAAGTTTCAGCCAGCGCTCCTGCGTTGTCGCGATAGATCAAAGACCAGGCGTCGTCAATCACGACCTCTCCCGGCCCTGGTTCCCCTTGAGGCGTTCGGGAAAAGGGGGGATGAAGTGGTGCCAGGAGTTCCTCTTCGATGAACGAGAAACGATCCTCCGCCAGGATTCGCTCTTGTGGCTCGGAACTCGAGTTGCTGAAAAGCCTGAAGGCAAAATCGACCGCTTCCAGCGTCGAGCCATCATCGTTCAGCGCTACACCGTCAGCGTAATACTTCGTGGTTGTCCCGTAATCCAGGTTGGCCGGGTTTTCAAACCTGGCGACCCGTCGAGTAGAACCATCGTCCCAGGGGGGGAGGTACTGATAGCGAACATTAAACTGCGGGTGATCAGTCGGTGCGGATGCTGTCCCATAGAGTTCATAGTATCCTTGGCTCTGACTGCCTTCCTCGACTTCCAGCTGGATCACGTAAGTACCACTTTCAAGTTGGATGGGCCGTGGAAAACCAAAAGATACCCAGGTTTCAAAAAAGCGACTGACCGCAACTGCAGGTAGCCTGCCGGTGATCAGATCCTGCCCATCCCACTCTGAGCGAATCCTCAGGATCAATGGCCGGGGCTCTCCCATTCTCATCAACTTCAACTGGATTCCCGAAAGAGCCTGGCTTTCAGAAATTGCGAATGTCTGTCCGATGCGATCTCCCGATTTTAGCGTCCAGCTCACAACGGCATCGGAAATCGGGTCGTAATCGTGCTCAGCGGTGACTGTACCGGAAATAGAAGGAGTAAACTCATCTCCGGAATCGTTGCAAGCGGTGAAGATCAACAATATCGCAATCACGACAGCAAAGAACCGCCGCTGGCTCGTGTTATCGGAAGGTGTTTTGTTACTCATGGTCTTTTTCCCGCCCCGTGATATAGTACAGATGGCCGTACCCACGTGACTGATAATCCACGATCAGGCTCGTATCAATTCCACGAACCCGGCGGACTTTCGTCGGGATTATACAGTGAATTTCGAGGAGAACATTGAACTACGTCGATTCTCACGTTCATGTTTGGTCTGATGATTTTCAACGTTACCCCTTTTCCCCTAATACCAGGCGGGAAGAAATGGCACTGCGGGAATTTCTTCCACGTCAGATTCTGGCTCACGCTCGTGCCAGCGGTGTCGACCGCATCGTCCTTATCCAGATGAGCTATTACGGGACCGACAACCAGTACATGCTCGATGTCATCGCTGAATCTCCCGATATCTTTCGAGGTGTGGCTATCATCGACCCGCGTATGAAGGCGGTCGAGGAGGAAATGAAACGCTTGGCGGGAAAGGGCGCGCGAGGCTTCCGAATTACCATTACCAGTCCGGAAGCTGCGGCCCGACTTTCTGAAGGCGCATTCGACGTGATGTTTCGTCAGGGAGCCGCCCTTGGCCTGGCGATCTGTCCCCTCATCAATCCAGAGTTCCTGCCTGTACTCGAGAAAGTCGTTGCCCGCTTTCCGGAAACGCCGGTGATCGTTGATCATCTGGCGAGACTTGGTATTTCGGGCGAGATAAGGCAAGAAGACGTCAATCAGCTCTGCTATCTCTCCCAATATCCCGAAGTCAGAGTAAAGGTCTCTGCTTTTTACGCGTTGGGTCAAAAACAACCTCCTCACCTGGATCTGGCCCCGACGATCAAGCAGGTCTTCGAAGCTTACGGTCCACAGCGATTAATGTGGGCTTCTGATTGCCCGTTTCAGATCCTGAATGAGCCCTATGAAGCCAGCATCGCTCTGATCCGAGAACACCTTGATTTTCTCAGTGCAGAAGACCGAGAGTGGATCCTTCGAAAGACTGCTGAGGAGTTCTTCTTTAAGCGCGGCTGAAACCTATCACGAAAATCGCGATTATCAAAAGAAAGACCCCGAGTCCCATCACCCGGAGCGGCTTCTTACCGGCGCCAGCCCACTCACCGGTGAGGACTCCCCATAGATTCGCAAAAATGACCATTGAGGACATCAAAATGGCCCAGCCGACAGAGGCTCCCGCCTCGCCCAGCTTGTTCGCTCCAGAGCCGTAGGTGGCCATCCCTCCGATCCACATTGCACCCATACTGGCTGCCAGCAAGTAGTAGTGCGCGGGTGCTGTGGAAAATCGGGAAAAGGCTCCACTGCGGGAGAGAAGATAGAGTGAGAAGCCGGCGTTGCAGAAGAACAGAGGCAGGGTCAGTAATGCCCACAGCGGATTGGCGGCGTAGTGTTCCGAAGTTCCCATCGCCAGTGCCACTTCGCTCACCTCCGATCCGAACGCAAAACCCAGATTCCCAAAAGGGGAAAGGATCCCTGAAAGGATACAAAAAAGAAGCCCGAGAGCGTAGGAACGGGGCTCGTTTCCGGTGACCGATCGCCCCCCACCGGCCAAAGCCTGTTCTTTGAGATTTCCGGCCCAGGAACACACGGATATTCCGGCGATGATAATGGCAATACCAATCAAAATCATCAGTCCGGGCGTCCCCCCGAGGCTCTCAGGAGACAGAACCAACAAAGGAACCAGGGTACCAATCGCGGCGGTTAGCCCCAGGATTATGGCGAAGCCCAGTGCCAATCCAAGATAGTCGACGCCCAATCCAAAGGTCAACGCGCCGACACCCCAGCCCAGCCCAAGCGCAATCGTCTGCACCAGGGTTCGACTGCTGGTCCCGGAGAGAACATCCCCCAGTCTCGGCACGGTCAGATATGCAATCAGCCATGGCAGGATCAAATAGGCGGTTGCGGAGAAGACCAGCCACACATTCTCCCACTTCCACTCCCGGGTGTATTTCATCGGGAGCATGAAACTTCCCTGAAGCAACCCACCCAGTAGCACGAGAACGAGGCCTAGAGTGAGATTTTCCGTGACCATTTAGATTCGCCTTACAAAAGCTCCGAGAGTCCTTTCAAGAACGCATCCACATCTTCTCTGTCGTTATAGAGATGGATTGAGATTCTGATTCGTCCGTCCCCGCCCCACACATGGACGTCATGATCCTGCGCCAGACTGTTGGCAAGATGCTCGCAGTCATCGTGGCGAAATGAAACGATGCCGGCCCGATTCGAAGCTTCAATCGGAGTCATCAATTTCACGCCCAGTCTGACAAGCTCTTCGACCAGGTAATTACATAAAGGCTCGAGATCGGCTGCAATGGTTTCCACGCCGATCGTGTTGAGGTATTCGACCGCTTCCTTGATCCCAAGAACTACCGGGAAATTTGGCATTCCCAGCTCGAGCCGCTCCGCTCCATCCTTCAATTCATATCTTTCGAACCGGTCGTCCGAAAAAAGGTCGGCGACCGACCACCAACCCACGCCCGCAGGTTCGAACAAGTCCAGGAATTCCCGTCGACAGAAAACAATTCCACCTCCGTGAGGGCTGGCCAACCATTTGTAAGAACTTGCAACTAGGTAATCAACCTCCTCCATCGGCACCGGAACGCGTCCTATTGACTGCGTCGCATCAACGGCAAAGATCGCTCCCGCTTCGTGTGCGATGCGGCCTATTTCGGATATGTCGAGGCGGGCACCCGTCATATAGCTGACGTGACTAACCGAGACGAGCCGCGTGTTGGAATTGATGTAACGATCGAAATCCGATGGGGAGAGGGTCCAGTTCTCACTTCGGATCACATGAACCTTGACACCCTGCTGCTGTAGTTTTAGCCAGGGCAAAACATTCGAGGGGAATTCCAGGTCATTGATCACTATCTCATCAATCCCCGGCCGCCAGTCAATTGACTGGCACAGTCGATTGATGCCTTCGGAAGCATTGGAAAGAATCGCGATCTCATCCGAATGCACATCCAGCATTTCTGCTAGCCGTCGTTTACACTCGCGATCCCGTTCATACAGTAATGGTCGCCCGGCAGCTCCCATGGCCTTCGCGGTCAGATACTCGTCGAAAGCCTTCCGGGTGTTTTTTAAGGGCAGGCCTTCTGCTGCTGTGTTGAGATAGAACTTGTGCTCAGCACCATCGAAGTCCTGCCTATAGAGGGACGTCTCGCGTTTTAATATTCTGTTCATTGGTACGCCAGCATGATGTGTAAATAGATTTGTGCCGCCTGCGCGACCTGTTCCAAACTAACGAACTCAACTGCGCTGTGAGCCTGGTCAATACAGCCCGGACCAAGGACAATGCTCGGAATTCCGGCCCGACTGAGCTTGCTGGCGTCAGTCCCGTAAGGAACTCCCCGAATTGCTCCGCGTCCTGTCACTTTCTCGCAGTACTGCCTGGCAATCTGTACAATCGCCTCGTCTTCTGGGGTCTCGAGAGGAAAGTCTTCCAAGAAAGGTTCCTGCATTTCTGCCTTTAAGTTCGGAAACCGGCTCCCGACCGTTTCGATCACTTCTTCGAATTCCTTCCATACGCTCTCTCTGGTCTCGCCGGGAAGCGTCCTGCGATCCAGTCCGATCACACAGAAGTCGGGAACCGTGTTGACTTGAACTCCTCCCTCAATGGTTCCAACATTGACAGTCGGATTACCGAGCAGAGGATGAGTGCGGCTCTGATACCGAGAATCGAGAGCGTCCTCAATGGCTTCAATGACCCGAGCCATATGGCTGATTGCATTAACTCCCAAATGGACTTTAGAACTGTGGGCGGCCCGCCCGCGAGTTACAATCTTCCATCTCAAGCAGCCTTTATGAGCGATGATGACATCCAGTTCGGTAGGCTCAGATACGACAGCCGCATGGGCTCGAAATCCGCTTTCCACCAAATGGCTGACCCCTCTGAAAGAGAATTCCTCGTCCACGGTGGCTGCCAGGGTGACCGAGGCGGGAGGGATCAGGTCCTGCGTTTTGAGAGTTTTGAGGGCGTAAAGCATGGCAGCCAGCCCGGCTTTCGTGTCGCAGGAGCCTCTGCCATACATTAGACCGTTTTCGATGCGTGGGTTCAGCGGCTCGATCTCCATGCCTTCCAGGGGAACGGTGTCCATGTGGGACTCAAATAAGAGGTTTCGGTCAGTTCTCCCGGGGATAGTGGCAATAACGTTAGGGCGATCCGGCCACACTTCCTGTGTTTCGAACAGGATGGAATAGCTGCTCAGATAATCCTGGATAAACTCTGAAATTTCCTTCTCGCTGCCGTCGGGATCCAGTGACGTATTCACACTGCGGATGGAAACCAGGTCAGCCAGCAGGGCGGTCAGTTCTTTCCGGTCGATCAATTCATCTACTTGCATGGGTACTTTCTCTTCAGGAATCCAGGCTGAAAGGCAATCACGACAATTTACTCCGCCCAATCAAGCTCGACGTCGGTCTCTCGTTCCGCTGACTCGACTAGAGCGAGGGCGACCCTGAGAGCATTCTGGGCCTCAGAAGGCGTAATGACCGAAGGAGGCCGGCTATCACGAACACAGTCACAAAAATATGAAATTTCTTCCACCAAGGGGCCCCACAGCCGTCCCTGAAACCAGGCATCGTATGATACGTTCAAGACCTGTTGACCGCTGTCCTTCCAGAGATTCAAACCTGAATGGACGAAATCGATGTTGGCTACCCCTCGAGTTCCGATCACCTGCATCTGATCCGCCGTAGTCACTCCTGATTGCTCGGGAATCATCCAGTGCGTCTCGAAACAGGCGACCGCGCCCCCTTCAAATTCAACAAATCCCCAGTTGATATCTGGATTCTTCCCTCCCTGAATGTTGCGGGTAAAACCGCGTACTCTCCGCACGGGACTCCCTACATACCACAGACAGAGATCAATGTCGTGAATTCCATTGACAACCAGACCATGGATTCGATTGCCATAAACAGGATAGAGACTTCGGGCCCTGTTCCTTCGTGCATGAATTGACACGACTCGCCCCAGTTCTCCCTCTTCAATCACGCGTTTCGTACTCGCATACCGATATTCGAAACGAAGAATATGACCCACCATTAGAAAAACACCAGCCTGGGAGGTCGCATCAACCATCTTCTGACTGTCTTCCAGGGAGGTCGCAATCGGCTTCTCCAGGAATATGTGCTTACCGGCCCGCGCCGCCTCTAGAACAGGCTCGAGGTGGGCGTTTTCTGGAGTAGCAATGCTGACCAGATCAAGTTCAGGAAGTCGACATAGATCCCTAAAGTCTGTGAATGTCCTGGCAACCTGGTATTTCCCGGTGATCTCACCCAGCCTCTCTTTGTTCGAGTCACAGACTGCCACAACTTCGACACCCGGGATTGCCTGGTAGGCCTGCAGGTGCAATTCCCCAAAGCTCCCGGCGCCAATCAGACCAGCTCTCAGCGTTTTCATCAGCGTATGAAACCTTTCTCCTGTAGCGCTTCGATCGCCTATCCGTTGCGCAGGCGTGCAATGACCTCTTCACAATTCAGGATCTTCTCGGCTAGATCGAGTGGGCGGTAATAATAGTGGTTGGTAGCTTCATAGCCCAGGGTTGAATCCTGACGAGCCAGAGTATACAACCGCTTTGCCAGTTGTGCCTCAGAAGCCGCCAACTCTTGCATCCTGGAGCGATGTTCAGCAGCACCGTCCTCACCGAGACGGTCCCTGAGAATGTAGAATTCAAGCTGATTGGCTACACTCTCGAAGTGGATGTAGCAGGTCTCCGCAATGCCAAGATCTTTAGCTGCCTGCTCTTGTCGATCAGAAGTTACCAGAGGCAGTGCCTTTCGAAAATCCTCGAGTCCCGAATTCCACAATTCCGCCATCCGACGAAATTGCTTTAACGCGATATCGGGAGGAAAGTCTCCTGACCAGCGCTTGTAGGCATCGTGGGGAAACAGAATCATGCCCGGATCGAAGCCGGTTTCATCGAGGCGAAGAAGATTAGCAGGCCCATGCTGGGTCGGGATGATATAGACGTGGACACCATATGGGAACTCTTCGAAGGCCCGGCTAAAGGCCTCCCAGGCCCGCAGCACATAGGGCTCTGCTCCCTCTCCGTAACGCCGCCGGGCGACCGCCGGGATTACTTTCTCTTTATCAGGGACCGGCCAGTAATAATACTCTTGCGCAACTTCGAGGTTGGGTGATGGATAGCCTCCTACCGTCCAGGACAGCATCAGGCCGTCTACCCCGACGCGAATCAAGTTCTCGATGTGACGCTCGATCAAATTCGGGACCGGGATGTAGGGGACGGCAGAGATCTCCCAGGTAGCATTGATCTGGACTTTGGCCATGGTTCGGAGGCCGTGTTGTCGCGCAATCGTCCAGTTCCGGCTGGCTCTGGGACCGGGGCCCACCACTGACATCGAGTATTCACCGACTTCCGTCGAGACACCTCCTCGGTGCACCGGTGCGTCCCACTCGCTGACGCTCAACAGTTCAACCTCTTTGGGTAATTTTGGAATCAGCTTTTCGGACTCGACTCCATTGCGCACCCAGTCATAGCCCCAGCCCCAGTCCCAGGTGATGATTCGTGCATCGGGGCTGCCCGCCTTGACGCCTTTGACAAATGAGTGGTGCAATTCCGCCAGCACGTCTTCGGCCGGTCTTTGAGAGCAGCGCGGACAGGGGTCTGGTCTGCCCTTTGAGTAGCAATGGGTCAGGTTCTCCGACATTGAAATGGTAAAGATGCCGCCCAGGCCGGGAACAGACTTGAAGATATGGGTGAGGCTCTCTTCGATCCAGCGGCGAACACGCGGCACACTGGTACACATCGTGTGAAAGTTTGGTTCGGCCCGGCTGAATGTGCCCTTCAATTCGGGATAGCGGTCGAAGAACTCGGTCGGCATGGTACGAGGTTCGTTGATATAAAGAAATATCTGAATACCGAACTCACTCGCCCTCCGGACCAGTTCCGCTATCCGCTTCTGTCGCTGTTGCCAGCCGCTACCAAATTCTGAAAATTCTGACGAAGGAGCCATATTTCGGAGGACGGCCTGAAGCCACACTCCGTTGACACCCAGCCGGGCCAGTTTTTCCAGATATCCGGCAGGAAAGGGATCGATTTCCTCTTCCATTAAGGGGTCGCCGTAGAGAGCGAAATACGAATACAAGTAGCACGGAGTCAATCGACGGGCCAGTCGTATCGTTCCGAGAGGCAGAAGCGGACCGCCTCGCGCCTCCATCATCAACTGCATCCGATACACTGCACGCTGTAGGCCTAAAGGGTCATTTGCTCTGACTCGAACTTGATCCGACTCGACTTCCAACGTGAAGCTGTCCCGGACCCCGACACTGGTGGTCTCTAGCTGAAAGGAAAGGGCGCGAAAAGCATCTGTAGAAGCCATTACCAATTCCGTTTTGCATCGGAACGTGTCGGAGAGGTACTGGTGGAAACGCTCGGCCAGAGCAGCAAGATCGGTACTTCCCAGCTGCGTAACCAGTTTCCAACCAGACAAACTGACTTCACCAGCCCTCGGTTCAACGTTCGACTCGAAGTGGGCAGCGGACCGCCCATCAGCGAGAGTTTGGACGAAGCTGAAAGGGGCCTCTCCGGGCGCAAGGAAGTTGTCCCGTCCGAAAGCGCCCAGAATCGCCTCACGGATCTCCGCGGCACGCCGTCGGGCCTCATCGGAAGGGGGCGAATAATAGAGCGGCTGACAGTCAGGCTTGATTCTCCCCAGTTTCACGGAAAGAAAATCGTCCTCCTTAAGCGCGAACTCGAAATGTTCCCTGTCCCAGCCGAGCAACTGAATAATCTGATCGTCCGGAATGACGTGCCAGTTCTGGCGAATAACCGTAATGTAGATTCGGCGCAGCTGATCCTCGGTAAGCCGGGGTTTGGGTGGTAATCCCATCGACTCGCCGATTTCAAGGATGCGACCGGGAGTCGTCTTCAACACTTCGGCCATTCGTTCAACGTTGGCGATCTCCCAGTTGCGCCAGATAAACAGGTGTAGCCGATCCGGAAAATGATGCTCGGGAATGGGCGGCAAGGAGGCGGGTCCTTCCTGAATGGCCGCTACCGAGGTGGTTGGCATTGCAAACGAAGTTGCTGCAGCGGCCAAGACGGCAAGGAATTCCCTCCGGCTGACGGGAGAAGACGGCCACATTTCTGCTGGAAAATACTCTGGGTGACCCATCGTTTACTCTATCGATAGCGCTCTCCGCGGACCATTTAATCCGGCGAAGTCACTCGTAAGCTGCGTCGACTTATTGTCGACACAGATTCGAAGTTGAATTTTAAATAAGTGGAGTAAAAAAAACCACACCGATATGGTAGAAATAGTCTTTTGATGGACCTCAGACAATTAGAAATGTTCCTGGCGGTGTCTGAAAACAACAGTTTTACCCTCGCCAGCCAGGAGCTAAACGTCGCCCAATCTGCAATCAGCCGCAAGATAAAGATGCTCGAAGATGAGCTCGGAGAAAAGCTTTTCAAGCGGGTGAACAAACGCATTTACCTGACACCGGCGGGACGCACCCTGCTCCGCTATGCACGTCGAATTTTTCGCGAAATACGGAACGCAAGGTTGGAGGTTTCAGAAATCGCCGAACTCAAGCGAGGCGAGATTAAGATCGGCGCCGGGATGATTGCCAGCATGTACTACCTTCCCTCAATTCTCGAGAAGTTTCGAGAATCCTATCCACGCGTCGAGTTGAAGGTGGTGACGGGATCAACTGAAAGACTGATCACCAAGCTGCGTGAGAACCGGCTTGATATCGGACTTCTAACCCTGCCCGTCGACTTTCCCGATTTACACGTGATCCCGCTTTTTTCTGAAGAAATGGGGGTCGTCGCAAGCGCCAAGCATCCGGTTTTCGCCGGAAAAGAAGTGATCACCTCCCGAGAGATTGGCGATCATCCCCTTATTCTCTTCCCTCCAGGAGCGTATACCCGGCGATTGCTGGATAAATTCTTTCAGGAACAAGGCCTCACACCCAATGTTTCGATGGAGGCTGAAAATGTAGCTACGATAAAGCCACTCGTGCGTATCAATCTCGGCATCAGCATTTTGCCTTTGAGATCGGTGGTGGAAGAAATAGAACAGGGGGAGCTCGTCTACTTGAAAATTGCTGACTACTCCCTGGTAAGAGAGCAGGGGCTGGTACTTCACAAGACAAGCTCCATGCCGAACGTCCTTTCACAACTGGTGAACTACTTCCAGGCCGCGCAGGAATATTTCAATACTCCGACCCGTACAGGAGCGGCCGGCTAGGGCACCCCTCTGCGTCTTCTGTGCAGCAGGCGGTTCGCATAAATCAGTGGAAAGCTATTCGCCACCAGATTTTCACCGCAGAGATAGGGATGAGAAGGCCAGTCCCCTTTGACGCAGTACCTATAATGGTCTGCAAAAACGCACTCAAAGGGTGCAAA
>Ga0079224_100003381_pt1 | contig 20107 bp, 17 predicted proteins | sample Stecom2015_FD_80414 | JGI IMG/M metagenome (GOLD analysis project Ga0079224, IMG submission 80414) | Agricultural soil microbial communities from Utah to study Nitrogen management - Steer compost 2015 | ecosystem: Environmental > Terrestrial > Soil > Agricultural land | place: USA: Utah...
CTCGTTCTCGCGGTCCTCGTCGTCGACGACGACGACCGCCTTACCGGCGGCGATGTCGGCGACTGCGCGCTCGATGGTGTCGAACCTGGTCACGTCTGCTGCGCTCCATCTATGAATAGGTCTAGAACAGTATCGCCGTTGCCCCACCCGCCCCGGCTGGCGGCCCCTGGCAGGCCGCGGCCGGACGAGCCGGGCGCCGGCTCCACCGTTCGCGGTGCCGCGGGGAACGAGCAGGTCGTCCCGCGGCGCGGGGGCCGGTCGGTGTCAGCCCCGCTGCTGGAGGCGCTCGACGTACTTGGCGATGACGTCGACCTCCAGGTTCACCCTGGTGCCGACAGCGGCGGCGCCGAGGTTGGTCATGGCGAGAGTGGTGGGGATCAGCGAGATCTCGAACCAGTCGCGGTGCCCGTCGGCGGCGGGCGTCTCCTCGCGGCCGAGGCCGGAGACGGTGAGGGAGACGCCGTCGACGGTGATGGAGCCCTTCTCCACCACGTACCTGGCGATGGCGTCGGGCAGCGACACCCGCACCACCTCCCAGTTCTCCGAGGGGGTGCGGGCGAGCACGGTGCCGGTGCCGTCCACGTGGCCCTGCACCAGGTGCCCGCCGAGGCGGCTGTTCAGCGCGGCGGCCCGTTCCAGGTTCACCGGCGAGCCCTCGGTCAGGCCGCCGATGCTGGAGCGATCGAGGGTCTCCTGCATGACGTCGACGGTGAAGGTGTCGCCGTCGACCTGCTGGTCGACGACGGTCAGGCAGACGCCGTTGACCGCGATGGAGTCGCCGTGACCGGCATCGGAGGTCACGAGTTTGCCGCGAATCGTGAGCCGGGCGGCGTCGGCGAGCCGCTCCACCGCGACGACCTCACCCAGTTCCTTGACGATGCCTGTGAACATCCCTGACTCCTTGTCCGTGCTGCTACCAGCCGGTAACAGCGCTTCTCCGGGCGCTATTCCCGGCCCCGGTCCCCGGCTCAGCCTAACGACGCACCTTCCGCATCGCGGCGACGCCGTGCCACTCCGTGGAACGAACCGTCCGTCCGGCAGGAAAAAAACAGGGCGAAGGGTCTCTTTACCGTATTCCTTGCGGTGCGATCCAGAATGGATGCAGAATCGTTATCGAGTCGATCTCCTCGACCGCTTGTTCTTCACGATCCGCCGGAACGCACGGTCAACCGCCCGGTCGAGACGGGTGGCCGCGCCTCGGCGCCACCTCGTCATCGGACCGGAGAACCCATGAGCACCCCGTCGGACACGCGACCGTCCGCACCGACCTCGACACCACCGACCTCGACGCCACGACCACCGGCGAGACAATCGCCGCCGACCCCGGCCACGTCCGGCGGTTCACCGGCAGCACTGGCCGTGCGCCGCGACCGCTATCGCCGTGCGCACAGCCTGCGCGCGGAGGTCGACGACCACGCCCACCACATCGTGCTGCCGATCGGCGGCGAGTACCGCGCGGTGACGATGCCCGCCGAACTCGGCGAACAGGTACGCCGAAGGCTGGCGGGCGGCGGGATCTCCGCCCCGGTCATCGAGCACCGGCGCTCGCGGCGCTGGACGTTCCTCACCGCTGCCGCGGGTGCGGGCTCGCTGGGGCCGAAGGATTCGGCGCATCTGTTCCGCATGTTCGCCACCATCGCCGCCACCGGCAGCGACGTGGTCCTGCCGTCGCCGGAGGACGAGCGCACCGGCTGCCGGACCTGGGTGGAACCCCCCGCCGAGCCCGCCGAACTGCCCCCGCTCACCACGGTCGTCGACGCCACCCTCGCCCTCGGGCACCCGAGACCGCGGCGTCCGCGGTGAGCCGCCCCGGCATCCGCGACCGCGGGAGGGCAGGCAGCGAGCGACGCGCTCCTAGCGATGACTCCCCTGGTGGCGACTTCCGGGGTGGCTCAGCCGCGCGCGGCGGCGGCCTGCCTGCGCAGCTTCTCGACGGTGGCGCCGGGATCGTCGGTGTTGTAGACGGCCGAACCCGCCACGAAGCAGTCAACGCCAGCGGCGGCGGCCTGCTCGATGGTGTCGGCGTTGATGCCACCGTCGATCTCCACCAGCAGCCGCAGTTCGCCGGAATCGACCAGCCTGCGCACCGCGCGCGCCTTGTCGAGCACGTGCGGGATGAACGACTGGCCGCCGAAGCCGGGTTCGACGCTCATCACCAGCAGGGTGTCGAAGTTCTTCAAGATCTCCAGATACGGCTCGATCGGGGTGTTCGGTTTGACCGACAGCCCGGCCTTGGCGCCCGCCGCCCTGATGTCGCGCGCCACGGCGACCGGGTCGTCGGTGGCCTCGGCGTGGAAGGTCACGTTGTGCGCGCCCGCCTCGGCGTAGGGCGGCGCCCAGCGACCCGGATCCTCGATCATGAGGTGGCAGTCCAGCGGGATGTCGGTGGCCTTCAGCAGGCTCTGGACCACCGGGAGGCCGAGTGTGAGGTTCGGCACGAAATGGGCGTCCATGACATCGACGTGCAACCAGTCCGAGCCGTCGACCCGGCGCGCCTCGTCGGCGAGATGCGCGAAGTCGGCGGACAGGATGGACGGTGCGATCATCGGCTCGGCGGGCCGGGTAAACGTGGACACAAGGCGCGAGTGTAGGCGAATCGACCTGATCCGATTGGTAGGGGGCTCGAATGGGTAGCCTGGGCAAGGTGATCAACATTTCGGCGGAGCAGGGGCTGTTCAGTACCCCGGTGGAGATTCGAGTGGCCGCTTCGGTCACGCAGTTGCCCATTGTGCGCGGCCTCGCCGAAACACTGGTCTTACTGAGCGATTTCACGCTCGACGAGGTGGCCGACATCCGCCTCGCCGTCGACGAGGTCTGTTCGACACTGATCGCCGTCGCCGCGCCCGGCAGCAGCCTGGACTGCTGGTTCAGCATCGGGGAACGCGAGTTGCTGGTCCGTGTGACCGGTCTGGCGAAGACCGAAGGCCTGCCCGATCAGCACAGTTTCGGCTGGCACGTGCTGCGCACCCTCACCGATTCGGTGGAGGTGAGCCAGGATTCGTTCGACTCGGCACTCTCCGGATATCCGACGACGGTCTCCTTCCGTCGGGTCCGGGGGAAAGCGGAGTGGTGGCGGCCGAACACACTCCAGGCCAGAAGCACCATCGCTCCACCCCGCCGGAGACCGACGGCGTGGACCACCCCGTCGACCCCGTCACCGGCGGATACGATCACGGCGACCCAGGTAGTGCCGACAGCGACAGTGCCGAGATCCGGCGTGCCGACATCGCCCACGTGGGTGCCGACCACGAGGCCGACACCGACGACGCGACCGATGCCGACACCGACGCGGAGACGGTCGCCGAGGCCGGTTCCGCGGGCAGCTACGACGACCTCGCGGAGCTGTTCGAACGCTTGGCCGCCGCCGAGCCGGGCACGCAGGAGCATGCCGCGCTGCGCGACGAACTGATCAGCCGGTGCGTGCCGCTGGCCGACCACATCGCCCGCAAGTTCAGCGGTCGCGGCGAGCCCTTCGACGACCTCACCCAGGTGGCGCGGGTCGGTCTGGTGCACGCGGTGGACCGGTTCGACCCGGCGCGCGGCTCCAACTTCCTGTCCTTCGCGGTGCCCACCATCATGGGCGAGGTCAGGCGCTATTTCCGCGACCACACCTGGGCCATGCGGGTGCCCCGCCGGGTCAAGGAGACCCACCTGCGCATCGGCGCGGCCATCGACAGCCTCTCGCAGTCGCTCGGCCGCTCCCCCACCGCCAAGGAGATCGCCGCGGAGCTGGGCGTCGACCCCGACGAGGTGACCCAGGCCGTCATCGCGGGCAACGCCTACCAGCCCAGTTCCATCGACGCCGCCTCCCTCGGCCGGGAATCCGACGCCTCGCTGCTGGACACGCTCGGTGAGGAGGAGGCCCAGTTCGAACGGGTCGAGGAGTACGTGGCCATCCGCCCGCTGCTGGCCGGGTTGCCCGAGCGCGAGCGCCGCATCCTGACCATGCGGTTCTTCGAGTCCATGACCCAGACCCAGATCGCCAAGCAGATGGGCATCTCGCAGATGCACGTCTCGCGCATCCTCGCCAAGACCCTGGCCCGCCTGCGGGAACTGTCCGCCCGCGACTAGCGCCCCTCCCCAGCGCGCTCGCGCTGCCGCCGCACCCGCGCCGGCGCGGACTCCCACCAGGCGGCGTCGAGCAGTTCGGCCAGCCGCTCGGCGTCGACGCGGTCGAGATCCACGAGGATCGCCGGATAGCCGTCGTAGTGCGGGGTCGTGTAGAAGGCCGGGTCGCCCGAGGCCAGCAGCGCCTGCTTCTCGGCCAACGGACAGCGCAGCATGAGCCCGCCCTCGGCCTCCACCCGCAGCCGGGCGAAGCCCTTGCCCGCCACCTTCAGCGCCGGGCTGCGCCACCAGGTCGATTCCTCGACCTCGGGCAGCTCGGTCGCCAGCATCACCACGTCCTGCCAGGTCAGCGTCATGAGGACAGTCTGCCCCGGCGCCGCCGCATCGGCTTGGACGAACGGAACCCGCCGCCGACCGGCACGACGGCACGACTGTGCCCCGGCCGCGCGAGCGGACCGGGGCACGAGCGATCGGTCAGTTCGGCTTGCGCAGCGCCGCGAGGAACATGGCGTCGGTGCCGTGCCGGTGCGGCCACAGCTGGGCGGCCGGGCCGTCGCCGATGTCGGTGACGCCGGGCAGCAGCTCACGGGTGTCCAGCTGCTCGGCCTCGTGCCTGCGGGTGAAGTCGGCCACCACGGACACGGTCTCGGACAGGTGCGGCGAGCACGTCGAATACACCACCACCCCGCCGGGGCGCAGCAGGCTCCAGGCCGCCGCGAGCAGTTCGCGTTGCAGCCGCACCAGATCGCGGACGTCGCCCGGCTCGCGCCGCCAGCGCGCCTCCGGCCTGCGGCGCAGCGCGCCGAGCCCGGTGCAGGGCGCATCGACCAGGATGCGGTCGTAGCCGGGGGTCAGACCGCTGTCGCGGCCGTCGGCGACACGCACTCGCACCGGCAGGTCCGCGGTGGACTTGCGCACCAGGTCCGCGCGGTGCTCGGCCGGTTCCACCGCGTCGACCACGAAGCCGTCGATGGCGGCCAGCGCGCCGAGCAGGGCCGCCTTGCCGCCGGGGCCTGCGCACAGATCCAGCCAGCGGCCGCCGTCGGGGCCGTGCAGCGGGGCGCGGGTCAGCGCGAGCGCCACCAGCTGGCTGCCCTCGTCCTGCACCGCGGCCATGCCCTCGCGCACCGGCTCGAGCTGAGCCGGATCGCCGCCGTCGAGATGGACCGCGTACGGGGACCAGCGGCCCTCCTCACCGCCGGTCACCAGGGCGAGTTCCTCGGCGGTGATCTCGCCGGGGCGCGCCACCAGATGCACGACCGGGCGTTCGTCGTCGGCGGCGAGCAGGTCGGCCAGCTCGCCCGCGCGGGCGCCGAGCGCGTCGGCGAAGGCCTGCGCGATCCAGAGCGGGTGCGCGTGCTCGAAGGCCAGCCTGCCCACCGGATCCTCGGGCGCCAGTTCGGCCACCCATTCCTGCGCCGAGCGCTGAGATGCCTTGCGCAGCACCGCGTTCACGAACCCGGATCTGCCCGCGCCGAACTCCGCGCGCGCCAGCCCGACGGAGGTGTCCACCGCCGCGTGCGCGCCGATCCTGGTGCGCAACAGCTGGTAGACGCCCAGACGCAGGACATCGAGCAGCGGCCCGTCGATCTCGGCGATCGGACGCCCGGCACAGCGCTCGATCACCGCGTCCAGCAGGCCCTGCGAGCGGCAGGCGCCGTAGGTGAGCTCGGTCGCCAGCGCGGCGTCCCTGCCCTCGATCCGACGCTCCCTGAGCAGGCCGGGCAACACCAGATTGGCATAGGCGTCGCGTTCCCGGACCGCGCGCAGCACCTCGAGCGCCACCTCGCGCGGGCCGTCGATCACGCCGCGCGCGGCGCGGCCCGCCCGCTTCGTGCCCGCTCTCGGCTCCGAGCCCCCTCGGCTCGCTCGCGTCGATCCGCGCGGATCACCGTGCGCGCCTGCGGTTCCGGCATCGCGACGACCGGCGCCGCCCGGCCGGTCGGTGCGCGCACGCTTGCCGGAGGGCTCGCCGTAGCCACCGTCCGCACGTGGCCGGGTGTCGGAGCCGGTGTCACCCGGACGACGTCCCTTGCCTGCCCGCCCGTCCCAGGGCTGTCGCTCTCCGGCGCCGCGCCCCGCTTCCGGCCCGCGCCCTGCCTCCGGCCGGCGTCCACCGCCGGAGCGATCATCCGACCGGCGTCCACCGGCCTGCCCGCCGCGACGGCCGGCGTCCCCGCGACCGCGCCCGTGGCCGCTGTCGCGCGCATCGTCGCCGCGCCTGCCGCTGCCCGGCCCCGGTGCGCGCCCGCCACTCTCGCCACGGTGCGGGCGAGCCGCGCCTTCGTCCTGCTCGGGTCGGTTCGGGTTCTTGCGCTTCTCCTGCTCGCGCGCGGCACGTCGCGCCCAGCCGCCGTCGATGTCGCGGTCGGAGACCTTCTTCCCCCTGGCGTCGTCGGGACGCCGCTGTGCCGGGGTCACTCGACCACCGCGCCCGGTTCGAGGCGCGCGCCGCGCGCCCAGTCCAGGGCGGGCATCATCTTCTTGCCCGGCGGCTGCACCCTCCCCCATCGCACGGCGGTGGTGGCAGTGCCGACGTACACGCCGGTCTTGCGTACCTCGATGACCCGCTCGGGCAGTTCCTCCTGCACCATCTCCACGGGTCCGAGCTTGATCCGGTGGCCGCCCACGGTGGTCCACGCGCCGGGCGCCGGGGTGACCGAGCGGATCCTGCGGTCGACGGCCAGGGCGGGCTGGTCCCAGCGCACGCGCGCGTCCTCGACGGTCACCTTGGGCGCGTAGGACAGGCCCTCGGTGGGCTGGGGAACGGGTTGGAGGGTGGCGTCCTCGATGCCGTCCATGGTGGACTCCAACAGACGCGCGCCGGTCTCGGCGAGCCTGCCGAGCAGCTCGCCCGCGGTGTCGGCGGCGTCGATCCGCTCGGTGATCACGCCGTATACCGGGCCGCTGTCCAGGCCCTTCTCGATGAGGAAGGTGCTCGCGCCGGTGATCTCGTCACCGGCGTTGATGGCGGCCTGCACCGGCGCCGCCCCGCGCCATGCGGGCAGCAGCGAGAAGTGCAGGTTGACCCAGCCGTGGCGCGGGATGTCCAGCGCCCGCTGGGGCAGCAACGCGCCGTAGGCGACCACCGGGCAGCAGTCGGGGGCCAAGTCGGTGAGCGTGGCCAGGAATTGTGGATCCGACGGCTTGGCGGGGGTGAGCACCGGGATGCCGTGCTCGTCGGCGAGCGCGCCGATCGGCGAGCGGGTCACCTTGCGGCCGCGGCCCGCGACGGCGTCGGGACGGGTCACCACGGCGACCACCTCGTGCCGTGTGGAGGCGATGAGCCTGCGCAGCGAGGGGACGGCGGGCTCGGGAGTGCCCGCGAAGACCAGCCGCATCAGTTGGCCCGCCCGAACGGTCCGGCCGCCTGTCCGGCGCCGCTGCTCTCGCGCACGGTGATTCCTGCCTCGAACCAATCGGATTCGCGGATCGCGCGCATCGCTTCCTTTCGGGCGGCGGGGTCGAGCCGGTCGATGAACAGCACCCCGTCGAGATGGTCGGTTTCGTGCTGGACGCAGCGCGCCAGCAGCTTCTCGGCGTCGAAGGCGACGGGCTCGCCGTTGTAGTCGACACCCGACACCCGGACCCGCAGCGCACGACGGGTGTCGTAGCGCAGCCCGGGGATCGACAGGCAGCCCTCGGGACCGACCTGTTCCTCGTCGCCGACCACGGTATAGGTCGGATTGACCAGATGCCCCGAGGCGTCACCGGTGTCGTAGACGAACACGCGCAGGCCGACACCGATCTGCGGGGCGGCCATGCCCACACCGCCGTCGTCGTGCATGGTGTCGACGAGGTCGGTGACGAGCCGGCGCAACTCCCGGTCGAACTCGGTGACCTCCGACGCACGCGCGCGCAGGATGGGATCGCCGAACAGGCGAACGGGCTGGATGGTCACGATGGCTCCCGGCAGAACGACGGATACGGTCGCCCCATTCTAGTGACCGGCGCAGACCGCCCCGCCCACCCGTGCGAGACCGGCTTCAGCTGTTGCCTGCGATGACGACCTCGGGAATGCCGGTGCCGAGGGCCACCGGCACGCACACCGGCTCCGGCGCGTGCCCGGGGTCGAGCACGGTGAGCAGCAGATCGCGCACGTACGGGTCGTAGACCATGTGGAAGTGGCCGGTGAGGTTCGGCGGGCACAGGTCCTGCAGGACGAGATTGCGGGCGCCCTGGCCCCGCAGCGCGATGTTCTCGAACGGCTGGATCATCTCGTCGACGCGGCTGCCGATGGTCGTGTACTCCACGCCGGGCACCGTGTCGCCGCCCTCGTTGACCGCGAGCATGGTCGGCGAGCCCTGCGCCTGCTGCACCGCGGCCAGCGAGGTGACCAGCGCGAAGGCCTCGAGTGCGCCGGGCACCGCCTGGGCGATGGGCGCCAGCCCGTACATCACCCCGCCGTAGGTGGGCGAGGCCAGACCGACCCAGCGGCCCACCTTCTCGGCGCCGCCGAGCTTGTTGACGTAGTAACGGGTCACGGTGGCGCCCTGGGAGAAGCCGACCAGATCGACCTGCTCGGCGCCGGTCTCGGCCAGCACGCGGTCGACGAAGTCGCCGAACTGCGCGGCGCTGGCCAGCAGATCCCCGGTACCGAAGGTGTCGGCGCCCGGTGCGCCGCCGTAATTCGGTGCGAAGACGCAGAATCCGGCCTCGACCAGGCTCGGCCCGATCGCCGACCAGTCGGAGTAGGCCGTGGAGTCGGTGCCGTGCGCGAGCACCACCGGCCGGGGATGCGCCGCGTCGGGACGGCAGCCGAAATCGTTTGTGCCCGAAGGCGCTACGAGCTGGTGGTGCTGCCGTTGGTATACGGCGGCGGCGAGATGGTCGGATTGACTCGGTCCCGGCACGACCGGAACCTCGACAGGGGCACCCGATGCGACAGCCGTGGCGATGGTGACCGCCACGGCTGTGAGGATTCCGACTGCCGTGGCGCGCACTGCTTGTGACACTCCCCGGCCCGGACCACGGACCAGTTGGTACATACCCCAATGATCCCCCTACGGCATTGCATGCCGCATATCGAAGAGGTATCGGGAACGTCTCACGAGTCGGTCTTGTCGTCCTCGGCCAGGATGCGGTAGAGCGACTTTCGCGCCTCGTTGAGCACTTCGGCGGCCTTGGCCGCCTGTTGCGGGGTGCCGACCGCGGCGACCTGGGCGACCGCGCCCATGAGCTGGCCGACGAGCGCGCGCAGGTCGATGGCCTGGGCGCCCACGTCGTTCTTCACGTCGGACCACGGGTCACCCAGTTCGTCCTTGTGCTCGGCGACGTAGGCGGTGCCCTCCTCGGTCAGCTGGGCGGTCTTGCGCCCGGCGACCTTCTCGATGATGACCAGGCCCTCATCCTCGAGCTGGGACAGCGCGGGGTAGATCGAGCCGGGGCTGGGACGCCAGATGTCGTCACTGCGCTCGCGGATCTGCTGGATGAGCTCGTAGCCGTGCATGGGCCGCTCGGTGAGCAGCAGCAGGACGGCCGCGCGGACGTCACCGCGCCTGCCGCGTCCGCCGCGACCGCGGCCGCGTCCGAAGTGCGGACCGAAACCGGGGCCGAAGCCGGGACCGGGCCCGAACTCGGGACCGAAGCCGTGCCGGGGACCGCGCCGATGAGCGCGGCGATCGAACTCGCGCGGGCCGCCTCGCCGGGAGCCGCGGGGGTGATGGTGGGGGTGGAGGTTCTCGTGCTCCATGTGTTCAGCCTCCTCGGGCTTGTTGTTGCTTACGTTGTCGACGATATATCGACAATGCATCCGAAACAAGGGTTCGACATATGTGTTCCACGTCGCAGCCGGATGGAAACACCGCGCCGATCGGCGCGGCGGAAAGCGGGGGTCGACTTCGAGCGGCTCGGTCAGCCGATGTCGACGGGGTCGATCTGCACCCGCAGCGGCGCGTCCGATCGGTGGGTGCTGCGCACCGCCTGTGCCGCCACCAGCGCCGCGGCCAGAGCGGCGCCGCCCCTGCGGTCGATGCGCAACAGCACGCGCTCGACCTCGGCCTCGCTATCGACCGAGAAGGGGGTGCGCGCGCCAGGCGGCAGCGGCACCGGTCCGAGCACCTCGACGCCCTGGGGCAGATCCGCCGCGGCGAGCAGTTCCCCGACCGCCTCGGCCGACCCGTCGATCGCGGCCAGACGCACGGCGGGCGGGAAGCCGACCTCGGCGCGCGCGTCCACCTCGGACCTGGCGTGCCCGACCGGGTCCCAGCGCACCAGCGCCTGCACCGTCGGCAGCGCGGGCTCGGCCATGACCAGCACCTGTCCGTGCGCCCGCACCAGCGCGGCGGCGTTCATCCAGCGACGCAGCGCGTCCTCGGCGGCGCGCAGGTCGGCGCGGCCGAGCAGCGCCCAGCCGTCGAGCAGCAACGCGACGCCGTATCCGCCGCGCACCGTCGGTTCGGCGCCGACGGTGGCCACCACCACCTGCGGCCCCGGGTCGACGCTGTCGAGCATCGCGCCCGCGCTGGAGCCGCGGATCGGAACACCGGGAAAAGCCCGGCCGAGTTCTTCGGCGGTGCGTGTCGCGCCGATGACCACCGCCCGCAGCGCGCGTCCCGCGCACACCGGACAGCGGTAGGCGGCCTCGGCGATACCGCACCATCGGCAGGCCGGGCTGTGCGCCACACCGGGACGGCCGCCCTCGGGCAGGGCGAGCGGGCCGTTGCAGCGCCTGCACCGCGCCGGGGTGCGGCACTTGGCGCAGGCCAGCGCGGGCACATACCCACGCCGTGGCACCTGGACCAGCACCGCGGCGCCCTCCTTCAGCGCGGCACGCGCGGCGGAGAAGGCGGCGGCCGGAATGCGGACCGCGCGGGCGATCGGGTCGCGCTCGAGCGCGATATCGCTGTCGCCCGGCGCGCTGATCCTCGGCGCGGCCGTGCGCAGCACCGCACGCTCGGCGACCAGGTCACGCGCCCACCCGCTGTCCACGACGGCCTGGATCTCGGCCGTACGCGAAAAGCCGGCCGCGACGAACGCGGCGCCGGTCTGGTGCGCGCGCAGCATCGCCACCTCCCGAGCGTGCGGGTACGGCGCGCGCGGCTCGGCGTAGGTGTCGTCCCCGTCGTCCCAGATCACCAGCAGGCCGAGCCGGACGACCGGCGCGAACACCGCACTGCGGGTGCCGACCACCAGCCGCGCCTGCCCGCGCAGCACAGCGAGCCACCGGCGGTAGCGCGCGGCGGGTCCCAGCCCCGCGGCCAGCCCGACCGCCCGCTCCCCCACCAGCGTCCGGCACTCCGCGAGGACACGATCCAGATCGCGCTGATCCGGCACCATGACGATCGCGCCGCGTCCGGTGGCCACCACCGTCGCCGCCAGTTCCGCCAGCCTGCGCGGCCAGTCCTCCCCCGGCAGCGCCTGCCACGCCGCTCGCACGCCCCTGCCCTCCGCCAGTGCGTCGAGGAAGGAGCGGCCGTGCAGGTAGCGCGACCACGGCGTCGAGTCCACGGCAGCCGCGCGCGCCGGGCCGGGCTCCGCGACTGTCGCCGGTGTCGCGGGCGCGGTCACCTGGCCGTCCGCGCCCGCCCTGTCGGCAGCGTGCGGAACGCCGGGCGCCCCGGCGGCGGACGGCGGATCCGAAACCGAATTCGATTCGCCCTCGGCCTCTTCCGTCGTCGACGACGCGGCTCCTGCCTTGGCGGAACCGTTCTCGGTGCGTCCGTGCCGGGGCGGGACGGCGAGCCGCAGCACATCGGCGCGGGTGCCCGCGTACCGGGCGGCGACAATCGTTGCCAGGCGCAGGATTTCGGGGGTGAGCACCTGCTCGCCGGAGACGACGCGTTCGAGGGCGATCAGTTTCCCGGTGTGCTCGCTGCGTTCGAGCCGCTCCAGCAGATAGCCGTCGACGAGGCGACCGGCGAAGCGGACGCGCACCCGCACGCCGGGGCGGGCGAGTTCGTCGAACTCGGCGGGAACGAGATAGTCGAAGTCGCGGTCCAGGTGGGCGGGGGTGAGCAGCGGCAGCACCCTGGCCACGGGCAGGCGCGCGGCGGGTGCGGACGGCGGCTTGCGCTTGCGGCGGCCCGTGGACGCAGCCGCCCCCGCGGACTGCGTGTCCGCGGGGGCAACGGGTTCGCCTGCGGCGGGTCGGCTCACGCTGACCCGGGCGTTCTAGAGACCGACAGCCGCGCGCAGCTTGTCGGCACGGTCGGTGTGCTCCCAGGGCAGATCGACATCGGTGCGGCCGAAGTGACCGTAGGCGGCGGTCGGCGCGTAGATCGGGCGCAGCAGGTCCAGATCGCGGATGATCGCGCCCGGACGCAGGTCGAAGACCTCGGTGATGGCGGTCGCGATGCGGGCCGGGTCGACCTTCTCGGTGCCGAAGGTCTCCACGAACAGACCGACCGGGGCGGCCTTGCCGATGGCGTAGGCGACCTGCACCTCGACGCGCTCGGCCAGGTCGGCGGCGACCACGTTCTTGGCGACCCAGCGCATGGCGTAGGCGGCCGAGCGGTCCACCTTCGACGGGTCCTTGCCGGAGAAGGCGCCGCCGCCGTGGCGGGCCATGCCGCCGTAGGTGTCGACGATGATCTTGCGGCCGGTCAGGCCCGCATCACCCATCGGGCCGCCGAGCACGAACTTGCCGGTCGGGTTGACCAGCAGCCGGATGTCGGAGGTGTCCAGATCGGGCAGGGCCAGATCGGCCAGCACCGCGTCGACGACCTTTTCCCTGATGTCCGGGGTGAGCAGGTTGTCCAGGTCGATGTCGGCGGCGTGCTGGGTGGAGATGACCACGGTGTCCAGCCGGACCGGGCGGGCGCCGTCGTACTCGATGGTCACCTGGGTCTTGCCGTCGGGACGCAGGTAGGGCAGCACACCGGTCTTGCGGACCTCGGTGAGCTTGCGCGACAGGCGGTGCGCCAGCGCGATCGGCAGCGGCATCAGCTCCGGGGTGTCGCGGGTGGCGTAGCCGAACATCAGGCCCTGGTCGCCGGCGCCCTGCTTGGCGATCTCGTCGTCGGTGCCGCCGACGCGGGCCTCGTGCGAGGTGTCCACGCCCTGCGCGATGTCGGGGGACTGTGCGCCGATCGCGATGTTGACGCCGCAGGAGTTGCCGTCGAAGCCCTTGGCCGAGGAGTCGTAGCCGATGTCGAGCACCTTCTCGCGCACGATGCGCGGGATGTCGGCGTAGGCGGAGGTGGTGACCTCACCGGCCACGTGCACCTGGCCGGTGGTCACGAGGGTTTCGACCGCGACCCGGCTGCGCGGGTCCTCGGCGAGCAACGCGTCGAGGATGGAATCGCTGATCGCGTCACAGATCTTGTCCGGATGACCCTCGGTCACGGACTCACTGGTGAATAGGCGGCTGCCAGTCGTGCGCACAGTTCTTCCCTCTCCCTGACGGGTTAGTCGTATGAATAGCGACAGCGACAGTACGTCACGTCACTGCCGAGTGGCCGTTTCCCCTGCAGACTATTCCAGATCCTGGACGCCGATGGACGCGGTAACGCCGAGGTTCGCCGTCCATTCGTCTACCCGCGAACAGCGCAGTCCAACCCTCGCGGCCGTCGCGGCGAACGGCCGCCGAAGCTCGCTCGCGCGCAGCGCTTTTCGCCGGGCGGCAGCCGCCTGGCGCGAGCGAGCGGAGGTTTCAGGAGCGCAGCAGCGGCACCAGCGCGTCGAGCACCCGGCTGGCCAGCAGCGCCTTGGAGCCGTGGTCGAGCGCCTGTTCGGTGCCGTCCGCGCCGAGCAGCCAGCCGTCGTTGGTGTCGACCTCGAACGCCTTGCCCTCGCCGACGGCGTTGACCACGAGCAGGTCGCAGCCCTTGCGGGCGAGTTTGGCACGCGCGTGGGTGAGCACGTCGCCGTCCTCGTCGCCGGTCTCGGCGGCGAAACCGACGATGGCGGTGCCTGGCAGCTGCCCGTCGCGACGGGACTGCACCAGGCCCGCCAGGATGTCGTCGTTCTTGGTCAGCGGGATGACGTCGGGCTCGCCCGCGCCCTTCTTGATCTTCACCGCGGCGACGTTGGTCGGCCGGAAATCGGCAACGGCGGCGGCCATGATCACCGCGTCGGCGCCGATCGCGTGCTTCTCCACCGCGGTCTTGAGCTGTTCGGCGGTGGTGATGTGCACCAGGTCGACCGCGGCCGGCGCGGCCATCTCGATGGTGTTGCCCGCGATGAGGGTGACCTGGGCGCCGCGCTGGGCGGCGACCCTGGCCAGGGCGTAACCCTGCTTGCCGGAGCTGCGGTTGCCGAGGAAGCGGACCGGATCGAGGGGCTCGCGGGTGCCGCCCGCGGTGATGACCAGGCGCTTGCCGACCAGGTCGCGCGGGACGGCGTCCTCGCGTTCCCGCAGCAGCGAGGCCAGGCCGAAGATCTCCTCGGGCTCGGGCAGCCTGCCGGGACCGGTGTCGGTGCCGGTGAGCCTGCCGGAAGCCGGTTCCATCACCACGGCGCCGTGGGCGCGCAGGGTGGCCACGTTCGCCTGGGTGGCCGGGTGCTCCCACATCTCGGTGTGCATGGCCGGCGCGAAGAGCACCGGACATCGGGCGGTGAGCAGCGTGGCGGTGAGCAGGTCGTCGGCGCGGCCGTGCGCGGCGCGCGCCATCAGGTCCGCGGTCGCCGGGGCGATGACGACCAGATCGGCCTCCTGGCCGAGGCGCACGTGCGGCACCTCCGGCACATCGGTGAACACGTCGGTGTGCACCGGATTACCGGACAGCGCCTCGAAGGTGGCCCTGCCGATGAACTGCAGGGCCGACTCGGTGGGAATCACCCGGACCTGATGCCCGGTCTCGGTGAACCGCCGGATCAACGCGCAGGCCTTGTAGGCGGCGATCCCGCCACCGACGCCGACGACGATGCGTGTGGTCACTACGCCTCCGTGTTCTAGCTGAGGTGCCGGCGTTCCAGCGGATGTGCCGGCCGATCCGGGCGGCTCCCGAAGGCGGGAGTCACTCGCCTTCGGTGTGCTCGAGCAGGTCGGCGTGGATCTCGCGCATGGCGACCGACAGCGGCTTCTCCTGCAGGCCCGGCTCGACCAGCGGGCCGACGTACTCGAGGATGCCGTCGCCGAGCTGGTTGTAGTAATCGTTGATCTGACGCGCCCGCTTGGCCGCGTAGATGACCAGCGCGTACTTCGACGACGTGCGCTCGAGCAGCTCGTCGATCGGGGGATTGGTCAGACCGATCGGGGTGTCGTACGCGGGCACGGTCTTGGTGTCGCTCACTGGGGAGGCTCCTGCGGTCGTATGGGGCTGGTGTGTCGTGCGAGACGATCGGGCAGGCGACCGGACACGGCGCGAGCCGCTCGCTCGATGCCGGTCGGGTCGCCTTCGCCGGGCACTATCTCGAATTCGTGCTGATGAACAACGATACCAACTGCTCACACGCGTGGTTCACGTCGTCGTTCACGATGACGTTGTCGAACTCGTCACAGGCGGCCAGCTCGACTTTCGCGGTGGCGAGCCTGCGCTCGATGACCTCGGGCGTCTCGGTGCCGCGCGAGGTGAGGCGGGAGACCAGTTCCTCCCAGCTCGGCGGGGCCAGAAAGACCAGCCGCGCCTCCGGCAGCGCCTTGCGCACCGAGCGCGCGCCCTCGAGATCGACCTCGAGCAGCACGTTCTTGCCTTCGGCCAGCGCCTGGCGCACCGGCGCGGCCGGGGTGCCCGACCGTTGCAGCCCGCCGTGGATCTCCGCCCACTCGAGCAGTTCACCGGCCTCGATCATGGCGTCGAACTCGGCCCTGGTGACGAACCGGTAGTCCCGGCCGTCGACCTCCCCGGGCCGGGGGGCCCGGGTCGTCGCCGACACACTGAAGACCAGTTCGGGCAGGCGTTCCCGCACGCACCGCACGACCGTCGACTTGCCGACGGCCGAGGGGCCGACCAGGACTACCAGTCGGCCCTTCCGCGTGTGTTCGACCACCTCGTCGTCAGGCGTCGAAGTCGAATCGGGCCAGCAGCGCCTTGCGCTGCCGATCGCCGAGCCCGCGCAGACGGCGGGTGGGGGCGATCTCCAGCTCGCTCATGATCTCGGCCGCCTTGACCTTGCCGACCTTGGGCAGGGCCTCGAGCAGCGCCGACACCTTCATCTTGCCGAGGATCTCGTCGGTTTCGGCATCGGCGAGCACGCTCTTCAGGTCGGTGCCGCCACGCTTCAAGCGCTCCTTGAGCTCTGCCCGAGCGCGGCGAGCGGCAGCCGCCTTCTCCAGAGCAGCGGCGCGCTGCTCGTCAGTCAGCTGGGGAAGGGCCACGGTTCCTCCGTCTCATCGTTCATTGCTGATCAAGCCGTCGAAGAGCCGACGGCTCCAGCGACCGTACCCACGACGTCCGCCGATTGCTAACCCACCCCCCAGGTCAGCGCATGATTCCGCATGCCGTAAGGGGGCGCGGCGCGGGATGCGCGCGACGCACCGGCTTCCGTCGTGATCGTACTCCGCGAAACCACGAAAACGCTCCGACCTGCGATTTTCTGTTCGAGGGACGAGTTAGCCGATGGATAGCGACCGAGCGCGGGCGCGGGCGAGCAAACCGCACCCCTCCGACCAGGAAGTTTCTGATTTTCGCCCGCGTGTCGCGCACTTTCCCCGCGTGTCGCATCGAACACATGTCTCATTCCGGGGGCGAACGCGACGAACCCCCGGGCACCGGACGCCCGGGGGTTCGTCGATCGGGTCGCGGGCGGCGGCCGGTCGCGCCCGAGGGACCGGACGCGGCCGCGGGGTCACGGGAGCACGTCCGCACGCCGAAACCGCTGTAGCGAGGCTTCCAGCGGCCTGTAAGGGCCCTCCGGTACCCATTCGGGGTCCGCCTCAAACCTCGCGGATCACGGTCGGAGGAAGGCGAATTCGGTTTGCAGGGCGTCCAGTTTCGCGCGCAGCGCGGATACCGAGGGGCCTTCGCGCAGGACCTCGCGGGAGACGTTGGGCACCACGGCCCGCAGCATCGCCTCCGGCACCAGGGCCCGCACCGACTCCGCTCCCCCGCCCTGCGCGCCGACACCGGGCATGAGAATCGGCCCGTTGAGCGCGGACAAGTCGGGGGCCGCGGCCAGCGTGGCGCCGACGACGACGCCCACCGATCCGAACTCGGCGCCGGCGTTGGCGCCCGCCACCTCGTCGACCATCGTCTGCGCGACGGTCCGGCCGCCCGCGGCGGTCGCGGTCTGGACCTGGGCGCCCTCCGGGTTGGAGGTGGCCGCGAGCACGAACACCCCGCGGCCGTTGGCCCGCGCCAGGTCGAGCGCGGGCGACAGCGAACCGAAGCCCAGGTACGGCGAGACCGTGACCGCGTCCGAGCCGAGCGGCCCATCGCCCAGCCAGGTCCGCGCGTAGGCGTCCATGGTTGACCCGATGTCGCCGCGCTTGGCGTCGGCCAGCACGAGGGTGCCCGAACCGCGGAGCACCTCGACGGCGCGTTCCAGCACCGCGATGCCGGCCGAGCCGTAGGCCTCGAAGAACGCGACCTGCGGCTTGACCAGGGCCACCGTGCCGTCGAAGGCCTCGACGCAGATCTCGGCGAACCGCTCCAGCCCCTCGGCGTCCTCGGGTAGATCCCACTCCCGCAGCAGGTGCGGGTGCGGGTCGATCCCGACACACAGCGGGCCGAACCGGTCCATCGCCTCGCGTAATCGCGGGCCGAAGCCGCTCATCGGGGTCCTCCCACGTGTTCTCCCTGTCCGTCCGGCCGGGCGCTCACCCGCGCAGCACCGAATGCAGCTCCTGCAGCGAGCGCACCCCGATGCCGCCGTTGATGCCTGCCTCGATGCCCTGCACCGCGGCCGCGGCGCCCTGCACGGTGGTGATGCAGGGGATGTTCGCGCCCACCGCGGCGGTGCGGATCTCGTAGCCGTCCACGCGCGGGCCGGAGTTGCCGTACGGGGTGTTGAACACCATGTCGACCTCGCCGTCGCGGATCTGCTCCACGATGGTCGGCTCGTCGGCCGGACCCGGCTCGGAGTGCTTGCGCACCCGCTCGCACGGAATGCCGTTGCGGCGCAGCATCTCCGCGGTGCCCTCGGTGGCCAGCACCCGGAAGCCGAGATCGTGCAGGCGCTTGACCGGGAACACCATGGCCCGCTTGTCGCGGTTGGCGATGGAGACGAACACCGTGCCCTCGGTCGGCAGCGAACCGTAGGAGGCGGTCTGGCTCTTGGCGAAGGCGGTGCCGAAGTCGGCGTCGATGCCCATCACCTCACCGGTGGACTTCATCTCCGGCGACAGCAGCGAGTCGACGCCGCTGCCGTCGGCACGCCGGAACCGGTGGAACGGCAGCACGGCTTCCTTGACCGCGACCGGCGCCTCGACCGGCACGTGCCCGCCGTCGCCCTCGGCGGGCAGCATGCCCTCCTTGCGCAGCTCGGCGATGGTGGCGCCGAGCATGATGCGCGCGGCGGCCTTGGCCAGCGGCACCGCGGTGGCCTTCGAGACGAAGGGCACCGTGCGGCTGGCGCGCGGGTTGGCCTCCAGCACGTAGAGCACGTCGTCCTTGAGCGCGTACTGCACGTTGAGCAGGCCCTTGACGCCGATGCCCTTGGCCAGCGCGACGGTCGAGCGGCGCACCGCCTCGATATCGCTGCGGCCGAGAGTGATCGGGGGCAGCGCGCACGCCGAGTCGCCGGAGTGGATGCCCGCCTCCTCGATGTGCTCCATCACACCGCCGAGGAAGACCTCCTCGCCGTCGCACAGCGCGTCCACATCGATCTCGATGGCGTCTTCCAGGAACCGGTCCACCAGCACCGGATGCTCGGGGTTGAGCTCGGTGGCGCGGGAGATGTAGCCCTCGAGGGACTGCTCGTCGTAGACGATCTCCATGCCGCGACCGCCCAGCACATAGGACGGACGGACCAGCACCGGGTAACCGATCTCGGCGGCGATCTTCTTGGCCTGCGCCACCGTGGTGGCGGTGCCGTACTTCGGCGCCGGCAGCCCGGCCGCGACCAGCACGTCACCGAACTCGCCGCGGTCCTCGGCCAGATCGATGGCGGCGGCGCTGGTGCCGACCACCGGCACCCCCGCGTCGGTCAGGCGCTGCGCCAGGCCGAGCGGGGTCTGCCCGCCCAGCTGGACGATGACGCCGGCGACGGTGCCCGACTCGCTCTCGGCGTGATAGACCTCGAGCACGTCTTCGAAGGTCAGCGGCTCGAAGTAGAGCCGGTCGGCGGTGTCGTAGTCGGTGGAGACGGTCTCGGGGTTGCAGTTGACCATCACCGTCTCGTACCCGGCGTCCGACAGCGTCAGCGCCGCGTGCACACACGAGTAGTCGAACTCGATGCCCTGGCCGATGCGGTTCGGGCCGGAGCCGAGGATGATGACCTTCTCGCGCTCGCGCTGCGGGGCGACCTCGCTCTCGGCCGCCGGATCCAGCTCGTAGGTCGAGTAGTGGTACGGCGTCTTGGCCTCGAACTCGGCGGCACAGGTGTCGACGGTCTTGTAGACCGGCCGGATGCCGAGGCGGTGGCGCAACGCGCGCACCCCGGACTCGCCCGCCAGTTCCGGGCGCAGCGCGGCCAGCTGACGATCGGACACACCGTGGTACTTGGCGCGGCGCAGCAGCGGCTCGTCGAGCACCGGCGCGGCCAGCAGCTCGGCGCGCAGCTCCACCAGACCGGCGACCTCGGCGACGAACCAGGGGTCGATGCCGGAGGCGGCGGCCACGTCCTCGATGCTCGCGCCGTAGCGCAGGGCACGTTCGACCTGGTAGATGCGCCCCTCGGTGGGCACGCGCAGGTCGGCCAGGATCTTTTCGATCGCCCCGGCCACGTCACCGTCGACCGGCGCCCAGGGGCCGTCGTCCTGGGTCCAGAAGCCGGCGGCCTTGGTCTCCAGCGAGCGCAGCACCTTGCCCAGCGCCTCGGCGAAGTTGCGGCCGAGCGACATGGCCTCGCCCACGGACTTCATGGTGGTGGTCAGGGTCGCGTCGGCGCCGGGGAACTTCTCGAACGCGAAGCGCGGGGCCTTGACCACGACGTAGTCGAGCGTGGGCTCGAAACAGGCCGGGGTCTCCTTGGTGATGTCGTTGACGATCTCGTCCAGGGTGTAGCCGATGGCCAGCTTGGCGGCGATCTTGGCGATCGGGAAGCCGGTGGCCTTGGA
>Ga0079224_100003382_pt1 | contig 20104 bp, 19 predicted proteins | sample Stecom2015_FD_80414 | JGI IMG/M metagenome (GOLD analysis project Ga0079224, IMG submission 80414) | Agricultural soil microbial communities from Utah to study Nitrogen management - Steer compost 2015 | ecosystem: Environmental > Terrestrial > Soil > Agricultural land | place: USA: Utah...
CCAAACGACATGGAATGCGAGTTGAATACGGATGCTTCGTCTTGCTTGGCATCAATAAAGGCCAGATGGTAGGCCTGCTCGTTTTCGACTTGCAGCTTCATGTGCGTAAGTGACGCATCGCGCGCAACCTGCGTACGCGTGACGGCATTGGTCAAGGTGGCCGCCGCGTCGGCGTCTGTGCCGGCGTCAGCACACAGATAGTGCTCGACGACGGTGGCACGTGCGCCTTGCTCGACCGAAATCAAGTTGCGGGGAAAAACCGCATTGCCATTGCCGACGGTGAAAAACACCAAATGAACGGGCTCAGAAAGGTCAACACCGCGTGCCACAGAAACAAAGCCGCCGTCACCGGCCAAGGCGGTATTGAGGGTGGCCGGAGCCGGTCCGTCTTCTTCCGTGCCTGTCAGTGCCTGCACCTGATCGCTGTGCGCGTCCAGCGCCTGCGATACGGGCATGACCACCGCGCCTTGCGGCAGCGCGCCAATGTCAGAAAGGCTTTCAACAAACCCGCCGTTAATGAATACCAGCCAGTGCCCCGCTTCACCGCGCCGCAAATCGGCAAGTTGCTCTTGCGCGCTTTGCGTGTTGGCATCTGCCACGGCATCATTGAATTCTTGCTGTTGCAACAGCGCCAACGAGGTATGGCGCCAGCCGTCCTGTCGGCTGGTGGGCCATCCAACGGCACAAAAACGATCAATGGCCTGCTTGCGCAAGGCATCAAGCCACGGCGTGCCCGCACCCGGCAGAGTGGCGGCGCGTGCCTGGTAATACGTCATCCATGCATCGACACTGCTCATACAGCCGCTCCGGTTTGGGGTGCCTGTTCAGCTTCGAGCTGTTTGACCCAGCCGTAGCCACGCTCTTCGAGCTCGAGGGCGAGCTCACGACCGCCCGAACGTACAATACGCCCATCAGACAATACATGCACATGGTCGGGCACAATGTAATCGAGCAGACGCTGGTAATGTGTGATCACGATCAGGGCACGATCAGGCGAGCGGAGGCGGTTGACACCATCGGCCACCACGCGCAGTGCATCGATATCCAGACCCGAATCGGTTTCGTCAAGTACGGCCAAAGTGGGTTCAAGCAGCGACATTTGGAGAATTTCGTTGCGTTTTTTCTCGCCACCCGAGAAGCCTTCGTTGACCGAACGGTACAAGAACTCTTCCTTCATGCCCACGGCCTTCATTTCTTCTTTGGCACGCTTGAGGAAATCCATCGCGTCGAGTTCGTCGAGGCCGCGATGGCGACGTACCGCGTTGACGGCGGCGCGCAGAAAATACGCGTTGGACACGCCCGGGATTTCGATGGGGTATTGGAAGGCCATGAACAACCCGGCGCGGGCGCGCTCTTCAATGGGGAGCTCGAGCAAGTCGTGTCCCATGTAGGTAACGCTACCGCCGGTGACCTCGAAGGCCTCGCGCCCCGCCAACACTTGCGACAGGGTGCTTTTACCGGAGCCGTTGGGGCCCATGATGGCGTGAACCTCGCCCGCGTTTACCGTCAGGTTCAGGCCTTTCAAAATCTTCTTGTCTTCGACAGAAGCGTGCAAATCCTTAATTTCTAACATCGTCATTTCCGTGCTCTCCTTAGCCAACGCTGCCTTCCAGGCTGACACCAAGCAGCGCTTGAGCTTCGACAGCAAATTCCATGGGTAATTCTTTGAAAACTTCTTTGCAATAGCCGTTTACGATCATTGAGATTGCATCTTCGGCCGACACACCACGCTGCATGGCGTAGAACAATTGGTCTTCACCGATGCGCGAAGCCGTGGCTTCGTGTTCGACCTGAGCGGTCGGGTTTTGGACTTCCATGACCGGGAAGGTATGCGCTGCACACTTCTTGCCGATCAGCAGGGAATCACATTGAGTAAAGTTGCGTGCGTTTTCCGCCTTGGGGGTAATACGCACCAGGCCGCGGTAAGCATTGCTGCCCCGCCCGGCCGAAATACCTTTCGAGATAATGGTGCTGCTGGTATTGCGCCCGATGTGGATCATTTTGGTGCCGGTATCCGCTTGCTGACGGTGGTTGCTAAGCGCTACCGAGTAAAACTCACCAACAGAATCGTCGCCACGCAGCACCACACTGGGGTATTTCCACGTAATCGCCGAACCGGTTTCGACCTGTGTCCAGGAAATTTTGGAACGGGCTCCGCGGCATTCGCCACGCTTGGTGACAAAGTTGTAAATGCCGCCCACACCGTCTTTGTCGCCGGGGTACCAGTTTTGTACGGTGGAGTACTTGATGTTGGCGTCGTCCAGCGCGATCAGTTCAACCACCGCGGCATGCAGCTGGTTCTCGTCGCGCATCGGCGCCGTACAGCCCTCAAGATAGCTGACCGAGGCGCCCTCTTCGGCGATGATCAGCGTGCGCTCGAACTGACCCGTGTCGCGCGCGTTGATGCGGAAATAGGTAGACAGCTCCATGGGGCAGCGAACGCCCTTCGGGATGTACACAAACGAGCCATCCGAGAACACGGCCGAGTTGAGTGCGGCGTAGAAGTTATCGCTAGGCGGCACCACCGTACCCAGGTACTTTTTGACCAGCTCGGGATATTCACGCACGGCCTCGGAGAACGAGCAAAAGATGACGCCTACTTCTTCAAGCTGCTTGCGGAATGTTGTAGCGACCGAAACTGAGTCGAACACCGCATCGACCGCAACACCGGCAAGCCGTGCACGCTCGTGCAGGGGCACACCCAGCTTTTCGTAGGTGCGCAGCAGCTCAGGGTCGACCTCGTCGAGGCTTTTAGGGCCGTCGGCCTTGCTTTTAGGTGCCGAGTAGTAACGGATATCCTGGAAATCGATGGGCGGAAAATCGACGTGCGCCCATTCTGGATGTTCCATGGTTAGCCACTGCCGATACGCGGCAAGACGCCACTCGAGCATGAATTCGGGCTCTTTTTTAATGGACGACAGAAACCGGATGGTGTCTTCGTTCAGCCCCTTGGGAATAGTGACGGACTCGATCTCGGTCTCGAAACCCGCGGTGTATTCACGGTCGAGAAAGTTATCGATAGCATCATCTGGGTGCCCATCGGGCCGGACAATGGGCCGTGGGGACGCAGGTTTGACGGTTGGGCCTTTAACACCCGGACCCGGGGTAACCTTATCAGTAACCGTGTTCATTTATGTAGACTCCATGCCAAGGCTGCACGTTTGCATGCCTGACCCGACAGTGTTGGCACTTTTGCGGGATTTATGAAAGGTGATGGGCTCGTCGACCACAGGGCAAACCATATCTGCCACCGTGACACCTTCAAGCGTGCGGCGCACTATAGCGTTGATGCGCTCCCAGTTGGAGCGGATATGGCAATCCGCTTCGACGCTGCATACCCCCGGTGTCGACGTGCATTCGGTTAGCCCGAAGGGCTGGTCGTCGAGGGCATCGATGATCTGGGCGATGTTGATCTGGTTGGCTGGGCGTGCCAGGCTATAGCCACCGCGCGAGCCGCGGGTGCTGGTAACCAGCCCGTTTTGGCCCAGACTTTTCAGAACCTTGCTGACCGTGGCTGGGCCCAGGCCCAGTGCCGAGGCGAGTTCGGCCGCACTGATAACACGATCAGGCGTGCCGGCCATGTGGGTCAGTATAAGGGTGCCGTAGTCGATAATTTTGCTGATACGCAGCATGCGTTACAATGCCTTGTTTGCCGCTAGAAGTCATATAGTACCAATTTGGTCCTATATATGTCAATCGACGCGTTCGGCCTGCTGCATTGCCCACATCTGGGCATATCGGGCCCCTTGGCCAATTAGCTCGGCGTGGGTGCCACGCTCTACAATCCGGCCCTGCTCCAGCACAATAATCTGATCTGCATTCACAATGGTAGAAAGCCGGTGTGCGATGATCAAGGTACTGCGGTCGCGGGCAATCTGTTCCAGTTCCTCTTGTATGGCGCGCTCGGTCCGGGTGTCCAACGCACTGGTGGCCTCGTCCAACACCAAAATGGGCGGGTTCTTCAAAATAGTGCGCGCAATCGCCACGCGTTGCTTTTCGCCGCCCGACAACTTCAAGCCGCGCTCGCCCACCTGGGTCTCATAACCATCAGGCAAGCTAGCGACAAAGTCATGAATACGCGCTGCTTTTGCCGCCGCCACAATTTGCTCGTGGCTGGCCGACGGGTTTCCGTATGCGATGTTGTACAAAATGCTGTCGTTAAACAGCACGGTATCTTGCGGCACAATGCCAATATGGCGACGCAGGCTTTCTTGGGTCATGTCGCGCACATCAATGCCATTGATGCGTATGGCGCCTTGGGTGACGTCATAAAACCGAAACAACAGACGCGACAAGGTTGACTTGCCGGCACCGGACGATCCCACCACCGCCACCGTTTGCCCCGCCGGAATACTGAAACTGACACCATGCAAAATCTGCCGATTGGACACATACGAGAAATCGACATTATCAAACTGGATCGTCGCTTGGGCCGTATCCAGTTCGAGCGCGTCGGGTTTATCGGCCACTTCCTGGCCTTCCCGCATCAGTGAGAACATCCGCTCCATATCAGCCAGGGCATGCTTGATCTCCCGATATACGAAGCCCAAGAAGTTAAGGGGCGCATACAACTGGGTTAGATAAGCGGACACCAGCACGACGTCGCCCACGGTCATGGTTTGCCCCACAACCCGCGCCGCAGAAAGCCACAACAATATGGTGACGCCAACCGTGATAATGACGCCTTGCCCCACATTCAGGAAATTCAGGGACACCTGGTTTTTTACCGACGAATTGACCCACGCGGCCAGGTTATCGTCGTAGCGCTTAACTTCGTAGCGCTCGTTCCCGAAATACTTGACGGTTTCATAGTTGAGCATGGCGTCAATCGCCTTGCTGTTGGCCGCGCTGTCCAAGGTGTTCATCGTCCGCCGGTACACCATGCGCTTTTCAGTAACAACAAGCGTAAACGCGATGTAGGCGCCAATAGTGGCCAACGTGACGACGGCAAACGGCCAGTCGTAACGCCGGAACAAAATAATGGCCACCATGCTGATCTCGAGCAGCGTGGGCAAAATGTTGAACATCATGAAGTTCAACAAGAAGCCGATACCCTTGGTGCCGCGTTCAATATCACGGCTTAAACCCCCCGTCTGCCGTTGCATATGGAAACGCAACGACAACGACATCAAATGGTCGAACAACTGGGTGGCAATACGCCGGATCGACCCTTGAGTGACGCGGGCGAACAAGGCATCACGCAACTCGCCAAAAGCGCTGCTGGCGAAGCGCGCAAACCCGTAACCCAGCAAGGCAGCCACCGGCAGCACCATCACGCTTGCCGGTACACTTAACTGATCGATAACGTCCTTCAGGAAAAGCGGCATCACAACGCTGGCCACCTTGGCCAATACCAGACAGGCCATGGCAACACTGACCCGCCATTTGAACTGCCATACGTACGGCAATAACGTTTTGAGCGTGGCGAAATCCGTGCGCGGCTTAGGGGCTGTATCGGGTTGCGAAGCTTTCATGTAATCCCTTTTGATATGTGCGGGGCAAGTATACGCAATCGCGGCGCGTTAAAATTCAGCGTAGGTCACAAATGGGCATGGCCCTACAAATATCAGGTACCGCTCTACAATATAGCCCTGCGTTTTTGAAGCGGACCACTCACAGCTTAGGTATGACACACCATTCTTTTGACTATGCCGCCCACGTGCATGCCATCGCCCGTGGCGATCACCATGCATTTGTGGCGTTGTACCACCATGAGGTGCCCTTGCTGCTTGCGTTGGGCAAAAAACTGCTCGGACGCCGCCACGACGCGGAAGAATCCGTCAAAGACACTTTCGTTCTGATCTGGAAGCACGCCGAAAGCTGCGACACATCGCAACCCTCTGTACGCGCATGGATTTACAGCATATTCCGCCATCGCGTCATGATGACCTTGCGCCAGCCGGGCCGCATCGCACCAACGGGCGGCGCCTGGGTCGAGCACCTGCCCGACGCTGGCGAGGCAGGGGCCCACAAGCCGCTGTACCAAGCGCTGCAAGCCATGGATCGCGCGCAACGCCGGCCTGTCCTGCTTGCTTACTTTCATGGTTATAACTACCGCCAGATAGCGACCTTGCTGGAACAAACGGCCGATCAAGTTCGACGCCAGGTACGCCAAACCCTGCGCCAGCTTTCCAGGCAGCTGCCCCAATGATCAACCGCTCTAACCCGGCTTCCGAGCAAGATATACAGATTGCCCAATACCTGTTGGGGCTACTGGGCCCCGAAGAAAGCAGGCTGGTTCAAGATGCCCTGAACGGCGACCCTGCAGCGGCCCGACGCGCCTTGCAATGGGAAGCGGCGTTTCTTGATTTGATCGATGCCCTGCCCCCATGCCCGCCGCCCCGGCATCTGCTGAATCAAGTACTTGACACACTGGACCTTCCGCATCCGCTTGACGAGGAACCGAGCGAACCCGATAAGGCGCTGCCATCGGTCGCCGCACAGCCAGCACGAAGCCCGGCAGCGCCGGCACAAGTGGAACCTTCACCCCCATTGCGGGCAACGTCAGCACAACTGGAACCTTCACCCCCGCTGCGGGCAACGTCAGCACACCTTAAGCATTCATCGCCGTTGCGAGCAACGTCAGCACACCTCAAGCATTCATCGCCGTTGCAAGCAGGGTCCGCCCCGACCGCCAAAGCCCCCAAGTCCGAGCTTAAAACCTCCACACCTGAACTGGGCGCCTCCACGCCCGAGCCTAGACCATCCGATCATGCCCATGCAGCTCGACCCGAACACATGCCTCCGGAGGCGCCCAAACCCAGGGCACTACGCCCCGACCCGGCACTTACCTCGCGCACCAAGTCGACACAGGCAAATGCCACGGCACACACGCCAACGCCGACCCCGGGGGTACGTGCCCGCTCAAAAAGCCGCATATACATGGGGGGCGCCGGAGTGGTGCTGGCCTCACTGGCCGTGCTGGCATTGGTAATGATGCCGCGCAGCCCCGCTGAACCGCCGGTTGTGGTGGTAGAAATTTCCCCAAAAAAGGGGGCCATACTTCAAGCGCCGGGGCAAAGCTCTACCCCGGGCTGGGTCGTTACTATAGATCCCGAAAATAATGTCAGTATGACGCCACAGGTGGTCACCGAAACACCGGCCGATACGTCGGTGCAGCTATGGACTTACAACAAAACGCAGCCCACGCCGCGCTCTTTAGGGCTGATCGATCCCAACCAGCTCGTTATCGTTCCGGCAGACGTGATGCGCGAGATTGGGGAGGACCAGTTTTTTGAGATGACGCTGGAGCCCTCCGGAGGTGCACCGGGAGCCGAGCCCACCGGGCCCGTGTTATTTATTGGCCGTGTCGTGACATTCGAGTAGATCGATGACGCTTTGCCACGGTACTGGCTAACCTTGTACGCCAGTGTCACTTTGGAAACCGGCGTCTTGAAGGGCCTTGGAAAGCATATCGCGTACGGCGGTCAGATCGCGGCGCAGTGTCTGGAACTCGGTCGGCGAAAGCCGAACCGCCGCGTCTTGGTCGTGTACGGTTTCATTGCCGCTGCTTAGCCGGTTACGGGCACCGGCAATCGTAAACCCTTCCTCGTACAACAGGTTTCGGATGCGGCGAATAAGCATGACTTCGTGATGCTGGTAATAGCGGCGATTTCCCCGCCGCTTTACCGGCTTGAGCTGGGTAAACTCTTGCTCCCAGTACCGCAGCACATGCGGTTTCACCTGACACAGTTCGCTGACCTCGCCAATGGTGAAGTAACGCTTGGCGGGAATGGGCGGAAGAGAAACGGAATCGTCACGAGTGGTCATAGGGGTTCGCACTAAGTGGATCAGTCGGTAACAGGACCGGCTTGTTCAACGGCCGCACGCAGTTTTTGGCTGGCGTGGAAGGTCACGACACGGCGCGCCGCGATGGGGATAACCTCGCCAGTTTTGGGGTTGCGCCCCGGACGCGCCGGTTTGTCCCGTACCTGAAAATTTCCAAAGCCGGATAACTTCACCTCGTCGCCGTTCGCCAACGATTCGCGGATTTCGTCGAAAAATGCATCGACAATATCTTTGGCCTCTCGCTTATTCAGGCCCACACGCTCAAAGAGCAGTTCGGCCAACTCGGCCTTCGTCAAAGTTCGATCGATATTCATTGAAATGAAAGCTCCTTAGGTGCGCAAACGGGCACCGTGGGTGTCGGCCAGCGCCTGCAGCAAACGCTCCATGCAGCGCTCGACCGTGGCGTCGTCGAGTGTGGCGTCCGGGCTTTGCAGCCAAAAGCGCAAGGCCATGCTTTTCTGTTCAGATTGTGCCGCTTTGTCGCGCCAGACGTCAAACAGATTGATATTTTTTACCAACGACAATTCGGTGTCGGAGTGGATTGCCTGGTGCAGGGTATCCAGCATGCTCTGGAATGATACCTCGACATCCACCCACACGGCCACATCGCGTATCACCACCGGTTGGCGTGACAGCGGTTGCGGGCTTGGCAAGTCGACATCGCTGATGGCGTCGACGTCAAGCTCGAACACCACGGGCGGCACGTTCAGGTCAAGCTCCTGGAGCCAGCGCGGGTGTATTTCCCCCAGCCAGCCCACCGTTTCACCGGCCAGCTCCAGACGTGCCGAGCGCCCCGGATGCAGGGCACAGTGGGCGTCTGGCACACAGCGCAGCTCGGCCGCCCGGCCGCCCAACAACAACTCGACATCCCGCTTGACGTCATAGAAATCGACGGGCCGGGCCGAAACGGCCCATTGCTCAGGTTGGGCCGGGCCCCAGGCAGCACCGGCAAGGCGGGTGGGTTGATCCACACCGGCCACAGTCAAATCGCCACCCTTAACCGTCGGTTGGCGCTTGAATACGCGACCAATCTCGAATACGCGCACACGCGTCTGACGATGGTGTGCATTGTGCTCGATATTATCCAGCAAACCGCCGATCAGGCTGGATCGCATCACGGCAAGCTGGCTGGCGATCGGATTAAGCAGTCGAATGGGGTCAGCATTGCCCGCTAAATTTGTTTCCCAGGCTTCGCGCACAAACGAAAAATTGATGACTTCCTGGTAGTCGAGTTCGGCCATGCGTGCCCGCAGGTCGTGGGCGCTGCGTCGACCCTCTGGCTGGACGCAGATATTAGCCGGTGCTACCGGCGGATTGGCCGGAATGCGCTCGTAACCGTAAACGCGTGCGACCTCTTCAATGAAATCTTCTTCGATTTCAAGATCAAAACGCCATGACGGCGGTGTCACGGTAAATACGCCGTCTTGAACGGTGAACACAAAGTCGAGACGTTTGAAGATATCAACAACTTCTTCTTCCGGGACGTCCACACCCAGTACCTTGTGGCAGCGGGCCAACCGTACAGAAACAGGCGCACGTACCGGCATGCTTGGCGCCTGGTCGTCAATGGGTCCCGCCTGTCCGCCACAAATTTCCAAGATAAGCCGTGTGGTGTATTCAAGATGCTCGACAATGCTCTGTGCATCCACCCCACGCTCGAAGCGATGGCTGGCCTCGGAGTTAAACTTGAATTGGCGCGCACGCCCCATGATGGCCTCCGGCCACCAGAACGCGCCTTCCAGGTAAATATTGGTGGTGTCCAGCGTGACAGCGCTCGCGTCGCCGCCCATGATGCCGGCCAGGCTTTCAATACGTCCGCCACTGGCAATCACACCGTTATGGGTGTCGAGCGTGACGGTCTGGCCATTGAGCAGCTCGAGTGTTTCGCCCTTCTTGGCCCAGCGCACCTCAAGGCCGTCTTGCAGGGCATCCAGATCAAAAATGTGGGTAGGCCGCCCCAATTCGAGCATGACATAGTTGGAGATGTCGACCAGCACCGAAACGGGCCGCTGCCCCGCACGCAACAGACGCTGCACCATCCAGTCGGGGGTTGCCGCGCGGGCGTTCACGCCCCGAATGACGCGACCGGCAAATCGACCGCACAGGTCGGGCGCCTGAATGGCCACGGGCAGGATCTCGTCGATTTCCACGGGCACCGGCTGAAACGAAGGCAGGGTAAGTGGTGCACCCGTCAGGGCGGAAACCTCGCGTGCCACCCCATGTATAGACAGGCAATCACCGCGGTTGGGCGTAAGTTTGAGGGTAAAGCACACGTCATCCAACGCCAAGGCATCGCGAACAGACTGACCAGGCTGCAGTGTATCGGGCAGTACCATCAGGCCGTCGTGATCTTGCGAAATGCCCAATTCTTGCCCAGAGCACAGCATGCCAAACGACTCGACACCCCGCATTTTTGCTTTGCGGATCTTGAAATCGCCTGGCAGCACCGCGCCGATACGTGCCAAGGGCACTTTAATCCCCGGCGCCGCATTGGGTGCGCCGCAGACGATCTGCAGAAGGTCGTCCTCGCCATGCTGCACTTGGCACACACGCAAACGGTCGGCATCGGGATGGGGTTCGACCGAAACGATTTCGGCCACCACCACGCCGGAAAACTCCGGTGCTGCGGGCGCGGTTTCTTCAACCTCGAGCCCGGCCATGGTCAGCAAGTGCGCAAGCTCATCGGTATTCAGACCGGGATTAACAAAACTACGAAGCCAGGATTCAGGAAATTGCATGATGGGTTACCGCGCCTATTTGTTGAACTGTCGCAAGAAACGAAGATCGCCTTCGAAAAACTGGCGCAAGTCATTGACGCCATAGCGCAACATGGTGAGCCGCTCGAGGCCTGAACCAAAGGCAAAACCAATATAGCGTTCGGGATCGAGCCCAAAATTGCGCACCACCACCGGGTGCACCTGCCCTGCCCCGGAAATTTCGAGCCATTGGCCCTGATTGGGTCCGGAGGTGAACATCATGTCCACTTCGGCGGAAGGCTCGGTGAATGGAAAGAAAGATGGGCGAAAACGCACGACGAGGTCGTCGGATTCGAAGAACGCGCGCAGGAAATGGGTATAGACGCCCTTCAGGTCGGCAAACGAGATATCGTCGGCAATCCACAAGCCTTCGACTTGATGGAACATGGGCGAATGCGTGGCATCGCTGTCCACCCGGTAGGTACGCCCGGGCGCTATCACTTTGATGGGCGGTTTATGCATGCGCGCATAACGCACCTGCATGGGGCTGGTATGGGTACGCAACAACAGTGGCAGCCCCTGGGCATCATTCATGTCGACGTAAAACGTGTCTTGCATGGAACGCGCCGGGTGATTTTCGGGGTTGTTCAGGGCCGTGAAGTTTGTCCAGTCGTCTTCAATTTCAGGGCCGTCGGCCACATCGAAGCCCATGGATCGAAAAATTTGCTCGATACGCTGCCAGCTTTGGATTACCGGATGAATGCCCCCGGCGCCGCGCCCACGGCCGGGCAACGTGACATCAATTTTCTCGGCTTGCAGGCGCTGCTCGAGCGCTGCCTGCGCCAGCTGCGCCCGGCGATCATTCAGGAGCCCTTCGATTTGCTGCTTGATCTGGTTAATGCGGGCCCCTTCGCTTTTGCGTTGTTGGGGTTCCAGCTTGCCCAGACCTTTGAGCATGGCCGTAATTGAGCCCTGCTTGCCCAAGAACTTGGCTTTGGCGTTTTCAAGTGCTGCGACGTCAGCCGCCGCGGCAAAGCTGTCGCGCGCCTGACCAACCAGATCATCAACCGAAGAAGTCATTTATTGCTATTCCAAAATGGAAACGGAGCCCCTTGGAGCCCCGTTTCTTGCAATCACAAGTCGAATCGACGATTAAGCCGCCAATGCTGACTTGGCCTGGGCCACGACAGCGGCAAATCCGGCTTTATCGTTGACAGCCATGTCGGCCAGCACTTTGCGGTCGAGTTCGATCGACGCTTTTTTGGCACCGGCGATGAATGCGCTGTAGCTAATGCCTTGTTCGCGGCATGCCGCGTTGATGCGGGTGATCCACAATGCGCGGAACACACGCTTTTTGTTGCGACGGTCGCGATAGGCATATTGACCGGCCTTCATTACCGCCTGATTGGCTACGCGAAAGACCTTTCCGCGACGGCCGCGATAGCCCTTAGCCTGAGCGATGACTTTTTTATGACGTGCGCGGGCGTTTACACCCCGTTTTACTCGTGGCATGGTTCAGATCTCCTCAAGCGTAGGGCAACATAGCTTTGACGGCCGCAACATCGACAGCGTGTACAGCGGTGGTGCCGCGCAGCTGACGTTTGTTTTTGGTCGTTTTCTTGGTAAGGATGTGGCGTTTGAACGCCTGACCCCGCTTGATCGATCCGCTGCCGCGAACCACGAAGCGCTTGGCAGCGCCGCGTTTGGATTTCATCTTGGACATGATTGAAAACTCTGATTTGATGACGACAAGGTGATTGCCAAACCAAAACGGCAATGCTTGCATAACCCGGCCATCACTTATTGGGCTTTTCCAAACGGTTTTACGCTGGAAAGCCCTTAATTATACGCTGTACTTTGCCATGCTGTCCATGGCGTGTACATAACACAGGCCAGCACCTGTATTGTCCATTCAAAGGGGCGATTCCGGCCACGCATCACGATAGTGCATGGCTTCAGCAAGGTGGCCCGGCCCGGGTGTCGCTTCGCCGTCCATATCGGCAAGGGTACGCGCAACCCGACGTATGCGATGAATGACCCGTGCCGACCAAGCCCAGCGGGCAATGCCTTGCTCCAGCAGTCGTTGCCCTGCCTGGTCCAGCTGGCAATAGCGATCCAGCTGCGAAGGGCTTAGCCGAGCATTAGGGCACCCCTGACGCTGCAGCTGGCGCTGCAGGCAGCGCTGCACGCGGGACCGAATGCTGGCCGAGGGCTCGCCCGCAGGCTGGGAAACCCAGTCGGGGCCGTTGGCAGGCAACCGGATGTGCAAGTCCACCCGGTCCAGAAACGGGCCACTGATTTTTGCACGATAGCGTGTCGTTTGATCGGGCGTACACGAACAATGGCGTTGTGAATGGCCTGCCCAGCCGCATGGACATGGGTTCATGGCCGCCACCAGCTGAAAATCCGAGGGGAACACCATGGTGCGCACCGCCCGGGCGATGGCCACTTGGCCAGTTTCCAGGGGTTCGCGCATCGATTCGATCACCGACCGCTTGAACTCGGGGAGTTCGTCCAGAAACAGGACACCACGATGCGCACGCGAAATCTCGCCCGGCTGAGGGTTAATGCCACCACCGATCAATGCTGGCACCGACGACGAATGATGCGGCGCACGAAACGGCGGCTGCAGGCCAAAGGCGTTGTTCCCGTCGCCGGCCAGGGCACCCAACGCGGCCACCTCAAGTGCCTGGCTATGCGCAAGCTCGGGCAGCAAGCCCGGCAACCGGTGCGCCAGCATACTTTTTCCCGTGCCCGGCGCACCCACCATCAGCAAGCTGTGTTTGCCAGACGCGGCGATCTCAAGAACTCGTCGAGCCGTACCCTGCCCGCGCACTTCCGACATGCAATACACGGGATCCTGACGTGGCGCGAGTGGCACCGGCACGGCCTCGGGCAGCATCTTTGCCGCGGAAAAGTGATCAACCACCTGCCGTAAGCTGCGCGCTGCCAAAATTTGCACCCCTGGCACATGCGCGGCCAGCCCGGCGCCTTGCTGCGGCAAGATCAGCGTTCGTACTGGGAGACTGCCCGCTACCCCCAGTGCTATGGCCAACGGAGCTCCTACCGGCATGACGGCCCCGGTCAAAGAAAGCTCACCGGCAAGCACATAATCGCGCACATCCAATGGCGAGGCATGCGGCGGGGCCACCTGACCGGAGGCCAGTAACACCCCCAAGGCAATGGGAAGGTCGAAACGGCCGGAGTCTTTGGGCAAATCGGCCGGCGCAAGATTGACGGTGATGCGTCCCGATGGGAATTCGAAACCGCTGCTCACAATTGCGGCACGCACCCGCTCCCGGCTTTCCCGTACGCCGGCGTCAGGCAAACCAACAATATGAAAGGCGGGCAACCCCGATCCGACGTGTACCTCAACGCGCACGGACGTGGTTTTAAGACCCGCCAGGGCCAGGCTGGCGAGAATGGCTAATGACATGATGACGCACGATCCGAAAAGGGTTCAGAATGCGCACCAGTATTGCACTACGGGGAATGCCCGGCAAAGAAAAGCGGGACCAAACTGCCCCGCTTGACGTGTTGTAGAACGCCTAAACCGGCACGTGAGCTACCACGACAGGATAGGATCAGACGCTTGGTTTTGCATCCGGCTTATTGGTTTCGGCCGGTTTAGCCTTGCTGCCAGTGGCATCCGTTGTCGCCGTTGTAGCGGAAGAATCTGATGTGGGCGGCGTTGCTGTTCCGGACGGTGCTGCACCGGTGGCAGATTCGCCACTTTTTGAAGTGGTATCAGCACTGCCGCCCGTGGTTGCCACCGCAACCTCGGCGTCCGGCCCATTATGGGCGCCTTCGAGCGCCTGGATGCGAAGTTCGAGGGCGGCCACCCGCTCAAACAAACGCTCGAGCAGCTCCTTTTGCACATCAAACTCTTCACGGGTAACCAGATCCAATTTCGAAAATGTCTGCGCCATCATGGCCCGGACATTACGCTCGATATCGGCGGCCGGACTTTTGGCGATCAGTTCGGAAATGTTACGTTGAAGGTCTTCCAGCCAGTCGTTACGCGAATTCATAATATGCTCCAAAAAGCCGAAGCCTCAGTGTAATCAAAAACCAATCTATGGGTGCGGGTAATCGACTGTGTCAATGCCAACCAGGCATTATCAAGCACATCGCATTACGCGGAGGACCGCAAGATTGAGCAAACCGGATGACACCAGATAGCACGCCCGAGCAGGCCCACGCACGCTTGCCGGCTTAATCCAGCGCTGACAAGTGAATACGTTCGGAGCGGTTAAGCGCGGACGCCACCGCTGCACGCAGGGCCGTAGAGTGCGCCCCGGTGATTTCCTTCTTGACGTCAAGCAGCTGCTGGGGGTGCATGGAGAAAGAGGTCAGGCCCAAGCCAAGCAGCAGCCGTGCCAATTCGGCGCTGCCCGCCATTTCACCGCACATGGCCACTGGAATGCCATAGCGCTCTCCGGCATTGATGACATTGGCTATCAGGCGCAGCACAGCCGGATGAAGTGGATCGTAAAGGTGTGCGACCTCGCCGTCGCCCCGATCGACGGCCAACGTATATTGAATCAAGTCGTTGGTGCCAATGGAAAGAAAGTCCAGTGTTTCGGCAAAAGGTTCTATGGCGATGGCGGTTGCCGGCGTTTCTACCATCGCCCCAAGCGACACATCGAACGCCGCGTCGTGCCCGTGCGCCATTAACTGCTCTTTGGCCGCTTGAAGGGCCTGACGCACCTCGTGTACCTCGTGTACATTGGTGAGCATGGGGATCAGTATGCGAATGTGCCCAAACCGCGAGGCACGCAGCAACGCGCGCAATTGCGTAACAAATACCTCGGGGTTAGCCAGGCAATATCGAATGGCCCGCAGGCCCAGTGCCGGATTGGTGGCCACCACGACATCCTCATCCAACCCCTTGTCGGCGCCGACGTCCAGCGTACGGATGGTAACAGGCCTGCCCTGCATAACGCGAACCACGTCGGCGTAGGCATTGAACTGTTCTTCTTCCGATGGCAATTCACGCCGGTTCATGAAGAGAAATTCGGTACGAAACAAGCCGATACCGTCTGCCCCGGCGTCAAGGGCCAGCCGGGCCTCGTCAGGCTGTTCAATATTGGCATGCAACTCTACCGCGACCCCGTCAATCGTGACGGCCGGCGCGTCACGCAGCCGGACCAGCTCTTGGCGCTCACGCAGAAAATCAGCCTGACGCTGTACGTATTCGTCAAGAATATATGGCGAGGGGTTAACCAGTACCGAACCTGTGAAACCATCTACCACCAGCATGTCACCATCGCGCACAAGCCCGCGGAAATGACCCAGACCGACCACCGCGGGCACATTCATGCTGCGCGCCACAATGGCAGTATGTGAGGCCGGCCCGCCCAGGTCGGTCAAGAATGCACTGAACCGACCGTCACGCAAGCGCAGCATGTCGGTCGGAGAAATATCGCGTGCCACAACAATGAGTGATTCGCCGCTGTCGGGTGTGTCCAGGTCGTGTATGGCTGATCCGCTGGTGCCGGACAATACGCGCAGCACCCGCTCGATCACTTGCCGGATATCGCTGCCGCGCTCACGCAGATAGTCGTCAGACATGATCGCAAACTGCTCTTCCAGCAGTTGCCCTTGCGTGGTGAGGGCCCATTCGGCGTTGTAATGTTGGTGAGTGATCAAGTCGCACACTTGGCCGATCAGTGTCGAATCGTCAAGCAGCAGGCTGTGCACCGTGAGCAGCGGCCCCAGCTCGCGGGGCGCATCGGCCGGCAACGTCTCGGCCAGGCGTCGTAACTCGTCACGCGCCGCAGCCATGGCGTTACGCAGGCGTTCGCATTCGGCGCTGACCGTCTCGGGAGAAATGCGATAGTGATCGACCTCGAGCGCGGTAACCCCCATCACCACGGCTTTGCCAATGGCATAGCCTTTCACAACGCCCTGCCCCTGCATGCAGAGCATGGGACCTGCGTGATACGTTTTTGTCTGTGTTGTTTTCGTCATGGTGGGAAACCTGCGCCGCGCACGCGCATATCAGACTATTCTGATTCGCCGAATTTACTGTCAAAAAGCGCCTGGATATCGGCCAGTGCCTGGTCGGCGTCATCCCCGGACGCATCGATACGTACCGTCACCCCAAGCCCTGCTGCCAACATCATTACGCCCATAATGCTTTTTGCATTGACGCGCTGTGCGCCCCGAGCGATGTGAATCTCACTGTTAAACGTGCTGGCCAGCTGCGTTAGCTTGGCCGCGGCACGGGCATGCAGACCCAGCTTGTTTGAAATGACAATATCGATGGATTTCATTTTAACTTCCGTAACTGTAAGCCCGGTATGGGTTACTCGTCGGTACTGTCCGAACCGACGATGCCGCGCAGAACCCGGGCTCGGACACTGGCACGCAATGATTCGGGATCAGCCACCGGATCGGTGAGGGCCTTCAGCACCATATAGAGATTGGCCCCGCTTAATATGGCAGCCGACACACCGTGTTTGCGCACACGCTGTACTGCCCTCTGCGCAATATTAAATGGAGTGGCCCCATACAAATCGCACAACACCAGGGCGCCCTGTGGGGTATAGCCCATCAACTGTTGCACCAACCCGTCGCAGACACGATCAATATCGGCGTCCGGCGCAATATCGACAACGTGCAAATGAGGGAGTTCGCCGCCCAGGACATGCCTTGCGCACTGGGCAAAGGCGTCGCCCAGGGGCTGGTGCATGACCAGGACGACCGGAACCATTCAGGCGGCCACGGCACGTTCGAGTGCCTCGACGAAAAACGCACCGACATCAAACCCGGTCTGTTCGGTGATCTCTACAAAGCATGTCGGACTGGTTACGTTAACCTCGGTCAGAAAATCGCCAATAACATCCAGCCCGACCAACAACAGCCCCCGCTGTGCAAGTACCGGCGCCAGTGACTCGGCAATTTCGCGATCACGCTCGGTAAGGGGTTGGGCAACACCACGACCGCCGGCGGCCAGATTACCGCGGGTTTCTCCCGCCAGCGGGATACGGGCGAGTGAATACGGCACGGGCTTTCCGCCGATAATAAGGATGCGCTTGTCGCCGTTGACAATGTCGGGAATATAGCGCTGCGCCATGATGGTGCGCTGCCCATTATCGGTAAGCGTTTCGAGGATAGAGCCAAGGTTGGGGTCAGACGAGGTGACACGGAAAATACCCGTGCCGCCCATGCCGTCCAGCGGCTTGACGATGATATCGCCCTGTGCGGCGTGGAAACGACGCAGCCGCGCCATATTGCTGGTTACCACCGTGGGCGCCGTAAACTGGGCGAATTCAGTAATAGCCAGCTTTTCGGGATGGTTTCGTAACGCCGCACCGGCGTTGAACACACGCGCGCCCTGCGCTGCCGCATAATCGACCAAATGCGTGGCGTAAAAATACTCCATATCGAAGGGCGGATCTTTACGCATCAACACGGCGTCAAAGTGCTGCAAAGGCACGTCTTGAGGTTCGTCCCGTTGCACCCACCAATCGGGGCCGTGCAAGTCGGCCCCTTGGACCAGGTCGATGCCCGTAGCCTGGGTTTTGACAACACCCTGATCAATATAGATATCGCCTTGCAAGGTGACGCTAAGGGTGTGACCCCGGGCAACCAGCGATTGCATCATGGCAACCGACGTGTCCTTATAGGCCTGCAGCCCGGGCAATGGATCGATGACGAACAAAACGTGCATACAACACCTGCTGTAACCTGCCCCCGGCTGACGCCCCGCAAGACAGGCGGAGAAAAATGAAAACAGCGGCAGCCGGCAAAGGCGGCTACCGCTGCGTTAGCGACCGTTTACTTCTTCTTGGGCGCAAGCACCATCACCATTTGGCGCCCCTCAAGCTTGGGCATGGCTTCGACTTGCGCGAGATCTTCCATATCGTCCCGCACGCGTTCCAAAACACGCATGCCTAATTCTTGGTGTGCCATTTCGCGGCCACGGAAGCGCAGCGTCACCTTGGCCTTGTCGCCATCCTCAATAAACCGCCTGAGATTGCGCAGTTTGACTTTGTAATCACCCTCGTCGGTGCCAGGACGAAACTTGACTTCCTTGACCTGGATAACCTTTTGCCGTGCACGGGCTTCTTGTTGTCGTTTCTGTTCCTGATAGCGGAACTTGCCGTAATCCATCAGTCGGCAGACTGGCGGGTTGGCGTTAGGGGCAATTTCGACGAGATCTACTTCAAATTCTTCAGATTTCTGAAGGGCTTCGGCGATTTTTACAATGCCCAGCTGTTCGCCGTCCAGTCCAATGAGTCGTACCTCGGGGACACGAATCTCGCCGTTGATACGATGTGCTTTATCGGTTGCGATGTCAGAGACTCCTAAGTTGTTGATCAATTTGCCGCCCGCTAACCCGCGAGCGGCTCGGTGCCCTATGTGCGGGCATCAATTCGATTTTGCAGCAATGCGGCAAAATCTTCAATTCCGATGATGGCCTGGTCGCGGCCGCCACGTTCACGTACCGCCACTTGGCCACTTTCGCGTTCTTTTTCACCCACGACCAAAATGTACGGCACTTTTTGCATACTATGCTCACGAATTTTACGGTTGATCTTTTCAGCGCGCAAATCGGCCGTGACCCTAAAGCCACGCTCTTTCAGCTTGGCAGCCACCTCGGCGGCATAATCAGCGGTGCGTTCCGAGATAGAACACACCACGGCATGCTCGGGGGCGAGCCAGGCGGGCAGCGCACCGGCATAGTTCTCGATCAAGATTCCAATGAAGCGCTCGAACGATCCCAGGATGGCCCGATGCAGCATCACCGGCGTCCGGCGCTGGTCATTGGCGTCGACATATTCGGCACCCAGCCGTTCCGGCATGGAGAAATCGACCTGGATGGTACCGCATTGCCAGTGACGGCCAATGGCGTCTTTCAACGTGTATTCGATTTTAGGGCCATAAAACGCACCCTCGCCCGGCGAGACGTCATACTCGCAGCCGGTTTGCTCGAGGCTGTCGATCAGGGCTTGCTCGGCCTTGTCCCAGACCTCGTCGGACCCAATGCGCTTCTCGGGCCGTGTCGCCACCTTGTAGAGAATCTCGGTGAAACCGAAATCGCGGTAAACGCGCTGCAACAGCGCCGTAAAGGCCGCGCATTCGTCCTGAAGCTGGTCTTCAGTGCAGAAAATGTGTCCGTCATCTTGGGTAAAACCCCGGACCCGCATCATGCCGTGTAACGAACCCGAGGGTTCGTTGCGGTGGCACATACCAAATTCGCCATACCGGATCGGCAACTCACGGTACGAGTGCAAGCCGGCGTTGAAAATTTGAATGTGCCCCGGGCAGTTCATGGGTTTCACCCCATAGACACGGTTTTCGGACTCGGTCGTGAACATGTTTTCTGCATAGTTGTCCCAGTGGCCGGTTTTTTTCCATAGAGACAAATCCAGAATTTGTGGCGCCTTGACTTCTTGGTACCCGTTGTCTTGGTACACGGCGCGCATGTACTGCTCGACCTGCTGCCACACCACCCAGCCTTTGGGATGCCAAAACACCAGACCGGGAGCCTCGTCCTGGAAATGAAACAGACCTAGTTCGCGACCCAACTTGCGGTGATCGCGCTTCTCGGCCTCTTCCAGCATCGTCAGATAGGCCTTTTGCTCATCTTTGGTGGCCCAGGCCGTGCC